>Ga0182735_1002338_pt1 | contig 11585 bp, 9 predicted proteins | sample eDN5th30CKraftMG_FD_128524 | JGI IMG/M metagenome (GOLD analysis project Ga0182735, IMG submission 128524) | Enriched Miracle-Growth compost microbial communities from Emeryville, California, USA - eDNA 5th pass 30_C Kraft MG (version 2) (version 2) ... | reverse complement strand
GGGCGACCGTCTCGTCCCGGCGCCGGCGCCGCTGCCGGCCGCCGCGCCCGCCGACGAACCGGAGGCCCGGCCCGTCGCGCCGGACGGCGCGATGCTGCCCGCCTCGCCGGACGACGAATCCATGCCGCTCGCGGCGCGCCCGCGGATGCCGCTGACGGACGAGGAAGCGGCCGAGCTCGATCGCAAGCCGCAGCCGGAAGCGGCCGTCGTCTCCGGCGCGCCGGAGGAGGCCGGGAACGCTCCGTCAGCCGATTCCATCGGCATCCCGCCGCCGGTCGACGCCGCGCCGCCGCTGACGTCCGATCTGCTTCTCGCGAATGTCGGCGGCGAGGGCACGCCCGCGTTCGGGTTCGACGATCCGGCGACACGCATCTATTTCGGCGCGGCGCCGCTTGCGGGCGGCGCGGAGCGCGTCGAGCCGTGGGCGGCGGGCGCCGCACCGATCCTGGAATCGCCGGAAGCCAACGATCCCGATCTCAAGAAGCCGGAGAGCGCCTCCGCGCCGGCGGCGCGGGTCGAGGGCGAAACCGTCGCCGGCAAGGGCCAGGTCACCGGGCCCGGCAAGCGGCCGAAATCGCCGGCCGAGCGGCTCGCCCTGAACGCGGCGCAGCGCGCCAAGGCGGAGAAGTGCCTTTCGGAGGCGATCTATTTCGAGGCGCGCGGGGAATCCGTGGACGGCCAGGTCGCCGTCGCGCAGGTGGTGATGAACCGGGTGTTCTCGGGCTTCTATCCGCCGACCGTCTGCGGCGTCGTCTACCAGAACGCGCGCCGCCATCTCGCCTGCCAGTTCACCTTCGCCTGCGACGGCATTCCCGACCGCGTGACCGAGCCCGACGCCTGGGCGCTCGCCAAGAAGATCGCCAAGGACACGCTCGACGGCCTGCTGTGGCTCAAGAAGGTCGGCAAGGCGACGCACTATCACGCCTACTGGGTGCGGCCGAACTGGATCCGCGAGATGGCCAAGCTGCAAAGGCTCGGCGTGCATACGTTCTACCGGCCGCGCGCCTGGGGCGACGGCTCCGACGAGCCGCGGTGGGGCGATCCGGCCGTGACGCAGGCCGTCGTCAAGAAGCTCGAGGCCGAAGCGAAGCTGTAGCCCGGATGAGCGCAGCGAAATCCGGGAACGGTGTTCGCGCTGGACTGCACGGAGTTAAATCGCCACCTTCCTGCGCAAGAGAGAAGGGGCGGCGCGCGCTGCGCGAGGCGTCACATCTCGATGTCGAGCGCGATGTCGAGGCTGACCGCCGAATGCGTGATCGCGCCCGAGGACAGGTAATCGACGCCGGTCTCGGCGACGGCCGCCGCGCTCTTGTGGGTGATGCCGCCGGAGGCTTCGAGCACGAGCCTGCCCGCGCACATCTCGACCGCCTTGCGCATGGTCGGCGGGTCCATGTTGTCGAGCAGCGCGACGTCGGCGACGCCGACATCGAGCACCTCGCGAAGCTGGTCGAGCGTATCGACCTCGATCTCCACCTTGACGAGATGGCCGGCCGCCTGCTTCGCCCGCGTCAGCACGGCGCGGATGCCGCCGGCGACCGCGATGTGGTTGTCCTTGATGAGGATCGCGTCGTCGAGGCCGAAGCGGTGATTGTGGCCGCCGCCGCAGCGCACGGCGTATTTCTGCAGCGCGCGCAGGCCCGGCGTCGTCTTGCGGGTCTCGCAGATGCGCGCCCTGGTGTGCGAGACGAGCCGCACGAATTCCGCGGTCGCCGTCGCGACGCCCGAAAGATGGCCGGCGAAGTTGAGCGCCACGCGCTCGGCCGACAGGATGGCGCGGGCATCGCCGGTGACGCTCATGAGCGGCGTTCTCGCCGCCACCGCCGCGCCGTCGCGCGCATGCCCCTTGATCTCGATCGCCGGATCGAGCTTGCGGAACGCGGCCTCGACCAGCGGCAGCCCGGAGATCGTTCCCGCCTGCCGCGCCACGACCACGGCGCGCCCGCGCGTGCCGTCCGGCACCGTCGCAATCGAGGTCACGTCGCCGGCGCGTCCGAGATCCTCCTCGAGCGCGCGGTTGACAGCGTCCGCAATGACGAGCGGCGAGATGAAGGCATCGGTGCAGAGAAAGGGGCTGGACATCGCTACTCGCTGGAATGTCGGTGGGCGCTCATTCGGCGGCGATCATGCCGCCGCGGCCGGAAGTCGCGATCCGCGCGATCTCCCGCGCGCGCGCCAGGGTGAGCGTCGAACGCGTGGCCTGTGCCGGATCGGACGCGGGATAGTCGCTGCGGAAGTGGCCGCCGCGGCTCTCGCGCCGCGCATAGGCGGCGGCGGCGATCATCAGCGCGGCAACGGCGAAATTGCGAAGCGAAGCGGTATCCGCCGTCCGCTCGATCTCCGCGATGACGCCGAGCGCATCGGCCAGTTGCTCGCCGTCGCGCACGACGCCGACATGGGAGGTCATCAGCGCGCGCAATTCGCGCTCCCGCGGGGAGGGAATGGTCTTTCCTTCGCGGGCGGTCGAAGCGGCGACGCGCGAAGCGGGAAGCGCGCTGACAAGAATGTCGTGCGCGACCCGCGCGCCATAGACCGCCGCTTCGAGCAGCGAGTTCGAAGCCAGACGATTGGCGCCGTGCACGCCCGTCGCGGCGCATTCGCCGGCGGCCCACAGGCCGGGCAGCGACGCGCGGCCCTGCTCGTCCACCGCGATGCCGCCCATGTGGTAGTGCTCGGCGGGGGCGATCGGGATGGGATCGCGCGCCGGATCGATGCCGGCCGACCGGCAGGTCGCGTAAACGCCGGGGAAGTGGTCGGCGAAAGCCGCGCCCAGCGCGGCGCGCGCATCGAGGAAGGCGCCGCGCCCCGCCGAGATTTCCGTGAAGACCGCGCGCGCGACGATGTCGCGCGGCGCAAGCTCCGCATCAGGATGGACCGCGAGCATGAAGCGCTCGCCGCGACTATTGACGAGGGTGGCGCCTTCGCCGCGCAGGGCTTCGGTCGCCAGCGGCGCGGGATCGCGGCCGATGTCGATGGCGGTGGGGTGGAATTGCACGAATTCGGCGTCGGCGATGACCGCGCCTGCGCGCGCCGCCATCGCGATGCCGGTGCCGCGCGCCTGGGCGGGGTTGGTCGTCACGGCATACAGCGCGCCGATGCCGCCGGTCGCCAGTACCACGGCGCCCGCGGGCAGCAGGGCGAGGTCGCCGGTTTCCGGATCGCGCGCGCGCAGGCCCGCGACGCGGCCGCGATCCATCACCAGTTCTTCCGCAACGAGGCCGCTGCGCAAGGTTATCGACGGCGTGTTCCGCACGGCTTCGGCGAGCGCGGCCATGATCGCCGCCCCGGCCTGGTCGCCCTTCACGCGCACGATGCGGCGGGTCGAATGGGCGGCCTCGCGCGACACCAGCAGGTTGCCCTCGCGATCGCGGTCGAACGGCACGCCGCAGGACAGCAGGTCCGCAATCCGCTCCGGCGCCTCGCGCGCCATCGACAGCGCGCGCGCGGCGTCCACGATTCCCGCGCCGGCGACGACGGTGTCGTGGGCATGGGATTCCGGCGTGTCGCCCGCGGCGACAGCGGCGGCGATGCCGCCCTGGGCCCATACGCTCGATGCACCGGTGCCGAGCGGCGCGGCGGTGATGAGCGTCACCGGCCGCGGCGCGAGCTTCAGCGCGCAGAACAGTCCGGCAAGTCCGCCGCCGACGATGAGGATTCGCTCGCTCATGGACTTAAACTCGCTATCCTTGCGCGGACCGTCCGCCCCATGCGGGCGCCTTGAGTAACGGACGCGTCAGCTCTTGAGATGGATCATCCGCTCGACGGCGCGGCGTGCCTTGTCGGCGATCAGCGGATCGACCGCGACCTCCTCGGTCATGTTGACCAGGCTGTCGAGGATCTTCGGCAGCGTGATGCGCTTCATGTGCGGACACAGGTTGCACGGCTGCACGAACTCGACCTCGGGGAAATCGACCTTGACGTTCGATGCCATCGAGCACTCGGTCACCATGACGACCTTGCGCGGCCGGTGATCGCGTACCCAGCCGATCATGTGCGCCGTCGAGCCGGTGAAGTCGGCTTCCGCGATGACGTCGGGCGGGCATTCCGGATGCGCGATGATCTGCACGCCCGGGTCCTCGGCGCGGTACTTGCGCAGCTCATCGCCGGTGAAGCGCTCGTGCACCTCGCAGTGGCCCTTCCAGGCGATGACCTTCACCTTGGTCTGGCTCGCGACGTATTTCGCCAGGTACTCGTCGGGCAGCATGATGACCCGGTCGGTGCCGAGGCTCTCGACGATCTGGAGCGCGTTCGACGAGGTGCAGCAGATGTCGCTTTCCGCCTTCACCTCGGCGGAGGTGTTCACATAGGTGACGACCGGCACGCCGGGGAAGCGCTCGCGCAAGAGCCGCACGTCCTCGCCGGTGATCGAGGAAGCGAGCGAGCAGCCGGCCCGGCTGTCGGGGATCAGCACGACCTTGTCGGGATTGAGCACCTTCGCGGTCTCGGCCATGAAATGCACGCCGCACTGGACAATGACCTTCGCCGGCGTCTTGGCGGCCTCGCGGGCGAGCTGGAGGCTGTCGCCGACGAAATCGGCGACGCAATTGTAGATTTCCGGCGTCTGGTAGTTATGGGCGAGGATCACCGCGCCGCGCTGCGCCTTCAGGTCGTTGATCGCCTTCACGTAGGGGGCGAAGAAAGGCCATTCCACCGGCGGGATGACGTTCTGCACGCGCGCGTAAAGATGCGCGGTGGCGCGCTCGACCTCGGGCGTCCATTCGAGCGAAGGCGTCGGCAGCACGCCATATTTGCGCGCGGCTGCCGAAGAGGTGGCCGGAGGGGCGGAAAGCTGCTCGTGCGCGTCTGCGCGGGTCGGCCCGAAAGCCTCGACGATCGGCATGGTCATCTCCCGGCAACCCTTGATATGCTCTATGTGAGTATATGGAGGGTCCAAAATAACCGGCGCCAGCGCCGGTACCCCTTGTTCATCCTGGCGGCGCGATCGCTCCGCCAGCAGCCCGCCCGGACTTATCCTCAATCCGAGCAAATCCTATATAGCATTAATCCCGGGGTTTCGCCAGTCCGCAAGGGGAGCCAGGCATGCGAAGGCCGCATCCGTGTTGAGAGGCTTTCAAGGCTCCGCACGGAAAGTTTCGTTTTGGGCGGGCGGCGAAGCAGCCTATTGATGGCACGAACGAACCTTCCGGAGCCGTCATGACCGCCGTCACATCCTCATCCGTCAAGAGCTTCGGCTGGCGGACTCCAGCGGTCGTGATCGTTTCCGGATGCCTGGTCGCGCTGCTCAGCTTCGGGCCGCGCTCCTCGCTCGGGCAGTTCCTGACGCCGATCTCGATGGAGCACGGCTGGGACCGCGAGGTGTTCTCGCTGGCCCTCGCGCTGCAGAACATCCTGTGGGGATTGGGCCAGCCGTTCGCCGGCGGCCTCGCCGACAAGTACGGCGCGCCGCGCGTCCTCTCGGTCGGCGGCCTGCTCTATGCGGCCGGCCTGCTCTTGATGACGTTCTCCGACACGCCCGCCATGTTCAACCTGTCGGCCGGCGTGCTGATCGGCTTCGGCCTTTCGGGATCGTCCTTCTCGCTGGTGATCGGCGCGCTCGGCAAGCTCGTCCCGGAAGAGAAGCGCATGATGGCCTTCGGCCTCGGCACCGCCGCGGGCTCGTTCGGGCAGTTTCTGTTCTCGCCGATGGCGCGCCTCATGATCGACGGCTACGGCTGGCAGTTCGCGCTGATGGTGTTCGCCGCGCTGATGATGCTGGTGATCCCGCTGGCGCAGGCGCTGGCCGCGCCGCCCCGGGGCGAGGGGGTGGCGCGCGCCATGCCGCAGCAATCCGCCAAGCAGGCGCTGATGGAGGCGTTCGGCCACCGCAGTTACGTCCTGCTGGTGATCGGCTTCTTCACCTGCGGCTTCCAGCTCGCCTTCGTCACCGTCCATCTGCCCGCCTACATGCTGGACCGCGGCCTGTCCGCCCAGATCGGCGCCATGACCATCGGCATCATCGGCCTGTGCAACATCTTCGGCTCGATGTTCGCCGGCTACATGTCCGGGCGGGTGCCGAAGAACTATGTCCTGTCGGCGATCTACTTCGGCCGCGGCGTCGCCATCGTCGCGTTCATGCTGCTGCCGGCGACCACGGGCTCGGCGATCCTGTTCGGCGCCGTCACCGGGTTCCTGTGGCTCTCGACCGTGCCGCCGACCAACGGCCTGATCGCGGTGATGTTCGGCACGCGCTGGCTGACCATGCTGTCCGGCGCGGCGTTCATGAGCCACCAGATCGGCAGCTTCCTCGGCGTGTGGCTCGGCGGCTTCGTGTTCGTCCACACCGGCTCCTACGATCCGGTCTGGTATCTGTCGATCTTCTTCTGCGTGATGTCGTCGCTCATCAACCTGCCGATCGTCGAGAAGCCCATCGTGCGGGCGGAAATGCAGGCGGCCTAGCGGATTGCGCGCCGGCCGCCGCAGCAGCGGCGCCGCCGTCCGTGACGGCCGCTTGAATGCCTCGCCCGCTCCGCTATGACTCGACCCCGAAGCGCGAGGGGCGAGGATTGAGCGGCCCGGAAATATCCGTCGTCATTGCGACCTACAACCGCGCCGGCACCCTGCCGCGCGCCGTCGACAGCGTGCTGGCGCAGGCCGGCGCGGATTTCGAACTCATCGTCATCGACGACGGTTCGACGGACGCCACGCCGCGATACCTCGGCGCGCTCGCCGATCCGCGCATCGTGGCGCGCCGTGCCGAAAGAAACCTCGGGCCGAGCGGTGCGCGCAACCTCGGGCTCGAACTCGCGCGCGCGCCGTTCGTGGCGTTCCTCGATTCCGACGATGCCTATCTGCCGGGCCGCCTCGCCGTTCCGCTTGCCGCGCTGCGCGCCGACCCCGCGCTCGTCTGCACGCTGTCCTCGGCGCGCAAGTACGACCGCGACGTGCCGCGCGAGGCGCGCATTCCGGACGTCGCGCTCGCGCCGCCGGCGTTCGAATGGGCTCTGGTCTGCGATCTCATCCCCGTCGAGGCGACGAGCATCACCGTGCGGCGCGACGCGGCGCGCGCCGTCGGCGGCTTCTGCGATGCGCTGCGGCTGACGGAAGACCGCGAGTTCCTCATCCGCCTGTCGCGGCACGGCGGCGGCCGCCTGCTCTCCGATGTATTGTGGGAGAAATTCTGGTCCGACGAGGGGCTGTCGGCGCAATGGAACCGCCAGGCGGCGGGCCTGATCGCCTACGTGCGGCAGCGGCCGGAATATCTCGCGCGCTATCCGCGGCTCGCCTCCTATCTTGCCAGCAAGGTGCTGGTCGGTCATCTGCGCGACCGTCATTACGGCGTGCTGTGGCGCGATTACGCGGCGTTCCGCGCCGCCGGCCTCCTGCCCGCGAATCCGCTGCGCACGATCGCGAGCCACGGCGAGGTCCGCCGCTATCGCCGCGCGATGCGGGAGGCGGAGGCGCTGGCGCGTCTCGCCGGTCCGCCGGAAAGCTGGCGTTGATCGCCTTTCGCCGATCGGCGAAACTCGATGCCGCCGATCAAGCAGGGAAGGGTCTCGCGTGAGCACGTTCAACGCCGTCGTCGTCACCAAGGAAGCAGGCGGAACTCGCGCCGCGCTGTCGCAGTTCGACGACAAGGACCTGATGGAAGGCGACGTCACCTTCCGCGTCGAATCGTCGACGGTGAACTACAAGGACGGCCTCGCGGTCACCGGCAAGTCGCCGGTGGTGCGGCGCTTCCCCATGATCGCCGGCATCGACGGCGCCGGCACGGTCGAGATTTCCTCGCATCCGGACTGGAAGCCCGGCGACAAGGTGATTCTCAACGGCTGGGGCTGCGGCGAGACGCATCTCGGCATGTATGCGCAGCGCGCGCGCGTGAAGGGCGACTGGCTGGTGCGCCTTCCCGACGGCATGACGACGCGTGACGCGATGGCGATCGGCACCGCCGGATACACCGCGATGCTCGCCGTGCTCGCGCTCGAGCGTCACGGCATCACGCCGGCAAGCGGTCCGATCGTCGTCACCGGCGCGGCGGGCGGCGTCGGCTCCGTCGCGATTTCGATCCTCTCGAAGCTCGGCTATCGCGTGATCGCGTCGACGGGGCGGCCGGGGGAGGCGGATTATCTCAAGGCGCTCGGCGCGGCGGAGATCATCGCGCGCGAGGAACTTGCCGTCGCGCCGCGGCCGCTCAACAAGGAGCGCTGGGCCGGCGGCATCGACTCCGTCGGCTCGACGCCGCTCGCCAACGTGCTCTCGATGACGAAATACGGCGGCGCGATCGCCGCCTGCGGCCTCGCGGCGGGTATGGATCTACCCGGCTCCGTCGCGCCGTTCATCCTGCGCGGCGTGTCGCTGCTCGGCATCGACTCCGTGATGTGTCCGCTGCCGTTGCGGCGTACCGCCTGGGCGCGGTTATCCACCGATCTCGATCGCAGCAAGCTGGCGGAAATAACGCAAGAGATCGCGCTTGCCGATGTTTTCGAAGCCGGCGCGCGCATCCTTGCGGGCGGCGTGCGCGGGCGGCTTGTGGTCAAGGTTGATTAACCATAAGGTGCGCGAACCGGTCGGGCGTGGCCGCGATGCCCCCGTATGGTAATAGATCGCTTAAGCTTTGGGGTTAGGGTCACGTAAAGCATGGGGTTGCGTATGCAGTTGCGTGGTGTTCTCGCCGTTGCGGCGTTGTCGGTCGCGGCGCTGCCTGCCGATGCAGGCGAGTATCTCAAGCCCGAACAGGCCAAGGCGATGTTCGCGGGCAAGCTCTATTCCTACACCTGCTTCGAAGGCACGACCGGCGCAGGCCGCATTCATGCCGATGGCTCGGTGATCGGCACCATTCGCGTCCGCGGCAACGGTCCCTCCCGTTTCGTGATGCTGCCGAAGAACACCGTCCGCGTGCGGCCGGATTCGATCTGCGCTTCGGTGCCGGGCGTGCCGTTCTCGCCGTGCTTCAATGTCGAAGTGATCGACGCGCACAGTTTCCGCGGCTCCATCTCGGGCCTTGGCTTCGCCTCCTGCGTCTTCACGCGCCGCGGCTCCGGTCATATCCAGGTGGCCGAGGCACCGCCGCTCAGCCTGACCCGTCCCGGCACGCCGACATTCCGGCCGCATCATCCGCGCGCGGCGCGCACCGCCGACGCCGCTTCTCAGGCGCCGGCACCGGCCGCCGAGCCGGAACTCCGGCTGCGGCCGTCGAAGGATTGATCGGCGCAGGATTGATCGGCACTGATTGATCGGCGCAGGAACGTTCGGCGCGGACATCGATCGGAAGCGGCGCAGGCAGCGCCGCTTTTTTTGTCGCCGGTCGTCGCGCCGCGCCCTGGAGTCAGATTCGATCGCGTTGAATCGTTGTCGTCGCGGTTCTTTCCGATCGAGCATGATGTTCTCCGAAAAGCGCTACGCACTTTGCGGGATCATGCTCTTAGCGCGCGCCGAGCCGCAGGCCGGGCGAGGGGCGCTCCCGCAGCACCTCGCGGCGGAAGCGGAACAGCGCGGCGGGCCGTCCGCCGGTCGCGCTCGTGCTTTCGCCGGTCGGCTCGACCAGCGCGCCGTTCTCGACCAGCCGGCGGAAGTTCTGCTTGTGCAGCGGCCGGCCGGAGATCGCTTCCGCGGTGTTCTGCAGCGAGGTGAGCGTGAACTCCGGGCTCATCAGCTCGAAGATCACCGGACGGTATTTCAGCTTGGCGCGCAGCCGCGCGATTGCCGTCGCGAGAATGCGGCGATGGTCGAAGCGCATGGTCTCGCCGAGCACGGGCAGCCTGCCGCGCTTGCGCGCCGCCTCGCGGCCGTCGCGCAGGGCTTCCTCCACCAGCCCGGCTTCGTAGAGCAGCTCGTAGCGGTCGAGCACCTTTTCCTCGTCCCACGCGCTGTCGGAGGGAAAGCAGAACTTGACGCGCTCGTCGCGGCCAAGCGCGCGCGGCGCCTCCTTGCGCGTCGCGCTCGCCGCCCATTCGGCGAGCGGCGGCAGGATGCGTTCGTCGATGATCGCCGGGCGGCCGCCGCGCCAGTCCTCCCAGGGAAAGAAGCGGTACCACGGCTCGAAGCCCGCGCCGGCGGCCTGCAGCGCGGTCTGGTTCTCCGGCATGTGGGTGAGCGCGAGATAGCCGACGGAAACGACGTGCGGCCCCTTGTCGGCGACGGTGGCGCTGCGGCCGCGGTCGCCGAACGTGTAGAGCTGCTCGACATAGCCGACCGACAGCGCAGTCTGCGCCTTCACCCAGGCGCGCAGGCCGATCTCGAACGTGTGATGCTCCAGCGGATCGAACGGACCGGAGGGCAGGCCGGCGCGGGGCGCATCGTCCTCGCTGCCGGCGACCAGGATCTGCGGTTCGTCGCCGTCGATCGAAACGATGGCGGCGGTGAGGCCGATCTCGATTCCGGTGCGTGCGGCCATGGCTCAGGTCAGGTCGAGGCGGAACGGCTCGCCCTGCACGGCGGGAACGCCGGGCGGCAGCGCCGCGACGGCTTCGATCATGCGGCCGTTGCGGCCGAGCAACTGGTCGGCGTAGCGCACGATGCGGGAATTGGGCTGCGCTGTCGGCGAGGCGCGTCGCAGCGCCTGCGCGATCTCGTGCTCGTTGCGCATCGGATTGAGCGCGCAGACGGTGGTGAAGGCCGCGGCCGACGAACGGCTGATGCCGGCCCAGCAGTGGATCACCATCGGCGTCTCGCGCTTCCAGCCGCGCACGAAAGCGATCAGGCGCTCGACATGCTCGGCGCCGGGCTGGATCTGGCCCTCCATCGGCTCGACGATGTCGTGGACGTAGAGGCGCAGATAGTTTCCCCGCGCGATGTGCGAAGGCAACGGCACCTGATCGCTGGCGCCGAGCAGCGTGACGACATGGCGTGCGCCGGTGGCGTCGATGGTCTCGTTGAGCCGGGCGAGCGAGCAGACATGAATCATGCCGCCACTATACGATCATCTGTGGCAGCCGCGCGACAGCGCGCGCGTTTTTTCAGGCGCGCCGGCCGGGCGGATCGGATAAAAGACGGCAGACACCCGTGAGAGGGAGCGGTCCCATGAACGTCCACCCGGTACGCCTGACCTCGCTCGCGCATGGTGGCGGCTGCGGCTGCAAGCTCGCGCCGGCCGTCCTCCAGCAACTGCTGGCCGACCAGCCGGTGGCTGGGCCCTACCGCCAGCTTCTCGTCGGCACCGAGACCGCAGACGACGCCGCGGTGTGGCAGATCGACGGCAATACCTGCGTGATCTCCACCACCGACTTCTTCATGCCGATGGTCGACGATCCGTTCGATTTCGGCCGGATCGCGGCGACCAATGCCATTTCCGACGTTTACGCGATGGGCGGCAAACCGATCATGGCGCTCGCCATCCTCGGCATGCCGGTCGACAAGATTCCGGCCGGGATGGTGCGCGAAATTCTCCGCGGCGGCGCGGCGGTCTGCGCGGCGGCCGGCATCCCGGTGGCGGGTGGCCATTCCATCGACTGTCCGGAGCCGGTGTACGGGCTGGCGGTCACCGGCATCTGCCACCCGGACCATGTGCGCCGCAATTCCGGCGCGCGCGCGGGCGATGCGCTGATCCTCACCAAGCCCGTCGGCGTCGGCATCTATTCCGCGGCGATCAAGAAAGGGGCGCTCGATGAAGCCGCCTACGCGGAGATGATCGCGGCGACGACCCTGCTCAACCG
>Ga0182735_1002337_pt1 | contig 11586 bp, 12 predicted proteins | sample eDN5th30CKraftMG_FD_128524 | JGI IMG/M metagenome (GOLD analysis project Ga0182735, IMG submission 128524) | Enriched Miracle-Growth compost microbial communities from Emeryville, California, USA - eDNA 5th pass 30_C Kraft MG (version 2) (version 2) ... | reverse complement strand
GTTTCATCAAGGTCGTTGAACGCGGTTGCTGCCGGTGTTCGGGAAAGGGGAAAAGAAGTGAGGATCGGTGGAACGCTCTATACCGATGCGTTGGGAGAGCCGGGCTCAAAGGAAGGAACCTATATCGGAATGATGGAATATAATGTAAATACGATTGTTAAAGCATTGAGGTAATGATGAACGAAAATAATGTGCTTAAAGTAAACAGCCTGACGGTGGGATATACCTGGAAACCTGTATTATGGGAAATTGATTTTGAAATCCCGCAAGGCAAGATCGTTGGTGTTGTGGGTCCGAATGGTGCCGGTAAATCAACTTTATTGAAGTCAGTTATGGGAGTCGTCCCCGTAACGAACGGTTCGGTGGGGATCTTTGGCCAGCCGCTTGATGAGGTCAGGAAACGGGTGAGCTATGTACCACAGCGGGAATCAGTTGATTGGGATTTTCCGGCTTCTGTTTTTGATGTGGTGATGATGGGCAGGTACGGGAGGCTGGGGCTTTTAAGCAGGCCCCGTAAAGCTGATAAGGAGGTTGTACTGGATTGCCTGGAAAAGGTTGGAATGGCAGACTTTGCCAAGCGCCAGATATCACAGCTTTCCGGCGGACAGCAACAGCGGGTGTTCATTGCAAGGGCTTTGGCACAACAAGCCGATCTTTATTTGTTGGATGAGCCTTTTGCCGGAGTGGACGCCGCTACCGAGGAAACGATCATCCGGTTATTGAGGAAAATGTCGGAAGAAAACAAGACCCTTGTTGTTGTACACCATGATCTGCAATCTGTAAAGAAATATTTTGATTGGGTTATTATGTTGAACGTGGACTTAGTGGCTTATGGGCCAACGGAAACAGTTTTTACAGAAGAGAATATTAAGAAAACATATGGAGGAAAGCTGACTTTCCTTTCTGATGACGGAAATATGATAGCTGATCTGTACACAATACAAGAAAAATAGATGATGCAGGTATTGATAGACTTTTTCTCCTTTTCAGATCCTAATATTCGTTATGTAGTACTGGGTTCTATGCTGTTGGCAGCAAGCTCTGCCATTGTGGGCGTATTCATTGTGCTAAAGAAGAAAGCACTGATCGGTGATGCTGTTTCACATTCTGTTTTGCCCGGAATATGTGCTGCTTTCCTATTTGCAGGTAGTAAGAACATTCCGTTGATGATTGTCGGTGCATTTATATCCGGTTGGCTGGCAATTGTTATGATTGATTTTATTACGCGCCATTCCAAGATTAAGAAAGATGCCGCGATCAGTATCATTTTAACGGTATTTTTTGGTTTGGGTATTGTTATGCTGACTTATATTCAGCATAACGGCTATGCTTCCCAAAGTGGATTGGAGAGCTTTATATTTGGAAATGCAGCAGCTTTGATCGGGAATGATGTGATCGTATTCTCAGTTATTGCGGTTGTTTTAGTTGTCATCGTTATTGCTTTTTTTAAAGAGTTTACACTGATGGCCTTTGATGAACCCTATGCCAAGACGCTTGGTTTGCCGGTATCCCGGCTGGAGCTATTACTTACTACGCTTACCGTCTTAGCTGTTGTTACAGGTATTACGGCTGTCGGAGTTGTTTTAATGGCCGCTATGTTAATTACCCCGGCTGCTGCGGCCCGTTTCTGGTCGGATAATATCAGAAAGATCGTAGTGATATCCGCCTGCTTTGGTGCGTTTTCCGGTTTAGCAGGAGCCTTTATTTCTTATATGGCACCGGCAATGCCGACCGGGCCATGGATGGTGGTAGCTTCTTCTTGTATTGCTTTCTTCTCTTTCTTCTTTGCTCCCGGTAGAGGCTCGGTATCCCTATGGTGGCGTAAAAGGCAGCATATAACTGATTTAAACAGGAGGGTAGGATGATCTCATTTTGGATAATATTAACCGGTGCTTTGGTTGCTGTTTCAGCGGGTTTACTGGGTTGTTTTCTAGTTCTTCGTCGGATGAGCATGGTAGGGGATGCCATCAGCCATGCTGTTTTACCGGGGATCGTCATCGCTTTTCTGATCAGTGGAAACAGGGAGCCTTTAACGGTTCTAATCGGCGCCGGTATTTTAGGTTTGCTTACTACGTTTATTATTGAATACCTTCACAAAAAAGCGAAAGTACAGGGAGATGCTGCTATTGGTGTAACCTATACATTTTTATTTGCTATAGGGATAATTTTACTCAGTCTTTTTGCCGGACAAGTTGATATTGACCAGGATTGCGTTTTGTATGGTGAGATAGCTTATGTGCCTATTGACACGATAATTACGGCATCCGGTGTGAACCTTGGGCCAAAGCCTGTTTATTTATTAGGAGGGCTGCTGGTTGTTATTTTACTTTTTATTGTGGTTTTTTATAAACAATTGTCGCTTACAGCGTTTGATCCGGGCTTTGCATCTGCCATAGGTATCTCAACGGTAATATGGCATTATTTATTAATGGGACTTGTTTCTGTTACAACTGTCGTATCCTTTCAATCTGTGGGAGCAATTTTGATTATCAATTTCTTGATCGGACCGCCTTCCATTGCTTATCTACTGACCGGAAGTTTAAAAAGGATGCTTATTTATACTGTTATTATTGGTACCTTGATCGCGTTTTTTGGGTATCATATAGCAGCTTATTTAAATGTTTCTATTGCAGGCTGTATGGCAGTGACTACGGGAATTATTTTTGTGATCAGCTTTTTCTATACCCATTACAATACAAGAGTGAGAAAGAAAGATCTTGTGATGAATAAAACATCACAGCCTGTTGAAACTATTTAATGGAAGAGAATATATTTCGATTCAAGCAATTTGATGTTAATCAAAATGGCTGTACAATGAGAATAAACACGGACGGTGTTTTATTGGCAGCAAAGGCAAATGGTTATCCTAAGCATATACTGGATGTTGGTACCGGCACGGGTGTTATGGCATTGATGCTTGCACAGCGTTATCCGGATGCTTATGTTGATTCGATCGATGTAGATGAGGGTGCTGTATCGTGTGCCGGAAAGAACTTTGAAAACTCACCCTTTCATGATCGGTTAGCTGTTTATCATAAAGGGATCGAGAATTATGATACAGGGAAGTCTTATGACCTGATTGTTTCCAATCCGCCATTTTTTATCAATTCATTGAAGAATCCCGATAGGAGAAAGAGCGTGTCGCGACATACGTCAATCGGTTTTTATAAGGACATGTTCGGGAAATGTAGCATGTTGTTGGGGCCAGAGGGCTCTTTCCAGATCATCTGGCCTCTTGAAGTCCGTGATCAGGTATTGAGTTTGAGCCTGGAGGCCGATCTGCATTTAAACGAAGAGACTTATATTCGCTCTTTTCCCAATTCTGCACCTTTCAGGGTGATCTCTGTATTCAAGAGCTTTCCTCCGGACCTTTATGCAAGGGATGATTTTGAGATCTATGAAAGTGAGGGAGTTTATTCGGCTTCTTACCGGGACCTGTTAAAGCCTTTTTTTATTAATTACTGATACACGGATATGAAAAGGATCGGGCTGCTTTCGGATACACACGGTTACTTGGATGAAGCTGTTTTTAAGCATTTTGAATCATGTGATGAGATATGGCATGCAGGTGATTTTGGCAGCATTGAGCTTGCAGATACTTTAGCGGCTTTTAAGCCCTTGCGCGGAGTGTATGGTAATATTGATGGAAAAGAAATAAGAGCAGTATTTCCTGAGCAGAACAGGTTTATGTGTGAAGATGTAGATGTCTATATGATCCATATCGGGGGTTATCCGAAACGTTATCAACCTGTTGTGAAAAGTGTCATGCAGCAGAACCCGCCAAAGCTGTTTATATCCGGACATTCACATATTTTGAAAGTGGTATATGATAAGGATTATGCTTGTTTGCATCTGAACCCGGGTGCTGCGGGTAAGTACGGGTTGCATAAAGTTAGAACGCTTCTTAGGTTTGTTATTGATGGTGATTCGGTTAAAAATATGGAATTAATTGAGTTAGGTCACAGATACTCTAATTAATTCACTTTATTTTTGACGAACCAATTATGTAATTTTTAACCAATTATGATGCGATTTAAAACTTTAGGACAATTTATTATTGAGAAACAGGCTGAATTTCCTTATGCAAAAGGTGAGCTATCCCGCTTATTACGTGATATAGGGATTGCTGCAAAGGTTGTTAACCGGGAGGTAAATAAGGCAGGTTTAGCGGATATTTTGGGGGACAACGGAACGGAGAATATTCAGGGCGAGGGACAGAAAAAGCTGGACGTATTTGCCGATAAGGAGTTCATTGAAGCACTGAGTAATGGTGGTGAATGCTGTATGATCGCTTCAGAAGAGCATGATGAATGTATCCTGATTAATACGGCTGTTTCAAAGAATGCAAAATACATTGTTTGTATTGACCCCTTGGATGGATCGGCAAATATTGATGTCAATGTTTCCGTTGGTACGATCTTCTCAATTTACAGGCGTAAGAATTTTGATGATGAAGTTAGTCAGACCGAGATCCTTCAGCAGGGAGTAGAACAGGTAGCTGCCGGATACATTGTTTATGGATCTTCTACCATGATGGTTTACACGACGGGAAAAGGTGTCAATGGATTTACTCTGGATCCTTCTATCGGAGAGTTTTGCCTGTCGCACCCCCAGATGAGGATCGGGCAGAATCCCCGTATGTATTCCATTAACGAAGGAAATTACGTTCGTTTTCCGCAGGGGGTCAAAGATTATATCAAATATTGCCAACAAGCAGATGAAGCGACCAGCCGTCCTTTTATTTCGAGGTATATTGGGTCAATGGTTGCCGATATTCATCGTAATTTATTAAAAGGAGGTGTGTTTTTGTACCCGGCAACGGCAGCCTATCCGAATGGAAAGCTTCGATTGATGTATGAATGCAACCCGATGGCTTTCCTGGTTGAGCAAGCGGGCGGTAAGGCGAGCAATGGTAAAAAAAGAATCCTGGATATTCAGCCTGAAAGCCTTCACGAAAGAACACCCATTTTCATAGGAAATATAGAGATGGTTGATATGGTTGAAGAGTTTTTATTGAGAGGTGAAAAACAGGATGTGAATATGGTTTTATAAACTATCTCTTACGTCTATTAAAAAGGCTTTAATTTTTTCGAGTGAATTGATAATGTTCTGATTATCCTGAATCTCTTTTTTATTGGATTTCATGTAATCGCGTGCGCCTTGTAAGGTATAGCCTTTGTCTTTTACCAGGGAAAAAATAGTTTTCAGGTTATCGATATCTTCCGGACGGAAATATCGATTTCCTTTTTTGTTTTTTTTGGGTTTGAGAATATCAAATTCACGCTCATAGAATCGGATCTGAGAAGCGTTGACGTTAAACATTTTTGTTACTTCTCCCATACTATAATACATTTTTTCGATATTGGGTTCTTTGTATGGCATATGTATAATTTTGATTAATCAAGCAGAGCAATACAAATCTACTTTATTAAATAGATTAATCAAATAAATAGATTCGATGAATGGTGAAGGCGCAAGAGGATTAATATCCTATTTTTTATCTAATTAGGGATAAAGCATTAACTTTGCAGAATTAGACCAATCACATGACGAGTAAAGAAATTAGACAAGCCTTTTTAGATTTTTTTAAGTTAAGACAGCATCAGATAGTCCCTTCGGCACCCATTGTTATCAAGAATGATCCTACCTTGTTATTTACCAATGCAGGTATGAATCAGTTTAAAGATTATTTCCTGGGTAATCGTGTGCCTGAATTTAAGAGGGTAGTTGATACTCAGAAGTGCCTTCGTGTGAGTGGCAAGCATAATGACCTTGAAGAGGTTGGTGTTGATACCTATCATCATACGATGTTTGAAATGCTGGGCAACTGGAGCTTTGGTGATTACTTTAAAAGAGAAGCCATTGAGTGGAGCTGGTTATTGCTTACAGAGATTTTTAAGGTGGATGTAGACAGGATTTATGTGACTGTATTTGAGGGAGATGAAAAGGAGGGCTTGCCCTTTGACCAGGAAGCTTATGATGAATGGTTAAAATGGATCGATCAAGACCGGATATTGAAAGGGAATAAAAAGGATAATTTCTGGGAAATGGGTGATACGGGTCCGTGTGGCCCTTGCAGTGAAATTCATATCGATTGCCGCCCTGACTCAGAGCGGAGTGTTGTTTCCGGAAAGGATCTTGTTAATGCAGATCACCCGCAGGTTATTGAGATATGGAATAATGTGTTTATGGAATTTAACCGCCTGAAAGATGGTTCCCTGCAGCCATTACCAGCTAAGCACGTTGATACCGGAATGGGCTTTGAGAGACTGGTCAGGGTGCTGCAAAATAAACAAAGTAATTACGATACTGATATATTTAAGGGTACAATCAGTGAAATTGAGAAGATAGCCGGCAAGAAATATGATGGTAGCGATAGCAAGGAAGCAATCGCTTTCCGGGTTCTATCGGATCATATCCGTGCAGTAGCCTTTACTATTGCAGATGGTCAGTTACCATCGAATACGGGTGCCGGGTATGTAATCCGTAGAATATTGCGCAGAGCAGTTCGTTATTATTATTCGTACTTACATGTAGAAGAAGCTTTGCTGTATAAACTGGTTCCTGTTCTTGCTTCCCAGTTTGAATTGGTTTTCCCGGAATTAAACCTGCAAATGGATTTTGTGTCGAAAGTGATCAAAGAGGAAGAAGATTCATTTTTAAAAACCCTGGAAAAGGGTTTGAAGAAAATGGATGATATTGTCCGGAATCAAAAGGACCGGGTCATAGTTGGTAAGAACGCTTTTGAGCTGTATGATACTTTTGGATTCCCGATTGACCTTATTCGTCTTATTGCTGCCGAAAATAATTTTACGGTAGATGAAGAAGGTTTCGAGGCTGAAATGCATAAGCAAAAAAACAGAAGCCGGGCGGCTACTACTGTGGATACTGAGGATTGGATTGTTTTATCGGATAAGGATGGATCTGATTTTGTGGGTTATAATGACTTGTTGATTGAAACACGTGTATCCCGTTATCGAAAGATAAAGAATAAGAATAAAATACAGTATCAGATCGTTTTAGAATCGACTCCATTTTATGCAGAGAGTGGGGGACAAGTAGGCGATACAGGTATTTTATCTTTTGGAGATGAGGATATTTATGTAACCGATACGAAGAAGGAGAATGAATTGATCATTCACTTTGCAGATAAGTTGCCAGCTGAAATTGGGGCAACGGTTACGGCTAAAGTAGACTTTGAAAAGCGTTTAAATACAAGCTATAATCACAGTGCTACCCACCTTTTACAGGCGGCATTAAAGCGGGTGCTTGGTCCGCATGTAGCCCAGAAGGGTTCTCTTGTTTCTCCTGATATCCTGAGATTTGATTTTGCTCATTTTGCTAAAATGACTGAAGATGAGATCCGCAGGGTAGAGGTTATAGTAAATGAAGAAATACGTAAGAACCTGGTTGTTGATATTGTTGAAATGCCAAAAGAGGATGCTCTGAAACTGGGAGCAATGGCTCTTTTTGGTGAGAAATATGGTAATTCTGTGCGGGTGGTTACAATGGACCCGGAGTTTTCGATTGAGCTTTGCGGAGGAACGCATGTTATTCAAACGGGGATGATCGGTTTGTTTGTGATTACATCGGAATCTGCCGTAGCTTCCGGAGTGCGGCGTATTGAGGCTTTGACAGGTTCGGCAGCTTTGCGGTATTATGAAGAAAAAATCAGTCAGAGTAAGCAGATATCAGATCTGTTAAAAGGTAATAACCCGATCAAGGCGCTGGAAGATTTGATAAGTGAGAACACCCGGTTAAAAAAGGAGATTGAAAAGAATTTGGTTGAAAAAACTCGAAGGCTTAAAAAAGATCTTTTAGATAAAATTGAATCAATTGGCGAAGTTAACTTTATAGGACAGCAGGTGGATCTGCCTAATGCGGATTCTTTAAAGACGCTTGCTTTTTCATTGCGGGATTCGGTTGATAATTTATTTTTGGTATTAGCGGCTGATTTGGAGGGGAAACCTAATTTGAGTGTAATGATTTCTGACAAGCTGGTAAAAGAAAGGAATTATAATGCAGGTGCTATTGTTCGGGAGCTGGCTAAATCCATCCAGGGTGGTGGAGGCGGCCAGGCATTTTTTGCAACAGCCGGTGGAAAAAACAGCGAAGGGTTGCAGGATGCCATTGATAAAGGACGAACAATCATCCAATAAATTGAATGTATTAAATAAAGGAAAGAAATGAAAAGAATGTTAGTAGGGCTGATAGCCTTATCGTTGTTTGCATCATGTTCTAATAATGAGCAATTTGTTTTGAATGGAAAGGTTGAAAATGCGGGGGATTTGAAAAAGGTGCTGTTGTATGAAGGTGATAATGTTGTAGATTCTGCTTTTCTTAATGAGACTGATAATTTCAGGTTTAAAAGGACTGCGCTGGAGGCTAAACCTTATACGCTTGTTGTGGCCAACAGGCCGTATATGCTGGTGTTAATGAACGGTGACAATGTGGAATTTACTACGGATCTGAATAAGAATGAGGACCAGTATACTGTAAAAGGTTCTGAGATATCTTCCAGGCTGCAGAAATTAAGTACCATACGGGCAGCTTTTCAGAGAAGCCAGAATGAAATTCAGGCTGAGTTTGAAAGAAGGATTTTAACAGAAAATGAGGCTGCTGTACAGAGTGAGCTGATGAAGAAAAATGATCTGATCATAGCGGAAAATTCAAAGCAGACTTTCCAGTTCGCTCAGGAGAACCGGGATAACCTGGCCGGATTTTATGCGATGTTGTCGTTATTTTCTTTGGATCCGATCGCTTATGAGCAAGAGCTGATAAGCTATGCTGATGAAGCCCGTGTTAAATTTCCTGATAATTCAGCAGTACAGTCTTTCGCAAACCATATGGCCGAACTGAAGCCTGTAAGTATCGGTCAGAAAGCTCCGGATTTTGAGTCTTTGTCACCTACGGGCAGGAAGATCAAGCTATCGGATTTTAAAGGTAAGTATGTTTTATTGGATTTCTGGGCATCGTGGTGTGCTCCCTGCCGGGAAGAGAACCCGAATATTGTAAAGCAATATAATACATTTAAAGATAACGGCTTTACGGTTCTGGGTGTTTCACTCGATGATAACCAGGCAGCCTGGTTAAAGGCAATAAAGGATGATAATTTAGATTGGTCTCAGGTTTCCGAATTAAAGCGTTGGGATAGTGAAACCGGTCAGCTTTATAAAATAACTGCTATACCTGCTTCTTTTTTAATAGATCCTGACGGTGTGATAATCGGGAAAAATTTGCGGGGTTCGGTATTGGAAGATACGTTAAAAGAAAGGCTTCAATAATAACTTAAGGTCATAGATAAAGTAATCATTAACAATTTGTTAATGTTACGGTAATGATATGGTTTTAATTAATTCATACATTCGCCTAAAATATAAAGCATGAATACCTCAAAGAATAATATTTTAGTTGTTGATGATGAACCGGATATTCGTGAACTGATCGAATATAATTTAAGAAAAGAAGGATATAACGTTTCTACTGCTGTTAATGGCAAACAAGCTATTACGATGGCCAAGCGTGAGATTCCTGACTTGATTATCCTGGATATCATGATGCCTGAAATGGATGGTATTGAAGCCTGTCGTTTGATGCGTGCTATGCCTGAGTTTAAAAATACCTTTATGGTATTCTTAACGGCAAGAAGCGAAGAGTATTCTGAAATTGCAGGCTTTAATGTCGGAGCAGATGATTACATTGCAAAACCGATCAAGCCTCGTGTATTGGTAAGTCGCATTAATGCCATTCTAAGACGTAATATTCAGCAGGAAGAGCCTGTATTAAATAAGCTGGAAGTAGCTGATCTGATCATTGATCGTGATGCTTTCCTGGTTTTTAGGAATGACGAGAGGATTATCTTAGCTAAAAAAGAATTTGAGCTGCTTTATTTATTAGCCTCAAAGCCCGGTAAGGTCTTTACCCGTGATGTAATTTTAAAAAGTATCTGGGAAGATTCAGTAGTTGTGACAAACAGAACAATTGATGTCCATATTCGTAAGCTACGGGAAAAGGTTGGCGGCAATTATGTTTCTACGGTAAAAGGGGTAGGATATAAGTTTGAAGTAAGCTGATGATTTATCCACAATTTATTAAGGTTGTACATATTTTAAAGCCAAGCTCTCTAATTCTTCTAAATCAAAAGGCTTTCTAAGGTAATTATCCGCTCCTGCCTCTTCTGCCAGCTGAGGAAGGTTGCTGTTTGCAGAAAAGATAATCACCGGGATGTGTTTAAGATGCGGTGTTGCTTTCAGCTGCTGAGTTGCTTTTACGCCTCCAATGTCCGGAATCCAATTATCAATCAGGATGATATCCGGCTGTGATGATTCAACCTGAGTAATAATATCATTGCAATGGTTTGATGATATTACCTTAAATCCCAGATTTTCGAATACATACGTACAGAAGAACAAGATGTCGGAATCGTCATCAAGAATGAGTATTTTATGCGCCATATTTATTTAATAATCATTTTGATTGGAGATTTATTCAGCACAAAAGTGAGTCCAGTTTTCATTGAAAAGCATAGTTCCGGATTATTTTCATGTTATATTTCTGATTCATAGCCGGTTAAAGAAGCGCCTTGATGTTAATATATACTTCGGGTTAAAATTCATTGGTCGCCTTTGTATTTCTTTCCATACATTTTCTTAATCAATTATTCTTATTGTACTTTTGCTGTAATGGATAAATCGAAACCGCAGCCTAAATTTCTAAAATTTAAAGAACTTATTTTATTCGAGAATGACAATTTTATTGTGATCAATAAGCCTCCTTTGGTGTCTTCCCTGGATGACCGGGAAGGCGGTGATATGAATATTCTTCGATTGGCGAAAAGATATCATGAGGATGCCCAGATATGCCATCGTTTAGACCGGGAAACTTCCGGTATAATGATCATCGCTAAGAACCCGGAAACCTATCGTTTGATATCGATGGAATTTGAACATAGGAGGGTAGATAAGAAATATCATGCATTGATAGAAGGTGTGCATAGGTTTGATAATTTAAAAGTAGACTTACCCATTTTAAATCAGGGAAATAAGAATGTAAGTATTGACCGGATCAATGGGAAAAATGCTCTTACTTATTTCAATTCGATCCGCTATTTTAATCATTTCACATTGGTTGAATGTAGGCCTATTACCGGCAGAATGCACCAGATCCGTATCCATTTGGCGACACAGCGTGCTTCTATTGCAGGTGATATTTTATATAAGGGTAAGTCTATTTACCTGTCGCAGCTTAAACGAGGGTATAGTTTAGGAAAAGGACAGGAGGAATTGCCGATTATGCGGCGTTTTGCATTACATGCAAGATCGGTCAGCTTTACGATTGAAGGATCTTTGTTTGAATTTGAAGCGCCTTATCCGAAAGATTTCTCGACTTTACTTAAACAGTTAGAGAAGTTTGACTCTAATTAAAAATCAAACTTCTCTAATTGTTAATTTATTTAATAACCTAGTATTTTTAAGACCTGTTTGCTGTTTTGCTCTTCGCCAAACACTTCGAAATTGAACGTTTCATCCCGGTTTCTTCGGATGATAACGTGTTTAGGAGAAGGCAGCAGGCAGTGGTGTATACCCC
>Ga0182735_1002331_pt1 | contig 11614 bp, 16 predicted proteins | sample eDN5th30CKraftMG_FD_128524 | JGI IMG/M metagenome (GOLD analysis project Ga0182735, IMG submission 128524) | Enriched Miracle-Growth compost microbial communities from Emeryville, California, USA - eDNA 5th pass 30_C Kraft MG (version 2) (version 2) ... | reverse complement strand
TCAGAGGCAGCCGATGCACTCAACATTGATCTTGAGGACTTGATAGATGAAGACGAAGAAGAAGGCGAAGTCCTCGGGCTCCAACTCGCCAGCGAAGGTCAAAAGAAACACTAGCACGATTTTCGTCAAGCAGTCGTATCTGGAATCTATTCTCGCAAAGAAGGTGTCCGTAAAGGACGATTACGTACTAGTAAAACGCCCTAGCGGTGACCAGATAAAGATCAAGCATAAGAACTTCCTTATGGCTCGAGAATATAAAGATTTGTGGTTCGTAACTGTCTTGTCCCATAAACCTCAAGCGGTTGAAGTCAGTGCAAAGGTCAAATCTAGCGATACCGTCACCGAATATGACTACAACGGAACGCGAATTCTTGTAAATACAAACAGAATCAAATAAGGAATTTAGGTAATGAAGATCCCGGTCTTAAACAAAGAGATGCAGCTTATTATACCGACGCATCAGCGCACTACCTGCAAGCAGCAGAAGACTTGGTTCGGATTGCCTAAATCTCTACGTGAGCAGACGCTCATCATTACTTCCACTAAGGAGGACATGAAGGCTCTGCGCAAGAATCTAGATTACGAGCACGTATATGCGATCAATGACCCATCCATTGATGGCATCGCCAAGAAACGTCAGTGGTTGATCGAACATATCAAGTCGGACTTTATATTTCAGTTGGATGACGATCTAACATTTCAACATCGCTGTAAAAAGAAGTACCGACAGGTGAACGATAAGAACCTGTGGGAAGTCAAGCCCAAATACAAAGGTAAGATCAACTTCATTGAACTCCAGGGATTTGATGAAGATTGGAAGGATAAGGCTTGGCAGAGTTTCTTTACAAAGATTTTTAACGGCGGGTTCGTACACGGTGGTCTTGGCGTTCGGATGGGGAATAATCGGGACCCTCTTGAATACAAGATTGTTGGTCGTGCTATGCAAGCGATCTTCAATCATCGTAAGACTTTGCTAAAGCACGGAATCAAGTTTGATGATGTTCGCTTCCGCGAAGACTTTCATGTAACAATGAGTCTTCTGTGTCGAGGCTATCCGAACATCGTGAATAACCGATTGATTGTCAATCCAGAAGCCTTTGGTAAAGCTGGCGGATGTTCTGATGAGCGTACTATTGAAGCTTCCAACAAAGAAGCTGTTCGCTTGGCTAAACGCCATCATCCCTTTGTGAAGACAGTAAAGAAAGAGTACAATACCTCAGTTCATCGGACTGAAGTCGTGTGTTATTGGGCCAAGGCTTATCAGTCTGCTAAGAAACAAGATCGCAGGATCAAATGAAAGAAATTCTCTTAATCATGAGCAGTGCGTATTGCAACCCGGAACTCCAAGTAGAGTTCGGTAAGATACCTGCTGCGTATGTGCCGGTCAACAATCGCCGTCTGTTTGATCTACAGAAGGAAATGATGGGAATACCGGAAGAAGACACGTACATCGCTTTGCCGGACGACTATCGGGGTGAAGTACATCAGGATCGAGTCATACTTAATCCTCCGGACGCATCAATCGAATTAGCATATGCTCGGGCTCTGCACTATTTAGCCTACGAACTGGATCTATCTCAGAATTATCGCATTCATGTACTCTGGGGCGATACCTTAGTTTTGAAGAAATCTACGACTCCATGTGTAGGTGTATCTAACACAGATACGAACTTCTACTGGGACCGTCTGGGAAATCGCGTGTTCAATGGATATCTGTGTTTCACGACTGGTTCCAGTAACTTCCTTATTGAAGCTCGTCGTCCATTCATATATCTGGATCATACCGTAAATCCTCTTCTTAGAAACACTGTGCAGTCGCTGCCGCGCAGGTTCTTTAGTAATGACGAATGGTTTGACTTTGGACACAATAGCACGTATTGGAAATCAAAATCTCATTTCCTGTCAACACGACATTTCAATTCCATCCAAGTGATGGACAATGTTGTGACGAAAACCTCAACTGTCCAACGAGTTGCAGGTGAAATCGGATGGTTCACTTCTATCCCAGATTCGATTCGTATGTACACTCCTCAAGTGGAACGTACAAGCTCGTACTCATACAAAATCGAATATCTTCCAAACCCTTCCCTAGCTGAACTGTATGTATACGGGAATAAGACCAATGAATGGTGGATCAGCACACTCAGCAAAGTATTGGACTTTGTAGAACTGTGCCGTCAGTATAAAGGCCAATCGGTGGATCCTCTATTCTTGGGGAAGGCCGAAATACGTCATGGCGCGAGCCCTTGGCATTCTTTGCATGTTGACCGTGCTATGAAGAGCATGTCAACATTTCATATGCCTGCGACGATCATTCATGGTGATCTCTGCTTTTCAAACATACTTTACGACAGCCGTTCTAATTCGATTAAGGTAATCGATCCACGGGGTCTAGACTATAACGATCTTCCGAGCATTTTTGGCAGTTCCCTGTATGATCTCGCTAAGATCTATCATTCATTGTTTGGTCTTTATGATCGCATCATGGCTGGCATGAGTCTAAAGTCAAATCCAACGTTGTGTCGTTGGTTTGAGCGGGAAGTCTATAATCGTTTCCTCGTTACCCCGTTCATGTTGCGAACTATGACAGGATTACTGTTCACGTCAATGGTTCCATTACACATGGACGTTCCTGGTCGAGCTAAGCGTCTTCATCAGCGCGGAATTGATATTCTACGACGTACCTCTCATGATTAACTATCTAATCCTCGCCAGTGGTAAAGGCGAACGCTTTAAGAACGCCGGATTTACCACTATCAAGCCGCTAATAGAACTCAACGGAAAGCGTCTCCTCCAGCATGTGCTGGACAACTACGGATTGTCGCCTACTGACGTCTGCCTAGCTCTGCCTGAGCCGATTCTTCATGAACAGAGCTCGGCTGGAATCGACCTTCGATTTAAGTCCGTCTTCTTCGTTAGCGATACTGACGGCCCGATGACTAGTCTAAGTCAAGTTCTGTCCTTTAACTTCTTTAAAGGTGGTCCTCTGGTTGTTTTGGATTGTGACTGCTGGTTGAACAGACCGACACTTGAGCGGGACATTAGGGAAGTGTTTGATAATACTCGAGCAGGTGCTTTTGTGTATCGTGCCAAATATTCTGGCAACTACTCACATTTCACCTGCCCGATGACTAATGCCGGTCAATTTATAGGATTCGAACATCCTACCAATCCGGAATTTGTTAATCCAGGGTGTTATGTATTCAGGAATGCGTCTGTAGCTAAGACCCTTATCCGGAACTTGGGAGTGTACGACGGAGAACCGACTATCCCTCGATTGTTGGCTCATCCGACAAACGCACCTCACGTACATGTTGTTGATACAGATGCGTCGTTCACATCTGTTGGAACACCAGAAGAATACGAGGAATACAATGTATCCGCTAATAACGATACCGACCAGAGGTCGAACTGACAAGCAGACTACGGTCGAATATCTTCCCAAGGAAATACACAAGCATGTTGTCTTGGTTTGTCCTAAAGAGGAAAAGAAAACCCTCAAGAAGAATTATCCTTCTGTAAACGTCGTAGCGCAGCCTTCATCTATAAAGACCATCGCTGCTAAACGCGAATGGATAATGAAGGTTATGTTCAAGGAACAATTCCCCGACTACAAGTACGCTTGGATGTTTGATGATGATTTATACTTCAGCGTATTTCTGCCAGAACTTAATCTTCATCGTTCTGTTTCAAACTATCCTAAGGAATCTCGGCGCTTTTGGCTGAAGAAGTTCCCTGTCCTCTGTAAGAAATACAAAGTATCCGGGATAGGCACAAAAGCCTTCGCACTCAAGGGTGGCATTCGTGATAACTACCATCTTGGATTTGCTTTTGGCATGCATCGCTCCGTGATCTCCAAGATTAAATGGAATCGAATTGACCTGTACGTCGACATAGATTATACTCTGCAATTCCTGCGTAGGGGTATTCGAATTGGTGTTACTTACGACATGACTCTGCAGCAGAAATTAGCAGCCGCACCGGGCGGACTGAGCGGCGAACGCACAGACGAGCGTGTTGAGAAAGCCTTGCAGAAGCTCCTCAAATTCCACCCTGATTTCGTAAAGAGAAAGGATCCTAGCGCCAGTCACGCTATGTCCAATACGCGGATCAGCTGGGCGAAGGCTGCTAAAGCCGGTGGCCTGTAGACTAGAACCCAACCTAAAAATACTTAAATGATCATCGGACGCAATTTCTATTTCATCCACAATCCAAAATCTGCTGGCACTTCTGTTAGGAAGATCTTGCAGAAGTACGCTATAGCCGATCATCCGTTTGCTGGTGAATATCAGGTGTACATTGAATCGCTTGATCGCACGGTCGAGTGGTTTCATCTTACAGCGGCTGACGCCCGAGACGTCCTTCCTCAACCTAATGGGACATTTCGTTTTGGATTCGTGCGTAACCCCTACGATCGATTCTTCAGCTCGTTCAACGAGCATTGCTATCAGCATCAGCTTAAAGAATTGGATATAAATCAATTCATCCTACAACTTGATCGTATGTCGCTTCGATACGACTGGCGCTATACGCATCTGTGCCCGCAACATTACTTCTTCTATGTTGGTAATCGCTGCGTTGCTGATTTCATTGGTCGATTTGAGCGCTTGGATCAAGACTGGTCCTTTATCCAACGCACTCTTGGGATGGAACCGCATCCATTAGGAAGGTTTAAGAAGACAGATCGATACGAGAATTATCGTAAATTCACGCTGGAAGATTTGTCGGAAGCGTCCCTCAAAAAGCTGGATGAGCTGTACAGCCGCGATTTTGACTTGTTTGGCTATCAGTCCTTAACTGATCGAGTGATCCCTCCAGTCCATGCCTCAGTCATTGAACGATTTGCTGGTGAACCTGTAAATGTCGAATTTGACATTTCTTCCTTGTCGCTTGGTGAACAATGCGCTTATTGGAGGGCCGTAGCTAATGGGCGAATCCATCCAGAATCTGGTGGTTCATCGTCGTGATCCACATGATGTCTACATAGGACGCCCTAGTAAATGGGGAAATCCATTTATCATTGGCGTCCATGGGACTCGTAAGGAAGTCTGCGGATTATATCGTGACTGGATATATGGTCGCGTGTCTGCTCCGTATAATCAGAAGCCCCCATCTATAAAAGAAATACAATTAGAACTTCGCGGTAAGATTCTAGGGTGCCATTGCCATCCTAAACTTTGCCACGGGTTGTTTCTTGCTCACATCGCGAACAAGCCAAAAGGACTTTTTAATGACTACTAAGCAATTGAGCCTGGACGGAGTTTCAAAACCGAAATTCATGTTCAATCCAAACTTGAAGACTGAATCGGCCCGGATTGAAGCTCAAGCAAAATTCATCGTAGAACGACATCGCATCTTCTTGAAGAAGCAGGCTGGGCTCCCTAAACCGTGGACAAAAGACCCGGTGCTACGAACTTCCAAGTTCACTAATGTCTACCGTGAGATTGACCCTGTGTCTGTATGGATTTGGGAAAACGTCATAAAGCCTAATGAGAAGAATCCAAATCTGCCTGTGCTGGTTGGATTAGCGCGACTAATCAACTGGCCAGACACAATTCGCTATCTCATGGAATGTGACGTTTGGCCTGAGAAGAAATTCAAGCATGAGAAATTCTACAGGGCTCTATCGAAATATAAAGAAGACGGCTACAAAGTAGTGACCGGTGCTTATATAGTCAATACTGTATATCCGAAAGGTTTTGATGTCCGTGACCCGTCCAAGGTTGGATACATCTCAGATGTAGCTGCTGTTGATCTCTGGAAAAATCGTGAGATGCTGTATGAAGCTGGTCGTAAGGGTGGTACGGTCGCAGGATTTGTCGAAGCTCTACAGTCTCTTCACGGATGGGGAGCGTTCATGTCGTATCAGGTGGTAGTAGATCTAACTTACAGTAAGTTATGGTTGAAGACTGCATCTGACTATAACACATTCACCAGCCCAGGTCCCGGAACGACAAAGGGCATGAATTGGATTCTTACCGGAAACTTGAATGCCGAGATTCGAGGGGACAAGCTGAACGAACCAATGCAGAGGATTCGTCCTCTTGTAAATGAATGTGTGCGGAGTCTTGTGAAAAAGTCGGAATGGACTGGCGACTTCTTTACAGGCTTTGCTGAGATTTCAATGTCAAACTATTCTAATTGTTGTTGCGAAACTTCGAAGATGGTGCGCTCCATAATGGACGGAGGCACAGAACGCATGAAGAATAAGTACAACGGCGGTTAACTTATCTGGACTCTAAATGAAATTCATCATTAACATAATCGGACTGCCCGGTTCTGGAAAGACAACGTTTGCTGACATGCTGGCTGGGCGTCTTGGGGCTGCTCGCGTAAACGCAGACTATGTGCGCACTAATATCAATCGCGACCTCGGCTTCTCATTGGCTGACCGCAATGAGCAAGCGCATCGTATTGCGCACATCAGTAATCTTGTGTTGAGTGGGTCGAATCAGTTCGTAGTTACTGATTTCGTCAACCCTACACAATCTACCCGTGAAATCTTTAGTCGCGAGGCTAAATTTCCAGTTCGTTCCGTCTGGATGGACACTATTATCGAAAGTCGGTTTGAAGACACAAACCATGTATTTGAGAAGCCGGAACTGAATGGTGTCATGTACAAGATTGAAGGCTGGAAGACTATCGATCAACTCGACGATCTAGCATATCAGTACAGCCGGGCATTCAGTCACGAACAGAACAATTCGCTTCGTCGTTATCATATCCGATTCAACACGAACTGCAATAAGGATCCTTCCATACCGTTCAAATGGCGGGTTATCGACGCTCAGACAAATGAAGAACGTCTAGCAAAATCGTTTCATATCAGTGGGTCGCACATCATGCCGGGTAAATCTTATGACGAATTCGGTGTTGAGAAATGGAATATCGAGATTCGCGCTGCTCTCTATTGGGAAGGCGATCACGCATATTTCGTAAGCAACTAAACCGTAAATAATCATACTCAACACAAATAGGACTATCGATGCAAGTAATCCGTTCATATAGTGCCGACCAAGCGTTGTCGTATTGCCTGTCGTTCATTCGGAACAACCCAGCGAAGATGGCCGTAAGCTACAGTCGCAACGGTGACGTGCTTCGCTTTAAGGAGCCTCTGGCGAGTGTGTATGAGAATCCGCGTCATCGGGTCCTCTTCAATGCTGTACGGGACAATAACCCATTCTTCTCTGTGTTCGAAAGCCTGTGGATGCTGGCTGGCCGTAATGACTTACGCTTCGTATCGTATCTGTTGAAGAACATGGAAAACTACAGCGATGACGGAATGACTCTGAACGGGGCATATGGACATCGTTGGCGCAAGCATTTTCATACGGATCAACTCAAATTCATTATTGATGAATTGAGGAAGGATCCCAATAGCCGTCGTGCTCATCTTCAAATGTGGGATCCGTTCCGTGACCTAGAACTGCTGACTGGTCCCGGATCACGTGACGTCCCATGTAATACGGCCGTGGATTTTGAAATCCAAGATGGTAAGCTGAACATGATGGTCAGCAATCGTAGTAACGATCTGATTTGGGGAGCTTACGGTGCAAACATCGTCCACTTCTCCTTCCTCCAAGAATACATTGCGTGTGCTCTTGGTGTAGACGTCGGTGTTTATACTCAAGTTAGCCGGAATGCTCACATCTACCTGGATAATCCAGTTACGAACAGGCTCATTACGCAGGAACCTCCGTTCCGGCCGTCTAACGAATTCCTTAACGAATTGAACACGGAGCGATTCTATCGCACTTCGCCTGTTCTGTTTGATGTTGATGAACTCGACAATTTTGAAGCTGATCTGGCCAGTTTCTTTGCTAGTTTTGACGACTCACATCGTCTTAATAAGGTTAATGACCTGGAGTTCTCGACCCCGTTTATGCGTGAAGTTGTCTCGCCTCTGGCAGTCGCGTTCGAACTGTACAAGGATGGAAACTACACGCAAGCTCGCGACTATATCAATCAGTCCAATGCTAAATCTATCGATTGGCTGGTAAACGCGGCTGAATGGCTGCAACGTCGAATTGTGAAGAGGAATTCCAAATAAATCCTAACGGACGACGTTCGTAATAATCCTCATATAGAGATAACAATATGTCCAACTTGAAAGACTCTCAAGCTGCTCTCGGGAACGGTTCCGTAGACGTGTCGTTTATTCCTCACACTGACTTTGAAGTGTTGCGTGATATACTTAACGAGGGTGTCGACCTTGTTAAGAAGAAAGATGCTGAATACGGCGCAAGCTGGTGCAAGCGCGGCGGAGTTGGTGCCTTCTTTACGATCTGGCGTAAAATAGATCGCCTGGAAGAACAGTTGAAACGCGTCCAGTACAACATCCTGGACATCTCAGTCGATGAAGACTCAACTGAATCTCTGGATGAGACCATCCGTGACACTATTCTGTATCTGGCTCTTGCGTTGGAGAAGCGAAAGGCTTTCCGTCAGCTGCGCTTGAACAGCAATACGGAAAACTTCCGTCCAGGTCAGGCTAATCAAGCTCTTGAGCAAACCGATAAATCCGCTGGGGAATAAAGTGCGTCACCGAATTTCCTATCTGGATTATCTCGAGCAGGAAGCTCTATCCATCATTGAATACGCTTACACTGGACTTACCGATAAACCACTTGGGGTTCTGTTCAGCTGTGGTAAGGATTCATGTGTAGTGCGGCATTTGGTGATGCGATATCTACGTAACTCAAATAAGCCGTCTGCTCATCCTGTGTGTCTGTCCATTGATACTGGATATAACTTTGAGGAAGTAAATGACTTTCTATCGAAGATCCCAAATTGCAATATCCGCTACGTCCAGGACTCTATCGATCGTGGGACGGTTCCTTACCGGGCTCCTGGTGAAAGCCGGAACGCGGATCAAGCCGTAACGCTGAAGGAAGCTATCACAGAATTCCAGTTCGCAGGTCTATTCTGTGGTGCGCGTCGTGATGAAGATCGAGCTCGTGCTAAGGAACGTGTGTTCAGTCATCGAGATCGCGAAGGTAATTGGCGTCCTGAACGTCAGCGCATGGAGATGTATGGATACATGACTGACCTCCGCCTCGAGGAAGGTGAACATTTCCGCATCTTCCCTCTGTCCAATTGGACCGAATATGATGTATGGGAATATATCGCCCGCCACGACGTCGAAATCCCAAGTCTGTACTTTGCTCATCAACGCGAAGGCTATCCAGAAGGTAATGTGCGGTTCCGCACTGTTGGTGATCGTCTGGTGACAAGACCTGTTTATAGCGACGCCACTTCTGTTCAACAAATCTTGGAAGAGCTTGAATCTGTCACCCTTAGCGAGCGCGGTGCTACTCGTATGGACGACACAGCGATGTCTATGGAACAACGAAAGAGGAATGGTTACTTCTAATGAATAAGCCGCTTCGTATTATTTTTGCAGGGGTTCCAGACGCTGGAAAGTCCACGCTTATCGGTCGTATTCTTTTGGAAACCAATTCAGTATTTCAAGATCAGACTCAGGTTGATCTTGCTTTCTATACAGATGGTCTGGAAGATGAGCAGAAGAATGGTATGACCATTGATGTGGCCTATCGCACTATTCATCTTCCAAGTGGTCGCCGTTGCATCCTAATTGACACGCCTGGACATTCCGAGCTGATGTCTAACTTCATTAGCGGGGCTTCCTACGCGGATGTGGTGTTTTATCTCCAGGATTCGACCCGACCTGAATTGGAAAGCGTACATCCAAAATTGGCTCAGTCAATGGGTGTTCCAGTGTACCGTATAGCAACTAAGGCGTCATTGGCAGAGACTTCACTCGATGTAGCGTTAGCAGTCGATGCGGTTACTAACTACAATATAGATGCTCTGTTGGGCCTCATGGAAAGTCTTGCTCAACGCACCTCTAATGGAATGTAGATGACATGAGTCTTCGCAATCACAATCGCCGCGAAGTCCTAGAGACTATAGCTGACTTCATCTCTCTGGATTATTTGAAGGATCAGTATGATTCACAACTAGGTCTGCTAAAGTCAGACTACAAGAGATGGGACCCGATCAACCGCGATGGGGACTGTTTCCGATTACAGCAGCGCTTCCGTGTTTGCATAGAATTCACCGACTGCGAAGACGACTCACCGGTCATCTATGTAGGATTCTCGTCCGAACGTCGCGACTGGAAGATGGTTAGTACAGCCGGAGATTCGTCACAGATCACTCGTGAGACGATTGTGATGTACATCTATAATTATATCCTGAAAGTGCGGGAAGCCCTTGATTATTTGGGTAACAAATGAAAAACATCGTCATATTCGATATAGATCGATGCATCCTCGATCCCAAGGAACGCATTCATCATTACTTGAACAAGGACTTTGAAACTTATGAGTCCTTGTGGCATACTGACACCCCTATTAAGCAAGGGGTTGAGGTCTACAAGACCTTTTTGAATAACGATACCTGGAGATGCATCTTTATTACCAGTCGTCGTGAATGGGCTCGCGAAACAACCTACAAACAACTGCTCATGCTGTTTGGCATGCGTAAATTTACGCTCCTCATGCGACCCAACGATTGCACTAAAGAAATGAAAGATGACGCTGCGATCAAACCGTGGCTATTGGAGAGGGCTGGATTTAGTATCCATGATGTCTTCATTGCATTCGATGACAGGCAGAGTGTTGTGGATCGCTGGCGTGAGCTTGGTGTAGTATGCTATCAGACCGCAGCGGACGCAGAAGCTTAAGGAATACTCCATGTCGTTAAATACTTTGATGACTTCCAGGAAAGAAGTTGCATTCCGTCGGTTTAAACGCACCATTCCTGAACATGCCACTGGCGATACTTATTCGATGTTGCAGTGGGCTCAGCAGTTCCTAACGAATCTAGAAGGCTCTGGTCATCAACTCTGGCTCTCTTGGGGTAAGGACGGTGTTTCCTTCGGTTTCGCTAAACCCGAATGGCCCGGTGATCATTACGGCAGCCCGATGAAGGACACTGAAGACGCCATAGCTCTCTCGGTCTATGAATACATCCAGGGTGAAGCTCGGAGTAATCCCCAATTTGATCGTATTACGATAGGAGATCAAAATGCTTACTCTGAAACAGATCATCGCCAAAACCCCCAGCAATCGTATTGAAGGGGCTCGCTATGTCAAACCACTCAGGGTACAATCTGGGTATAACGAGGATGGTCAAGCCTTCATAGCGGCGCAGACGTATTCCACACACGAGTGGTCCCCTACATTGCACACTTGGGTTCGATCTCAGAATCGACCGAAATATGTGACAATGATCACTTTTCTTGACAAGAAGTTGCATTGCAAAGTCAGCTGCTCATGCGCCGATTTTATGTTCAGGTCTGAATTTGCTTTGCATAGCAAAGGTGCAGCGGACATCGAATACTCAGATGGAAGTCCTCCGGATTTCACCAATCCTCAACTGCGTCCTCAAACCTGCAAACATGTAGTTCGTCTGTATTTTATGATACAGGATAAATTGAAGAGGTAGCTATGGATCTCGAAGACATGAAGAAAGCCTTCCGAAAGAAGGAACCGGGTGACTCTGTAACTGTCGCGCAACCTATTCTTCCGGTAGACGCAACGGTTGAACATGACAAGGTCAAAGATGCCGTAACTCCTGAAGATGTTCC
>Ga0182735_1002330_pt1 | contig 11615 bp, 8 predicted proteins | sample eDN5th30CKraftMG_FD_128524 | JGI IMG/M metagenome (GOLD analysis project Ga0182735, IMG submission 128524) | Enriched Miracle-Growth compost microbial communities from Emeryville, California, USA - eDNA 5th pass 30_C Kraft MG (version 2) (version 2) ... | reverse complement strand
GGTTCCGTCGAACTGAGCGGCGGCCGATTTTTCGGCCCTGCCGGCCAAGATGCGCAGCCCGCTATTTTTGCATGCATGTTGAATGTAAGCGGCTCTCTGTTCATGCACGAATGGGCGCCGCGCAATGATTTGCCGTCGTTCGAGACGCCATGGCCCACGGTCGCCTGCGGCAGCTCGGTGGATTTTCGCGGCGCCACGGTCGGCAAGAGCATGCTGGTAGCGCTGCAAAGCCGCAAGGACGCCGCGTCGCTGATCTGCTCAGGCCTATGCGTGGGCAATGTGCTGCAGGTGGAGCTGGCAAATAAAGACTGCTTCCTGCAAGCCGTCAACATAGGCGGCGACCTGAATATATCCGCCGCCGACGACGCGACGCCATCGCTATACATTTCCGACTCGGCGATCGGCGGCAACCTGTGGCTGACAGGCGGGTACAACGAAATTCGGGCGCAAAGCTGCAGCGTGGAAGGCCGTTTCAGCGGGATGGAAGCCGGCGGCGCTGGATATCAGGCCGGTCTGATCGTGGCCTCCGAAAGCCGCATCCAAGGGTTAAGCCATTTCCAGGCCAATCGCGGCATAGATATCGCAGCGGCAAGGCTCATGGCTACCGCGACGATTTCGTCGGCGGGCAAGGCGCCGGGCATCTCCATTCGAGCCACGAGCTTGAGGGCCGACCACGATGTCATCATCAAGGGGCGGGCACAAGCGATCGACATGACCAGGGCCGCCATCGGCGGCGACCTGAATGCGGCAGGGTGCTCGAGCAACGAAGCGGCGCTTCACGGAATCCGCGTCGGCGGCGATGTGAAGTTGCCGCGGGATATATTCGGATTGTTTTCACTGGCAAGCGGGCGCATCGAAGGCGCCGTTGAGTTGTGCGACATCGATCTGCACTTGCGCCTGCGGCCGGAAGGCGATACGAAGCCAGGCATCGACCTGGGCGGCGCGCGCATCGAGGGCGACCTCAAAGTTGCAAGGCTGGTGCGCAAGCCGGAGGCCGGAGCCATAAAGGAAGCGCCGGAAACGCCCGCCTGGTTCGCGAGCATCGATGCCCATCCCTCGGCATGGGATGAAGTCCTGATACTGCATCGCGACCTGTCTTTCTACAGCGGGGCGCAAGTCGTCGAGCTGCACCTGCCGAGCGCCCGCGTGCCGGACGAAGGCGTCTCGTCCATCGAGATGGAATGCCACGCCTTCCTGCTGCTGGGCGACGGGCGTACGGTGTATCTGAATGGCCAGTCCCAACCCATACACCGGGTGAACGAAGCCATAGGAGGCAAGCGTTTGCTGCGCCTGGACAACGCAACGCAGGCTCTTGATTATCTGCGTTTTTTCTGCGCTTATGTCTGGGGCGATCAAGGCGCCTTCATTATCATCGAGTCGCTGCAGCCTACCGACTGGCTGCAGTATATGGAGCGCGACGAAAAACAGCTGGCCCAGGCGCCCGCGCCGCCGCAAATACGGCGGGAGGGCGACCAATGGCTCTGCAGCGCAGTCGTACAGTATGCGGACTACCTGTTCGCGTCCAACCTGCAAATCGCCGGCACGGGCATGGTCGCGATGAACGACGACACGCCGGTGGCGCGGCTGCAAGCCCAGGATGTGCTCTATTCCGCCCCCTGCCGGCGCTATCGGCTTGCTCCGGCGCATGTCGACGCTTCTTCGGAACGCGGCGATCAGCCGCCGCCCCACCATACGCCTCACGAGGTGATGCGCGACCATGCCTGGGCGCGCATGACGGACGCCACTATACGTTCGGAGGTCATCGATCGCATCCGCAGCGCGCTTACCGAGCTGAAGAAACTGCACGTCACAGAATCCATGGAGGCGCCGGTATTGATCAATCTCCATGGCTGCCGCTGCAACTTTCTGGATGACGATGACGGCAAAGGTTGGGGCAATGGGTTGACGGTGGACTTGCGCGGCTTCGAATACCAGGGATTGGCTGAATCGCAAAGCGAGGCCAACAAGGCCTTCTCCGGATCCAGCGTACCGCACAACGATACCGTCGGCGCGCTGCTGGGCCGACAGCGCAACGCCTGGCTGGAGCGCGTCACGCAAGGCCTGGATTTCAGCGTGACGCCTTACGAGCAATTGGGACTCGCGCTGGCCGGCCGCGGCGACCAGGAGGCGGCGCGCACGGTGCTGGAGCGGCGGCTGCAATGCGAGAACGAACTCAGGCCCTGGTTTACTCGCTGGAGCATCTGGCTGGGCGTCCAGCTGCCATTCCGATACGGTCTGTTCAGCAAGCGAGGCATCGTCGTCACCCTGCTGTACTGGCTGCTGGGCATCGTCGCCTTCGATATTGCCAACTATGGCGCGCTGCGCCTGCCGCCCGTGGGCGCCGGGAATTCCCAACTGGTCATGGGCCAGTTGCCGCTGCCGATACGGCCGGTGCTGGTGGTCGACAGCCAGCCCGTCACGATGTCGGTGGCCAGCACCCGGACAGGCGACAAGCTCGTGACGGCCAAAGTGCCGTTGACGGACAATCTGGCCGAGGAAGTCTCTTGCGGGGAACAGGTGGAGCCCAGCCTGTATGCATTGGACGTCATGCTGCCGCTGGTCGACCTGCGCCAAGAATCCAAGTGCGCCATCAGCTCCGCCGATGGCCTCGGCCCCTTCCTCTGGCGGGTATTCCGGGCGCTCTACGCGATAGCCGGGGCCTATATGACATCGATGCTGATCCTGACACTATCCGGCGTCCTGCGTCGATCGACGGAGCGCTAGGGGTAGATGCGTAGCTGGGCTTGTGCGCCGGCGGGCTTTGCCAGCGCCCTGGCCTCGGCCCCACGCCTTCATATCGAAACTCCGGCACGCAGGACCGCTGCGTGAGTAGCGCTTGTTTTTGCATATTTTTGTATGCAATAATATAGAAAAATGTGGAATGCCATGAGCAGCCGCGTTGCGTAAATACCTGTAAATGCCTTGCACCTTCTTGGAACGCTGCCAGATCATTGGCGCGAAGCCTCGCGGATTTATGCCTATTTCAAAGAAGAATTCCCAGTCGCTTGCGGCGTACAACGAAATCAAGCGGCGCATTCTGGCGGGTGATTTTGCCGCCGACGATCGGCTGCGTGAAATCAATGTCGCCCATCATCTAGGCATGGGCCGAACCCCCGTCCGGGAGGCGCTCAAGCGCCTGGAAGACGAAGGCCTGCTGACGCACGAGCCGCGCCGGGGGCTGGTTGTGACCCGCATCGATCAACGCGGCGTTACCGAGCTGTACGCCATGCGCGAAGTGCTCGAAGGGGCGGCGGCCGAATTCGCCGCAAGGCATGCGACGGACGCCGAAATCGAAAACATGGCGGCGATCCTGGAGGACGAGCGCCGGCCCGGCGCCGATGCCGTCGCGTTGAATCTGGCATTCCACAACGCCATTTACGCAGCGGCTCACAACCGCCATCTCATCCGTTCCCTCAACGCGGTGACCGACACCACTTATCTGCTGGGGCGCAGCACGCTTGCGGTGCAGCAGCGCGCGGCCAAAGCCAATGAAGAACATTCGGCGATCATCGCGGCCATCCGTGCGCGCGACCCGCAAGCCGCGGGGGAAGCGGCAAGACATCACATACGGCAGGCGTATCTGGAGCGCCTGCGTATGCTCAGGGAATTGACCGTTCACACCGAACATGAACAGGAGAGCTCATGAAATCAGGTTTTGAAATCCGGCGGAACAATCCGCCTTCCACATCGTCCACCCGCCGCAATCTGCTCAAGGCGGGCGGTATCGGCGCCTTGATGCTTATGCCGGGGATCAGGACGGCGTTTGCGGCATCCCAATACCCCACCCGGCCGATCAGTGTCATAGTGCCTTACGCCCCGGGCGGGCAGGGCGATCTGTTCGCCCGCATTCTTTCCGATCCAATGGCGGCCCTGCTGGGCGAAAGCGTGGTGGTGGAAAACCGCCCCGGCGCCACCGGCATGCTGGGCACCCGCAATGTCGTCCGCTCGAAGGCGGACGGCTACACCCTGCTCATGGGGCAAACCGGGGAGATCGTGGTCATGCCGCTGGCCAACAAGGCCGCGGGATACGACACGGCCAAGGACCTGGCTCCCGTTGTGCTCGTCGGCGACTCGCCGCTCGTCATGATCGCTCCCGCCAAGGCGGAATTCAATACGCCGCAAGAAGCGATCGCGCTGGCGAAAAAACGCAGCGGCGGCTTGGCCTACGCCTCTTCCGGCACGGCCACGCCCGGCCACCTGGCGGCGGCCGCGCTGGCGCTGGGCACGCAGACCGACATGGTCCATGCGCCATACAAAGGCGCCGGCCAGGCGATGACGGACGTCATCGGCGGGCAGGTCGACTTCTTCTTCTCGAGCGCTTCGGCCGCCATGTCGCATATCAAAGCGGGGACCGTCAAAGCGATCGCCGTCGCATCGTCCGAACGCATGCCCACGCTGCCCGACGTGCCCACCATCAGTGAAACAGTGATCCCCGGCTTCAATTACAGCTTGTGGGGCGGCTATTTCGTGCCCAAGAACACCCCGGCCGACATCGTCCAGCGGCTGAACAAGGACATCAACACCTTGCTGGCGCAGCCGGACATACGCAACCGTCTGGAAGCCGATGGCGCGATAGTCAAGCAGAACAGCCCTGCGGAATTCCAAGCTTTCGTCGATCAGGAAATCACCAAGTATCGCAAGCTCATCGACACACTCAATATCACCATAGGCTAAGCGAAACGGAGCCACTGCAGCATGAAAATCATTGTTCTACCGGGCGACGGCATCGGCCCTGAAACCATGGCGGCGACCGTCCAGGTGCTGGAAGCGGCATCGTCCCGATACGGCCTGGACCTGCGGCTCGAGCATGACGACGCGGGGCTTGCAAGCCTGAAGCGCCATGGCGCAACCGTCACGCCCGAACTGCTCGATAAAGTAAAACAGGCGGACGGCCTGATGCTGGGCCCCATGTCCACCTTCGAGATGAAGGACGAAGCAAAGGGCGAAATCAACCCTTCGAAGTTCTTCCGCAAATCCCTGGACCTGTACGCCAATATCCGCCCGGCGCGCACCTACAAAGGCATGCCGGCGCGTCTGGGCGAGTTCGATCTGGTGGTCGTGCGGGAAAACACCGAAGGCTTCTACGCCGACCGCAACATCGAGTCCGGTTCGAGCGAAATGCTGATCACGCCCGACGTCGCCATATCGCTGCGCCGCATCACGCGCAAGTGCTGCGAGCGCATCGCGCGTGCGGCGTTCGAGCTGGCCATGACCCGCGACAAACATGTCAGCATAGTCCATAAGGCCAACGTGCTGAAGATCGCGGACGGCATGTTCATTGATATCTGCCATGAAGTGGGCCGCGAGTTTCCCGATGTGCGGGTCGATGATTTCATCGTCGACGCCATGATGGCGCATGTCGTGCGCGCGCCTGAGCGCTTCGATGTGATCGTCACCACCAATATGTTCGGGGATATCCTGTCAGACCTGACGGCGGAGCTGTCGGGCAGCCTGGGCCTGGGCGGTTCCTTGAACGCCGGCGACCAGTACGCCATGGGTCAGGCCGCGCATGGCTCGGCGCCAGATATCGCCGGCCAGGACATCGCCAACCCTTTCTCCTTGGTGCTGTCCGCGGCGATGCTGCTGGCATGGCATGCGCGCAAGACCGGCCAGGCGTCTTTCCAGACGGCCGCGGATGCCATTTTCGATGGCGTGAGCGCCGCCATCGAGGCCCGGGAGGCCACGCGCGATGTCGGCGGCAAGCTGGGCACGCGCGAGACCGGCCGCCTGCTCGCGCAGCGCATCGCACAGGCGCATTGACCATGATTCCCGCACAGGCATGCGATTGCCACGTTCATGTGGTGGGCGACCCGCTCGCCTACCCCATGCTGCCCGATCGCCCTTATACAGCGGGGATTGCTACCGTGGCCGACTTGCGCGCGCATCTGGCGCGCATCGGCTTCCGGCGCGCCGTCATCGTGCAGCCCAGCTTCTACGGCACGGACAACCGCTGCCTGCTGGATGCGCTGCGCGAGATGGAAGGAGACGCCCGTGGCATCGCGGTCCTGGATCCTTCGGTCTTCGATGCGGAGCTGGCCCGCATGAACGAAGCCGGCGTACGCGGGATACGGCTCAATCTGGAAAGCCGCGGCTTGTCGGATACCCGGCAATTGGCGGACACGCTGCGGCAATGGGCCGGGCGTATCGCTGATTTTGGATGGCATTTGCAGGTCTACGCCGCCTGGCCGGTGATCCGGTCTTGCCTGCCATGGCTCGGGTCGCTGCCCGCGCCCGTGGTGATAGACCATTTCGGCCTGGTCCCTCTGGCGGGCGATGCCGCCGGACAGGACGGCGGGCAGGATGGCGACCTGCTGGCGCAGGCGCTGGCCGCGGGCAATCTTCATGTAAAGCTTTCCGGCTCTTACCGCGTTCCCGGCGCGAGCCCGGCGGGCATCAAGCAACTCGCCCGCAAGCTTCTCGCCGCCAACGCCGACAATGTGGTATGGGCCAGCGATTGGCCGCACTCCAACCGCGAGCCCGGCAAGGCGCCGACCGAAGTCAGCGCATACCGCGATATACAGCCAAGCCGCTTGCTCGCCGAAATCGCCGAATGGCTGCCCGACAACGATACGGCGCGCAAAGTCCTGCAAGAAAATCCGGAAAGACTGTATCGGTATTGAACGGGATCGATTGCAGGAGCATGCGCAATACAGTCGGCTCTGCGGACACTATCGGCGTACTTCAAGCCCCCCCAGATGCTTCATGCACCAGGTGCGTCGAGCCGGAGAGCAGCTTTTCGGGGGCCTCGCCTGGCCGACGCCGGCCGTGATTTTGAATCGTTAAGTAATTAGTTGATTTGGACCTTGGCGTGCTTGACGACATCGGCCCACTTATCTACCTCGGACTCAAAAAAGGCGCGAAAATCGGCAGCCGATGACCCGACTGGCTCCGCTCCCACACCGCGCAGCGTGGCAACGACCTCGGGTGTATTGACGGCATGAATCGCCGCCTTATTTAGCTTTTCCAGGGCGTCTGCGGGTGTGCCGGCGGGAACGAACAGGCCGAACCAGGAACTAGCGTCATAACCCGGCACCCCTGCTTCCGAGACCGTAGGCACATCAGGAGCCGCTGCTGAACGCTTTGCCGAACTCACAGCCAAGGCCCGTAGCTTTCCGCTTTGCACCAGTGGCAAAGTAGTGATGATGTTGTCGAACGTAACCCCCACTTGGCCGCCCAGCACATCCGCCATGGCGGGGGCCGCGCCGCGATACGGTACGTGTTCCATGCCGATGCCGGCTTTGCTGGTGAAGAGTTCCATGAACAAGTGCGCGCCCGAGCCGTTGCCGGCGGAGGCATAGTACACCGGTTCGTTCTTGCCCCCCTTCTTGGCCGCATCAACCAAGTCGGAAACGGATTTATAAGGCGTGGAAGGGTTTACGACCAGCAAGAACGGCGCCGTCGATAATTGCGACACGGGCGCAAGGTCTCGTTTGGCGTCATAGGACAGATTCTTGTATAGGCTCCCGTTGATTGCGAGCGAGATGGTACCGAACAACAGTGTATAGCCATCTGGAGCCGCTGCCGCCACATACGCCGACGCAATATTGCTGGCCGCCCCTGCTTTGTTCTCGACCACGATGGGCTGGCCCAATTCGCTCGACATCTTTTCGGCGATCGCGCGCGCCGCGACATCCGAAGCCCCGCCCGCCGGAAAGCCGACCACAAGCCGTAACGGCTTTTCAGGGTAAGCGCCGTACGCCGCGGGCAAGCCAGCCAACATCAATAACGCCGCCAAGGCCGTCATTTTTACGCTTTTCATTGCATCTCCATAAGTAGCTTTGTTCTGCTTGTATGGAATTGTGCCCACAACTGAGAAAAGTAAATACGGCGGAATTTTGAAGACCTTATTCGCTTATATCGAACGATGGGCCGAACTGGGATGCCTGCACATGCTTCGCCACTCCGCACAAGACCGCCCAGATGCAAGCATGGCCGCCAAGCGCCCTCACCCATGCAAACGCTGATTCGCGCCGCTTGAATTGCACACTATCGGAACGCGTTGACGTGGCACAGGAACTTCGCGAAGCGATTCAGCAAAATGCTCTTGACTCATTCCTAAAATGGAATGATATTCTTATATCGGAATTATTGCCAGATTCTGGCCAAGCAGTAAACGCCACGGAACAGGTATGGCCATGCGTGGCTCATTGACCCAGCGTTACGGCCGCGTCTGCAAGACTGCAGCAACCTGCGCGGCCGTAGTCGTACAGCCTTGATCGACCGACGTTCGTCGGGGACGTCGCTAATAACCCGTCTCCCACCTCTGTGCGCCTGCAGCGGGTGCACCTGGGTGTGGAGATAATCAAAGCCAAACCGGAGACACTCCATGAAGTCTTATTTTCTGTATAAAACGCTGAAATCAATCGCGGCGGCTGCCGGCGCCGCCGCCTTGCTGGCCAGCCATGGCGCACAGGCCGCTTACCCGGAACGCGCCATCAAGGTCGTCGTCCCTTATAACGCGGGTGGTGGCACTGATGTACTTAGCCGGGCGGTGGCCTCGGGCATAAGCGCAGTGCTCAAGGAAACAGTCATTGTCGAAAATCGGCCCGGCGCAAGCGGTATGATCGGCTCGGATCTTGTCGCGCGGTCAGCGCCAGATGGCTACACGCTGGTAATGACCGCGGCCGACACGCACACTATCAACCCGCATGTGTACCCCAAGATCTCGTATGACGCGATGAAGGATTTCGTTGCGGTGGCGCAGGTAGGCTACTTGCCGTACGCGCTGGTCGTGAATCCCGCGCTGGGCGTCAACACCATACAAGAATACATTGCGCTGGCAAAGAAAAGCCCGGGTAAGCTGACCTACGCCTCATGGGGCGTGGGCAGCTCCAGCCATGTGGCGATGGAGATGCTGAATGTGGGTCAGTCGCTCGACGTGTTGCATGTTCCCTTTACAGGCGCCGCGCCGGCGATGACCGCCATCATGGGCGGGCAAGTCGATGCCTTATTCGTGCCTTTGAGCTTGGCCAAGCCCAATGCCGATGCCGGCAAGGTAAAGCTGCTTGGTTTGGCTGCGCCGAAGCGGTTCGCCGGCGCGCCCGATGTGCCTACGCTGACCGAGCAGGGCGTGAATGTCGTGGCGGCGCCATGGATAGGCATCCTGGCGCCGGCGGGAACGCCGCAAGATGCAATCGGCAAGTTGGCCGATGCGGTTGCACAAGCCGTGAAACGTGACGACGTTATCAAGGCGCTTACGGCTGGAGGCCTTGAAATCAGCACTCGCGACAGCAAGGCGTTCGCTGAATTTTTGGTCGACGACTACAAGCTCTGGGGTGATACGGTGAAAGCGGCTAATATTAAGGCCGAATAGAAGCACAAGAATCCTGGCTCTGGTTTGGGCCATGGGCCCATTCCATCCGGCGGATCCGACGCTGTTTTAATCCATGAAAATCACACCGACCCAGGAAGCTGTTCCCAGACCCGACGAAACGACCCGATCTCCCTTGCGCACGGTACAGGTTTTATATGAACTTGCCAGCAATCCGTCCGCGGTTTCTTTGGCGGATTTAAGCGTAAGGCTCAATCTACCCAAAACCAGTCTTTTCCGGCTGATGAAGACGCTGGAATCCGGTGATTATGTGATCACCGTGCCCGGAGGCTATAAGATCGGCGCGCAAGCCCTGAAGCTGGGGGCGGCCATTGTCCAGAATTGCGAATTCCCGAACTGCGCGCTGCCGGTGATGCAGCTCGTATCCGACGGCTGCGGCGAGACTATTATCTTGGGAACAATGGCGGACAATCGGACGGAAGTGGTGTATGCGGAGGTGCTGCAGGCGACGAATCCATTGCGATTCATCAGCAAGGCGGGCAGCACCAATCCGCTTTATGGATCGGCAAGCGGCCAGATACTGCTGGCCAATATGGCGGAGGAAGAACTGAACGCTTACCTGGCGTCCGTTAAATTGGTCAAGCACGCCCCTGGCACGATCAAAACGGTCCAGGCTCTGAGGTCAAAGCTGGCTGAAATCCGCGGCACGGGGATTTCGGAAAGCCTGGAAGGCCTGGTGGAAGGTGTGTATTCGGTGGCAGCCCCCGTCATCAACATGTCAGGCAAGGTCATTGCAGGGCTGTCCATATCCGCGCCAAGCAGCCGCGCCTTGCGCCAGAAAGGCAAGCTCTGCAAACTCGCTTTGCGCGGTGGGGAAGAAATCTCCAGAATCCTTGGATACACCGGCAGCTACCCTTTGCCCGGTGCGCGAGATTAGATTAGCACGGGTGCGCCATGGATATGTGGCACGGGCGCATCAGACGTACCCGTCAGACAAATGGACATTACGTACAAGAACTTCAAGAATCTCAAGCATTGTTCCGATGAGCTCATCCATAACGGCGTGGGCTATTTGGCCGGCGTCATAGCGTCGGATGGCTCGGCCGATATCATCGGCCTTGTCCGCGCGCGCGACGCCCGCTATGATCGAACTGCATAGGCGCGGGCGGTAGTCGCCCTTCTTCCCTCAAACCCATCCACCCTTTCTGTAGTCCACGCTTCATCGCGCCTTTCTTCTATCGACCCGAAACTTTCAACGGAGCGGTAAATGAAAAACTCAGCGGACAGTGCCGTACTGCCATCCAGTAAAATTAGTCCCCAACGGCTGCAAGAACTCGAAGCCGGATTTCTTCAAGCCGAACAGCAAGACCCCTCTTCTCCTTACTATCGCGGCTCCAACCCCGTCGAATCTCCACACGGCATGCCCAAGCGCAGGCGATTCATGCTGGGGGCGATGGCGGTATTGGGCGGCGCCGGCGCGCATAGAGCCGCGCCCGCGGCCTCGCCGGGATCCATCGAACGAACCGTTCCGCCCGACGCGACGAAGGTGCAGGGCGTCGGCGTCGCCGTGGACGACGGCGGCTACGGCCGCCGGTCGCAGTTCGAGACCGAGGTGCGTACTCGATACGCCACCAAAACGACCGAATCGTCCTGGAGCTTCACGCCCTTGCAGAACAGCATGGGCATCATCACGCCTTCCGGGCTGCACTACGAGCGCCATCACGGCGGCATCGCCACTATCGATCCATCCTCGCATCACTTGTATGTACACGGCATGGTCAAGCAGGCGAAAAAATTCTCGATGGCGGACCTGAAGCGCTATCCCATGCTGTCCCGCCTCATGTTCATGGAGTGCTCCGGCAATGGCTTGACGGAATGGGCCAAGCCTACGCTGAAGACAGTGCAAGGAACCCATGGGCTGACTTCCACGTCTGAATGGGTCGGCGTTCCGCTATCGACCATATTGGACGAAGTCGGTTTGCGGCCCGGCGCGAAATGGCTGCTGGCGGAAGGCGGGGACGCCGCCGTCATGACGCGCAGTATACCGATAGAGAAGGCAATGAAAGATTGCCTGCTGGCCTACGGCCAGAATGGCGAAGCGATCAGGCCCGAGCAGGGCTACCCGCTGCGCCTCTTCGTGCCGGGTTATGAAGGCAATATGTCCATCAAATGGCTGCGCCGGCTCGAAATTTCTGACCAGCCGTTCATGACACGCGAGGAAACGTCGAAATACACGGACTTGATGCCGGATGGCACAGCCCTGCAGTTTTCCTTCCTGATGGAAGCCAAATCCGTCATTACCTACCCATCAGGCGAGATGCTGCTGCAGAAGCCCGGCTTCTAT
>Ga0182735_1002329_pt1 | contig 11618 bp, 8 predicted proteins | sample eDN5th30CKraftMG_FD_128524 | JGI IMG/M metagenome (GOLD analysis project Ga0182735, IMG submission 128524) | Enriched Miracle-Growth compost microbial communities from Emeryville, California, USA - eDNA 5th pass 30_C Kraft MG (version 2) (version 2) ... | reverse complement strand
CGCATGATGGACGAAAACACCAACAACATCACCTTCTCCGATGTCGCGGGCTGCGATGAGGCCAAAGAAGACGTCACCGAGCTGGTCGACTTCCTTCGCGACCCCACCAAGTTCCAGCGCCTGGGCGGCCGCATCCCTCGCGGCGTGCTGCTGGTCGGCCCTCCGGGCACGGGTAAAACCCTGCTGGCCAAGGCCATTGCCGGCGAAGCCAAGGTGCCTTTCTTCAGCATCTCGGGTTCTGACTTCGTTGAAATGTTTGTCGGCGTGGGCGCGGCCCGCGTGCGCGACATGTTCGAGAACGCCAAGAAGCAGGCCCCTTGCATCATCTTCATCGACGAAATCGACGCAGTGGGCCGCCAGCGTGGCGCCGGCCTGGGCGGCGGCAACGACGAGCGCGAACAAACCCTCAACCAGTTGCTGGTCGAGATGGACGGCTTCGAAACCGGCCAGGGCGTGCTGGTGGTAGCGGCCACCAACCGCCCCGATGTGCTCGACCCGGCGCTCTTGCGCCCCGGGCGCTTCGACCGCCAGGTGGTGGTGTCGCTGCCTGATATTCGCGGCCGCGAGCAGATTCTCAAGGTGCACATGCGCAAGGTGCCCCTGGCCCCCAACGTCGACGCGCTCATTCTGGCGCGCGGCACGCCGGGCTTTTCGGGTGCCGACCTGGCCAACCTGGTCAACGAGGCCGCGCTGTTTGCCGCGCGCCGCAATGGCCGCACGGTCGACATGAGCGATTTCGAAAAGGCCAAAGACAAGATCATCATGGGGGCCGAGCGCCGCACCCTGGTCATGCCCGAAGAAGAGCGTCGCAACACGGCTTATCACGAATCGGGCCATGCGCTGGTGGCGCGCAGCCTGCCCAAGACCGACCCTGTGCACAAGGTCACCATCATCCCGCGCGGCCGAGCGCTGGGCGTCACCATGCAGTTGCCCGAAGGCGACCGCTACAGCATGGACAAAGAACGCTTGCTCAACACGATCGCGGTGCTGTTTGGCGGCCGTATCGCCGAAGAGGTCTTCATGAACCAGATGACCACCGGGGCCTCCAACGACTTCGAGCGCGCCACCGCCATTGCGCGCGACATCGTCACCCGCTACGGCATGACCGATTCCCTCGGTCCTGTTGTCTACGCCGAAAACGAGGGCGAGGTCTTCCTGGGGCGCAGCGTAACCAAAACCACGCACGTGTCCGAGTCCACCATGCAGAAGGTCGACCAGGAAATCCGCAAGATCATCGACGAGCAGTACACCGTGGCGCGCGACATCATCGAAGGCAATCGCGACAAGATGGAGGCCATGGCGGCTGCCCTGCTCGAATGGGAGACCATCGACTCCGACCAGATCGACGACATCATGGAAGGGCGCACGCCGCGTCCGCCCAAGAACTTCGACACGCCCGACTCGCCCACGCCGCCGGCCGGCGCGCCGGCGGTGGGTGGCGGCAGCGGCAGCACCGCCGCCACGCCTGTATAGCAACAGGTCGCCGTGATACGTCCATGAGCGCCAAGCTGCTCTGCGGGCGCTTCGAGCTTTCGCTCGAGCGCCCAGTGGTCATGGGGATCCTCAATGTCACCCCCGATTCGTTTTCCGACGGATCGCGCCATTTCGAAACCGACGCCGCCATTGCGCATGGCCTGAAGCTTGCCGCCGAAGGCGCCGACATCATCGACATCGGCGCCGAATCCACGCGTCCGGGTGCAATCCCGGTGGGCCAGCAAGAAGAAATCGACCGGCTGCTGCCCGTGCTGGAAGGCCTGCGCGATTGCGGTGCCGCGCTGTCGGTCGACACGTTCAAGCCCGAGGTGATGCGCGGCGTTCTCGATGCCGGCGCCGACATGATCAACGACATCTACGGGTTTCGCCAGCCCGGCGCCCTCGAGGCCGTCGCTGCTTCGTACTGCGGGCTTTGCGTCATGCACATGCAGGGCGAACCGCGCACCATGCAGCAGGCGCCTTGCTACGCCGACGTGGTGGCCGAGGTGCGCAGCTTCATGTTGGAACGCATCGAGGCCCTGAGGATGCTGGGGGTGCACCCCCGGCGTGTGGTGCTTGACCCGGGTTTCGGCTTTGGCAAGACGGCCGAGCACAACTACGAGCTTCTGCGCCGCCTGCAAGATCTTTTCTTCGACGATTATCCCTGGCTGGTGGCCCTGTCTCGCAAGTCGATGATAGGGCATGTCACCGGCCGTGAACCCGACCAGCGCCTGGGTGGCAGCATCGCCGGGGCGCTTGCAGGCATTGTCCGCGGCGCCGCCATGGTGCGCGTTCATGACGTGGCGCAAACGGTCGATGCCATCAGGGTATGGCAGACAGTACAAAACGGAGTCTCCGAATGAGTCAGCGCAAGTATTTCGGCACCGACGGGGTGCGCGGTGAAGTGGGCGGCCCCACCATCAACCCCGAATTCACCCTGCGCCTGGGCTACGCCGCCGGCCAGGTGTTGGCCCGGCAGCACAACCCCATACGTGGCCGGCCCACGGTGGTCATAGGCAAAGACACGCGCATCTCGGGCTATATGCTCGAATCGGCGCTCGAGGCCGGCCTGTCCGCGGCCGGGGTCGATGTATTGCTGGCGGGCCCCGTGCCTACGCCGGCCGTGGCCTACCTGACCCGCGCGCTGCGCCTGGCGGCCGGCGTGGTCATCAGCGCCTCGCACAATCCCTACCAAGATAACGGCATCAAGTTCTTTTCGGCCCAGGGCATGAAGCTGCCCGACGAGGTCGAAGAGCAGATCGAGGCCGCCATCGACCAGCCGCTGGGCTGCGTCGGCTCTGAAGCACTGGGACGCGCGCGGCGCATAGACGACGCCTCGGGCCGCTACATCGAGTTCTGCAAAAGCACTTTTCCCAATGAGCTCGACCTGTCGGGCATGAAGATCGTGGTCGACGCCGCGCATGGCGCCGCCTACCAGATCGCGCCCCACGTTTTCCGCGAGCTGGGCGCCGAAGTGTTTCCCATCGGCTGCCAGCCTGACGGCTTCAACATCAACGAGGGCGTGGGTGCGCTTCATCCCGAAGCCATGATCGCCGAGGTGCAGAAGCGGGGCGCCCACGTCGGCATCGCGCTCGATGGCGATGCCGATCGGCTGCAGATGGTGGACCAGGCGGGGCGCCTTTACAACGGCGACGAGCTTTTGTACGCCATAGTGCGCGACCGCCTGGCGCAGGGCGAGGTCGCCGGCGTGGTCGGCACGCTGATGACCAACTTCGGTTTTGAAAAGCGCATGAAGGCCATGGGCATAGGCTTTGACCGCGCCAAGGTCGGCGACCGCTACGTGCTTGAAAGCATGCTGCAGAAGGGCTGGCTGTATGGCGGCGAAAGCTCCGGACACCTTCTGTGTCTCGATTGCCACACCACGGGCGACGGCATCATCGCCGCGCTGCAGGTGCTTACCGCCGTGCGCCGCAGCGGCCAAAGCCTTGCGGAGACGGTCGGCGACCTGAAGATGTATCCGCAAGAAATGGTCAACGTGCCCTTGCAGCCCGGAACGCAGTGGGAATCCCATCCTGGCCTGGCCCAGGCAAAAGAGCGTGTCGAGCGCGAACTCAACGGCCGTGGCCGCGTATTGATACGCGCTTCGGGCACCGAGCCCAAGCTGCGTCTCATGGTCGAGGCCGAAGACTTGCAACTGGCGCAACAAGGTGTGCGCGAACTGGTTGCGGTCGACTTAACAAAGCGTTAACGTAGTCATCAAATACCTGAAACATTCCGCTGCCATAATGGCACAATGTCTGTGGAGTGATATTTATGCTAGAGCTTGCGCGAGTCAACGAACCAGAAGTCGGAGCCACATGGTCAGAGCATTCGACCGGGGGCCTGGTGCTCGGTTTGGCCCGCACCAATGAAGAGCTCGAGGCCATTCAACGCCTGCGTTACGATGTCTTCACCAAAGAAATGAACGCCGTGTTCCCCGACGCGGTCGACGGGCTCGATTCCGACCGTTTCGATCCCTGGTGCGAGCACTTCATGGTTACCGAGGCGGGCAGCGGCCGCGTGGTGGGCACCTATCGCCTGCTTACGCCCGCCAATGCCATCAAGGCGGGCGGCTATTATTCCGAATCCGAGTTCGACATCTCTTCGCTCGACGGCATACGCTCGTCGCTGGCCGAGGTGGGGCGTTCATGCATTCATGCCGACTACCGCAAGGGGTCGGTCATTATGCTGCTTTGGTCGGGCATCGCGGCCCTGATGCAGCAGGGCGGCTACCAGTACGTATTGGGCTGCGCCAGCGTCAGCCTGCGCGACGACGGCGTCACGGCGGCCGAGGTCTGGCGCGCCGCCAAGAAAAGCATGGCCGCGCGCCCCGACGTGCCTCACGTCACGCCGCGCCACCGCTATCCGGTCGAGCGCCTCAACAGCGAGCTGCCCGCCCGCGTGCCGCCGCTCATCAAGGGCTATCTCGCGCTGGGGGCCTCTATATGCGGCGAACCCGCCTGGGACCCCGACTTCAACACAGCCGATTTCCCGGTGCTGCTCGACATCGCCAAGGTCGAGCCCCGCTACCGCAAGCATTTCGGGCTCGATTAAGGCCTGTCAACAGGCCCTGAGCGCGTCGCCCCCGGGCCTGCCTATTGCTCGATCAGCTTGAAATTGAAGTCGGTCTTGTTCCACTCGCAGGCTTCGCGCTGCAGCGAGTATTCCGACAATGCGTGGGTGGCCAGCCACGATTTCAGCACCTTGGTCTTGATGGTGCCGTCCTTGATCTCGAGCGACAGCGGCAGCGAGTCGAGGTCTTCCCGGCGCCGGCACAGCAGGGTGGCCAGGCGCAGGCACAGCAAGGCCTGCCACTGAAGCGGCGTGGCCGGGTATGCGCCTTTTTTGTTGAGCTTGCCCTGCAGGCTCTGGGCAAGCCACGCCAGCAGGGCCTGGTCGTCGTTTGAAAACCCCGGCATGTCGGCGTGCTGAAGTATGTAGGCGCTGTGGCGGTGGTAATTGGCCTGCGTAATCGACAAACCCACCTCATGCAGGCTGGCGGCCCATCCCAGGGCCTGGGCAACTTCTTCTTTTTCGTCGCCCGCGCCGGCCAGTTGCTCGAACAGGCTCAGGGCCACCCTGCGGACCCGCTCGGCCTGCTTGACGTCGACCTGGTAGCGTTTCTGGTAAAGGGTAACGGTTTCGTCGCGCTTGTCGTGCTCTGAGTCGCGGCCGAGCAGGTCGTACAGAACGCCGACTCGCAGCGCGCCTTCCCCGGGCAGCATGAGGGCGATCTTCAGCTCTTGGAAGACCGCCATCATGATGGCCAGCCCCCCCGGCAGCACGGGCGCGCGCGTCGCCTTGATGCCGGGCAGGTTCTGCATGACGACCTTGCCGTCCTTGATGAGCTTGGCCTGCAGCTTTTCCATGCCTTCCAGGGTAATGCCTTTTCTGGACATGCCCCCTTCGGCGAGGATGGCCAGCAGCCCCTTGGCAGTGCCCGAGGAGCCGTAGGCCTGCTGCCAGCCGGTTTTCCGGTAGCGGCGGGCGATGCCCTGGAGCTCGCCGCGCGCGGCGATGCGCGCCTGTTCCATGCGCTGGGCGGTGATCCGGCCGTCGGGGAAATAACGCCGGCTGAAACTGACGCAGCCCATGTTGAGCGAGGCCAGGTGAAGCGGTTCGAAGCTTTGTCCCAGGATGACTTCGGTCGAGCCGCCGCCGATGTCGATGACCAGGCGCTTGTCGCGCGAGGGCGCCAGCTCGTTGGCCACGCCGGAATAGATGAGGCGGGCCTCTTCGGCGCCCGAGATCACTTCGATGGGAAAGCCCAGGGCGGCCTCGGCCCGGGGCAGGATCTCGGCGACGTTGCGTGCCACGCGGAAGGTGTTGGTGGCAACGGCGCGCACCCGATTCGGGTGGAAGCCCTGAAGCCGCTCGCCGTAGCGTTTGAGCACGGCCAGGGCGCGCTCTACCGCCGCGGCATTGAGGTTTTGGTGGGAATCGAGCCCCGCGGCCAGCTGGACCGATTCTTTCAGCCTGTCGACGGCGTAGATCTGGGCATGGCCATTGTTCTGTTCGACGCGTCCGATGGAGAGCCGGAAGCTGTTCGAGCCGAGGTCGACGGCGGCGAGAAGATAATCCATGATGGCTGTGTTTGGCGTTGGCAGGCCCGAACCGGGTTCACGAGATTATAAAGACGAATTCGCCGCCTGCGCCCGGGCAAGGGCCTTTGCACCTGCTTGCGGCTGCCCGGGCGCCCTGTCATGATAGTGTAAAAAAATTGCAGTAAAACGCCCGTTTATTCCGCAACAGGTCATATCGCATGCCTTCCGACTACTCGTCCGCCACGCCCAAGCTGCTCAATCGCGAGCTGTCCCTGCTCAAGTTCAATGAAAGGGTGCTTGCCATGGCCGAGTACCCCGACACGCCGCTGCTCGAACGCCTTCGTTATCTGTGCATAGTCAGCTCGAATCTCGACGAGTTCTTCGAAATACGCATTTCCAGCCTGAAAGAGCAACTGGCCCAGCATGCCAACATTGCGGCCGAAGACGGCTACACGCCGGCCCAGGCCTTCGAGCGGGTGCAAGAGGCCACGCACGCGCTCATCGAGCGCCAGCACCGCCTGCTGAACGAAGAGGTGCTGCCCCTGATGGCGCTCGAAGGCATAGTCATACTCGACCCCGCCGAATGGGACGAAGCCCAGCGAGCCTGGGCAAAGGCCGCCTTCATGCGCGACGTCATGCCCATGCTCACGCCCATAGGGCTCGATCCGGCCCACCCATTTCCACGCGTTTACAACAAAAGCCTCAATTTCATCGTCGCCCTGTCGGGCATCGATGCATTCGGGCGGCGGGCAGCCATCGCCATTGTGCAGGCTCCCCGGGCCTTGTCCCGCGTCATGCAGGTGCCGTCCGACATATCGGGCGTCGAGCATGGCTACATCATGCTTACCTCCCTCATCAGCGAGTTCGTGGGCGAACTGTTCCGGGGGCTCGAGGTCAAGGGCTGCTATCAGTGGCGGGTCACGCGCAACAGCGACCTGTTCGTCGACGAAGAAGAAATCACCAACCTGCGCCTGGCGCTGCAGGGCGAGCTGTCGCAACGCAATTTCGGGGCGGCGGTCAGGCTCGAGATCGACCACGAGATGCCCGAGCATCTCGAGCGCTACCTGCAGCAAGAGTTCGCCCTGCAGCCCCAAGACACCTATCGGGTCGACGGGCCGGTCAATCTTTCGCGGCTGATGCAGCTGTGCAACGCCATCGACCGTCCAGACTTGCTTTTCCCCGAATATCGCCCGCGTGTTCCCGCGCCGTTCGACATGGTTGCGGACGACCCTCCGGCGCTGTTCGAGGCCATTGCCGAGCGCGACCATCTGGTTCACCACCCTTACCAGTCGTTCGAGCCGGTGCTGGCATTTTTGTCGGCAGCCGCCCGCGATCCCGCCGTTGTGGCCATCAAGCAGACCATCTACCGCACCGGCGAAGATTCCGAACTGATGAGCCTGCTGTTGTCGGCGGCCAGGGCGGGCAAAGAGGTTACCGTCATCGTCGAGCTCATGGCGCGCTTCGACGAACAGACCAACATCGGCTGGGCGGCCAAGCTCGAAGAAGTGGGCGCCCATGTCAGCTACGGCGTGGTGGGGCACAAGACCCACGCCAAGATGGCCCTGGTGCTGCGCCGCGAAAACGGGCGCATCCGCCGCTATGGCCACCTGGGCACGGGCAACTACCATTCGCGCACGGCCCGGCTATATACTGATTTCGGCCTGCTTACGGCGGATCAGACCATTTGCGCCGACATGGACAAGGTGTTCTCGCTATTGACGGGCCTGGGCGAAAAACCCGCCCTCAAGTCGCTGCTTCAATCGCCCTTCACCCTGCACGACACCATGGTGGCGCTCATACGCCGCGAAGCCGAGGCTGCGGCCGCGGGGCGCAAGGCCCGCATCATGGCCAAGATGAACTCGCTGCTCGAGCCCACCATCATCGAAGAGCTCTACAAGGCCAGTCAGGCTGGCGTGCGCATCGATCTCGTGGTGCGGGGCGCATGCGCGCTGCGCGCCGGCGTGCCGGGGCTGTCGTCGAACATACGCCTGCGCTCCATCGTGGGTCGGTTCCTCGAGCATTCGCGCGTTTTCTATTTCTACGCCGATGGCGAAGAACTGGTTTATCTTTCGTCGGCCGACTGGATGGACCGCAATTTCTTCCGGCGCGTCGAGCTGGGCGCGCCGGTGAATGATCCCGCATTGAAAAAACGTGTAATAAAAGAGGCCTTCATGTACGCGTTACGGGATAATCAACTGGCATGGCGCGCATTGCCCGACGGCGGCTACGTAAAGGTGCGCGCCCGGGGCAAGCCTTTCAACATTCAGAAGCAGCTTATGCAGTAGCGGGAACAGCACTTGCCGGGCCGGTGCCTGGCAGGTCGTCATATGTCATTAACCTGTCATATTTGCTGTTTAACATTCAGTCCGTGCAGGTAGCCACCTGTTTATTTGACCTGAAAATCAAGAGGATTGTTCGATGTTCAAACGCGTAATATTGCAAGCCGCGGTCGGTATCGCCTTCGGTGCTGCTACTTTGGCCGCCCAGGCGGCCGACATTACCGGCGCTGGCGCGTCGTTCCCCTATCCCATCTATGCCAAGTGGGCTGCCCAGTACCAGCAGGAAACCGGCAACCGCATCAACTACCAGTCGATCGGATCGGGTGGCGGCCAGCAGCAGATCATCGCCAAGACGGTCGATTTCGGCGCCTCGGACGATCCCATGAAGGCTGCCGACCTTGAAAAGAACGATCTGTTCCAGTTTCCGGCCATCGTGGGCGGCACGGTGCCCGTGGTCAACATCGACGGCGTCAAGCCCGGCGAACTCAAGCTGTCGGGCCCCGTCGTGGCCGACATTTTCCTGGGCAAGATCAAGAAGTGGGACGATCCCGCCGTCAAGGAAATGAACCCCGAGCTGTCCCTGCCCAGCGCCGACATCGTTGTCGTCCACCGTTCCGACGGTTCGGGCACCACTTTCGGCTGGACGAACTACCTCTCCAAGGTTTCGCCCGCCTGGAAAGAAACCGTCGGCGAAGGCAAGGCCGTCAAGTGGCCCACAGGCCAGGGCGGCAAGGGCAACGAGGGCGTCGCCGCCTATGTTCGCCAGCTGAAGAACTCCATCGGCTACGTCGAATACGCCTACGCCAAGCAAAACCAGCTGTCCTGGACCCAGCTCAAGAACCAGGAAGGCAAGTTTGTTCAGCCCTCGCAAGAAGCCTTTGCGGCCGCCGCGGCCAACGCCGACTGGAAGAGCGCTCCTGGCATGGGCGTGGTGCTGACCAACGAGCCCGGCGCCGATTCCTGGCCCGTTACGGCCGCTTCCTTCATCCTGGTTCACAAGAAGCAGGACAAGCCCGAAAACGGCAAAGAGGTTCTTGCCTTCTTCGACTGGGCCTTCAAAAAGGGCGACGACATGGCCATCGAGCTCGACTACGTGCCGATGCCCGACTCGATCGCTGACCAGATCCGTGCTGCCTGGGCCTCCGACATCAAGGCTGCCGACGGCTCGGCCATCTGGAAGTAATCGCTACAATCGGGGTTTGGCCCTTGTCTAGCCCCCGCAAAGACGATGCCGTGTTTCATGGCATCGTCTTTGTTGTGTAAAAATTGCATATTCCGCCCAATTCCGACGAGGTCATCGCGTGAACCCATTCCAGGCCGCCGCGAACCGCATGCACGAGCAGTCATGAAGAAAAACCAAAATGCCCTGATGGACGTCATATTCAAGAATATGACGCGAACGTTCGCCTTCCTGGTGTTCATCCTGCTCGCCGCCATCATGGTTTCGCTGATCTATGGCAGCCGCGAGTCCATTGCCGAGTTCGGGTTTGCCTTTCTGTGGACCAACGACTGGAATCCGGTGACGCACAATTACGGTGCGCTGGTTCCCATCGTCGGAACCGTGCTTTCGTCGTTCATTGCCTTGCTTATCGCGGTGCCGGTGTCCTTCGGCATCGCCATGTTTCTTACCGAGCTTTCGCCGGTGTGGCTGCGCCGGCCCCTGGGCACGGCCATCGAGATGCTGGCGGCCATTCCCTCCATCATCTACGGCATGTGGGGCCTGTTCGTATTCGTGCCCATCTTCCAGCAGTACATACAGCCTTACGTCATCCAGGCGTTCTCGGGCATACCCGTGCTGAGCCAGGTGTTTTCGGGCCCGCCGTTCGGCATAGGCGTGTTCACCGCCGGCCTCATCCTGTCCATCATGGTGATACCCTTCATTACCGCCGTAATGCGCGACGTGTTCGAGCTGGTGCCGCCCCTGCTGAAAGAGTCGGCCTACGGCTTGGGGGGCACTACATGGGAAGTCATCTGGAAGGTGGTGCTGCCCTACACCAAGCATGGCGTAATAGGGGGCATCATGCTGGGCCTGGGGCGGGCGCTGGGCGAAACCATGGCGGTCACCTTCGTCATCGGCAATGCCTTCAACCTGCCGACTTCCATTTTCTCGCCCTCCAATTCCATCGCTTCAGCGCTGGCGAACGAATTCAATGAAGCGGGCGGCATGCAAAAAGCCGCATTGCTGCAGCTGGGCCTGATCCTGTTCCTGATCACCACGGTCGTGCTGGCTTTCTCCAAGGTGCTGTTGCTGCGCCTGTCCAAAAACGAAGGAACCTCGCGGTAGGCCACCATGTTCAATTCCGATTCCATCGTCTCTCTCGACAACAAGGTATACAAGAAGCGCCAGCGCACCAACCGGCTCATGCTCACGTTGTCGTCCGCCGCGCTCGTGTTCGGCCTGTTCTGGCTGTTCTGGATCATTCTTACGCTCGTCATCAAGGGCGGCGGGGCGCTTTCATTCACCTTGCTCACCGAGGCCACGCCTCCCCCGGGGCAAGACGGCGGCCTCATGAACGCCATCGTGGGCAGCGTGATGATGGCGGCGGTGGCCACCCTCATCGGCACGCCCATCGGCATCCTGGCCGGAACCTTCCTGGCCGAGTACGGCCGGCGCGGCTGGCTGGCGCCCGCCACCCGTTTCCTGAACGACGTGCTGCTTTCTGCGCCTTCGATCGTGATAGGCCTGTTCATCTACGCCATATATGTGGCCCAGGTGGGGCATTACTCGGGCTGGGCGGGAGCGTTCGCGCTGGCCATCCTGGTCATCCCCGTCGTGGTGCGCTCTACCGACAACATGCTGTCCCTGGTGCCCAACAGCCTGCGCGAAGCCGCCGCGGCCCTGGGCTGCCCCCAATGGCGCATCATCACCATGATCTGCTACAGGGCCTCGATATCCGGCATCATCACCGGTGTCCTGCTGGCGGTTGCGCGTATCTCGGGCGAAACCGCGCCCCTGCTGTTCACGGCCCTGAACAACCAGTTCATGTCCTGGAACATGGGCGCCCCCCTCGCCAACCTGCCCGTCGTGATCTTCCAGTACGCGGCCAGCCCGTTCGAGGACTGGAACCGCCTGGCCTGGGCGGGCGCCGTGCTCATTACGCTGCTCGTGCTCGGCATCAACATCGCCGCCCGTTCTCTCTTTCGCAAGTAAATAAATAGCGGCGGGCCCCGCCGGCCCGCCCGGGAAATCGACCATGAACACCGCTCAGCCCACAGAACGCGTCAAGCTCGAAGTCAAGGACCTGAACTTCTACTACGGCAAGTATCAGGCCATCCACAACGTCAACATGTCCATCCGCGAGAATAAGGTCACAGCCTTCAT
>Ga0182735_1002328_pt1 | contig 11619 bp, 9 predicted proteins | sample eDN5th30CKraftMG_FD_128524 | JGI IMG/M metagenome (GOLD analysis project Ga0182735, IMG submission 128524) | Enriched Miracle-Growth compost microbial communities from Emeryville, California, USA - eDNA 5th pass 30_C Kraft MG (version 2) (version 2) ... | reverse complement strand
CGGCCGCAAGGCGTACGCGACGGCCTCCGAGGGCCTCACCCATCACCTGGTCTGGGCGGTCGACCACGGGGCCGGACCGGACGCGACGCCGCGCGTGGCGCACGCGGTCGTCCCTGCCGACGCACCGGGCATCGAGATCGTGCGCACCTGGGACCACCTGGGCCTGCGTGCCTCGAGCACGCACGACGTCATCTACCGGGACGTCGAGATCCCGCTGGAGAACTTCCGCGGCGTCGACCCGGCGACCGTCCCGGACGACGCGAACGGGCACGTCAGCACCGCGGTCTCCTTCATCGCGCTCTACGTGGGCGTCGCCCGCGCCGCCGGTCGCTTCTTCGCCCAGTTCGCCTCCGAGCGCGTCCCGACCTCGCTGGGACGCCCCATCGCGACGCTCGAGCGCATCCAGAGCGTGGCGGGCGAGGTCGAGGCCCAGCTGCTGCAGGCCGAGGCCGTGCTCGGCTCGGTGGCCCGCCAGGCCGACTCCGGAGAGCCGGTCGACGCGGGCCTCGTCCTCGCCTCCAAGCTGCTGGTCACCCGCTCCGCGATCGCGGCGGTCCAGGCGGCCGTCGCCGCGATCGGCAACCCCGCGCTCACGCGTCACAACCCGCTCGAGCGCCACCTGCGCGACGTGCTGTGCTCCCGGGTCCACCCGCCGCAGGACGATGCCGCGCTGCTGCGCCTGGGACGCCGGGCCCTGGGCGTCACGAGCACGACGACGAGCCCGGGTGCGAGCCGATGAGCCGGTACGTCGTCGTGGGCGCGGGAGCCGTCGGTGCCGTCGTCGCCGGGCAGCTGACCCTCGCGGGGCACGACGTCGTGCTGGTGGCCCGCGGCGAGCACCTCGCGCGGCTGCGCGCCGACGGGCTGACGATCGCCCGCCCGGACCGGCGCGACCACGTCCCCGTCCCCGTGGTCGCCGGTCCCGAGGATCTGACCCTCACGCACGACGACGTCCTCGTGCTGGCCACCAAGGCGCAGGACGTCGAGGCCGCGCTCTCGGGCTGGGCGTGGCAGCCGGTGCTCGACAGCGCCGGGCAGCCCGCCCTGCTCGGGTCGGACCTGCCCGTCGTCACCCTGCAGAACGGTCTGGACGCGGAGCGGTCGGCGCTGCGCCGCTTCGCCGAGGTCTACGGCGCCACGGTCGCGATCTCCTCGACCTACGTGCGCCACGGCGAGGTCGCCTCGCCCTCCGAACCGGTGGTCGGCGTGATCTGGCTCGGCGCGTACCCCACGGGCCGGGGCGCCCACCAGGACCGGATCGTCGCGGACCTGCGCTCGGCCGGCTTCCGCGTGCACGACGTCGAGGACGTGCAGGCGTGGAAGGCCTGGAAGGTCCTCGGCAACGTGCTCAACGGCCTCGACGTGCTCGAGGGCACCGACGAGGAGCGCGCCCTGCTCTCGGCCCTCCTCACCGCGGAGGCACGGGCCGTGCTGACGGCCTCGGGCCTCGCTCCCGCGAGCCTGCCCCCTGGGCCCGACGGTGCGGTGGACCTCGGCCTCACCAACCGTGAGGTGCCCGGGTACGAGCGGCACAGCTCGACGTGGCAGAGCTTCGCGCGCGGCGCGTCGAGCGAGGTCGACCACCTCAACGGCGAGATCGTCCTGCGGGGACGGCTCGCCGGCGTGCCCACGCCGGTCAACACGGCGCTGCAGCAGGTGCTCGGACGGACGGCCGCCGAGGGGTCCCGGCCCGGGAGGCGCACGCTCGCCGAGGTCGTCGCGCTGGCCGGGCTCGAGGCTCCGCCGGCCGACGACGTCTCGCTCGACGCCCCCACCCCCTCCCTCGCCCGCTGAGCACGGCCAGCCCGCCCACGAACCCCACCGAGCCCACAGGAGTCCGGTCATGACCACGACCACCTCAGCCCCCGCGCACACCGCGACCTCGCTCACCGCGCCGGCGCAGACCACGGGCGACCAGCTGCGCTGGAACGAGCCCGCCGGCATCCCCGCGCGAGGCACCGTCGTCGTGCTCACCGGCCGCGGTGAGACCTCGGAGGTCTACCAGCGCTTCGGTCACCGCATCGCCTCCGACGCCTACCGGGTGGTCGTCGTCCCCACGGACTTCGCCTCCGAGGGCGCGGGCATCCCCACGAGCAGCGTCGACCCCGCGGTCGAGGCGATCCTCGCCGATCCCGCGACCGTCCGCCCGGTCGTGCTCGTCGGCAGCGACGCCGGTGCCCTGCACGCGCGCCGGCTCGCGGACCTCCACCCGTCCGACGTCGCCGGCATCGTCCTGGCCGGCGTCCCCGTCGCACCGCGCGGCACCACGGCCGACGTCGACCGCGAGATCGCCGCGCGCACCGCGTGCCCCAACCACCGCAAGGTGCTCAGCACGGCGATCCGCTCCGCGCTGTTCGCCACGCCGCTGCCGCTCACCGAGCTCGGTCCCAACGGCGCGCCCCAGGAGCACGTCGCGCTGCCGGTCCTCGCGATCCACGGCGAGGCGGACGAGCTCAGCCCGCTCGCCCACGCGCTGGCCGTCCACGCGACGCTCGGCACGCCCGAGGTGACTGTCGTCATCGGCGGCCTACACGACATCCTCAACGACCTGACGCACCGCACGGTCGCGGCGGCGGTCGTGACCTTCCTCGAGCGCGTGCGCGTCGACCCGACGGCGGCCCCGCTCACCCGCACCGTAGCCGTCCCGGCACCGGCGGCCGAGGCCCCGAGCACCTCCGGGACGCCGACCTCGTGACCGTCCTCGACCTCCCGTACGTCACCGTCGAGCCGCACGAGCTCGACGGCTACCGCGTCGACCGCTCCGGCCTGCCCGCGACCGCCCGTCCGCTCGCCGTCGCCCGGCCGACGAGCGTCGCACAGGTGCAGGAGGTGCTCCGGCACGCCAGCGCCCACGGCATCCCGGTGACCACGCGCGGCGCGGGGACCGGCCTGGCCGGTGGCGCCGTGGCGAGCGGCGACGGCATCGTGCTCGACCTCACCGCGCTGGACCGCATCGAGAGCATCGACGCGGTCGACCAGATCGCGGTCGTCGGGCCCGGGGTCGTCACCGCGGACCTCGACGCCGCCGCGGCCGCGCACGGGCTGCGGTACGCCCCGGACCCCGCGAGCGCCGCCGTCTCCACGGTCGGCGGGAACATCGCCACCAACGCGGGAGGTCTGCGCTGCCTGAAGTACGGCGTCACGCGCGACGCCGTCCGGTCTCTCGACGTCGTCCTCGCCGACGGGCGCCTCGTGCACCTGGGCGCGGCCACGACGAAGTCCGTCGTGGGCTACGACCTGGCCCGCCTGATCGTCGGGTCCGAGGGCACGCTGGGCGTCGTCGTGCGCGCCACGGTCTCGCTCGTGCCGCTCCCGGTGCGCACCGCGACCGCCGTCGGGTACTTCGACTCGGTCGCCGCCGCCGCGCGCGCCGTGGCGGCGATCGGTGCCACCGGGGTGCGCCCCGCCGTCGCCGAGCTCATCGACCGCAGGTCGCTCGCGGCGATCGACGAGCTGCGCGGCAGCGAGCTCAGCGGTCGGGGCGAAGCCTTACTGCTCGTGCAGACCGACGGCTTCGGCGCCGAGGAGGAGATCGGGCTCGTGGCCGGGGTGCTGCGCGAACAGGCACGGGACGTCACGGTGACGGACGACCCCGTGCTCGCGGCCGAGCTGCTCGCGGTCCGCCGCGACGCCCTGCCCGCCATCGAGGCCCGCGGTCGCGTGCTCATCGAGGACATCGCCGTCCCGGTCTCGCGCCTCGCGGAGGCCTTCGACCGGGTGGCCGAGGTCTCCGCGCGCACCGGCGTGCCGATCTTCACCTTCGCCCACGCGGGCGACGGGAACCTGCACCCGATCGTGCTCGTCGAGCCGTCGCTCGTCGACCCCGCGGACCCCGACCGCGTCCCGGACGTGGTGCGCGAGGCGGCAGACGAGGTCTTCGCGCTCGCGCTCGCGCTCGGCGGCTCGGTGAGCGGGGAGCACGGCGTCGGCCTGCTCAAGCGGGCATGGCTGGAGCGCGAGCTCGACCCGGTGGCCCTCGAGCTGCAACGTGGTGTCCGCGCGCTGTTCGACCCGGCGGGGATCCTCAACCCGGGCAAGGCGCTGTGATGGTCGCGCCGCCGCTGCACCGCGGTGCCTGTCGGGCCTCGCCCGCCCCGCGCTGACGGGGCCACGCCCGGCCGCGCAGCGAGCCCCACCCCGACCCGTCACCCAGGCCCGTCACAACCCAGGAGCAGTCATGACGACTCCGACCGCAACCACCCCGCTCACCATCGTCACCGTCAACGGGAGCCCCACCTCCCCGTCGCGCACCGCCGTGCTGCTCGAGGCGCTCGCCGTCGAGGTCGCGTCCCTGACGCCGTCGACGATCCACCGTGTCGAGGTGTCCGCGCTCACCGGACTCCCGCTCGCGGCGACCCGCGACGCGCTGCCCGCCCGGACGCAGGACGACCTCCAGCGCATCGAGACCGCGGACCTGATCATCGCCGGCAGCCCCGTCTACAAGGGCTCGTACACCGGGATCTTCAAGTACCTGTTCGACTTCGTGGACCAGTACGCGCTCGTCGACGTCCCGGCGATCCTCGTGGCCACCGGTGGCAGCGAGCGCCACACGCTGGTCATCGAGCACCAGCTACGACCGCTGTTCTCGTTCTTCCAGGCCGCCACCTCCGCGCTGGGCGTCTACGCGCACACCAGCGAGTTCGACAAGTACGAGATCACCAACCCCGCGCTGCGGGCCCGGGTCTCCCGCGCCGCCGACCGCGCGGTCGCCTCGATCGTCCCGAACACGACGCTGCGCGAGCTCAACCCCGCCGCGCTGTGACCCGCGGCCGGTGACCACGGGTCGGCCACCGGTCCGCGCGTCAGGTGGCCGGCGGCTCCTGGCGGTGCTCGATGACCTCACGGTGCGACGTGCGGCTGCGCTGCGCCGTCTGGACGACGCCCATGATGATCGACAGGACGCCCGCGGCCATGAGGATGTAGCCGACCACGGTGAGGTTGACGTCGCTGATGTTGTCACGGACGGCGAAGGACAGGATCGCGCCGACCGCGAGAAGGAACACTCCGAGCCCATAACCCATGACGACCTCCAGATCGGTGGTCCTTCCACCCTCCCCCCGCTCCGCGCGCCGCGCACCTCGGCACGGGGTGGCGGCGCTGGCGAGGGCCGTAGGCTGGCACCCATGAACGAGCAGGTCTCCTACCCCACGATCGAGTCCACCATCGGGCGCACCCCGTTGGTCGCGCTGCAGCGGCTGTCCGCGGCGGCGGCCGAACGAGGCTCCGTGGTGCTCGCCAAGCTGGAGGGCACCAACCCGGCGGGCTCTGTGAAGGACCGTGCCGCGGCGTCGATGATCGACGAGGCGCAGCGCCGCGGCGACATCCGCCCCGGCGACACCCTCGTCGAGGCGACGAGCGGTAACACCGGTATCGCGCTCGCCATGGTCGCGGCCGTGCGCGGGTACCGGATGATCATCGTCATGCCCGACGACCTGTCGGTCGAGCGCGCCCAGACGATGGCGGCGTACGGGGCCGAGCTCGTGCTGACCCCCGCCGCCCTGGGGATGGAGCACGCACGAGACACCGCGGACGTGATCGTCGCGCGCGGCGAGGGCTACCCGCTCAACCAGTTCACCAACGCCGACAACGCCCTCGCGCACTACCGCACGACCGGCCCCGAGATCTGGGAGCAGACCGGCGGGCGCCTGACGCACTTCGTGAGCGCCATGGGCACCACCGGGACGATCAGCGGGACCGCCCGCTACCTCGACGAGGTCGCACCGCACGTGCGCGTCGTCGGCGCACAGCCCGCCGAGGGCTCCCGGATCCCCGGCATCCGCGCGTGGCCCGAGGCGTACCTCCCGACGATCTACCGGGGCGACCTCGTCGACGAGATCCAGCACGTCAGCCAGGAGCGCGCCGAGCAGACCGCTCGCGACCTGGCGAGCGTGGAGGGCATCTTCGCCGGCATCTCCTCGGGCGGCGCGGCGGCGATCGCGCTCGACGTGGCCGCGGCGCACGACGACGCGACCGTGGTCTTCGTGGTCTGCGACCGCGGCGACCGCTACCTGTCCACGGGGGTGTTCCCGGCACCGTCCTCGGTGGCGTAGCCGCCTGCGCGTGCTGTAGTCCTGGGGTCCGGACCAGGCCGCCTGCCGCACCTGGTGCCTCCGGCGACGTCTCCTGACACGCCTGACTGGTCTGGCACGTCCGGCGCTGCTCGCGACCGGCGGGGCGAGGCCCTCAGCCCGACTTCTGCATCGGGATCGGGATGAGAAGTGCCTGTTCCGATGCAAAACTCTTGCGGGACGGGACGGGGCGGGGCGGGTCAGGAGACGGGGGCGGGGATCCTGAGGGTCGCGACGAGGGCTCGGTGGTCGGTGCCGGGGAGCGTGACCGAGTCGAGGTCGAGGACGGTCGTGCCGCGCTCGACGACGACGTGGTCGAGCGCCAGGAGCGGCGGCACGTGTCGGTCGGTGGGCCAGGTCGGGAGCAGCCCGCGCGCCCACAGCCGGTTGGCGTCCCGGAAGCGATCGCCCAGCGTCCGACGGAACGACGCGTGGTCGTAGGTCGCGTTGTAGTCGCCCATGAGCACCTGACGGACCGGGCTGTCCTCGGCACGCTGACGCACGACGGCGAGGTCCGACTGCCAGATCGAGACGCTGCCGAGGGTCGGCGGGACGGTGTGCACGGCGGTGAACCGCACCGGAGTGGCGCCCACGGCGACCGTCGCCGACGGCATGGCGAACCACGTGCCGGCAGGGCCCTCGTCGGCATCGGTCTGCGGGGCCAGGGACCACAGGCCACCGCCGCGGTTGCCCGTCGCGTCGTCGACGCGGGCCAGCGTGCGGTGCGGCAGGAGGTCGTCGAGACCGGCGTCGTGCAGGCGGTCGACGAGTCCCCCGTTCAGCTCGACGACGGCGAGCACCGTGACACCGCGCTCGCGCACCTCGGCCACGAGCCGCGCGGCGTCCGCTCCCCCGTACCTGGCGTTGACGGTCATGACGGTGGCCGTCTGGTTGCTCGTGGTGACCGCGGGGTCCCGCGGTCCCAGCGGCGGGACGGAACCGTAGAACGGGAGCACGACCACGGCCAGCGCCACCACGGCGACGAGCGTCACGACCGACGCGCGCCACCGGCGTGCCAGTGCCGCCAGCCCGAGCACCACCACGGCCGCGAGCAGCACCCACGGCGTCCCGCCGACCACCTGGGCGAACGGCGTCGCACCGTCGAAGGGGAGCAGGCGCACGAGGGTCAGCCCGACGACGCCCACCACGGCGAGCCACAGCAGGACGGTCAGGAAAGGACCACCCGGCCTGCGGGCGCGCCGGCCGGCGGTCACCTGCGGACCGGCGGTACCGCCGGCGTCCTGTGCTGGCATCGGGCTCCGTCCTCAGGGGGCGGTGGCCGCCCGGTCCGAGCCGTCAGACTAGCGGCCCCACCCATCTCGCGGAGGACGACTCGCGGGCTCCCGGTACGGCGCGCGGCCCGAGCGGCCTGCCGACCGGTCTCAGCCGGTCACGCCGCCGATCGCGCCGAGCACCATGCCGCCGTCGACGGCGAGCTCGGCACCGGTGACGTAGGAGGCGTCGTCGCTCGCGAGGAACGCGACCGCGGCGGCGACCTCCTCGGGCTGGCCGATGCGCGGCATCGCCTGCTTGTCGAAGCTCATCCCCTCGCCGTCGCCCGCCATCGGGGTGGCGACGCCTCCGGGGTGGATCGAGTTGACGCGGATGCCGTCGTGCCCAAGCTCGAGCGCCGCGGACTTGGTGACGCCACGCACGCCCCACTTCGAGGCGGTGTAGGCGTGCAGCCCGACCATCGGGACGAGCCCGGCGGCCGAGGAGATGTTGACGATCGACCCGCCGCCGGCGGCCTTCATGCCCGGGACGACCGCCTTCATCCCGAGCATCACGCCGACGAGGTTCACGTTCAGCACCCGCACGAGGTCCTCGAGGGCGACCTGGTCGACCGGCGCGTAGGAGAGGATGCCAGCGTTGTTGACCAGGATCGTCACCGGTCCGAATGCCTTCTCGGCCGCCGACACGGCCGAAGCCCAGGACGCCTCGTCCGCCACGTCGAGCCGGACGAAGACCGCGCCGTCGCCGAGCTCCGCGGCGAGCGCCTCCCCCTCGGCCTCCAGGACGTCCGCCACGACGACCTTCGCGCCCTCGGTGTGCAGCCGACGCGCGTCGGCCGCTCCCATGCCGCGCGCCCCGCCGGTCACGATCGCCACCCTGCCGGTCAGCCTGCCGCCGGTCCCCGTGGTGCTCGACGTCGTCGTCATCGTCCCCGCCTCCTCGTCATCGGTCGCGGGGCCTGCACCCCGGCGACCGTCCGACCTGCTCTGGTGATTCCAGGCTAGGAGCCCACCAGAGCGTCGGCCCGGGACGTTGGTCCCCGATCTGCCTCACACCCGACGTCGCGCGGTGTGCGCACTTCGTTACCGCGCGTACTCGGCGACGATCCACGGGGGCAACGACCGGCTCCTAGTCTCCAGGTAGCCAACACGGGTTGGCCCTGCTCTCGAGGAGTCTGAGCCCATGACCTACGTCAAGCCCCCAGAGCTCGCGGTCGCACTGATCGACGCGGGCGAGTCCAAGATCTTCATGTCTGCGCGGGACACCCTGGTCCGCGCGTTCCTCGGCGGAGCGATGCTCACGCTGGCCGCCGCCTTCGCCATCAAGATGACCGTCGACACGGGTCAGGCGATCGTCGGTGCCGTGCTGTTCCCCATCGGCTTCGTGCTGCTGTACCTGCTCGGCTACGACCTGCTCACCGGGGTGTTCGTGCTGGCACCCCTCGCCTGGTTCGCCAGACGGCCCGGCGTCACCCTGCGCGGGGTGCTGCGCAACTGGGGGCTGGTGTTCGTCGGCAACTTCGCGGGCGCCCTGCTGGTGGCGCTCCTCGTGTCCGTCTTCGTCACGTACGGCTTCAGCACGTCGATCCACGACGCCGCCAACCAGTTCGCCACCTACGGGCAGAAGCTCGCGGCGATCGGGCACGACCGCACCCTCGGCTACGAGGCGCACGGGGCCGGTGGCTGGCTCGCCGTCTTCACCCGCGGCATGCTGTGCAACTGGATGGTCTCGACCGGCGTCGTCGGTGCGTTCCTCGCCCGTGACGTGATCGGCAAGGTCGTCGTGATGTGGCTGCCGGTCCTGCTGTTCTTCGCGATGGGCTTCGAGCACTCGGTCGTCAACATGTTCCTGTTCCCCGTGGGCCTCATGCTGGGGGCAGACTTCACCTTCGCCGACTACATCGTGTGGAACGAGATCCCCACCGTGCTCGGCAACCTGGTCGGCGGGCTGTTCTTCACGGCGCTCGCGATCTACCTGACCCACTACAAGACGCTGCCCAAGCGCAACGCCGGGTTCGGCGGCGACCTGAGCGCGAAGGAGCTCGGCGGGGCGCCGGGGACCACCGCGCCGGTGCGCGCCGCCGACCCGGAGGTCGAGGAGGTCCCGGTCGCCGTCTGACCCGCGCGTCCGCGTCTCGCCGCCGTCCGGGTGACGCGACGGACGAGATCTCTGCCCGGGCTGTCCCGATCCCCTCTGGCTCGGGCAGGAACGCCAGAGCCTCCGGGTGCCCGCCGTGCGGCGGGCACCCGGAGGCTCTGTGCTTGCCGGCCGGTCTCAGCCGAAGATCGTCGGCAACGTCCCCTCGAAGGCCGCGCGAGCCTCGTCGAGCGGCAGCGTGAACTGCCCCTGGACCTCGAGCGCGGCGCCACCGTCGGCCGCGAAGCCCGTGGTGCCGACCGCGAGGAACGGCACCCCGGTCGCCGAGAACTCGGCCTCGGCCTCGGCCGTGCGCTCCGGGGCCACCGCCACGAGCACGCGGGCGGTCGACTCCGAGAAGAGCGCCTCGAACACGGTGACGCCGTCGCGCTCCACCACACCGTCGAGCGAGACGCTCGCGCCGGTGCCGAAGCGCAGCGACGCCTCGACGAGCCCCTGGGCGAGGCCGCCCTCGGACAGGTCGTGCGCGCCGGAGAACAAGTGGTTCGCGGCGCCGTCGACGAGCAGGTCTGCGAGGCGCTGCTCCGCGGCGAGGTCGACGATCGGCGGCACGCCACCGAGGTGGTCGAGCACGACCTCGGCCCAGGCGGAGCCGTCGAGCTCGGCGCGCGTCGTGCCGAGCAGGTAGATGGTGTGGCCCTCGCCGAGCCAGCCGGACGGCGTCACGTTCGCGACGTCCTGGACGACGCCGAGCACGCCCACCACGGGGGTCGGGTTGATCGAGGAGTCGATCTGGCCGGGCTCGCCCGTGCCGTTGTACAGCGAGACGTTGCCGCCGGTCACCGGGACGCCCAGCGTCCGGCACGCGTCGGCCAGGCCCTCGATCGCCTCGACGAGCTGCCACATCGAGTCCGGGTCCTCCGGCGAGCCGAAGTTGAGGCAGTCGGTGATGGCCGCAGGGCGCGCGCCGGTCGTGGCGACGTTGCGGTAGGCCTCCGCGAGCGCGAGCTGGGCGCCCGTGCGCGGGTCGAGCTTGGCGTAGCGGCCGTTCGCGTCCGTGGCGAGCGCGACGCCGAGGCCGGTGGACTCGTCGACGCGGACCACGCCCGAGTCGTCGGGCTGGGCGAGCGCCGTGTTGCCCTGCACGAAACGGTCGTACTGGTTGGTGACCCACGCCTTGGAGGCGAGGTTCGGCGAGGAGAGCAGCCGCAGCACGGTGGCGCGCAGCTCGCCGGGCGTGCTCGGGCGCGGGTAGCGGCCCTGGCCGTCGACGGTCGAGACCGAGTCGCGGTTGAGCGCGTCCTGCCAGGCCGGGCGGGCGTACGGACGGTCGTAGACCGGGCCCTCGTGCGCCACGGTGCGCGGGTCGACGTCGACGATCCGCTGGCCGTGGTGGTCGATGGTGAGGCGCCCGGAGTCGTTGACCTCACCGACGACGGCGGTCTCGACGTCCCACTTCTTCGTGATGGCGAGGAACTCGTCGAGCTTCTCCGGCGTGACGACCGCCATCATGCGCTCCTGCGACTCCGACATGAGGATCTCGCCGGCGTTGAGCGTGGGGTCGCGCAGCAGGACGTCGTCGAGCCACACGTGCATGCCGCCCTCGCCGTTCGAGGCGAGCTCGGAGGTGGCGCAGGAGATGCCCGCGGCACCGAGGTCCTGGATGCCCTCGACCACGTGCGCCCGGTACAGCTCGAGGCAGCACTCGATGAGCACCTTCTCCATGAACGGGTCGCCCACCTGCACGCTGGGACGCTTGGCGGGGACGCCGTCCTCGAAGGTCTCCGAGGCGAGGATCGACGCGCCGCCGATCCCGTCGCCGCCAGTGCGGGCGCCGAACAGGACGACCTTGTTGCCCACGCCGCTGGCGTTGGCGAGGTGGATGTCCTCGTGGCGCAGCACGCCGAGGCACAGCGCGTTGACCAGCGGGTTGCCCTGATAGGACGCGTCGAAGACGAGCTCGCCGCCGATGTTCGGCAGGCCGAGCGAGTTGCCGTAGCCGCCGACGCCGGCCACGACGCCGTGCACCACGCGGGCGGTGTCCGGGTGGTCGACGGCGCCGAAGCGCAGCTGGTCCATGACGGCGACGGGACGGGCGCCCATCGAGATGATGTCGCGCACGATGCCGCCGACGCCGGTCGCCGCGCCCTGGTACGGCTCGACGTAGCTCGGGTGGTTGTGCGACTCGACCTTGAAGGTCACGGCCCAGCCGTCGCCGATG
>Ga0182735_1002325_pt1 | contig 11625 bp, 14 predicted proteins | sample eDN5th30CKraftMG_FD_128524 | JGI IMG/M metagenome (GOLD analysis project Ga0182735, IMG submission 128524) | Enriched Miracle-Growth compost microbial communities from Emeryville, California, USA - eDNA 5th pass 30_C Kraft MG (version 2) (version 2) ... | reverse complement strand
TTGACTTTGCTCCCAAAGCCGCACATTTGCGGCCTCCACCACTTGGGATGGCCCGATGGCGGAGTGGTTACGCAGAGGACTGCAAATCCTTGCACGCCGGTTCGATTCCGGCTCGGGCCTCCAGCTCCTTCAGGGAGTTAGTCATTTTCAGTACCTTGTGCTGATTTGGCGTCTAACCTTCCATCAGGGTTAGACATTTCCCACTCGGAGAGGCGCTTGATAGCGCCCTCCGCGAGCCGTTCCTGATTGGCCGCTTCGGTATAGCGAGCGACCTCATCATCCTTTGAATGACCGCTGACCGATTTCATGGTCTTGTTCGGCATTTCCAGTTCGGCCATCCGCCGCATCGTCGCCTTGCGCAGGCCATGCGCGGTGCAACGCGGCAGCCCAGCGGCGTTGCATTGCTCGCGGAACCAGCCACCGAATCCCTTCACAGAAAATGGCTTGCCCCATTCCGTGACAAGAAAGCACAGGGCGTCACTCGGCGGCATGGCGGCGATCGCTGCCGCAAGCTGAGGGGCGATTGGCAAGTGCAGCAGCTTGCCGGTCTTCGTCTGCCGGATCGCGAATTTTCCCGCGCGGATATTCATGGCGATAGCTCAGCATCCCAAGGGTTCTCGGTCGTGAGTTTGATAGAGCCACCATTCTCTATCAGCACGAGAATGGTGCCGTTCGGCTCGATCTTGCAGCCTCCCGGCATCACGCCCGCCGCCAACACGGCCCGAACGGCGCGGGTAACGTCGGCTTTTCTGAAACGGGCGGGCCGCGCAGTCACGATGTCACCGCACGAAGCTGCACACCCAAGACACCCTGCCTGCGGATGATCCAGAAGCGCACCATGTCACTTCGCCTCGACTGCGCGAGGTTCCACCATATTGGTTTCGAGAAATTCCTCGATCGCCCCTTCGGGCAAGTAGACCGTTCGACCGATGCGGACATGCCGAAGCTGATTGGAAGCGATCAGCTTTCTGATCCGGCTTTCAGGCCAGCCCGTCTTGGCAGCCAATGATTTCGCGCTCTCAAAATTGACGCTCATGGTGAATCCTTGCCGCAATTGTGCTTTCTAGCTACGTTAGTGGAAGAACTGGCATATTTATCCTCGTTTGAGGATTTTTACCTCAATTGAGGTTGAAGGGCAAGTGTGTTGTCTGTTGGCGCGCGATTGGCAGAATTGAGGGGAGAAGCTGACCTCTCGCAGACAGAGTTTGCTGTCCGCGTCGGCACATCCCAAAGCGCGTTCGCGACATATGAAAAGGGATTGCGGGAGACGCCGCTAAGTGTCGTCACCGCCGCCTGCAAAGAGTTTGATGTCAATCCGACCTGGCTGCTGTTTGGCGAAGGTGCCAAACGTACAGCCGATGCTTCGGACCTCGCTGCCCGCGCCTATCGGGTCACGCGCAATTTCGTGAAGGACACACCGGTCGAATGGACCGACGAAATGGAGAGCGAATTTTTCCTGCTCTCTTTCCGCTATCTGACGGAGCACGCCAATTCGTCCGATGAGTTTCTGAACTTCATGCTCGGAAAGGCCGTAGCCAATGCCCGATAACGACAATGGCCCACTCGGCGATGCTGAACAGCGCCTCATCAGTTTCATTCAGTCGGTGCGCCCGGAATCGGCATCTTTGCTCAAGCTGCGATCCGCTATCGAGACATGGCTTTGGTATGGGAAGCTATGCACCATCATTTGCGCGGTTGTCGTCTTTGAAGCCGCGCTGCTGAGCGGATGGCACGGCTTGCCCGCCCTGATGGCAATCATCGGCGCCAGCGCGCCCTTGATGATGATCTTGTCTCTGGAGCGCCTGCTGGGCCGCTGGAAGGGCCGTCTTTCGATACGGCAAGGTCGCCCTACGTCCCATTGGCACTTTGAGCGCGCCGCCGCCTGAAATCAGCGAAATCCATGAAATTTATTGCCGAAGGAAGTGAAGTCTAATGCCAACGCTGTCGTGGTTGACGCGCGAAAAGGATGTGAAGTGCGCGGACGGCGTGGCTTATCGGTTGCTTGAGCGGGACGATGGGCTGGGCGTCGGCTCGCCAGAATCCGGCAACATGCTGATCCAAGGTGACAATCTGGAGGCGCTGAAAAGCCTGCTGCCCTATTATCGGGGGCAGGTGAAATGCATCTATATCGACCCGCCTTACAACACGCGGTCGGCCTTCGAACATTATGACGACAATCTGGAGCATAGCCAGTGGCTGGCGATGATCTGGCCACGCCTGGTACTGCTGCGGGAACTGCTAGCGGAAGACGGCAGCATATGGGTGTCGATCGACGACAATGAGGGGCATTACCTCAAGGTCATCATGGACGAGGTGTTCGGGCGGCGAAATTTCATTGCCTCGAACATCTGGCAGAAACGCTATTCCCGCGAAAACCGGGAGGCAATCGGCGACGTGCACGAGTACCTATTTGTGTACGCTAAATCGCCTGAAGCGTTCAAAGCCTCCCGCAATCGCATACCGCTCGATGAGCAGCAGGCCAAAATTTATAGAAACCCGGACAATCCCAAGGAAACTGATCCGGCAAAGCGATGGCGCGGCCTTCCAATGACCGCTCAGGGGTTCCGGCCCAATCAGATGTACGTCATCACTGCGCCAAGTGGCACCAAGCATCGCCCACCAGAAGGGCGTTGCTGGTCAATGATTGAACCCGAATTTGAGAAGCTAAAGGCGCAAAACCGGATTTATTGGGGCAAAGACGGCACTGCTCAGCCAAGCGTCATTCGATATTTATCGGAAGTCGCAGGGCTTGTCCCTTGGACTTGGTGGCCGCACACAGAAGTCGGGCACACCGATGAAAGCAAAAAGGAATGTAACCAGATTTTTGGTGCGGACGTTAGTTTCGGAACGCCCAAGCCGGAACGCCTGTTAGAGCGCATCCTTCACATCGCAACAAATCCCGGTGATCTCGTCCTCGATTCCTTTCTTGGCTCTGGCACCACAGCAGCCGTCGCCCACAAGATGAGGCGGCGCTGGATCGGCATCGAAATGGGCGACCATGCCCTGTCCCATTGCGCGCCGCGCCTGCGCAAGGTGATCGACGGTGAACAGGGCGGCATCAGTGAGGCTGTGGGATGGCAGGGCGGCGGCGACTTCGCCTTCTACCGCCTTGGCGAGGCCGTGTTCGACGGCGACGGTGCGATCAATCCCGGCATTTCCTTCGCTCCGCTGGCCGCGCACATCTGGTTCTCCGAAACAGGCCTGCCGTTTGCTGGCAAGGCGGATACCCCATTTCTGGGAGAGCATGACGGCACCGGCCTTGCGCTGCTCTACAATGGCATCCTTGGCGACAAGCGCGTGTCTGGCGGCAATGTCCTGACCCGCAAGACGCTCGCCATGGTCCGCGCTGCCGCTGGCCCCTTTTCCGGCCCGATCACCATCTATGGCGAGGCGTCCCGCCTGTCCCCTGAAAGTCTGCGCGCCGAAGGCATCACCTTCAAGCAGACCCCTTATGATGTGAAGGCGCGCTGATGCTGCTCAAAACCTATCAGACTGAAACGCTTGGCGTCCTGCGCCGTTTTCTGGAAGAAGCGCGGCTGCATGGCCCCAAGGCCGCCTATGAGACGATCACGCAGGAACCGGATCAGGCCAAGCGCCTGCGCGGCTATGGCGGGAAGTATGAGCCACTGCTGGGGCAGGAAGACATGCCCTATGTCTGCCTGCGCCTGCCCACTGGCGGCGGCAAGACGCTGCTCGGCGCCCATGCAGTCGGCATGGCGCGGGATGCGTGGATAGACACCGAATTTCCGCTCGTCCTGTGGCTGGTGCCCACCAACATGATCCGCACCCAGACGGTCGATGCGCTGAACAATCCGCGCCATCCCTATCGCGCGGCGCTGGACGACAAGTTCGGCGGCAGAGTCCGGATTTATGATATAGGTGATTTCGGACGGATCAGGGCACATGATCTGGCGGGCAATTGCTGCGTCGTCGTCGGCACGCTCCAGACGCTGCGCGTGGAAAGCACCGATGGCCGCAAGGTCTATGCCCACCACGAGGATCTGGAGCCGCTGTTCAGCCAGGTGCCCCGGCATATGGCCGGGCTTGAAACGCTGGGAGCGGACATGGCGGCAAAGGTCGGCGGGCATCCCGACGACATTCGCTACAGCTTCGCCAATCTGTGCCACCTGCGCCGTCCGCTGATGATCGTGGACGAGGCGCACAAGGCCGTGACGGGCCTCAGTCGCGAAATGCAGGCGCGGGTGAACCCCTGCGCGATCATCGAATTCACCGCCACGCCGCACAAGAAGAGCAACATCCTCCACAGCGTCAGCGCGATGGAACTGAAAGATGCCCAGATGATCAAGCTGCCGGTGCGGCTTGAAGAACACGGCGATTGGGAAAGCGCGGTGACAGGCGCGATCCTGAAACGCGCTGAACTGGCGGAAGAGGCGGCAAAGGATCGGGCCGGCTATATCCGCCCGATCGTGCTGTTCCAGGCAGAGGACAAGAACCGCGAGGTTACGGTGGAGGTGCTGCGCGACCACCTCATCAACACGCACCATGTCGATCCTGCCGCCATCGCGGTGGCGACCGGCGATCAGCGCGGACTGGACGGCATTAACCTGTTCGATCCTGCATGCCCTATCGAATATGTCATCACGGTGGAGGCGCTAAAAGAAGGTTGGGACTGTTCCTTTGCCTATGTTTTCTGCTCGGTCGCCAACATCAAGAGCGCGACCGACGCAGAGCAGCTTCTGGGGCGCGTGCTGCGAATGCCCTATGCCACGCGGCGCAAATCGCCGATGCTGAACAAAGCCTATGCCAACCTGGTGTCCAAATCCTTTGCGGAAGCCGCGAACACGCTGCGCGACCGGCTCGTGGACATGGGCTTTGAAGAAAGCGAGGCTGAGGCCAATATCGAAGCCGAACAGGGCACGCTTGATGATGGCCTGTGGGGTGAGCAGCGGCGGTCTCGTCCGTCAACGCGGATTACCGTCGATGCCGCACCGGAGGCACTGGCTGCTGTGAAAGCCGCCGCGCCGGAGAAGGTCAGGATTGACGCCGCCCCGGATGCCGCGCCGACCATCACGGTAACGGGCTTCCTGCGCGAAGCGGAAAAACAAGCAATCTTCGCTGCCCTGCCGGAAAAGGCGGCACAGGTCGTTCGCGAGGAAGTGGCTCGGTACGAAGCGGAAAACGCCCATCAGGCATCGCCTGCCGAACTGTCCGGGGATTTCATCATTCCTCGCCTGATGGCGTCCGTGCAAGGTGAATTGGTCTTTGCCGACGCCGACATATTGGGCGAATATTTCGATTGGTCGCTGACGGACCACAGCGCCCAGCTCTCCCCTGCCGAATTTTCCGTGCGGGATACCTCCGAAGCGTTCGAGATTGATCTCGACGGCGACAATCTGATGGTGCGGCATAGCGATCAGACGGATCAGCTCATGCTGGACGTACCGGTCGGTGGGTGGACCGAAGGCGGACTGGTCAATCTGCTGGCTCGACAGGTGCGGCAGGCGGACAGCGCGATCGGCCATGGCGAAATGATTGGTTGGCTGTCCGACGCCGTGCGGCACCTGACCGGGCCGCGCAGTATCCCGCTCGCCACCCTGATGCGCTGCCGCTTCATCCTGGCGCGCAAGCTGCGCGAGAAAATCGCCGCGATCCGGGCCGAAGTGCGCAAGGGCGTCTATCAACGCTGCCTTTTCGCGCCGGAAGCCAAGCCCGAACTATCATTTGAAAACGGCTTCCGTTTCCATGAGGGCATGTTTGCCGGGGTACCGACCTATCGCGGGACCAAATACCGCTTCTCCAAACATTATCTGGGTTGGGATCGCGTCCCCCGGTTTGACGGCAAGGGCGATGACGGCGCGGAAGGCGAGGAGTTCATGGCCGCCCAGCAACTCGATAGCATGGGCGAAGTGGACTACTGGGTCCGCAACGTCTCCAAACATGCCGATGCCTTCTGGCTGCCGCTTGCCAACAATCACACCTACCCGGACTTCGTGGCGAAGCTGAAGGAAGGGCGATTGCTGGTGGTTGAGTATAAGGGTAAGCATCTAGTCGAAGGTTCGACCGAGAAGCGGGCGATCGGGCAGCTCTGGCAGGAGGCCAGCAAGGGCACGGGCGTCTACGTCTTCGCGGAGAAAGAGCGCGACGGCATGAACGTGAAAGAGCAAATCCTCGACGCGATCAGGAGGGCGTGAACCAAGCGGTTGCGCTCATCGTGCAGGCTGGGTGCAACCGTCGGGATCGCTCTTCTACAGATGTTGGTGGCGATCTCGCGCCACGACGATGGCGCTGTATTCCATCAGGGCTTGGGCAACCGTTGCATCATCGGTCACATCCAGCGATTCGGCCACTTCCCGCGCCTGCGTAGTCCTCATTTCCAGCCATGCGATCCGTTTGGTGCCCGGCGTGCCCTCGCTCCCCACCACGGCGATCTGTTCGCTGTAACCGGCGATAACGTCATTGATCGCCTCCAGCGCCGCCTCATAGGCAATCGCCTGATCCTGCGTCCACAGCGGGTAGGTTGTCGCGGTCATGCCTGTCGATACCTCATGGTTACGGTTCTACACTATTCCGCCAACCGGATGAACCGGCACTGGAATTCGGCGCTCAATCGCGATATGATAAAATCATATCAAAATGGAGGCTGGCATGGCTGCGAAAGCAATCTCGGTAACGCTCGGCGAAATGGCGTCGCACGCTGAACGCCATCTGGCGTCCGGTCGCTATGCCTCCATGAGTGAGGTGATGCGTGCCGGACTGCGCGCGCTTGATCGCGAAGAGGCCGTGCTGGATGAACTGGTCCGCGTCCGGGTAGCGGAGGCCTTGGCCGATCCTCGTCCGCCCATGCCGCTCGACAAGGCATTCGCTAAGGTCCGGGCCTCGATCGCCAAGGCATGAGCTATGACGTTCAGCTGTCCGCCTTGGCGATCGAAGACCTGATTGCACTTCACCAATGGGTGAGCGCGGAAGCCGATATTCCCACGGCAGACGACTATCTGGCCAGAATTGAAGAGCGCATCGCAGCGCTCGCCGACTTCCCCCATCGTGGATCGCCTCGTGATGACCTGATCGCAGGCCTGCGCACGCTGACATTCGAGCGCCGCCTGCTGATCGCGTATAGCGTGGACGGGCAAGTCGTTACCGTTCAGCGCATTATCAACGCCCTGCGCGACCTTGGGCCTGCCTTCCGCGATGTCTGATGCTCAGGGGCGGTCCAAGTTGAAGCGAGGGCCGAATTCCATCACGATCGCGGCAAACCGTTCATTGGCTTCTGCCTCGGTTTCCGGGATCGATCGAAGAAACTCGATGTCATCGAGAAATTGGGGCAGCATGTCCGGGTGATCTTCCCAGACGACGCAGAACACGTCGAACAGAATACTGGGCGCAGGCCTGATACAATGTGCCTCCATCTGCGCAAGCCAGGCGCGAATGTGGCGGAATAGAGCCTCCGTATCAAAGATGTCGAAATCGAAAGGTGATGCCATTGCCGTCTCCATCATAATGTGAATGGCGATGGCTCGATTTGGCCGGGTGTTGGAAACCTGGCCTCTCGCACAGGCGCTGCCGCTTTTGGGCAAAGCCTTGGACATGGACGACAACCACCCGGCCAAAGCGATGCCATGGCCGACTGAGAGTTTCGAGGTTTCCACGCCTCGTCTACCGTCTCTGGAAGATGGCACCGTCCATGCCAAAGCGGGTCGATTCGGGCAACGGCGGAAGTTGGCGATTGGGCGCGCTAAGTGCGGCAACGTCGTAGATACAGCGCCTTCTGCTAGATTCGTAAGTAGTTGATGTGCAATGGAGCAGCTAACCCGGACGAATCTCTGATCAGCAGCAACAGGAACTCGGCGAGTGTACGATTTCGATATCTTGGTATCTACCAAGCGCGGATTTCGCGCCGAGGAACATGGCATTCTGGTCCGGGACGGAACTGTCTACCTGCGTGTGGTTGGGGGGAATTCCAAATATACCGTGATGACCGCAACGGCCGGGGAAGACAGCGGTGGACCAAAGCCCTGTCGAGACAAGGCCAGACTTATCTCGGCGGCGATCCACCTATGCTCAGAATATAACATAGCTCCGCACTTCTCGAAGGACTCATCCAGCAGGGAGTTCGTCAATCTCTTCGAAATCACTGTTACCGATGATGGTGAAGACGATATCGCGCATTTGAAAAAGATGTGCGCAGATTTTCTCGCCATCTTCGATGCTATTGGCACGCAAGGTAATGAGGGTAGAAGCTCTGACCTAGTGGAACTCTACGACGCCATGGCTCCTGACGATTCTGGTGACGATGTTTACCTCGCGGACGGCGTGTGGCTGAGTAAAAACGGTCTGATTTCAGATAGGGGCAGGTGATGCCAAAAATTCAGCGCATGGGTCCGTCCATGTCTCGTCGCCGCTCGTGTTCTTTCTCCTGACGTTCGAATCGCTGTCGGTCGAGAATGATTTCCTCCAGTCTTTGCACCTGCCGAGAGAGCCTATCGGCAGCGCGCTGTGACTGATTATCGTCAGCCTTGGTAACAGCATCCTTCGTCTGCTCACTGAGCTTTGCCGTGGATGCTCTTACTTTTTCCGCCGTCCCGACAAGCCGGACCAACATTCCCTCCATTTTTTCGGACATGCGCGACGCGGCAGCGTCGTGATCCGGTGGCATAATCGCCATGGATGAAACAAGTCCGCGCAGCGCCTTCGCGCAGGAAACCTCAGAGTTTCCGCCGTGGCGTTCAAGTTCGTCGATCGCGCGCATATAGATCGACGTTACCCGGTCCATATTCTCTGCGCGGTGCCGATCGGCGGCGGCCCCACGCTCTACCAATTGTCTTTGCTCCCGCTCGCGAACCTTCTGAGCGGCAATGTTTGCAAGCCTTGGCGGAAAGCCACGCGCTGCACGCCGCGTTGCGTCAGCTTCAATACCGCGCGAACGGAGATTTTCGGCAAAACGCTCGCGGCAAGGAGCCAGGAACTCACGGTCGGGATTGAAGCGGCGACCGTCTTGGTCCCGGTTGGCGACGATCAGGTGGACATGGGGATGAGGCTCATCGGTGTGCAGCACCATGACCCACCGGCGGTTGGCCATGTCCTGCTCGGCGAAGTCCTTGACGGCATCGCGGACCTTGGCGGGGTCTGTGCCCGGAGGCATGGAAAATACCATCGCCAACGCCGTGGCTCCCTTCCTCCGCGTCTCGTCGGACATTTCGTGCAGTTGCCATTCCCGTGCCAGTTGCTGCATCTCGTCAGCCCGCGCCAGCAATTTGCCCTCGCTGGTTTCCAACGGCAAAGGCTCCTGATCGGCCACGCCCAGGCGGGCAACATAGGTGAAGGCACCAAGCACGCTCCCCGCCCCATGGATGCGCCCGGTGATCTTCACCACGGTCTGCGGGACACGCCGCGTCGTCCGCTCCAGCGTCGCCATCGCTCGCTGGCTTCGGTTGGCTTGTGGCCGGGAATTCGCGCCGCTGCCTGACAGCATCGCATGGGCAAGTTGGCCGTTACCCTTCCGGTCAACCCTGCCGCGCCGTGCGGAAGGCGCACCATGTATCCGCTCCAGCCCATCCAGCGTTTCATCGGAAAACTGGAAGCCGGTCATGCACCACGCTTCCCGGTTCGGGATGCCCGTTTGCCGCTCCCGGTCCAATAGCTGACCTCCGCCGCCGTGATGCTAGAGAGGTCGAACGTAGCCGTAGCGATGACGGTCGATAGCCGATCCTCCATCCCGATCACCGCCTGCGCAGCCAGCTCGATCGGGACAGAAGCATCAGGCCGGTTGGCGGCATTCACCGCCTTTACCGCCTGATTGAGCGAGCGCCCGATTGCGCGAACCTGCACGGCCAGCTTGAGGATGGATTGGGCGCTCGCTGGCACCAATCGCAATTCCCCGGCCCGGTCCCACAATTGCCAGCGGATCGTCCGCTTGATCCACTGCGCGCGGGTCAGGCCAGCCTGCTGAGCGACCGTTTCCATGGCTGCGATTTCCTCGGACGGGAAGCGCATGGACACCAGTTTGGTGGGGCAAGTGAACTCCGGCACGTCGCGGATTTCATCGGGCCGCTTTTGCAGTGCGTCGATCAGCGCGCGCTTGATCCAGGCGCTGCGCGTCATCCCGGCAGCCTTGGCCAAGAGGTCGATCGCCTGGGCAAGATCGTCCTCGATCCTGAGGCCAACCGGCGTCATGACAGCCCCGTGCAGCGAGCATAACGTGCAGCCATTTGTCCGAAAATGCTGTCTGTTATGCTATCCTGCGCATTTCCAATCTCACTCCTCTCCGTCTTCTTCCCTTCGTCCTTGCGGTCGCGGATCGCGGCGACCATCCCGGCAAGGTTCATTGTTCCGGCTAAGGTGGATTTCACCATCCCCGCCAAACACCCCGTAGGTTTGCGGGCGTGGTAGCGATGGCCGGAGGACAGGGCAGCATTGCGCTGGATGATGATGACGCAAAGTGCCGCATGTTCGCGTCCGAGACGAGCGCAGGCGGACTGCCACGACCGCTGACCAATCCCCATCTGGATAGCCATATGGAACGACGTTTCGACAATGCCGGACCAGGTGGTTCCGCCAAACATCGCAAGAGCCTCACGATACGCGTCGGTAGCGATCAGGGCGGCCTGCTGGGGTGACATGCGCAGGTCGGGCGTTCGCGACGGGGCACCGGCGCTACAGGTTTTTGAAGATTGTTCTGGTGGTATATTGGGTGCGCAATTTTCTTCCGATCCATCGGAAATTTTCTGCGCACCGGCACCATCGCGGAGCATGGCCAGGACTTCCGAAAGGGCGTCCCTGATCGCCGTAAGCCGGTCCAAATCTGTGATGCGCGCCGTGCGTCCATGCGGCAAAATCTCATCGGCCATCCTGCGCAGGTTCATCTGCTCACTCGAACGAATGGCGCGATTGATCTGGCGGATTTCAGCCTTGCACTGATCGACCGCGCGATCCCGCAACCGGATCGCTTGCAGCCTGTCCTGCAATTCGTGGAAGCGGAGGATTAGCGGAGCGAGATTGATACCCGACGCCCAGATGACCCGCCCCTCACGCCGCTCACCATAGCGCGCACCGTTGCCGCCTGTGGAGCGGATCAGAAAGCCTGCATCTTCCAGTTCCCGTTCCGCGCCATTGATCGAGCGCGGCGTGAGGCCGATCGCCCGTGCCGTGGTCGCCACCTGTGACCAGACGGCGCAGACGCGCCCTTTCCGGTAATCCTCGTCCGATGTTCTGAGGACGTAGTGCCGGACCAACGCAATGGCGGTCTTGGACAGGCGGTAATGGGATTTGGCGACCTGCTCGAACACGGATAGCAAATCGAAGCGGCCTTGCCCTTCTGGCAGGCCGTCATGCGTGAGGGCGATGCTCATTGCACTGCCCCCGCATCATGGATACACTGAACGCTCCAATCCCGACCTATGGTTTGGTTCGCCCTCGCGTTGGTGCCAGCCTTCGCGGGGGCTTTATTTTGCCCGACAGACAGCCCGCGTCGGTTAGACACATGCCCCGCAACCGCTTGATTTCCCGTTGGGCAGAATCGACGGGTTAGACATTGGAAAGCCGCCGGATACTTCGATTGTGGAAGCCCGGCTCGGGCCTCCATAAACCTGTCAGCAGAAGCGTGCTGATGGTTGAAAAAACCTTAGATTTCAGCTAGTTTATGGGCGTTCGCTGATCGTCGGCGATTGC
>Ga0182735_1002324_pt1 | contig 11637 bp, 15 predicted proteins | sample eDN5th30CKraftMG_FD_128524 | JGI IMG/M metagenome (GOLD analysis project Ga0182735, IMG submission 128524) | Enriched Miracle-Growth compost microbial communities from Emeryville, California, USA - eDNA 5th pass 30_C Kraft MG (version 2) (version 2) ... | reverse complement strand
ATACATCTGGAAATGCGTGGCGGTGCCCTGCGGGAACTCGGGCATATAGTCTTCCTGCCTGGGCCGCTCGCCCCACCATTCCTCGAAACTAGCGCAGGCCATGGCCTCCTTCGAACTGGATCGCGGCTCTCATCCACTGTCGGCCTCGATATAGCCTTCGTCCCACTTGGCTTTGTGCTTCTCCCAATCAGCCAGGTCACCTGCGATCGGGTCACCGATCAGCGGCAGCTTTCGCCCGCTTGCGTCGGTCCGATGAATCCGGTCGGCGGGAACGCGGCGCACAGTTCTTGACATATCTGTCCCTTCATCGAATCGATGGGGTAACCCGACGACAGGATATGCGTGCAATCCGCTTCCATGAAGTCCGGGTTGCGACTGCGGTCGGCAACACCGCTGTGGCCGGCGCCACGCTTCCGAGCGGCAGGAGGGGAGAAGGGCTTGGGCTGGAGGATAATCTTCAGCTGGAGAGTTTCTCATGGCCCTTTCGCGGACCAGCTCCGATCCTCGCTTGCATGCCGCCGCCGCCAGCATCGTCAAATCGCTGGGCGGCGTATGGAAGCCGTCGGGCGCAATGTGCCGTTGCCCCGCGCATGACGACCATCGCCCGAGCCTTTCAGTCCGGGTCGGTGAACGCGGCATTCTGTTCAAATGCTTCGCGGGCTGCTCGACCATCGAGGTCATTCGTGCGCTTCGCGGCGACCGGCAACGCATCCCTTCTGGCGAAGGCGGTTGCACCATGCCCGACGGGCGAGAACGGCAGCTCTCCGGGCGGATACGCTCTCTCTGGAAGGAGGCCGTCCCGATCAGCGATACGCCCGCGCAAGTCTATCTTGCATCGCGCAGGCTGGCTGGTCCGCATCCCTCGCTCCGCTATCATGATCGGGTTCCTTACGGGCGCGGGGAGACCGTCCGTTTCCGCCCCGCGCTGCTTGCCGCCGCAGAATGCGATACCGGCGTCATAGCCCTCGAGCGTCTGTTCCTCGATCCTCGCACGGGTTTGCCAGTCGCTGATCTCGATCCCCCGAAACTGCTGCTGGGTCGCCCTCTTGGCGGCGCGGTTCGCTTCGGGACCGCGACGTCCGTGCTCGGCCTGGCTGAGGGCTGGGAGACCGCATGGTCCGCGCATCTTCGGCTTGGCATTCCGGTTTGGGCCGCGCTGGGGTCCGATCGCTTGCCCCTGGTCACAATACCCGAGCGCATCGAGCATCTCATTCTCCTCCCTGACGATGATCCGCCGGGCCGGCGTTGCGCGCGGCGGGCCCGGCAGGCGCACGCGCGACCGGGCCTTGTGATCGAGACCAGATTCCCCGGCGGCTTCAACGATTGGAACGACCTGCATCGCGCAGAAGGGAGAGGGGGAGGAAGGGGTTTGGGGCAGGCAGCCTGACGGTCAGCTGCGCTCCGTACATCCAGGCACGCACGGCGGAATGGACGTCGAGGCGGCCACGACCAGCCCGCCACATTTCACAAGGAGACGAGCTTTGACCTCGCCACAACCGAGCTATCCCGCCACGCTGCCGCTCTCCAGGATCGTGAGGGGCGACAATCCCCGCCGCTATTTCGACCGAAAAAAGCACGACGAAATGGTGGCCTCCATCCGGCTGCGGGGCATTATCCAGCCCATATTGCTTCGCCCGAGGGGCGACGTCTTCGCCATCGTCGCTGGCGAGCGCCGTTACCGGGGAGGGCTGGAGGTCTATGGCCCCGACGGCGAAGTCCCGGTCATCATCCGCGAGATGACGGATCAGGAGGCGCTCGAAGCCGCGATCGCCGAGAACGACGACCGTGACGACCCTTCAGAGACCGAGCAGGCGGATGCCGCCGTCCGCTACCTCGCGGCGTGCCAGGGCGACCGGGCCGAGGCCATACGACGGCTCGGCTGGTCCCGCGACAAGTTCGATCGCCGGCTGGCGCTCGCCAATCTCTCCGAGGGGGTCAAGACCGCGCTCGACGAACGCCGGATCAAACTCGGCCACGCCGAACTGCTCGCCGCGGTCCCCGGTGACAAGCAGGAGAAAGCCCTCGAAACGATCCTGAAAGCCGGTCTCGACGTGAACAAGACGCGCGAACTGCTGATGCGCGTCACGCAGAATCTTGGCAGCGCGTGCTTCGACAAAAGTGAATGCACAACCTGCCCGTTCAACTCGGCCACGCAGCGCGCGCTCTTTGAATCCCATGTCGAAGACGGCTACTGCACCAACGCAGCGTGCTTCGAGCTCAAGACCGAAGCCGCCGAGGTGATCCGTTTCGAGCAGGAGGAACGCGCCGCGAAGGCAGCGAGGGCCGCGGCTGCTCCCATCGTCGAGGGAGATGGCGATGGACACGATGATGCCATCGACGAGGCGATCCCATCGACCAACACTCAGCCGCGGTCGGAAGGCAACGCCCTCGAACTGGACAGCATCGCGACGCGCGCGCCGACGTCCGCTGCCCCGGTCAAGCCGGTGACCAGCGCCAGTGCCACGCACAATCCAACCGTCACCGCCAGATCGATCGCGGCCCGCACCACCGAGCTTCGCGAGGCGACGTGGCGAACCGCACTGGCCAGGGCGCTCGCCGGCAATGCCGAGCACGCTCGCACGACCATCCTTGTCGCGGCCATGTCCGGCACGCTCTCGCAGATCAAGTCCGATACGCTGACGTCGCGCGCTGGCCTGTTGGTCGGCCCCTCGTTTCCGGACCTCGAATACAGCGCCCAGATCGCCGCGATCCGCGCGCTACCCGACGCCCGCGCGGTGAACGTACTCTCCGTCATCGGCGCCGCCTACGCCAAGGATGTGGTCAGTTTCAGCCATGTCGCCGATCTCGCGAGGATGTTCGAGGTCGACCTCCGCGACAGCTGGAAGGTCGATCAGGCGTTCCTCGAGCGATACACGAAGGGCGAGCTCAAATTCATCGCCCAGGAATGCGGCCTGATCGCGCATGTAGGCGAGAAGCGGTTCGCGAAGATGCTCGCGTCGAAGAAGCCCGAGCTGATTACCGGCATGCTCAATCGCATCGGCTTCGATTGGGCGGGGCGCCTGCCGAGCGCCATGACCCTCGATGGGACTTATGGTCCGCCCCCGGATCACGCCGCCCGCCAGGCCGAAGCGCCGATCGCGGAACTGGCTGCCTGACCTGCTTCCCACACTCCCAGACAAAGGATACCGACATGCTTGTTACAAGCCTGCTCCCGCTGCTCGCCCGCTATTCGCTCGGCTTCGATCTGGTCGCCGGACCCGACGAAACCGTCACCCTGACCATCATTCCGCGCAAGGCGGACAGCAAGTCTTCCGCACTCGATGCCAGCGAGACGCGACCAGTCTCGATCACCGCGAGCGCCGCGGAGATCGATGCGGAATTGGCCCGTGGCGCGGACGGCGCGCTCGGCCAGCTCATCGCCACGCGCAGGACGCTTGCCGACCAGATCGCCGAGCAGCGGCAGGCGGACGAGGATGCGAAGGCCGCGGCCGCGGAAGCGGCGAGGGCAAAAGCGGCAAAGGCTACGGCGACCAAGCCCCCAGCGCCGACCAGCCCTCCCAAGATCCAGACGCCGACCAGCCCACCGGCCGACGCCAAGCCGGATGAGCCCGCCACCCTGTTCTGAGCGGCGCCGCTCACACTGTCCCATCATCAACACGGAGGTTCGTATGCAGATCAATCACCTCAGGCGCGCCTATCGCTACGACGGCATCGATCTTCCGGTGCCGCCCCACCTCGCGGGCGACCCGGATGCCCTGCGTGCCTATCACGCGACGCTCTATCCGGCGATCCTCAACGCCGAGATGATCGATGGCGGCGTGACCGGCGGCGCGCACGTCACCGAATATCGCCGCGCGGTCGGCACCAAGGGCTGACCCATGCCGCACAGCAAACGCGCGGCTATCCCGGCCGCACCCCGTAAAAGCCTCATCGAATGGATCGAGAACGATGGCAACTCGACCGACCTCTCCCAGCCTGCCTGCAGCAGCCAGGCCCAGGCACTCCATGCGCGGATCCTCTCTGACCCCTATGACGGGAACCGCGAAACCCCGGAACCGCTTGCATCCCCGTCCGGCTTGCGCCTCCCGCCGCTCGGCTGATCTCGCTGGGCGTGTCGTCGCGATCTCGGCGGATATCCCCGCGATATTCGATGCGCCGCTGCCGCCACATCACAAGCTGATCGGCCGCTGGGTCGCCACGCGAGAAACGTCGGCGGGACTGTACACGCGCCCGGCGGCCCGTCGGCATATCGAAGGTGTTTTCAATGCCGCCGTGCTCGAGATCCTCGATCCCATTGAAATCGCCGACTTCAGGGTCGCCGTCATTCTCAACGAGGAGGACGGCACACCGGCGATTGCCGTGATCTGCCAGAGCCTGGGCCAGATCGACCTTGGGTGGATCGAAACCGGCGATGCTCCCATTCCCTGGCGCGCTGCCGCCTACAGGGCGCTCGAGCAGTGTCTTGGCCGTGTCCTCCCGATCTTCGGCTACGAGGATCTCTTCAACGAAATCTCGATCTACTACTGGGATGGCGAGATCGACGACGAAGGCGCGCGGCAAAGCCTGATAGCCTATCACGGCGCGGACGCGGACGAGCTCGACGAACTCACGCTGCCGTCCGAAATGAACGCGCGTCGACCCGAATGGATGATCAAGGAAAACGCGGCACTATCAGCGCGGCTCCCGGCGGGGCTGCGTCGGAAGCTGAAGAGATTTCACGCCGCGCACAAAGCCGTCGGCTCTCTTCGGCCCGAACGCAACGCCTGGGACTTCGATCTCCAGGTCGCTTACGACTATATCCCCGGCATCGAGGAAAGCTCGTCCCTCCCGCCACTCACGCTCGTTCCCTTCGACCAATTTGCGCGCGAACTCGACGACGTCGCACGCAACGGCATGGAAATGGGCTTCATGGAGGTGGCCGGGCTCTGCCCGCTGCCGGATGTAGGCCACATCGACGACTGGTTCGCGTCGCTGCGGCTCGGCGCGGAATTCCTGCTCGCAGCGCAAGAGCTGATCCAGCTCGATCCAGCCCAACTTTGAGGTGTCCCATGACCGAACATTCTACCCAGTTCGAAGCCGCTGGCGGCGGCCTGGTCCTTAGGGGCGCGATCCTGCTCTATCGGAGCGAAGGGCCGCGCAATTTCAGTTCCTATGGTCCCCATCGCGGGGATGCTGCGGCATTCGCCAGCATGCACGCCGTCGAGCATGACGAGGAGGGCCGGCCGACGATCGCGGCGGGTGTCCCGTTGTCTCGCGCGCATCTGCGGCAATGGACCGAAGCCCTCGGGCGGACAGTCCGGCCGGAACTCCTGCCCGAAAACGTGCTGGTCGCTCACCCCGACATGCTCGCCTGGTGGGTGCCGGAACAGGTGCGCCCGGCTTACTTCGACCTGTCGACGCGTCCGGCGGGCGTTCGGATCCTGACGGAACGAACGGTCGTGCCGGTCCCCTATCCCGCACATCTGTTCATCGCGACCCGGTCGCGTCTGGGCGTTTACGCGCTCCCTGTGAACGCGCGTCCCACGGCCGAGACCCGTGTGCTGCACTCACCGATCCTCAATGTCTTCGTCAATGGAGCGCTTTGCTGGGGTAATATTCCGATACCGAGAGGACTCACGATCGCGTCCATTCCGGAGTTCGAACGGGCGGTATTCGACAGCTGGTCGACGCACCCCAATCCGGGACAGGAGTTCACCGTCAGCGGCAAGGGCGGCCTCGTCCGGCTCTGGGACAATCTTGCCGCCCGCCGGGCGAAGCGTTTTCCGGTCGGGCGCCTCAAGCCCTTCGGTGCCGGCGATCGGCGGCAGGGACGGCGCGTATCGACCGAGCCGATGACGGTCGGAATCCTGACAGGAGGTACACGATGATCCGGCTCGCCGACGATCCCACGGCGGCCGCGCTGCTTGTCGACGTGCCCTGCTATCCGGTCCCGCTCCACGGCGGATCGCCGGCCCTCGACGCGTTGCGCGCCGCTCGCGTCGCACACGGTCTCGCAGTGGGGAAGGACGGCGTCCTGCTGATCCTGCGTCGTCCATGGCTCGCGCTCGACATCCCCGTCACGCCGCCGATCGCCACGCACCTTCCTTATGGCAGTGTCGGCGGCCCCAAGGCAGACCTGCGCTGTGGGTTCATCCCTAGCGAACACCTCGGATCGATCCTTGATTTTCTACGCGCTGCCCTGCCGAATGAAGCAGCAGCCTTCGTCCTCTGGAACGAGGCGACGCGGGAGTTCGCCGTGGAGTTCCCCGTCATCGACGAGGCCACGCCCTCGCGCCTCGTCTACCGCACCCCGGTCCTGCCGCCGGATTGGCACATGATCTGCGATATCCATAGTCACGGCACCGGGCCAGCCTTCTTCAGCGCCACCGACGATGCCGACGACGCGCATGCGACGAAGATATCGCTCGTGTTCGGCCGGTTGGAACAGGCCGACGGCCCCACGAGAGCGTCGCGCCTTTGCGCGGGCGGCATGTTCCTTCCGCTGCCGCGCAGCCCATTCGCAGGAGACCATCATGCCACCTGACACGAGCGCCCGCCACTATCTTCCCGCTGCATTCGGCGACCGCACGCTCAAGGTTCTGCTCGTAGGCTGCGGCGGCAACGGCGCGCAGATGCTTATGGGGCTCGCCTCGCTCGACATGGCGCTCCGCGCAATCTCCTCGCGATCGCTTCATGTCACCGTGGTCGACGACGATATCGTCACCGAGGCCAACCTCGGCCGACAGCCCTTCTTTCGCTGCGATCTCGGCAACCCCAAAGCGCGGACACTGACCGAGCGGATCAACCTCGCGCATGGCCTCGCCTGGAAGGCTGTTCACGGACGCGCGCCCGGCAAGATCGGCGTCGAAGGCGCCGATATCCTCATCACCTGCGTCGACACGGCCTCGGCTCGCCGGGCGATCGGAGCGGCGCTTGCCGAGGAAAGAAACATTCCCGCCTACTGGATGGACCTCGGCAATCGCGCGAGCGACGGTCAGTATCTGATCGGCTGTCCGGGCCGGGCCGCGGCCAAGGATCGCCGCCGCCTCCCGACCGTGCTCGAATATTTCCCCGAACTCGCCGACGACAGCGTCCCCGACGACAATGCCCCATCCTGCTCGGTCGCGGAGGCGCTCGAACGCCAGTCGCTGTTCGTCAACCGCGTCATGGCAAGCCACGCTCTCGCGCTGCTATTCGAGCTGCTTGGTCGCGGCTCGATCGGCCACGCGGGCGCCTTCATCAATCTGGCGAGCGGCCAAGCCGTTCCGATCCCGCTGCCGCAGGGCGGCATGAACGAACCGCTGGAGGGACAATGCGCATGACCTCGATCACCCAGGATCAGTGGACTCTTCGCTATACAATTGGCCGAGTCCTTGCCGCCAAGGTCAAACCCGGCGACGTGGTTCACATGCCCGGCGGGCGCGGCGACCTGATCGTGCTTGGCGGGCGAGCGCCGCTTCGCGCCAATGACCACGGCAGCGTCACTGTCCGCGATCCCCTTGCCGAGGGCAGTGACGGGTTCGAGACGCGTCCCGGCACGGTGGGCATGGTCTGGATCAGCGCCGCCGGTGGCTGGTCGGAGCTACCGGCATGAAACCGCACTTTGTCCATGTCTACACCACGATCAGGGTCAAGGTCGCGGTGACCGCCGCGGGTCATGCCGCCGCCATGCGCGATGTGGAAGCGATCGTCGGGACAGGGATTTTCCCTGTTCGCCTTCTTCCCAATGCTGCCGCAGTGATTGACGCGGAGCCAGCCGAAGAGATCACCGGCTTTCTGGTCGACGAGGCGGACGATCCGGAGTTCGAGCGCAGCTGCTCCTACGATGCGGAATACCGGCCTTACGAGGACGGCCCCGCCTGATCGCAGAAGGGAAGGAGGAGGGGAATGACGCTCCGTTGTTGGAGCAGTCTGGAGCTTCCCCCATGAAAATCGAACTACGGCGCGTCTCCTACAATGCTGCACTCTCGCAGGAAGCCGCCGCTTTTGCTGCCGAGGTCTGGATCGACGGCGTGCTTGCCTTTCACGCGCGCAACCAGGGAACGGGCGGGGCGGACTTCTATCGTCAGGTCGGCCGATGGACCGAAGCCGAAGTCAATGCCTGGCTCACGGCCAATAGACTCCCACGCAGTCTTGGCGACGACCTCGCCTGCGATCATGATCTCGAGATCGAGGTGAGCGACCTTCTCATTCGCGCCATCGAGGGCAAACGCCTCAAACGCCTTCTCCGCACCAATCTGATAGCGATCGAACGCGATCAGATCCTGCAGTATCCGCTGCGCAAGCGGCCACTCGCGATTGTGGCCCGCGCCGTGCGCGCCACCAATCCCGATGCTGTCATCGTCAACGACGCCAGCGACGATGTGTTCGCGCGCGCCCTGGCCGTGCTGCTCGCCAGCCGCTGACACACCGGATCGGAGATCGCCATGACCGACAGCTTCGATCCCGCCGATGCGGGATGCTGGATGGCGCACGGCCGTCCGGCCCACCATGCGCATGCGCTCGCCGATGCCTGGCGCCGCTTCCCCGACCTGCCGAACGACGCGCCGCTGGACGCCCGCATGGCGCGCGGCCGCGAGCGTGTCCAGGCGCTTCGCCCGCTCAACGAGGCGATCGGACTGGAGACCGAACGCCAGCGCCAGTCCGCGAACTTCGCCTGCATTGAACGCCAGATTGCAGAGGGCAGCACCGACCGCCGCAATCCCGCCATTATCCATGCCCGCGATGTTCATGGCTATGGCTGGGACGCCGCGGTCGCATACGCGGATGGGAAATATGCAGCCGTCGCGGGGTGGCCAGCGCGTCCACCGTCGGTGTCCCGAGCCGAGGAACAGGATGTTCGCCGACCTGCCTACCACCAAGGGTTTCTCGATGGCGGCGGTCAGCCCGACGACATCTTCGACGTCGCCCGGCGATCTTTCGCGGCCACGCCGTCCGAGATCGCCCGTCCTGACAACCCGCGCGCCACACGGCCGCTTCCCAGCCGATGGCCAAGCCCGACCGATATCCCGGCACCCGTGTCATGGCATCGCCGCCTGCTCCTGCTCGGCGCTTCGGAACGCGAGACAGGCGCGATCGGCATCGTCGCGATGCTGCGCGAACGGCCCGGACATGAAGCCGCGGTGCAATTTGTGGTCAGCGGCGAAACCGGGCTGCATCCGCTATCGGGTTTGCCGGCCCCGCCGCCCGGCGATGACGCCGCGCTCCGCCAGATCCTGCGCCAGGGCGACTATACCGATATCCTCATTATCGTCGACGATGCGGAGCTCGCCCGGCTCGATGCCGACGCCGATATCCTGCCGCTCGCGCGAACGATGGAGCGAACCCGCAATTCGGTGCTCCAGCAGCGCGCGCAGTTTCGCCTCTGGCTCGGCCGTGGTCGCGCGCCCGGCGACCAGTTCGCCGCCGGCCATATCCGATGGAGCAAAATGGCCGCCGGGCTGTCCGGGCGCCTCGGTGATTTCACTGCCCGCTATGCCGGTCCGGCGCGGCCTCGCGGCCACCGCATCGTCGTCGAGGATGCGAGCGGCGATCTCGCCCATGGCTATCGCACGCCGTTCGGCGAGGAACTCCATCCCGACATTGTGATCGGCAACAAGGCGCATGCCCGAACCGCGATGGCCGACTTGCTGCGGAACTATGCCGCTTCGCTTCGCCTCGGCTGATCCGGCTCTTTCCGACCAGGCGCGACAAATCTGCAAATGATTCATGGCGATAACACGCGTCATGGGAATGGGAAGGGGGAGGAGGAATGGCGGCTATTTACGATGAAGGAGCTTCGCCTATGCATTCCGTCCTTGCTCAGGAGCTTGCCGCCCGGGCCGCCGAAGGCTGGCATCCGGTCACGCTCAGCCAAATCAAACGACGGTTGCGCGATCTGGGATACGCCCTCGATCGCAACCTCGACTGCCGCTCAATGGCCCGCATCATGACGGGACCTCGCGCCGGACAAACCTACCCCAGTCTTTCAACCGGTATCAAGGAAGCGGACACAGGACGTAGCGCTTTCCACGTTAATGCCCGTCGCGACACCAAATTCCGGACGCTTCAAAAGCTTCGATTTAAGGTCGGCCTCTATACCGTCCTCAAAGGCGCGATCCTGGACCTCTGATCGGAACGGCCTGGCCTCCCATCCCTTACGCAGCGCCAGACGGTCAGCCAACTGATTGCGAACCGCGCGCGAAACAAGCCCGCTTGAGCCGACGCTCGGCGTGAGACCGCCGACCACCCTGACATCCGACCGGGCGACCGCCTGACATCCGACCGGGCCACCGCGCCGCGCCCACAAGACCCACCGAAAAGGAAGCATTTCATGCGAAACAGTGCATCCGCGCTGGCTCTCCAGCTATGCCTCGACTTCGACCAGCCGGTCGCAGCAGCCAAGCCAGTCGCACCCGTGGATCCGGAGCCGACGCTCTTTACGGCAACCATCGTCGACACCGCCCGACCGCCGGTCGAGGCAGCTATCGACTTCTCCTTAGCTGCGGGACGGACCCTGGCGCCCTCATGGAAGGAGCGCGCACGCGACAATGTCGAGGCGATCAGGCTGCTGAACCTGCTCGATCGAGAACAACGGTCCGCATCACCGGCCGAGCAGGAAGCGATTTCCAGGTTCATCGGCTTCGGCGCGTCGGAACTTGCCAACAACATGTTCGCCTGTCGTGAGCATGAGTTCCGCGAGGGTTGGGAGGAACTGGGACAGGCGCTGGTCGCCGAGACGACCAATGTCGAACTCCAGTCGCTCAAACGCGCGACGCAATATGCGCATTACACCCCCGAATACATCATCCGGGCCATGTGGGACGCTGCCCGGACACTCGGCTTTACCGGCGGGCAGGTTCTGGAACCGGGATGCGGCAGCGGCCTCTTTATGGGGCTTCGGCCGGATGCGTTGTCGCAGGACACGGTGTTCGTGGGCATCGAGAACGACCCCGTCACCACCCGGGTCGCAAGGGCGCTTTACCCCAACCAGGTCATCCGCTGCGTCGATTTCGGCAAGGCGTCGTTGCCGGGCGACTTCGACCTCGCAATCGGCAATCCGCCCTTCTCGAACCTCACGATCCAGAACCGGACCGAACTCGGCAAGCTCGGCCTGTCGCTCCACGACTATTTCATCGCCAGATCGCTCGAGCATCTGCGCCCCGGCGGTATCGCCCTGTTCGTGACCTCGCGCTATTCGCTCGACAAGAGCGATCCCAGGGCCCGTGACCATATCGACGGCATTGCAAACTTCCTCGGTGCGGTGCGCCTTCCGGGCAAGGCGATGCGACAAGAGGCGGGCACGGATGTCGTGGTCGATATCCTGCTCTTCCAGAAGCACACCCCCGATGCCCTTCCGCGCACACAGAACTGGATCGAGCTGGCCGAAATACCCGACAGTGACGAAGGCTTCGGGCCGCTGCGGATCAACCGCTATTTTCTCGACCGTCCCGATCATGTGCTGGGGCGCCACGAATGGCGCAACGGCCAGTTCGGCATGGACTATAATTGCGCAGCCGAGCCCGACGTAGACCTCCAGGTCGCCCTTGCGGCCACATTGTCCGCGATCGCATCGAAGCATGCAGGCGCCTGCATGCCGATCGAGCGCGCGACATCGCTGCGCGACACGCTCAACACAACGCTGAACGTAGAAGTCGGCACCGCCGCCGACGAAGCCGAGTTCAAGGAAGGAAGCTATCTCGTTTCTGGCGGCGTCCT
>Ga0182735_1002321_pt1 | contig 11647 bp, 8 predicted proteins | sample eDN5th30CKraftMG_FD_128524 | JGI IMG/M metagenome (GOLD analysis project Ga0182735, IMG submission 128524) | Enriched Miracle-Growth compost microbial communities from Emeryville, California, USA - eDNA 5th pass 30_C Kraft MG (version 2) (version 2) ... | reverse complement strand
GGAAGCGGTGGTGCCGCCCTCCATCGACAGCGACATGGCGGCCATCCTCTACACCTCGGGCAGCACGGGGCAGCCCAAGGGCGTGGTGCTCTCCCACCGCAACATGGTGGTGGGCGCCAAAAGCGTTTCAACCTATCTGAAGAACAGGCCGGAGGACCGCATCCTCTCGGTGCTGCCATTGAGCTTCGACTATGGGCTAAGCCAGCTCACGACGGCTTTCAATACAGGGGCTTGCGTGGTTCTCTTGAACTATCTTCTCCCGCGTGACGTCCTGAAGGCGGTGGTGCGCGACGGCATCACCGGCCTGGCCTGCGTGCCGCCCTTGTGGCTGCAGCTCGCCGACCTGGACTGGCCGGAGGAGATGAGCCGGACCCTGCGTTACGTTACCAATTCGGGCGGCAAGATGCCCCGCCATGTCACGGCGAAGCTGCGCGCCCGGCTGCCGGCCACCGAGGTTTACCTGATGTACGGCCTCACCGAGGCGTTCCGCTCCACCTATCTGCCGCCCCACCTGGTGGACGAGCGGCCGGATTCCATCGGCAAGGCCATCCCCTATGCCGAGATCCTGGTGGTGGATGCCGAAGGCCGCATGTGCGCGCCCGGCGAGCCGGGGGAACTGGTGCACCGGGGGCCCCTGGTGGCCCGGGGCTACTGGAACGATCCGGAGCGCACCGCCATCCGCTTCAAGCCCGCCCCCGGCCAGCCGGCGGGCATCACCGTGCCGGAAATGGCCGTGTGGTCCGGCGATACGGTGACCATGGACGCGGAGGGTTTCCTCTATTTCGTCGGCCGCGAGGACGAGATGATCAAGACCTCGGGCTACCGGGTCAGCCCGACGGAGGTGGAGGACGTGCTCTATGCCTCCGGGCTGGTGAGCGAGGCGGTGGCGCTGGGCGTGCCGCACCCGCGCCTGGGCCAGGCCATCGTGGTGATGGCGGCGCCGGCCGGCGGGCGGAAGGTGCCGTCCGAGGAGGTCGTCGCGTACTGCCGCCGGGAGCTGCCCAGCTTCATGGTGCCGGCGCGGGTGGAGATGCAGGAGAGCCTGCCGCGCAACCCCAACGGCAAGATCGACCGCAAGGCGCTGGGCGCCACGGTCGCAGACATGTTCAGGGAGGATGCGTGAGCGACAAGCCGCTTCACAGCCCGGTATGGGGCTTCACCGCCAATGCCGAGGGCGTGCTGACCGTCGGTGGCCAGCCGCTGACGGCGCTGGCGGCACGTCTTGGGAGCACGCCCTTCTTCGCCTACGACCGGGCGCTGATGACCCGGCGCATGGCGGAGCTGCGCGCCGCCCTGCCGGAGGGTCTGCGCCTGCACTACGCCATGAAGGCCAACCCGATGCCCGACGTGGTGCGCCATATGAGCGGGCTGGTGGACGGCATCGACGTGGCCTCCATCGGCGAGATGCGGGTGGCCATCGCCGCCGGCATGGACCCTGCCCATATCAGCTTCGCCGGCCCCGGCAAGACCGATGACGAGATCGCCGAGGCGGTGGCCGCCGGCATCACCCTCAACTTGGAGAGCGAGCGCGAGATGCGGACCGCCGCCGAAGCCGGCCGGCGGCAAGGCGTGCGGCCCCGGGTAGCCGTCCGCGTCAATCCCGATTTCGAGCTGAAAAGCTCGGGCATGCGCATGAGCGGCGGGCCGAAGCCCTTCGGCGTGGATGCCGAGCGGGTTCCCGTGATGCTTGAGGAAATGGCAGCCTTGCCATTGGAATTCATGGGATTTCATATCTTCAGCGGGTCCCAGAACCTGAACGCGGACGCATTGCGCGAGGCGCAGGAGAAAACCATTGCCCTGGCTATCGCCCTGGCCGGATCCGCCCCCGGCCCGGTGCGCAAGCTCAATATCGGCGGCGGCTTCGGCATCCCCTATTTCCCCGGCGACAAGCCTTTGGACATCGCCGCCGTGGGGGCGGGGCTGACGGCGCTGCTGCCCCGGGTGAGGGACGCGCTGCCTCAGGCCGAGGTCATCATCGAGCTGGGGCGTTACCTGGTGGGCGAGGCGGGCATCTACGTCTCGCGGGTGGTGGACCGCAAGCTGTCGCGCGGGGAGCTGTTCCTCATCACCGACGGCGGGTTGCATCATCACCTCGCCGCGTCGGGCAATTTCGGGCAGGTCATCCGCAAGAACTATCCGGTGGCCATCGGCAACCGCATGGGCGATAAGGCGGCGGAGGCGGCCAGCGTGGTGGGTTGCCTGTGCACGCCCCTCGACATATTGGCCAGCAAGGTGCCGGTGCCCCGGGCCGAGCCGGGCGACCTGGTGGTGGTGTTCCAGTCCGGCGCCTACGGCTTCACCGCCAGCCCGACGGCTTTTCTGAGCCATCCGGCGCCGAAGGAAATTCTGGTATGACCAGCGTGGTGGGGGAGAGGCGATGAGCGGGTTGTGCGGATGGATCGGTGCCGCGGGCGGATGGCCCGAGCCCTCGCTGGCCGCCATGGCGGCACGGCTGCCGACCCCTGAGGGGAAGATGGCCTGGGCGGTTGCCGGCAAGGCGGCGCTGGCCGCCCCGGAAGGCCAGTTCGCGCGGGACGGCATGCTGCTGGCCGGTTATGCGGGCCGGTTGCGCTGGCGGACCGGTACGCTGGCGGACCTGGCGCGCGAGAAGGGGAATGCCCATGCCCTTCTGGAGGCGTGGCGCCGCCATGGCCCGGCCCTCATGGAGCATGTGGCGGGGCACTGGTCGCTGGCGGTGCTGGACGGGGAGAGCGGCAAGGGCATCGTCGCCGTCGACCGCGCGGGCACCCACCCCGTCGCCTACGCCAGCACCGGGACGGGCACGGCTTTTGCCAGCGGTGTGCAGGCGCTGCGCGTGCTGGACGGGGTGGACGACGACATCTCCATGCAGGCCATCCTCACCTATCTGGTGTATTTCGTCATGCCGGCGCCGGAGAGCATCTATAGCGGCATCCGCAAGCTCATGCCGCTGGAATGTCTGGATTTCGGGCCGCATGGTGCCAGCGTGAAGCCCTATCGCAGCATGGTCTATGCCGAGCGCACCACCGAGCGCCTGGAGGATCTGTGCGAGGCGCTGCGCGCGCATATGAGCGCCGCCGTGGAGCGTGCCATGGACGGGCTGGAGGAGGGCCGGACGGGCGCCTTCCTGAGCGGCGGGCTGGACAGCAGTTCGGTCACCGCCTACATGGCCCGGCGCTCCGGCGCGCCGATGAAGACCTTCACCATCGGCTTCGACGAGCCGGGCTATGACGAAAGCGGCTATGCCCGCGTGGTGGCCGATGCCTTCAAGACCGACCATACCGAATATTTCGTGACGCCGAAGGACGTGGCGGCGCTCATCCCCCGCCTGCCGGGGGCATATGACGAACCGTTCGGCAACAGCTCGGCGGCGCCGGCCTATTACTGCGCCAAGGCGGCCCAGGAGGCGGGCATCACCACCATGCTGGCGGGGGACGGGGGCGACGAGCTCTTCGCCGGCAACGAGCGCTATATCAGCGTTTTGGCCTATGCCTGGTACGACCAGCTGCCCCGCCTGCTGCGCAAGGGGCTGATCGAGCCGGTGAGCCGGCTGCCCGGCTTCGGGCACCTGCCCATGGGCCGGCGGGTGAAGGGGCTGGTGCGCTATGCCAATATCCCGCTGCCCGACCGCATCTACGCCTACGATTTTTTCACCCGCGAGCCGCTGGAGGAGGTCTTCGACCGGGACAAGCTGGCCCTGGTGGACCGCGAGCGGGCGTTCGATCTGGTGCGGGCCAGCTACCGCGCACCGGGCACCGGCTCCGACATCCAGCGCATGATGCATATGGATGTCAGCATCACCCTGGCCGACAACGACCTGCGCAAGGTGAACCGCATGACGGCGCTGGCTGGCGTCGACGTGCGCTATCCCATGCTGGATGACGACCTGATCGATTTCGCGGCCACGCTGCCGGCCGAGGTCCTGCTGCTGGACGGCCGGCTGCGGGGCTTCTTCAAGAAGGGCATGACCGGCATCCTCCCCGAGGCGGTGGTGAACAAGACCAAGCACGGCTTCGGCCTGCCGTTCAGCCGCTGGCTGAAGACCGACTCCGGCCTCAAGGAGCTGGTCGACAGCACGCTCAGGGATTTCCAGAAACGCGGCATATTCCGCCGGAGCTTCATCGAGCGGGTGATGCAGTCGCGCCAGGAGCCGGGCGAGACCATCCTCGACCGCTTCACCTGGGACATCATGATACTGGAGCTCTGGCTGCAGCACTGGCAGGACGCGGCGGCGGCGCAACGCCCCGCGCCGGCCATGGGCGCGCAGAGGGCCGGGGAGCGTTAACCTGATGATTATTTTTAGTTTGTTAGAGTGTGGGCATGTCATTTATCATACCCGACCAGATAACAGCATTGGCAGGCCGGGGCTGCTTTGGTGGGCAGCCGACGGATGCGCAATGATGCGTGCGCCGCTTGAGTGCGCCGCGATATCGAAAGAGGGAGACATTTCGTGAAGCGCTCACTGACTGCTACTTTCGCGCGTGGGATTCTGGCCGGAGCCCTCTGCCTGGGATTCGCGGCGTGCTCCAGCATGGATGAGCTGCCGTCCGCCGACTTCGTATCCATCGACGAAGGGCCGGGGCCCGATTACGTGATCGGCCCGCTGGACAGCGTGCAGATTTTCGTCTGGCGCAACCCGGAAGTGTCCACCACCGTGACGGTCCGCCCCGACGGGCGCCTCTCGGTGCCGCTTATCGAGGACCTGCCGGCCACCGGCCGCACGCCCACCCAGCTGGCGCGGGACATCGAGGAGAAGCTCGGCGTCTACATCCAGGACCCCATCGTCACCGTGATCGTGAACAGCTTTGTCGGGCCGTTCGCCCAGCAGGTCCGCATCGTGGGCCAGGCGGCGCAGCCGGCGGCCATTCCCTATCGCGCCAACATGACCCTTCTGGACGTCATGATCGCCGTGGGCGGTATCACCGACTTCGCGGCGGGCAACAGGTCGACGCTGGTTCGTAACGTGGCCGGCGTACAACATGAGTATCGTGTGCGTATTTCGGATCTGATCCGGGACGGCGAGATCGGCGCCAATGTGGCCATCCTGCCGGGCGACGTGATCATCATTCCGGAGAGTTTTTTCTAATACGCGGATTGTAAAATCGAATTTTCCGCCAGACATGGCTGCCGGTCCGCCGGCGGCACGGGGGCATGGATTGCGGGGTAATAGTTAATTCTTGATCTGAATGCCTGTCGGCATGGGTGAACGAGATGAATGAACTATATCGCCAGCTGATCGTGATCCTCCACTCCATGTGGCAGAGACGATGGTATGCGCTTGCCACCGCCTGGGCGGTGACCCTCATCGGTTGGGGCCTGGTCGCCACCATTCCCGACAAGTATGAATCCTCCGCCCGCGTCTATGTCGATACCGATACGCTGTTGCGCCCCCTCATGCGCGGGCTGGCCATCGATATCGACGTGATGCAGCAGATCTCCTTCATGCAGCGCACGCTGCTCAGCCGGCCGAACATGGAGAAGGTCGCCCGCATGACGGACATGGACCTGACGGTGACCACGGACCTCGGCATGGACCGGCTGATCCGCAAGCTGAGCGACGGCATCCGGATATCGTCGCAAGGCGGCAACCTGTTCCGCGTCTCCTACGAGGACGAGAACCCGCAGCTCGCCCGCCGGGTGGTGCAGGCGCTGCTGACCATCTTCGTGGAGGGCAATCTGGGTGCCAACCGGACGGACCTGGCGGACGCCCAGCGCTTCATCGACGAGCAGCTGCGGACCTATGAGACGCAGATGGAGGAACTGGCCCGCCGGCGGGCGGAATTCCGCAAGACCAATGGCGGCATGTTCTCCCAGGACGGCGATTACTACCAGCGCCTGGAGACGGCGAATCAGGAGCTGGCGGCCCTGGAGCAGAAGTTCCGCGAGGATTCGGCCTCGCGTCAGGAGCTGCAGGCGCAGCTCGACGAGACGCCGCGCTACCTCAAGCTCACCACGCCCACCGGCCCGCTCGGCCGGAGCGCCCCGGGCGCCATGTCGCCGCTGGTGTCGCGCATCGCCCAGATCGAGGACAACATCACCCAGCTCAAGCTGCGGGGCTATACCGACAAGCATCCCGATGTCGTGCAGATGCAGAAGATGCTGGACAATGCCCAGGAAGAGCTGGCCAAGGAAGATGAAGCCAATGGCGGCGAGAACATCGTGGAAGGGCTGCGGGCCAACACCACGGCCATCAACCCCGTCTACGACCAACTGCAGATCCGCCTGGTGGACGCCGACAGCTCGCTGGCCATCCTGCAGTCGAAGATCGACCAGCAGAAGGAGCTGATCACCAAGCTGGACAGCTCGTCCCAGAGCATGCCCGCGCTGCAGTCCGAGCTGGGCAAGATCAACCGCGACTACGACGCGCTGAAGAACAAGTATGACGAGCTGCTGAAGCGGCGGGAATCCGCCCGCCTGGCGCAGGACCTGCAGACCAAGTCGGACAATGTGCAGTTCCGGGTCATCGATCCGCCGCAGGAGCCGCTGCAGCCCTCCAGCCCCAACCGGCCGCTCTTGCTGACCGGGGCGCTGGTGCTGGGGCTTGGCGCCGGTGTGGCCATCGCCTTCCTGTTCAGCCAGCTGCATACGACCTTCTCGACGGTGGACCGTCTGCGCACCCATTTCTCGCTGCCCGTGCTCGGCACGGTGTCGCGGGTGATGTCGGCCGCCCAGCGCAAGCGGCGGCAGGTCCGCCTGGCCATGTTCTCGGCGGTATCCGCCAGCCTGTTCGTGGCATTCGCCGGGCTGATGGCGATCGAGCTATTGTTCAAACCCGGCACGCTCTAGGGGACGCTCACCATGGATTTGATCGAACGAGCCGCGCTGAAACTGCGCAGTGTCACCGCCGAGGACGCCAAGGCGGCCGAGGCGGATGTCATATCCCGGTCCATCACGGTGGATGACGCCGCGCCGCGGATCAAGGGCGAGGCGCCCCGCCGCAGCCGGCGGGAGGAAATCGACATCGTCCGCCTGAAGGAAGCGGGCTTCATCACTCCCGATCATGAGCCGACTCGCGTCGCCGAGGAGTTCCGCATCATCAAGCGGCAGGTGCTCCTGAAGGCGTTCGGCATCGGCGACAACGCGGAGAAGAACAGGAACCTGATCCTCGTCACCTCCGCCAGCCCGCGCGAGGGCAAGACCTTCTGCGCCGTGAACCTGGCCATGAGCATTGCTTCGGAGCGCGACCTGACGGTGCTGCTGGTGGACGCCGACGTGGCGCGCCCTTCCATCATGAAGACGCTGGGCCTGCCGGAAGGCAAGGGGCTGGTCGACATCATCCTGGACGAGGACGTGTCGGTGGCGGACTGTCTGATCCGCACCAATATCGAGAACCTGTCGGTCCTGCCGGCAGGCCGCGCGCACCCGCTGGCCACGGAACTGCTGGCCAGCGAGCGCATGGGCGATCTGGTGGACGAGATCTCGCAGCGCTATTCCGACCGTGTGATCATTTTCGATTCGTCGCCGGTCCTGGCCAACGCGGCGCCTGGCGTCCTCGCCATGCATGTGGGACAGGTGATCTTCGTCGCAGAGGCCGACCGTACCCGGGAAACGCAGATGCAGGAAAGCCTTTCGCTCCTGAGCGGCTGCAAGAACATCAACCTCCTGCTCAACAAGTCGCCATTTTCGGGGGGGAAAGAGAAGTTTGGCTCATATTATGGCTACGGGTACGAGCGGCTTGAACAATAAGCCCGCCATAGCTCCATCCGGTCCCTGGACAGGATTCGCACGCTTCTTCACGCTCGCCTCCGGGGGGGCGTTTGTGCTGTCGCTGAGCGGTGTGCCGGCGGCCTGGGCGGCCCAGACCCAGTTCACCCCCATCATCTCCATCAGCGAGACCTATACCGATAACGTGAAGCTGGCGCCACCCGGCCTGGAAAAGTCCGACTGGGTGACGGAGGCGCGGGCCGGTTTCAGCTATGCCGGTGTCGGCCGGCGCGCCCAGGCGAACATCCGCTACACGCCGTCGCTCTTCATCTTCGCCCGTCAGAACGAGACGGACCTGCGCCACGACCTGTCGAGCAGCGGCCGGGTGGAACTGGCGGAGGATCATTTCTTCATCAACGGCTCGGCGGCGGCCTACGAGACCTTCGCCGGCTCCGACCGCGACATCTCGATTTCCGACCGCAATATCAGCGAGGACCGCATCCAGGTGTTCAGCTATTCGGTGACGCCGGAACTGGTCAACCGCTTCGGCTCCACCGCGACGGCCACCCTGCAATATGCCTTCCAGCGTGTGGAGAACGAGGCCCCCAAGGACCCGTCCGTTGCCGGCATTGCCGATTCGAGCAACAATTCGCTGAGCCTGGCGGTGCGCTCGGGAGAGGATTTCCAGCGCCTGCGGTGGACCGTCAACAGCCGCTGGCGCAAGGAAGACCGGTCGGGCTCGGCCGTCAATGTGACCGATAAGTCGCTGGACGCCAACGGCAGCTACAACATCAACCGCACGGTGGCCCTGACGGCGGGGCTCGGCTATCGCGATTATTCCTACGGGGGCCAGAGCTCCGACCTCAGCGGCGCCACATGGGACGTGGGGGTGCGTCTCACGCCGAGCCGGCGGGCCAATCTGAGCGTGGCCTACGGCAAGGATCAGAGCAACAAGCACTGGACGGTCTCCGGCTCATATCTGCCGGATGCGCGCACCCAGGCCCAGATCAGCTATAACGAAACGTATCAGACGTCGCAGAACCTGGAGATCGGCGATCTGCCGAGCGTGGGCGCCGCACCCTCGACACCGGGCATCGGCGGCGCGTTCGATTTCTTCGATCGCACCGATATCCCCGGCAACCGGCTCACCGACCGCGTATTCCTGCAGAAGCGGTTCTCGGCCTCCCTGCGCCATTCCTTCCGGCATACGACGGTACTGCTGAGCGCCGCCACCGAAGACCGGGACTATGACGGCGGCACCAGCGAGACGGTGAAGCGCGGCACGGTGCAGCTCACGCACCGCTTCAACCGTCTGGTGTCGGCGACCGCCTCGGGCACCTATCTCAACCGCGACGAGCTCTCGGGGCGGGAGGACGACATCTATTTCGCATCGGTCTATCTGAGCCGCGTGCTGGTTGGCAACGCATCGGTCTTCGTGTCCTATGACTATACGCGGCGGGATTCCAACATCTTCCTGTTCGACATGCGGGAGAATGCCTACACCGCCGGCCTGACGGCCAGTTTCTGAGCGCCCGATGTATACCGCATTCTACAATTTCACAGGCCGCCCCTTCCAGCTGACGCCCGATCCGCGCTTCTATTTCGAGAGCCGGACCCACAAGAAGGCGATGGCGTACCTCACCTATGGCCTGAGCCAAAATGAGGGCTTCATCGTCATCACCGGGGATATCGGCGCCGGCAAGACCACGCTGGTCGGCCACTTGCTGGATGAGCTGGACCGCAACAGGTTCGTCACCGCCAAGGTGGTGACCACGCAGCTCGACGCCGACGCCATCCTGCGCATGGTGGGCGGCTCGCTCGGCGTGCCGGTGGACGGGCAGGACAAGGCAACCATCCTGAAGAAGATCGAAAGCCTGATGATCGATCTCTCCCGGCGGGGAAAGCGCGTGCTGCTGGTGGTGGACGAGGCGCAGAACCTCTCCAACAGCGCGCTGGAGGAGCTGCGCATGCTCTCCAACTTCCAGCTCGAGCAGAAGCCGCTGGTGCAGTGTTTCCTTCTCGGCCAGCCGCAGTTCCGCGACCGGCTGGGCAGCGACCCGGACCTGGAGCAGGTGCGCCAGCGCGTCATCGCCACCTATCACCTGCTGCCGCTGAGCGATGTCGAGGAAACCCGGCAATATGTGACGCACCGCCTGGAGACTGTGGGCTGGACCGGCGACCCGGAGTTCACCGACGCCGCCTTCGATGCCATCTATACGGCGACGGAGGGCGTGCCCCGCAAGCTCAACACGCTCTGTTCGCGCATCCTCCTCTATGGCTTCCTGGAGGAGCTGCACAAGTTCGACGAGGCGGTGGTGAAAAGCGTGGTCGACGACCTGGCGCAGGAGCAAAGCTCCATGGCCTCGGCCGGCCGGCCCGGGCTGGACGGTAAGGCGCATCTGGCCGACCTGGGCGACCCGAACGAGATCCTGCACCGGCTGGAAACGCTGGAGCGTTATGTGAGCCAGCATGAGCGGACCATCAACCGCGCCATCGACATTGCGGCGAACTGGCTGGAAGGAGGCTCCGATGACGGAGCATAGCCGGCCGGCGTTTCCGGTCAACGCCCTCACCGTGGATGTGGAGGATTACTTCCAGGTGGAAGCCTTCGCCAAGGTGATCGACCGGGCGGACTGGGACACGCTCCCCCACCGGGTGGAGCGCAATGCCGAGGTCATCCTGGACCTTTTCGCGGCGCATGGGGTGAAGGCCACCTTCTTCACGCTGGGCTGGGTGGCAGAGCGCTATCCCGGCATCGTCCGCCGCATCGTGGGCGAGGGCCATGAGCTGGCCAGCCACGGCTACGGCCACAAGCGGGTGATCGAGCTGACGCCGGACGCCTTCCGGGACGATATCACCCGCTCCAAGGCCATTCTGGAGGACTTGAGCGGCCAGGCGGTGAACGGCTACCGGGCGCCCAGCTTCTCCATCGTCAAGGAGTCCCTGTGGGCGCACGGGGTGCTGGCCGAGGCGGGCTATACCTATTCCTCCAGCGTCAACCCCATCCGCCACGATCTCTACGGCATGCCGGATGCGCCGCGCGTGCCGTATCATCCGATCGATGGTGACGACGGCTTCCTGGAGATTCCCATCACCACGCTGGAGGTCATGGGGCGGACCATGCCCTGCGGCGGCGGCGGCTTCTTCCGGCTGTTCCCCTATGCCTGGTTCCGCGCGGCATGGCGGCGGATCAACGGGCAGGGCCAGCCCTTCCTCTTCTATTTCCACCCGTGGGAGATCGACCCCGGCCAGCCGCGGCAGGCGGATGCGCCGCTGAAGTCGCGCTTCCGGCATTATGCCCGTCTTAACGCAATGGAAGATAAGATCGCCCAGGCGCTGGAGGATTTCGCGTGGGGGAGGATGGATCATGTCTATGCCCCCATTATGGCGGGCAGCAAGGCGGCGTGACGGCAATCTTGAGCGGATCACCGATGATCGTGAAGCAACTGACAGCTCCGGACGCGCGCTGGGATGCCTTCGTGGAAGACCATCCCGACGGCACCTTCTTCCATCTTTCCGGCTGGAAACGCGCCATCGAGACGGCCATGGGGCACCACTGCCCCTATCTTTATGTGGAGAACGACGCGGGGGAGATAGAGGGCGTGCTGCCGCTCACCCATATCCGCAGCCGGCTGTTCGGCGAGGGGCTGGTCTCCAACGGTTTCTGCGTCTATGGCGGGCCGCTGGCGAAAAGCACCGACGCCATGGAGCGCCTGGACGCCGCCGCGCAGGACCTGCTGGCCTCCAGCGGCGCGGATTATCTGGAATATCGCGGCCGCAAGCCGCTGCACCCCGGCTGGGAGTGCAAGGACGCGCTCTACGTCACCTTCCGCAAGGAGATGTCGGCCGATCACGACGCCAACATGAAGGCCATCCCGCGCAAGCAACGGGCCATGGTGCGCAAGGGCATCAACGCCGGGCTGGTGGGAGAGGAGGACGGGGACCCGGACCGCTTCTTCTCCATGTATGCCGAGAGCGTGCGCAACCTGGGCACGCCGGTGTTTCCTCGGGCCTGGTTCCATGC
>Ga0182735_1002320_pt1 | contig 11651 bp, 21 predicted proteins | sample eDN5th30CKraftMG_FD_128524 | JGI IMG/M metagenome (GOLD analysis project Ga0182735, IMG submission 128524) | Enriched Miracle-Growth compost microbial communities from Emeryville, California, USA - eDNA 5th pass 30_C Kraft MG (version 2) (version 2) ... | reverse complement strand
TCTTCAGCTCCACGCGCATCTGGTCACCACGGTGGTAGCCACGCTCCTTGAGGAGGAAGCGATCTATCCCGCTCTCGGCGACCAGCGCCAGGCGCTCTTCGCCAGTGTCCGGGTCGACCATTCGACGCCATGTCATGTAGACCGGGCGCGCGGCGCGCTTCTTCCGCTTCGCCTTGGCCTCCGGTGTCTCAGGCCGCGGTTTCGAGACTGCTTCAGCCATTGCGCACCTCCGGGCCTTTCCTCCGCATGACGCGCGCCTTGGCCAGCAGTTGCTGGCGGGCCTCCTCGCCACTGAGGCCGTCCAGCCCCTGCTTGCGCATGACCGCCTGGATGAAGCGTTCGCCCTGGCGCGCAGCCTGCTCAGGCGTCAGTTCTTTCCCCGCACTCATGTCCTCCAGCGCCTGCCGCGGCTCCTCCAGGGGCAGCCCCATGGACAGGCGACGCTGCAGTTGCCAGTAGGCATGGCCGAAGCGCTTCCGGAGCACTTCCTCGGGCAGACTGCCCTGGCGGATCAGGAACCAGCCGACCGCCCGGCCGGCGATGTGCACCGCCTCATGGCTCCAGGCGAAGCCCTCGGGATCGGTGCAGCCGCGAACGACCTCGCACCACGCGGCATCCTCGTCCGGCATGCCAAGGTCAGTTGGCTTGGGAACGCAGAGTTTCACGAAGCGCCCGACGCTCGGCGCGAAATCCTCACCGAGTTCCCGACATGCCTCAAGGCCATACCGCAGTTGATCCACAGAATGGATGCCGGCCTTCATGAAGCCCTTCACCCAACTCCGCTTCGCACCGGCCAGCGCCGCGTCGGTAGGCCACGCTTGGCGCCAGGCCGGGAAAATGCTCACCAGTTCCCGGAACAAGCTGTTCACGATCTCCACCGCCCTGGGATCGAGTTGCCGCGGCTTGCGCACCGGCTCAGCCGGCACGTTCTGCAGTTTTTTCACAATGTCGATTGCGGATTTCATAGCCCGCCGTCCTCATCGTTTGCCCAGTTGGTGTCGTCGAGGTCAGGCCCTTGCGTCCCCTTCTGCGATCGCCGCGGCGCCAGATGCCCAAGGTCTTCCTGCGCCTTGAGCATCCAGTTGCGCCATGTCGCCGCCCAGTCCGCTTTGGTTTTCCCCTCGCCCTTGAAGTAATTCAGGAACCGCTCGGTTTCGGTGTCGGTGTTCACCTGCGGCACCCGCTCCTGCGCCCAATCCAGCATCCCGGCGGTAACCAGGAAGGGATCGGGGACTTTCGTTTTCGGCTTGGCTCGTTCGGGTTTCGCTCGCGGCTTGGGATCGGCCTTCCCCGGAGGGGGGCTAGAAGGGGGAGATTTCTTATCTCCCTCTTTATCTGGTGCGTCACCCTGCGTCACACCGCCGTCACCGGGCGTCACCGATGGCTTCCCTTCTGCCGCTTTTTTCCGCTCGCGGTAGAGCCTGGTCCGCGCCGTGCTTGAGTCGGAGCGAACTGGCTGACGTTCCTCCCAGCGAGCGATGCGGCCATCTACAACAAGCCCGCGGTCCACCAGCGCGGCCAAAATCTTCGCGGTCACGCCGTCGCCGAACCCCAACAGCACGTCGTGATCGTCACAATCGAAGCCGGCAACAGAGCCGCGCGTTTCTTCGCTGTTCTGTGACGTCACAGCAGCGTCACCAGCCGTCACCGAGCTGGCCCGCTCAAGCAGGCACGCCCACACCGCAATCACCTCACCGGTCGAGGCGCCGGCCATGCGGGCGACGCGCTGGAACTTCGGATCGGTGACCGTGCCGTGCCACCATCGCAACCAATCCATCAGCCACCCGCCTGGCGGGCCAACTGCTGACGCACGGCCAGCACCACGGCCTCCTCAACGGTTATCCCCTGGCTGTGCGCGTACTCCTGCAGTCGAAGCAGCTGGTCTTCCGGCATGCCGTCGATGGCCTCGCGCACCAACTCCTCCCGCTCATCGACCGGCGGGCGCGGTGTTGTCATCCCCATTAGGGCCTCCTTAGGGCCTTCAAGCGGCTTTCCGAGCTGGCGTAATCTGTGCCCGCAGGTCAGTCGGCTGGCTTTCCAGCCAGGCCTGGACGATCTGCCGGACCAGGACAGCGCGGCGCAGCTTCAGCCGGCGGCACTGGGCCAGGATCTGCTCGTAGACTTCGTCGTCGAACCGAGCCTTGATCAGGTTTTCTTTCGCATCACTCGCGGGTGCTTTGCACATGGCTTGTCTCTACGCAGCTTGTTCTGGGGGTTTTCTGAATCTCTCCGGATACAAAATCTGGAGTTCTGTCAGTTCCCCCCCGAACACCTGGCAGAGCTTCTCTGCAGCAGTCGTCGAGGCGGTTTGCTTCCCGCGCTCAATGCGCGAGAGGTTTCCGGTGTCCAGGGAGCAGCCCTGCTCGAGCAAGCGAGCAACCACATCCTGGAGAGTCCAACCGCGCCGTTTCCGGGCCTCTCTCAACGGGGACATCACGCATCTCCTGTAAATGACTCGGTGTCATTTTGCAGATTCTGCATTTTTCATTCAACAAAATTTGCATCCAACGCTTTGCGTGAAACGCATAGGGGCGGAGAGAATTCGGCTATGAAAATTGGCGACTCAATCAGAGCTGCGCGCAAAGCGAAGAGATGGACGCTGGAGAAGCTGGCCCACGAGGTGGGGACTGATCCAGGCAACCTCTCCCGGCTTGAGCGCAACCTGCAGTCCGTAAACAAAGAGGTGCTGGACAAGATCCTTTGGGTCTTGGGCCTCTCTGTGTCCGTGGAAGGTCCTGGCATCAGCAGCGAGGACAAGGCTCCAACCAGTCGAGATCAGGTCCCGCTGATATCGTGGGTCAAAGCTGGGTGCTGGAGCGAAGTTGCAGACATCTATGCAGATAGCGACGCAGAGGCACTGCTACCTTGCCCCGTCAGCCATAGCTATCGAGCGTTCGCTCTGAAAATCCGCACCGAGTCAATGTTCAATCCCCACGAGCGCCACTCCTTCCGTGAGGGGGATGTTATTTTTGTCGATCCCATGGTTGAAGCAGTACATCGCTCCTTGGTCGTGATCAGACTTGAAGGCGCACAGGAAGCGACCTTCCGGCAGTTGATCATCGAGGGCAGCCAGAAGTACCTGAAGGCCCTGAACCCCGCCTGGCCTGAGCCGATCATTCACGCGAACGAGAACACGACGTTCTGCGGCGTAGCCATCGCCAAGCACGAACCGTTGATCTAGACCTCGCCACACACCATGAGCCCGCCTTGAGCGGGCTTTTTTGTGCCCGCCACAAAAAATTGCGCTTGACGCTAATTTTAATTTGCGAATAATGCACTTCATGAATTTGCATTTTCCTCAAATTTTGTAGCGAGGTGCCAACATGCAAGCCACCGTGATCACCCACCCTGCAGGCCGCGACGGTCTCCGCCAGCGTGCCATGGACGTCCAGCAGAAGCTGGTGCTGAACGAAGTCCAGCAGGGCGGCGAAGCCACCAACGGATTCGCTGAGCACTGCGCCGCCAGCATCCCGAGCGACATCACCTACTCGCTGTGTCTGGCCACCGTCAACGACGATTGGAAGCTGCTTGACCAGGCCCTGCTGGACCTGGGCAAGCACATCCAGGCCTGCCTGCCCCAGTTCGCAATCCAGGAAGTCGAGCGCCGCATCCGCGCCCTGCAACTGGAAGGTGCCCAAGGGGGTGTTCGCCATGGCTAAGCAGGCTGCCATCGACCTGATCGAGCGGTACATCGAGAAGACCCGCACCTCGGGCTCCCCCTACGCCGACTACCAGTTCGCCAGCGGGCTGATCGAGATGGCCTACGCCATCGACGACATGAGCACCGCCGACTACGACCGCTACCTCGCGCAGCTCAAGGTCGCCGAGGAAGCCGGACAGCTGCGCAAGCGCGCTCACGAAATTCGCCTCGCTGCCCAGCATGCCGATTTCCAGGCAGATGCCAGCGACGAAATAGCCCAGGCCAAAGAGCTTGAGCGCCAGGCCGACGAGTTGGACGGCACGGCCGCCCGCCGAGCCGTACAGGAGCAGTCTCGCCGTGCGTTCGTGGCCGAACTGATGACCTCTCAGGAGAGCGCGAGCGAACGCCGCCAGCAGTTGGTAGCACGCGGCCTCCGCGAGATGGAGCAGTTCTTCCACGGGAGCGCTCGCCATGGCTAAGACCAAGCTCGTTCCATTCACCGGGCGCCAGTGTTCCACCGCTATCAGCCTCGCCATCGCCGCGGGCATGACCGCGCAGCAGTTGGTGCGCTGCGTCCGCGTCGACCAGGTCTGGTTCATCACCTTCGAGGTGCCGGCATGACCGCCAAGCAGTGCGCCAAGAGCTTCCTCGTGTGGACCCTCATCTGGGCGGCCGTGCTGGTCGCCAGCGCCATCCAGTACAGCTAACCGGCCGGAGCCGAGCGATGACAACACCAACATCAACCCCGCCGGACACGATCATCCGGCTCCCCGAGGTCATGCGGCTGGTCGGCCTTTCCCGGGCATCGATCTACCGCCGGATGAAGCAGGGGACCTTCCCGCAGCAAATCCAGCTCAGCAACTCCGCCTCGCGCGGCGGGGCTGTTGGCTGGTCCCTCGCCGAGATCCTTGCCTGGATCGAAGCGAACAAGAACTCGCGCAGCGCGGCCTGACGGCCATCTCAAGGAACGCTGAACATGAGCATCGAGAACATCACCGTCTTCACCGACGCCAGCTTCTGCCCCAACACCCGGGCAGCCGGCGGCGCCGTCTGGGCCCGCGGGGAGCAGATCCGCTTCCAGGATTCGTTCCCGATCCGCCACGCGGCCCAGGCGCACGAGGCTGAAATCCTGGCCGTCTGCCACGCCATCCAGAAAATCGCCGAGCACCCCGAACTGGGCGCCGAGCTGCGCAAAGGACCGATGACGCGCCTAGTCATCGTCGTCGACTGCCTGGCCGTCAAGCAGGCCTTCGAGCAGGAAATCCGCGCCGGCCAGATCGTGAAGGAAGCCATCCGCGCCGCCATGCAGCTGCGCGAGCAGCTCGGCTTCTGGCTGAAGGTCAACCACGTCAAGGCCCACAAGGGCACCGATACCCCGCGCCAGTGGGTGAACCACTGGTGCGACCGCCACGCCAAGGCCCAGATGCGCCAGATGCGCGCTGCCGGCCAGCACTGAAGGAGACCGACATGGCATCGGACAAACCGAATCCGAAAATGGTGATCTGGGACCAGGTGAAAAACACCCCGCCCAGCGCCACCAAGACCCAACACTTCGACGGCCGCGACGTCACCACGATCAACGGGCAGTACGTGTACCAGCGCGCCACCGAGTTGTTCGGGCCGATCGGCAAAGGCTGGGGCTTTGACATCCTCACCGACCGCTTCGACCAAGGCGCGCCCATCCAGGGCAGGGATGGCGAAGTCATCGGCCACGAGCAGATGCATACCGTGCTCCTCAAGCTCTGGTACGTGCACGCCGGGAAGCGCTGCTACGCCCAGCAGTATGGGCATACCCCCTTCGTGCGCCGGACCTCCTACGGCATCTCCACCGACTTCGACGCACCTAAGAAAAGCGTCACCGACGCGATCAAGAAATGCCTGAGCCTCGCCGGCTTCTGCGCCGACATCCACCTCGGCATGTTCGACGATGCCACCTACGTCGAAGGCCAGAAGCTCAAGGAGCGCCTGGATGACGCCGGCGAGACCGGAGCCGAGGCAGTCCTGGAAGAGGCCAAGGGAGAGTTCGGCGACTGGCTGCGCAGCCAACTCAGCGCCCTAGAGGCCTGCCCCAACGAGCGCGCGCTGGAACTGATGCGCAAGCAGATCGCGCAAACCGCTCGCGCCAAGGCCGACGTCGTGAAGATCCACCCGGACGTCGTCGAGACTCGTATCAACGAAGTCGCGGCCGCTCGCCTGGCCGTTCTGAAACCCACCAGCACCACCACGGAGGCGTAACGCCATGACCATCCTGAAGAACGTCGACCTCGACAAGGGCACCGTCGAGGTTACCGAGTACAGCACCACCAACGCCGCCTTGGCCATGCTTCGCGAGAAGTACGCCGCGGTGCCAGATGCCAACACCAAGGAAGGCTACGACTTCATCAAGGACGGCATCAAGGAACTGACCACCCTGCGCACCAGCCTGGAAGCGGCACGCAAGCGCGAGAAAGCCCCTTATCTCCAGGCCGGTCAGATCATCGACGCCGAGGCGAAACGCATCACCGAAGAGCTGGTGAAGCTGGAAAGCCCGATGAAGGCGGCCAAGAAGGAAGTGGACGATCGCCTGGAGCGCGAGCGCCAGGAACGGATCGCACGCCTGCAGTCGAAGGTCGACGCCATCAAAGGGATGCCGGCCCAGGTGCGCGGCAAGTCCAGCGAGGAGATCAGCGCCATGCTGGACCGCGTCGGCGAGATCGACGCCAGCCACGATTTCTACGACCTGACGAAGGAGGCGGTGGAAGCCCGCCAGGCTGCCTTGGACGAACTCACCCAGATGCTGACCGACCGTCTGGCCTTCGAGCAGGCCGAGCGCCAACGGATCGAACTGGAAGCACAGCAGGCCGAGATGAAGCGCCAGATGGAAGCGCAACAAGCCGAAATGCGCCGCCAGCAGGAGGAGTTCCGTCAGCAGCAGGCCGAGATGCAGCGCCAGCGCGAAGAGATGGAGCGCCAGCAGCAGGAACTCGACGCCGCCCGCCAGCAGCTCGCCGAGCAGGACGCGCCCGCCGCTGTCGAGCCAGAGGCGCCGAAAGCCGAAGCTGCACCGGCCCCAATCCAGATCAAGCCCGCAGCCAAGGCCGTGGAACCCACCGATACCCAGTGGCGCGCCCGCGTCACTGATAAGTCCGCGCTCATCGCAGCGATCGCCGCGGGCTACGCCACCGAGGACCTGCTGATCATCGACCAGCCGGCCCTGGACTCCCTGGCGAATGACAAGCGCCAGGGCCTGCAACTGCCTGGCGTGATCGCCGAGCCGGTACCGAAAGCAGCCTAACCCCCCACTGAAACCGCCCACCACGCCGGCCTGCCGGCGTGGGTTGGGGCTCCTTTTGCCGAGAGAAACCATGAACCCGAACATTCTGGACACCGAAACCACCGGCCTCCCAGCCTGGAACGACCCCAGCGACGCCCCGCACCAGCCCCATCTGGTTGAGGTTGCCGCCATCCTCTTCGACGACCAGGGCAAGGAGCAGGACCGCTTCAGCGCGATCATCAAGCCGGAAGGCTGGGTGATTCCGCCGGACGTCACCGCACTCCACGGCATCACGCACGAGATGGCCATGGACGTCGGAATCAGCGAGGCCGAGGCCCTGGAGGGCTTCCTCGCCATCCACGCCCGTGCCGACATCCGCGTTGCCCATGGCGCGAACTTCGACGACCGGATCATCCGCATCGCCATTTCCCGCTACCACGGCAAGAACTGCGCGGATCACTACAAAGCGGGCCCGCGCTACTGCACCGCGCAGAACTCGCGCAGCATCGTGGCCCTCCCTCGCAACAAGGTTCCGACTCTCACGGAGGCCTACAAGCACTTCACGGGCAAGGACCTGGCCGAGGCGCATCGTGCGGTACCCGATGCCGAGGCCTGCGCCCGCGTCTACTTCGCCCTGCAGGGCATCACCCTGCCGGCCGAAGCGGCCGCCGCGCTGGAGGCCTGATCCATGGCCCGCGGAGTCAACAAAGTCATCCTGGTCGGGAACTGCGGCGGCGATCCGGAAACCCGCTACCTGCCCAACGGCAACGCGGTGACCAACGTCACCCTGGCCACCAGCGAGAGCTGGAAGGACAAGCGGACCGGCCAGCAGCAGGAACGTACCGAGTGGCACCGCGTGGTGTTCTTTGGCCGCTTGGCGGAGATCGCCGGAGAGTACCTGCGCAAGGGTTCCCAGGCCTACATCGAGGGGACCCTTCGCACCCGCAAATGGCAGGGCCAGGACGGGCAGGACCACTGGACCACCGAGGTCGTGGTGGACAGGAACGGCAACCTGCAGTTGCTGGGCTCAGCGCCCAGCCAAGGCGCCCAGCGCCAGCCCCAGCAGCGTGGGGCTCAACGGCCGCAACAGCAGCCCCCGCGCCAGCAGCAGCCCGCCCCGCAGCCGGCCGCCGACTACGACAGCTACGACGACGACATCCCCTTCGACGATCCCTACCGCCGCCTCTGGCTGCTGGTCTAGCCCGTCGCGCCTGCCTGGAGAACAGCCATGCACCACCTGACAACACTGAATCTGCCCACCCCATCCTCGAAGGAAGCCGATCGCCAGTGGCTGGCCGCCAGGCTGGCAGAGGCTGGGCTCGGGCAGGTCCCTGAAACCTCTCCCATCGAGCCCCGACCGCTGGCCTCCGGCCAGTGGACCGGGGAGTCCATGACCTTGTCGCAGCCGGGCTCCAAGCCCAGCAGCAACCGCGGCCGCCCGCTGGCCCGCGACGACTACCAACTGATCGAGCGCGCCAGCGCCATGGCCAAGCTCGGTCTCTCCCGCTTCGCAACCGCCCGCGCGCTGGCCATCGGCTGCGCGCGCCTGGACCGACTCGCCCGCGAGAACGGCATCACCTTCACCCAATTCAAGGCCGTCGCCTGAGGAGCATCCCTATGTGGTTCCGCAATCTGCTGATCTACCGCCTGACCCAGGCCCTCGACATCACTGCCAGCGATCTGGAAAGCGCGCTGGCGAGCAAGCCGGCGCGGCCCTGCGCCTCCCAGGAACTGACCACCTACGGCTTCGCGCCGCCGGTCGGCAAGGGTGACGCACCGCTGGCACGCGAGGCGAACGGCTTCTGGCTCATCTGCTGCCGCAAGGAGGAGAAGATCCTGCCCGGCAGCGTGGTCAACGACGCGCTGAAGGAGAAGGTCGAGGAGATCGAGGAAACCCAGCAGCGCAAGGTCTACAAGAAGGAACGCGACCAGCTGAAGGACGAGATCGTCCAAACCCTGCTGCCGCGTGCGTTCAGCCGCCGCAAGAGCACCTTCGCCGCCATCATGCCCGAGGATGGCCTGGTGATCGTCGACACCGCCACGGCGAAGGCCGCCGAGGATCTGCTATCGACCTTGCGTGAGGCCCTGGGCTCCCTCCCCATCCGCCCAATCACAACCAAGGTCTCGCCGACCGCCACCATGACCGAGTGGCTGCGCGGCCAGGAAAACAACGCAGGTGGCGACTTCTGGCTGTGCGACGGCGCCCTGCTCCGCGACACCGACGAGCAAGGCAGCATCACCGCCAAGCACCAGGACCTGACCAGCGACGAGATCCGCCAGCACCTCGACTCCGGCAAGAACGTCACCAAGCTGGCCCTCGCCTGGAAGAAAGACCTGTCCTTCGTGCTCGACGAAGGCCTGGTGATCCGCGGCCTCCGCTTCGACGATCTGCTGCAGGAGCGGGCGCTGGACGACGCCGGCAAGGACTCGGACAAGTTCGCCCAGGCCGACGCCAGCTTCGTCCTGATGATGCTCACCTTCCAGCAGTTCATCCCCGAATTGCTGGCGGCCCTGGGCGGCGAGCACATCCCTGAAGGCGTCGATGGCGAGCAAGAGCCCGCCGCGCCAGCGCCAGACGGAGGCATCGACGTCACCAAGGCACTCGGCCTGCGCGACGGCGTTACTGCGACGCTCCACCTTCCCAGCACCGAAGAGCTCGCAGACGACCTGCTGTACCCGGAGGCAGTGCGCTTCGTCCGCGAGACGCGCCGTGCTTCGACCTCCGCCATCCAGCGCAAGCTCAAGATCGGCTACAACCGCGCGGCCAGGCTGATCGAAGCAATGGAGCTGGCCGGCGTCGTCACCTCGATGAACAGCCACGGCGAACGCGAGGTGATCCATGACTGAATACCTCGCCCGGGTGAAACCCCGCTACTTCGCCGCCATTCACCAGTGCGCCGCGAAGAACGATGTCCGCTACTACCTGAACGCGCTCTACCTGGAGCGTCACCCCGACGGCGGCGTCGTGATCGTCGGCACCAATGGCCACGTCCTGGCGGCGATGCACGACGACACCGCCTGGATGCATCCCAGCCACGACCACCTGCTGGTGGGCACCACGACCAAGCGCATGCTCTCCGCGCTGGTCAAACCCCGCGGGCCGGATGGGCTCTCACCGGCGCACCTCTGGATCGGAGCGAACTGCCTTGTCCTGTCGAGCTGCGAAGAGGTCGATGAGGCCCCGGAGCCGTTCGATCCGCAATCGCACCTGGCCGAGCGCAGCGAACTGGTCGACGGCAAGTTCCCGGACTGGCGCAAGGTCCTCCCGGCCGACACCGGTGATGCTGGCGAGCCCTGGGTAAACAGCGTCTACCTGGCCCTGTTCAACGATGTAGCGAAGGCCCTGTATCCGGGCGCCTACCCGGGCGGAGGAATCCACCTGGCGCGTTCCGGCGAGCACACCTCCATCATCGTCCGCGTGCTGCACGAGGAGATCCGCGACAAGTTCTTCGGCCTGCTGATGCCCATGCATGGCGAGAACCTGAAGTCGAAGGTCCCGGCGTTCGCGCGGCCGACCAAGCAGGAGGGCCTGGCGTAATGCTGACCTCCACTCCCAAGACCTTCCACGTCTGCATGGCCATCAGCCACGTGGTACGTCATGCGCGCGCCCCGCGGCGACTCGACGGCATCTTCGCCGACCGCAATACCGGACGCTCGATACCCGGTGAAGAGGTGGTCGTCATGGCGCATAAATTCGCCTCGCGCGGCTTCGAAGTAATTCCGTCCTGCGAGCATCACGACGAGCGCGGCTACTGCCTCGGTCACGTCAAGGAGGCGGCCCAGCCATGACCGCTTACGACGACTTCCTACGCGCCAAGGTCCGCCTCGCCGAGCCGAAAGGCTTCGAGGTAGACCCGTCCACCTTCAACCCATTGCTCAAGCCGCACCAGCGTGCCATTGCCACCTGGCTGGTATGCCAGGGCCGCGCGGCGTGCTTCGCGGCATTCTGCCTGGGCAAGTCGGTTATCCAACTCGAAGTGGTACGTGTCACCCGTGAGCTGGCGGGTGGTTTTGCGCTCATCACCATCCCGCTGGGCGTACGCCAGGAGTTCTACCGCGACGCTGCGATGCTCGGCATCACCGTCCGCTTCATCCGCAGTTTCGAGGAGGTAGACGACCCAGCCGTCATCTACCTGACCAACTACGAGACCGTGCGCGACGGCAAGCTAGATCCTCGCCGGTTCAGCGTGGCCAGCCTGGACGAAGCCAGTTGCCTGCGCGGCTTCGGCGGCAGCAAGACGTTCCGCGAGTTCATAGCCCTGTTCGCTGGTGACGATCGCGCCGCCGGTATCCGCGGCGAGGGCGTCCGGTACCGATACGTGGCCACGGCCACGCCGAGCCCGAACGAATACATCGAGCTGCTGGCCTACTCGGCCGCCGCGGTTATCGCGCGCGAACTGCTCGCCGAGCTGATGGGCGAAAACCCTACCTGGGAAGATTTCGAATGGGAGGTCTGGGCCTGAGCACCGTTCGGCATCTTGTATGCCAATGTGTATGCCAGCAAAATCGAACAGATAAAAATCCAATAATTTTCAATAGGTTGGAAAGACTGTTCGAAGGTAGTCGCTCCCGAAAAACCCGCCTTAACCGGCGGGTTTTTTATTGCCTGCGATTTTTCCCGGCAGGCATCCCGTCGTCTGTAGCGGGCCCTGCCCGCGAATCGCGCGCAAGGCGCGCGCCTACATGCTGTCCGGGAGAGCGTAGGAGCGGATTTATCCGCGATTCCGCCGGCAAGGCCGGCGTTCATGCCATCGCGGA
>Ga0182735_1002316_pt1 | contig 11657 bp, 12 predicted proteins | sample eDN5th30CKraftMG_FD_128524 | JGI IMG/M metagenome (GOLD analysis project Ga0182735, IMG submission 128524) | Enriched Miracle-Growth compost microbial communities from Emeryville, California, USA - eDNA 5th pass 30_C Kraft MG (version 2) (version 2) ... | reverse complement strand
GGTTAAGGGACCTTTCAAATCGGAACATTACAGATATTAACAATGACAACAAAGCTTTCTGTAAATATCAATAAAATAGCCACATTAAGAAACTCACGTGGTGGCCAGATACCGGATGTATTAGAAGCTGCACTGGCTTGCGAGCGATTCGGTGCGCAAGGCATCACCGTCCATCCTCGACCTGATGAAAGGCATATCCGTTACCAGGATGTCTTCGATATTAAAAAGAATATCCGGGTAGAATTTAATATTGAAGGAAATTGCCGTGAACAAAAGTTTGTTGACCTGGTATTAGCTAACTCTCCGGCACAGGTAACCCTGGTCCCGGATGAGTTGGGACAAATTACTTCAAACCATGGATGGGATACGATCAAACACCAGGACTATCTAAAGGAGATGGTTGCCATATTTCAAAAGGCCGGTATCCGGGTATCCATCTTTGTAGATCCGGATATAAAGATGGTTGAGGCAGCAACAAGCACAGGAACAGACCGCATTGAGCTCTATACAGAAGATTATGCAACAAACTTTAAGAAAGACCCCGAGATTGCTCTTAAGCCATACCTAGAAGCAGCTATTGTTGCTAATGAAGCAGGATTGGGTATTAATGCCGGGCATGACCTTGATTTAAATAATCTACCTTATTTTGCACAGCACATCCCCAATCTTTTGGAAGTAAGTATCGGCCATGCATTGATCGCAGATGCGCTATATATGGGATTGGAAAATACGATCAAACAATACCTGAAAGCCTTAAATTAAGCGATGTGGTTTTATAATAAAAGAAGCCTCTTAATGATGTATTAAGAGGCTTCTTTTATTAATTATTAATTAGAGTTTCTTATTAAAATCTTTCCAGCTGAGAGAAGTAAAAGTTACCCTCTATCTCGGCATTTTCATCCGAATCCGATCCGTGTACCGCATTCGCTTCGATTGATTGAGCATATTTATTACGGATAGTGCCTTCAGCAGCCTCTGCAGGGTTGGTTGCTCCGATTAACTTTCTGAAATCTTCAACTGCATTTTCTTTTTCTAAAATTGCAGCAACAATAGGCCCTGAACTCATGAAACTTACCAGGTCAGCATAAAAAGGTCTTTCTTTATGAACTTCATAAAATGCACCGGCACTTTCTTTTGAAAGACGGGTGTACTTCATTGCGATAATCTTAAACCCTGCACTTGTAATATCATTTAATATTGCTCCAATATACCCATTGCCTACCGCATCAGGTTTAATCATTGTGAAAGTTCTGTTTGTTGCCATCTATGTTTTATTTTTTTGCAAAAATACAATTATTTAGTGATGATCTAAAGCTATGCTCAGCTCATTCACATTTAAAGCAGATGCTTATTAAATTATTGGCAGCTAAAGACTTAAAATTGTACGATGGGTTTATAGATAAATTTTTATAGCTTTGCTATCTTTAATTAAGTACATGGTATCGTTAAACGACCTGAAAGGAAAACTCGCTGAACGGCAAAAGATTGTAATTACAACTCATTATAAACCAGATGGTGACGCTTTGGGGTCGTCGTTGGCCTTGTATCATTGGTTAACGAAACATGAACATGATGTAGCATTGATTGTCCCGTCTGATTATCCTTCCTTTTTATTCTGGATGCCCGGCCATGAAGATGTTATCATCTATACATCGCATAAAGACAAATCGAATACGCTCATTGAACAGGCAGACATTATTTTTTGTCTCGACTTCAATCATCTTTCCCGTATCCAGCTAATGGAAGATGTTGTTCGTAAATCACCGGCATTGAAGGTGATGATCGACCATCATATTGCTCCTGAAGACTTTGACGACGCAAGATTGTGGGACTGCAAGGCAGCAGCGACGGCCCAGTTAGTATATGATTTTATTGTAAATCATATGAATGATCGCAAAGGAATTTCTGCTGACATAGCAACTTCTTTGTATACAGGAATAATGACGGATACAGGCTCTTTCCGCTTTCCGTCAACTACGGCTGAAGTTCATTTAATTACCGCCGATCTGATAACCTTAGGTGCGCAGAACTGGAAAATCCATGAACATGTTTTCAACAGCTCCACTGAAAGCCGATTAAAATTTCTCGGCTTTTGTCTTTTAAACCGCTTAGAAGTTATTCCGGAGTACAATACAGCGATATTTGCAATCGGAGCGGAAGATCTGAAACAATTTAATGTAACCACAGGGGATACCGAAGGCTTGGTTAACTATGCTTTGACAGTAAGCGGTATTCGCCTGGCTGCTTTAATCATTGACAGGACAGAGCGGATTAAATTATCATTACGCTCTGTAGGAGATATCCCGTGTAATCAAATATGCAGCCGCTTTTTTGATGGTGGTGGTCATAAGAATGCTGCCGGGGGGCACTCTACAAAATCATTATCAGAAGTAGTAGAAACATTTAAATCTATATTACCTGAATACAAAAATCTTTTAACTATATAATTCGAAAAAAAGAAAATGAAAAAATCAATTCTTGTTTTAGGCTTAGCAATTCTAGGTCTTACGGCATGTTCGCAATTCAAAGAAGGAGAAGGCGGTATGCAATATAAAATCATTACCGACAATGGGCAACCAAAAATCAAAGAGGGCGATTTCGTGTCAATCGGGGCTGTTATAACCACTGATAGCGACTCATTGCTAATGAGCACCTATGAAACTGGACAACCAACTTATATGACTGCTCAGGCTCCTATGTATCCTGGAGATATTACATCTGCTTTATTACTATTAGGTAGCGGTGATAGTGCAGTATTCAAGTTTAATATTGATAGCATGGTTGCAAGAGGCCTGCCGAAGCCGGAAGATATCAATTCTAAATATTTGATATATACCTTTAAGATCAATCACGTTATTCCTAAAGGAGAATTAACAGACAGCGTTTTCCAGGCTCAAATAGAAAAATACATCGTTGCTGAAGAAGAAAAAATTAAAAATGCTGAATCCGGTATAATTGATAATTATATCAAAAATGAAAAGCTAACAGCAAAAACTACTGCATCGGGCCTCCGTTACGTAATTGAAAAAGAGGGAACCGGACCGTTGGCAAAAGTTGGAGACTCTATTACAGTAAATTATACGGGACATTTCATCACCGGCTCAAAAAAGGTTTTTGATACAAGCATTGAAGAAGTAGCCAAAAAAGAAGGCGGTAATGTTTACAACCCTCAACGTCCTTATGAACCTATTACAATTCCGGTAGGATTAGGAGCAGTTATCCCGGGATGGGATGAAGGTATGCAATTACTGCCAGAAGGCACAAAAGCCAAGCTGATAGTTCCTTCTAAATTAGCCTATGGAGAACAAGGCGCCATGGGTGCAATAGCTCCCTATACACCGCTTGCATTCGAAATAGAAGTCGTAAAAGTAACGCCTCAAAAAGCCGAGGCACCAACCAACTAATTTGAAATTAGAAGCGCCTTCCAGAAAGGCGCTTTTTTATTTTATAACATGCAGCTAACAGATACTCATACGCATATCTATTATCAGGCAGGGTCTCCTGAACTGACTTTGCAAATGGAACGCTGTTTAGATAATGGAATTGACCGGCTCTTTTTGCCAAATGTAGATCTGAAATCAGTTAAGCTGGTAATGGATACCGTTTCTTCTTATCCGGATAATTGCTTCCCGATGCTCGGCTTACACCCCTGCAGCGTTCAGGAAGATTTTAGCTCCATAATAAACGAGCTGAAGAAAACGGCTGATCTTACAAAAATCTATGCCATAGGTGAAATTGGCTTAGATCTCTACTGGGATAAAAGCACATTGTCTTTTCAACAAGAAGCATTCAGAATCCAGGTGCAATGGGCAAAAGATCTTAATTTGCCCATTGTCATTCATTGCCGGGAAGCTTTTAATGAATTATTTGAGCTATTAGAAGAGCTCAGTGATGATAGGCTAAGAGGCATTTTCCATTGCTTTACAGGTAACGTGGAACAGGCAGAACGGGCAATCGACTATGGATTTTATCTTGGCATCGGCGGAGTAGTTACTTTCAAAAATGCAGGTTTGGACAAAGTTGTAAAAGAGATAGATCTAAAACATATTGTTCTTGAAACCGATGCTCCATACCTGGCACCCGTTCCCTTTCGCGGGAAAAATAATGAAAGCAGCTATTTAAAATACATTGCAGAAAAAGTCGCTGATCTTCACCATATATCGGCAAAAGAATTAGCGGCTATCACAACACAAAACTCAGTAAATATTTTTGGAGTTTGATCTTCTTTACTAACTTCGGATTCCGCAAAAACTTGCTTTTCTAATGAAAAATATATTTGTAATATATACAGGTGGTACGATAGGGATGGTAATGGACGAAAAAACCGACTCATTTGTTCCGTTTGATTTCGATTTGATAAGCAAAAATGTGCCTGAATTGAACAGGCTTAATTATAAGCTTACTGTTTGCTCGTTCAACCCGATTATCGACTCATCCAATATGACACCTGCTATCTGGCTTAAAATGGCTGAGATCGTAAAGGAAAACTATGAAGACCATGATGGCTTTGTAATCTTACATGGTTCAGATACAATGGCCTTCTCTGCTTCCGCTTTAAGTTTTATGCTGGAAGGCCTGCAAAAGCCCGTTATATTTTCAGGATCCCAATTGCCGATCGGAAGCATCCGCACCGATGCCAGGGAAAATTTGATAACCGCGTTAGAAATAGCTTCTGCTAAGAAAAAGGACCGCTCCCTGATACATGAGGTGGGTATTTATTTTGATAGCCAGCTATACCGGGGTAACCGGTCTTTTAAGTATAATTCGGCAAAATTCGAAGCCTTCCGTTCGCCTAATTACCCGGTGCTGGTAGAGGCGGGTGTTCACTTAAGATACAACGAAGCTGCATTACAAGATAATAGTGGGAAAGAATTTATTTTACATAAACAACTTGATAATTCGATCTCTGTCTTGAAGTTATACCCGGGCATTAACAAAAAGGTTGTTAAAAGCATTTTAGAATCTGATGCACGCTCTATCATCATGGAAACCTTCGGATCAGGTAATACAACTACGGATATCTGGTTTTTAGATATGTTGAGGGATGCCTTAAAAAATGGTAAAAACATTCTTAATATTTCTCAATGCCGCGTCGGATCAGTGGAATTGGGAAGATACGAAACCAGTAAATGGTTAAAAGACATGGGCGTGCTGAGCGGTTATGATATGACATTCGAAGCTGCTGTTACCAAGCTTGCACATTTGCAAGGACGTTATGAGAGCCAAGCAGAAGTAGCTCATTGGGCAGAGATAAGCATGAGAGGTGAGCTGACCAAAACGACGCCTTAGAAAAACTTCTTAAAAGGAAAAGGCAGCCTGGATCAGGCGGCCTTTTCCTTTTATACTTATTTTACCTACACCAATAATCGTACAGGCTCTTCTAACAGATTTTTCAATGTTTGTAAGAAGGCTGCTCCGGTAGCACCATCTACAACCCTATGATCACAGCTCAATGTTACTTTCATAATATTTCCAGGTACAATTGCGCCGTTCTTAACCACAGGTACTTGTTGAATACCTCCTACAGCCAAAATACAGGAATCCGGAGAGTTAATGATTGCAGTAAACTCATCAATTCCAAACATTCCTAAGTTTGAAATCGTAAAGGTTGAGCCTTCCCAATCCGCTGGCTGCAGTTTCTTCGCTTTTGCTTTTTGCGCAAAGTCCTTGACCTCTGCAGAGATATGAGACAACGATTTTCCATCTGCAAAACGTACAACCGGTACCAACAAGCCTTCATCAACTGCAATGGCTACGCCAATATTCACATGCTCGTTATATCTTATCTTATCTCCTAACCAGGATGAATTTACATTAGGGTGCTGTTTTAAAGCAACAGCTACTGCTTTTACAACCAGGTCATTAAATGAAACCTTTACAGGAGCGATTTCATTAATTTTAGCTCTGGCACTCATCGCACTATCCATGTCTATTTTCATAGTCAGGTAGAAATGAGGCGCGGTGAATAAGCTTTCTGACAACCTCTTTGCAATAGTTTTTCGCATCTGCGTAACGGGCTTCTCAGTATAACGCTCTTCTCCAACATATTGAGGGATACTGATTGTCTGCTCACTTGGCGCACCAGCCGCCGGTGCAGCACTCGCTGCTTTTTCAGCTGGTTTATAATTCTCAATATCTTTCTTAACGATTCTTCCTCCTTCTGCTGATCCTTTTACATCGCTTAAATTGATACCTTTTTCCTTTGCCAATTTTCTGGCTAAAGGCGAAGCCTTCACTCTTGAATCATCGGACTCAGACGCTCCTCCGGAGATACCTTCCTCTTTAGCAGGACTACTTTCAGCTTTCGGAGCATCTTTTGCTTCAGCCGCTTTATTCCCTGAGGCTGGTTTATTCTTTTTATTCAATAATGGTGTGATGTCAGTCCCTTTTGGTCCTACGATCGCTATAATATCGTTTACTTTTGCTGCTTCTCCTTTTTCCAACCCGATATATAATAATGTACCGTCTGCATAAGCAGTTACTTCCATTGTCGCTTTATCGGTCTCTACATCGGCTATCGCGTCATCACTTTTAATCTCATCACCGACCTTGAAGTTCCATTCTGCGATAACACCCTCGGTCATGGTATCACTCAAAAGAGGCATGGTAATAACGGTAACACCTAAATCATCAGCTGTTACATCGGAGTCAGAACCATCGTCACCCGATTCATCAGAAGCAGAAGAATCCGATGATGATTTTTCTTCAGATTCCTTTTTATCAGATGAAGTATCTTCCTTTTTATTATCCTCTAACAGTGCCTTGTAATCTTCTCCCTTTTCTCCTAAAACTGCAATGATTGCATCAACAGGAACCGCTTCGCCTTCTTTAGGCCCGGTATATAACAATATTCCGTCTTGATACGATTCAAAATCCATGGTTGCTTTATCAGTCTCAACTTCGGCAATAACATCGCCTGAGCTTACTTTATCGCCAACTTTTTTATGCCACTTTGCGATAACACCTTCTGTCATGGTATCGCTCATTTTAGGCATTCGAACTACTTCAGCCATTCTATTCTATTTGAGTGTCTTTAAATATTATATTAATTATGAATGTATGGATAATCAGCCTGTACATATACATCTTTGTAAAGCTCCTCTGCTTCAGGATAAGGAGAATCTTCAGCAAATTTAACAGCTTCTGCTACAATTTGTTTGATTTCGTTCTCAACCTCATCAAACCATTTATCAGTTGCATATTTCTTTTTGAGAATGGTATCTTTTACGCTTATAATAGGGTCACGGCCTTTATAATCTTCTAATTCTTCTTTCGTACGATATTTAGCCGGATCGGACATCGAGTGACCTTTATAACGGTAAGTACGCACTTCTAAGAAAGTTGGCCCCTCTCCTTTGCGAGCACGAAGCACCGCTTCATCCATGGCGTTATGCACAGCAACAACATCCATTCCGTCAACAGGAGCACTTGGCATATCAAATGCAAAGCCCATCTTATAAATATCCATTTGATTGGTGGTACGCTTAACTGATGTTCCCATTGCATAACCATTGTTTTCACAAACAAAAATAACAGGCAGCTTCCAGAGCATGGCCATATTTAAAGTCTCATTAAAAGCACCCTGGCGAACTGCTCCGTCACCCATATAACAGATACAAACATTATCAGTACCACTGTATTTTTCAGCAAAAGCAATACCTGCACCTAAAGGAATCTGACCTCCGACAATACCATGCCCGCCCATAAATTTATGTTCTTTACTGAAAAAGTGCATCGAGCCTCCCTTGCCTTTAGAGCAACCGGTAACCTTGCCAAAAAGCTCTGCCATTGCAGCATTCGGGCTCATTCCTTTTGCTATCGCATGAGCATGATCACGGTAGGTTGTAAGCATTGAATCTTCCGGACGAATAACAGACATTGCCCCTGCTACAACAGCCTCCTGGCCGATATAAAGATGGCAGAATCCTCTTATCTTTTGTTGACCATATAATTGACCAGTCTTCTCTTCAAATCTACGCATGAGCAGCATAGATCTACACCACTCTAAATAGGTTTCTTTTGTAATCGCTATTGAACTCATTTTGACGTATTAATAAATATTAAATGCGGTAGGCAAATCTAAACAATAGATTTGAAATATGATAATATGGGGGTCTAATTTTCAATTATGTATAGAAATCAGGACAGAAGTGTATAGAAAATAGTTAAATTATTGTTAAAAAGTTTGGAGGCAATACCTTTTTCAATTAGTTTTGAAAAATCAATTGACCAATGTATAAATGTATTCTATTTTTTTAAAAGGTTTTATTTAATCAAGTATATGAAAAAGACGGTACTAGCAGCCTCTGTAATGCTTCTTTGTTTCCTGTTTAGTGCCAATGCACAAACTTCTTCTTCTAAAACCACTTCCAGCGATCCAGACAATCTTGCAAAAGATTACTTCTCACAAATAATGGGTGTAGCAGCCAGCTCAACCACGAACAGCAAAATGTATCAATTTATTTACGAATGGATAGGTACTCCTTATCGTTTAGGCGGTAATACCAAAAAGGGCATTGATTGCTCCGGCTTTGCTGCAGAATTATACGAGCAGGTATTTAATACATCTATTGGCACAAACTCCCGTAATATTTATTCTAATGTAGATAAAGTAAGCAAGAACAATCTACAGCCGGGCGATTTCGTTTTCTTTAAGATCCGAAGCAAGAACATATCACACGTAGGAGTTTACATCGGGGATAATAAATTTGCTCATGCATCTTCAAGTCGCGGAGTTATGGTAAGCGATCTTAATGATGCTTACTGGAAACGTTATTACTATAATGGCGGAAGGGCTTTAACGGCCGCTGCCTCTGACCAGGAAGAAACTGATACTCCTATAAATTAATTTATAAAAAGAGGAAGCCCGGGTGTATGATTGTACATCCGGGCTTCCTCTTTTTTATAAAATCTGTTTTCAGCTAATCAGAAAAAATAATTACTTTTATTTTTAATCTACTGAAATATGCCAAAGAAAGTCATTATCCTGAATAGTGAACAAATACAACAAAGAATTATCAGAATTGCCTATCAGATCCTGGAAGATTCCATCGAAGAACAAGAGCTCGTTTTTGCAGGAATAGCTGATCGGGGATACACATTCGCTGAACGCATAATCAATGAATTTAAAAAGATCTCCAATCAAAAGATCTCATTGATTAAAATATCCCTGGATAAAGACAGTACTTCTTTGAAAGCAAATACCGATAAAGACGTATCAGAAGCAAAAAATAAGGTAGTTATCTTAGTTGACGATGTGCTAAACAGCGGACGCACCCTGGCATACGGACTCAGTGTATTTCTAAATGTCCCGTTAAAAAAGATGAGAGTTGCAGTATTAATCGATAGAAGCCATCATAGTTATCCGGTGTACAGCGATTTTGCAGGCCTTAAATTATCAACGGTCCTAAAAGAGCACGTTTCTGTTATATTCTCAAACAATCCGAAAGAAGACGCAGCTTACCTCTCTTAAGGTTTGTATAATACCGTATTAATCCTGATTCACTTTCAAAGCCATACCCGGTCTGATTATATTGCTTTTCAGATTATTCATCGCTTTCAGAGATGAAACAGTTGACCCCTTAAAGCGCTTCGAGATCGCATCCAGCGTATCCCCCTTCTTAACAATATAAACTTCCGGATCCTGTGCCAGGATAGCAGGAGCCGGCGAATTTCCCTGAAGGAAACTATACAATTTAGTATACTCCTGACTTTCCACTTTCGGCACAACCAAGCGGCCCGGATTGAGCCTATCCGCCTGGATGATCTTTTTACTATATGAAGGATTCAGTCGATATAACTCAGCCGGCTCAATCTCCAGAACCTTGGCAATAGAAGAAAGTGATAAATTCTTATCAACCAGGATAACATCAATATCTGTCGGCAAATCAGTATAATTCGGCTCAACAGGATACAACTCCGGGTTCCCCATCACATAAGCCATGGCGATAAATGCAGGAATATAATTTCTCGTTTCTGTTGGCAGATAAGCTTGGATATCCCAGAACGTAGGATTCTCCTTTCCACTCCGGCTTATTGCCCTGTTCACATTTCCTTGTCCGCAGTTATAAGATGCAATGGCCAGCAACCAATCGCCATATACATCAAAAGATTGTTTCAAATAACTGGCTGCTGCATAAGTAGCTTCAAAAGGGTCTTTGCGCTCATCGACATAAGAATTGATCTTTAAACCAAAGCTTTTTGCCGTTGCATACATAAACTGCCAGGGTCCTGTAGCACCAACGCGCGAAACGGCATGTGGATTCAAAGACGATTCAATAATAGAAAGGTATTTGATCTCTTCAGGAACATTGGTTTCAGAAAATATTTTTTCAAAGATTGGAAAATAATACGCTGCCAATCCTTTCATCCTTGATAAATGCGCGCTGAATGCTTGATTGGTATATTTATTGATATAAGCTTCAACATAGGTGTTATGACTCTCCCGCAATTGCTTACGTAAAGGAGAAAATTGGTCTTTTATGATATCTTTTATTGCAGAAGATGCAAGCTCTCTTTCATGAGCTGATAAAGATATCGTGTCAATTCGCCGGATTGGAGTCGTTCGTTTCTGAACGGATGTTTTAAGAGAATCTGTTCTATACGTTGGTTCTTTCGCTAAGCCTAAAGAAGCCGTTGTACACAAAAGTACAGACGCAGTAATGGTTAGGATTTGCTTATAGAGCATGGCATATTTATGTATTCAGTTTATGAATGGTTAATTTAAATTTAAAGACAGAACTTGAACCTGCTATTAAACGAGCTCCGTCCAAATTTATTATCACAAAATAAACAAAAGGAAAATACCTGTCAGAAATTAGGTAGAGAAATGCTTAATAAAATACCGTATTAGAACATCTAATACAAAAGGAGCAGCAAAAAAAGAGACTTTATGACGGTAACCATAAAGTCTCTGAAATCGAATTATCTCTGTTCGTTTTTCCCTTTTTCTTCAGGATCCTCATTCTGCGCGTCTTTAAACTCACGAATGCCCTTTCCCAAACCACGCATTAGTTCAGGAATCTTTCTACCCCCGAACAATAACAATAGAGCCAGCGCGATAACAATCATCTCCTGAGCCCCTAAAAATCCTAAAGTTGTACTTATCATGTTTGTACTTTTATAAATGGTAATTTTATTCTTTTTTTATTCCGCTAATATTGATATAAATATTGAGGTACGCAAATATACAATTAAAATTTAGAAACGTGCAAGCCAAGGAGTTGGATTAATTGGCGCTGAACCTTCCCAAATTTCAAAATGAACTTCTGCTGTTCCCTCGTCCGGGTCGGTGTCTGCAGTCCCGATCGTCTGCTTGCTAACAACCTTCTGCCCTCTTGTAACCGAAACGGTCTTCAAATTAGAATATACAGAGAAATACTTTCCATGACGAATAATCACTGCGTAGCCCGCACCCATCATCTGTACGACACTTCTTACCTCACCATCAAAAACGGCTCTGATCGGTTCACCATTATTAGTCCGGATATTTAATCCATTATTTTCCATCTTCACACCAGCACCGTATGTATGCTGTCCAAAACCCTGTGTAATGGTTCCCTGAGCAACCGGCCATGGAAGGCTTCCCCGATTACCCATAAATTCATTTGAGAGTCTGGCTGCTTCCGGAGTGGCAGATAAAAGACTGGAAGCAGATG
>Ga0182735_1002315_pt1 | contig 11665 bp, 11 predicted proteins | sample eDN5th30CKraftMG_FD_128524 | JGI IMG/M metagenome (GOLD analysis project Ga0182735, IMG submission 128524) | Enriched Miracle-Growth compost microbial communities from Emeryville, California, USA - eDNA 5th pass 30_C Kraft MG (version 2) (version 2) ... | reverse complement strand
GTCTTCAACGTCACCGCGCAGGACGCCGCCTCCTTCCGCAAGTCCGAGGCCCAGATCACCGGCATGCTGGCGCGCGCCGTATCGCGCGGCACCCGCACTTTCTGAGGAGAAACCGTGTCCGACCTTGCCAGTTTCCATGACGTGCTGTTTCCGCTCGCCGTGTCCTTCGGTGCCACGGGAGGGCCGGAGCGCCGCAACGAGATCGTTGCGCTGACCTCTGGCCGTGAAAAGCGCAATGCGCGGTTTTCGCAGTCCCGCCATCGCTATGATGCCGGGACCGGGGTGAAGTCGCTGGACGATTTGCACGACGTCATCGCTTTCTTCGAGGCGCGGCGCGGGTCGCTGCACGCTTTCCGCTTCCGCGACCCGTTCGATCGAAAGTCATGCCGGCCGGGCGAAACGCCTTCGGCACTCGACCAGGTGCTCGGCACGGGCGACGGGACGGTCGACCGGTACAAGCTGGTTAAGGTCTACGGAACGGGTGAGGATGCCTATCGCCGGCTGATCCGCAAGCCGGTACTCGCCACGCTGCGGGTGGCGGTCGGCGGGGCCGAACTTCCGGCGGGCGCCTTTGCGTTCGACGATGCCACGGGCGAGATCGTCTTTGCGGCCGGTTCCATCCCCGGCGACGGGCTCGCCGTGAGCTGCGGCTATGAATTCGACGTGCCGGTGCGCTTCGACACCGACAGGCTGGAAATCGGCCTGAAGGCGTTCCAGGCAGGCCAGATCCCCTCCATTCCGCTGATCGAGGTCCAGCCATGAGCGCCTATCCGCAGGCGCTGCTCGGTCATTTCGCGCAGGACGTGACCACCGTTTGCACCTGCTGGCGGCTGACGCGGGTGGACGGCGTGATGGCCGGCTTCACCGATCACGACCTGCCGCTGAGCGTCGATGGCCTGCTTTTCGAGCCCGAAACCGGCTTCAGCGCCAGCGAGGCGCGCGAAACGCTGGGCATGGCCGTCGATACGGTCGATGTCGAAGGCGCGCTTTCTTCGGCGCGCATCCGCGACAAGGATATTGCGGCCGGCCTCTACGACGGCGCGAAGGTGGAGACCCTGCTCGTCAATTGGCGAAAGCCGGGCGATTTCGCCGTGGTGCGGACGGCCGCCATCGGCAAGATCACCCGCAGTGAAGAGCGCTTCGTCGCCGAACTGGAGAGCCTGGCAAGCCGGCTCGACCAGCCGAACGGACGCAGCGTGCGCCGCACCTGCGATGCCGAACTGGGCGATGCCCGTTGCGGCGTCGACCTGGATCGGCCTGGATTCAAGGCCTCGGGAACGGTCGAGTCCACGCAAGAACCCGAAAAGATCGTGGTATCCGGTCTTGAAGGCTTCGAGGCGGGTTGGTTTTCCTTCGGCGCCCTGACATGGATGACGGGCGCGCGGGCGGGTCGCAGCGAGAGGGTCGTCGATCACCGCATGGCCGGGGGAGACACGATGCTGGTGCTGCAGCCGCGCATCCGACCGGCGGTCGGCGCCGGTGACACCTTTTCCATCGTGGTCGGCTGCGACAAGGCCTTTGCCACCTGCAAGGCAAAATTCGGCAATGCTCTGAATTTCCGGGGCTTTCCGCATCTGCCGGGCAATGACGCCGCCTATTCCTATGTCGGCGGCAGCGGCAATTTCGACGGAGGGCCGATCGTTCCATGACAGCGGGTCGAGACAAGAGCGCATCGCCGGTCGCCGCTGCCGTGGTGCGCGAGGCTGTATCCTGGATCGGCACGCCGTATCGGCATCAGGCCTCACGCAGGGGCGTCGGCTGTGACTGCCTCGGGCTGGTGCGGGGCGTGTGGCAAGTGGTCTGCGGCTTCGATCTGGAACCGCCGGTCGCCGCGTACTCGCTCGACTGGGCCGAGGCCGGAGGCGGCGAGGAACTGCTTGCCGGCGCACGGCGGCATTTTTGCGAGAAGCGGGCTGCGGATGCGCAGGCCGGCGACCTGTTGCTTTTCCGCTGGCGGCCGCATTTGCCGGCCAAGCACGCCGGCATCCTGATCGCGCACAACCGCTTCGTCCATGCCTATCAGGGTGGTGGCGCGGTGGTTGCCTCCTCTCTGGTGCCGCAATGGCGGCGGCGCATCGCCGCCGTTTTCGCGTTTCCCGACTTCACCGTTAGTCCAACCTGAACCGGAGCGGTCATGGCGACAATCCTGCTTCAAGCCGCCGGGGCCTATCTCGGCGGCTTCCTGGGGTCCGTGGGCGGAGCGATCGGGACGGCCGCCGGCGCGATCGCCGGCTACATGGTCGACAGCGCCCTGATCAACGGCACTCGCCGCGTGGAGGGGCCGCGCCTGACCGGCGCACGGCCCTTTACCGCGGAGGAGGGAGCGCCGATCCCGCGTCTTTACGGCACCGCGCGCCTCGGCGGCACGCTGATCTGGGCGACGCGCTTCAAGGAGACGAGCGCGACGCATCGGCAGGGCAAGCTCGGCCCGAAGGTGACGGAATATTCCTATTTCGCCAATGTCGCCTTCCTGCTTTGCGAAGGCGAGATCGCCGGCGTCCGGCGCATCTGGGCGGACGGCAACGAGATCGACCGCGAGGATGTCGAGCTGCGGTTATACCGGGGCAGCGGCGACCAGCCGGCCGATCCGCTGATCGAGGCAAAGCAGGGGACAGGCAACACGCCCGCCTATCGCGGCGTCGCCTATGTCGTGCTCGAGCGCTTCGATATCGGCCCCTATGGCAACCGCATCCCGCAATTGCAGTTCGAGGTGATCCGCCCGGTCGGCAAGCTAAGTAGGAAGATCGAGGCGATCTCGCTGCTGCCGGGCGCGATCGAATACGGGCTGTCAGCCGAGTTGGTGACGCGCCGGAAGCGGCCCGGCGAGCGGGAAGCCGTCAACCGCCAGGTACTGTTTGCCGGGACCGACATCGCCGCCTCGCTCGACGAATTGCAGATGACATGCCCGAACCTGAGGCATGTCGCGCTGGTCGTTTCCTGGTTCGGCGACGATCTGCGGGCCGGCCATTGCCGGGTTCGCCCGGCCGTCACCACCGCCGAGGGCGGAGGGCTTTCCAGCCCATGGGTGGTATCCGGCGTCGCGCGAACCGGCGCACCTGTCCTTTCGAGACATGGGGACGGCGCGGCCTTTGGCGGAACGCCGTCCGACCGCAGCGTGCTGAGCGCCATCGCCGAGATCAAGGCGCGTGGCCTGTCGGTGACGCTGTATCCGTTCCTGATGATGGACATTCCCGAAGATAACGAGCTGCCGGACCCCGGCGGTGAGGCAAGCCAGCCGGCCTATCCGTGGCGCGGGCGCATCGCCAGTGATCCGGGGCCGACGGCTCCGGCAACGACGGACCGAACCGCTTCGGCGCGTACGCAAATAGAAGCATTTTGCGGAACGGCGCAGTCGACGCAGTTCAGTGCCTTGGCCGACACCATCGCCTTTTCCGGGGCGTCGGGCGAGTGGGGCTATCGGCGATTGATCCTGCACTATGCCCATCTGGCCAAGAAGGCAGGCGGTGTCGATGCGTTCCTGATCGGCAGCGAATTGCGCGGACTGACCACGCTTCGCGACCAGGACAACGCCTTTCCCTTTGTCGAGGCGCTGTGCGCGCTCGCCGCCGATGTCCGCTCCGTGCTGGGGACACAAACGCGCATCACCTACGGTGCGGACTGGAGCGAATATTTCGGCTACCACCCACAGGACGGCAGCGGCGACGTCTACTATCATCTCGACGCGCTTTGGGCGCATCCGGCGATCGATGCGGTCGGCATCGACAACTACATGCCGCTGTCGGACTGGCGCGATGCCGACTACGGCGGCGCGAACCCGGACGGTTTTGCCGGTCCCTACGATCCGCACGGCCTGAAGGCGTGGATCGCCGGCGGCGAGGGGTTCGACTGGTACTACGCCAGCGACGAGGACCGGAGGTTGAGGCATCGTTCGCCGATTACCGACGGCGCTTACGGCAAGCCCTGGGTCTATCGCTACAAGGATCTGGTCAACTGGTGGTCGAACCCGCACTACGACCGCATAGGCGGCGTCGAGACTGGCACGCCCACCGGATGGGTCGCCGAGGGCAAGCCGATCTGGTTCATGGAACTGGGCTGCCCGGCCGCCGACAAGGGGCCGAACCAGCCAAACGCGTTTCCGGACGCGAAATCGACCGAGAACGCCTCGCCCTATTTTTCCGATGGCGGGCGTAGCGATGCGGCGCAGCAGCGCTTTCTCGAAGCCCACATGGATTATTGGGACGACGGGGAAACCGGTTTCGAGGAAGCCCGCAATCCGCGATCCCATGTCTATGACGGGCGCATGGTCGACGTGGCGCGGATTTATCCGTGGTCGTGGGACGTGCGGCCCTTCCCCGCCTTTCCGCTGCGTGGCGACCTCTGGTCGGACGGACAGAACTGGGACCGTGGCCATTGGCTGAACGGCCGGCTGGCGAATCCCGGGGTCGGCGAACTCGTCAACGCGATCCTCGCCGACCATGGCCAGCCCCCTGCCGATGTCGAAGGCGTCGAGGGCACGGTCGCAGGCTATCTGGTGGCGGACCCGACATCGGCACGCGCGGCGATCGAGCCGCTGGCCGACCTGTTCGACATCGTCATGCGCGAGCAGGCCGACGGCTTGGTCTTCCGCCGCGCCGGCGCCACGCTGTCGGTGCCGGTCGAGGTGAGCGAACTGGTGGCCGAGGACAACGGCCCGCTGGTCGAGACGGAGCGATCGCCGGATCATGCGCTGCCGGCCGAGGGGAGCTTGCGGTTCCTCGATTCCCTGATGGACTATCAGGCCGCGTCGGTGCGCGCCGCGCATCTCGGTGCGGCGGGAAGCCGCCAGCATGAGATTTCCTTCCCGGGCATTCTTGAAGCCGGACAGGCAAAGGCGCTTCTGGACGACTGGATGAAGCGCACCTGGTATCAGCGTGAAATCGCGACCTTTTCGGTCGCCCAACCGCAGGCCGACATTGCCCCCGGCGCCATCGTGCGGATTCCGGCCAGCGGAAGCACGTCCGATTTCCTGGTCACGGAGGTCGAGGACGGCCTGACGCGCAAGGTTTCCGCCCGCCAGATCGTGCGCGGCGCGCCGACGCCCTGGCGCCCCTCCATTCCGGCTAGCCTGCCCACGGTGCCAGCGGTCGTGGGCCAGCCGCACGCCGTGTTCCTGGACTTGCCATCGGGGATCGGCGAGGGCGCGCCGCGAGACCAGTTCCGTGTCGCTGTCTGGCAGAAGCCGTGGCGCAGCCAGGCGCTTTTTGTTTCGCCGGAAGAAACGGGCTTTGTCTTCCGCACCACGGTCGGCAGGCCGGCGAACCTGGGCCGGCTGGCCTCGGCCGTGCAGCCGGGTGTCGTCGGTCGGGTCGACAAGGCAAGCGTCCTCTTCGTTGAACTGTTCGACGCCGAGGCGGCGAGCGTCAGCCTTTCGCAGTTGCTCAACGGCGCGAACGCAGCCGCGATGCGCAGCGCCGCGGGGAACTGGGAAATTGTCCAGTTCGCCAACGCCGAGGAAATCTCGCCGCAACTGTGGCGGTTGACCGACCTGTTGCGCGGGCAGTTGGGCACCGACGACGCCATGGCGGCCGGCACGCAGGCCGGAGCCGACTTCGTCCTGCTCGACGAAGCGGTGGCCCCGGCGGGTTTGCTGGAAAGCGAGATGGGGCTGTTGCTCAACTGGCGGGTCGGGCCTTCCGGCGCCGATCTTTCCAGCGCCAATTTCACCACGCAGGCGCAGCATGGCGGCCTGCGCGTGTTGCTGCCCTTGTCGCCGGTGCATCTGCGCGCGGACCGGGCAGGGGACGACATCCGCTTCTCCTGGATACGCCGGGGCCGCATCGACGCGGATAAATGGGACGGCAGCGACATTCCGCTCGGCGAGGAGCGGGAGGAATACCGCATCGACATCGCTCGACCGGGCGGCGCCGCCGTGCGCACGGCGGTCGTCGCCGAACCCTCCTGGCTCTACCCGGCAGCAGCCGCTGGCGACGATTTCGGCGCGCTTCCGGCGGAAATCGAGGTCAGCGTACGTCAGTTCAGCGTCGCCGCCGGCTGGGGTATCCCGGCCGTGCGCCGCATCGTCCTTGGCTGACGCTTATTCATTCCATCGAAAGGAACACGGACATGATGACGAGCAAACCCTGGTACTTTTCTCGCACGATCTGGGCGTCGATCGTGACGATCCTGACGGGAGCGGCCGGCTTGACCGGTTTGCCGCTGGATGGACTGGACGATGGCGCGCTGACCGATACGCTGCTTCAGGCCGTCAGCGCCGTTTCGGGCCTCGTCGCCGTTTTTGGCCGGTTGTCGGCGAAACACCGGATAGGCTAGAGTGGCCGCCGTCCCTGTCCGGTTCGACCGCCGGGGAAAGGCAGATGCGCGGATGGGGAGACGCATGCATCCACTATCGTTCATATCGTATTCAGCACCGGTCCGTTAGGGTGCAGGTATGAAAGCGTTACGTACTTTTCTTCGTCCGGCGTTGGGGGCTCTGTGCCTCGCCGGCCTCGTTTCCGGGCAGGCGACTGCGATGCCGGTGATCGACCCGTCGGTTCCGGCGGGGCAGGCGTCGCTGGCCGTGCCGGTGGCGGCCGATTGCTATGCGATCGGCCAGCAGGTCGCTGCGCAGAAGGGCGGAACCCTGGCCAAGGCTTCGTCGTCGACGCAGGGCGGGCAGCCGGTCTGCGTGATCGTCGTGCTGGTGCCCGGCAAGGACGGCCAACGCCCGCGCCGCTCCGAAGTCGTCGTACCGCAGAACTGAGGGGGCCGCAGGCGGGCACGCTACGTTTCACCGGCGCCGGAATCGGCCTATAGGTGGTCCGGCCCCGAGGCACCGGTTTGGATACAGGATTGCATGCGCATACTCGTTGTCGAAGATGACAAGGATCTGAACAGGCAGATTGCCGACGCGCTGGTCGATGCGGGCTACGTCGTCGACCGCGCCTTCGATGGCGAGGAAGGCCACTTCCTCGGCGATACGGAACCTTACGACGCGGTGGTGCTCGACATTGGCCTGCCGCAGATGGACGGGATCAGCGTCCTCGAACGTTGGCGGCGCGACGGCCGCAAGATGCCGGTGCTCATCCTTACCGCCCGCGACCGCTGGAGCGACAAGGTGTCGGGCATCGATGCCGGTGCCGACGACTACGTGACCAAGCCTTTCCATATCGAGGAGGTTCTGGCCCGGGTGCGCGCGCTGATCCGCCGTGCGGCGGGCCATGCCTCGTCGGAACTGACCTGCGGTCCGCTCAGGCTGGATACCAGCGCTTCCAAGGCCGACATCGATGGGACGCCGCTGAAGCTCACCTCGCATGAGTTCCGCCTGCTCGCCTATCTCATGCACCATATGGGCAAGGTCGTCTCGCGCACGGAACTGGTCGAGCACCTCTACGACCAGGATTTCGACCGCGATTCCAACACGATCGAGGTTTTTGTCGGCCGTCTTCGCAAGAAGATGGGGGTCGACATGATCGAGACCGTGCGCGGCATGGGCTACCGCATGCGAGAGCCGGAGGCGTAAGGCGCAACCGATTTCCAACCCATCATGCGAGGCGTTGTGAAAAGGCTGTCGATCCGATCCTGGCCGCGTTCGCTCGCCTTTCGCGTCGTCGCCTTCTCGACGGTATGGGCGATCGTCGCGCTGATCGTCATCTTCACGCTGATCACCACCCTTTACCGACAGGCCAGCGAGCGCGGCTTCGACAGCCTGTTGTCGGCGCATCTGTTCAACCTGATTGGTTCGGTGGGCATTTCCGACAACGGGGAACTCACCGGCTCTCCCGACCTCGGCGACCTGCGGTTTTCCGAGCCGAATTCCGGCTGGTACTGGTCGGTGCTGCCGGCTTCCGAGGGGGTGACCGGGGAAAGGCACTCGTCCTCGATGACGGAGGACATTCCCTCGCCGAGTGCCGCCGAAGTTCCGTTCAACGCCTCTTTCCAACGCACCTATACGACCGATGGCCTCAACGGAGAGGAGTTGCAGGTCTTCGAGAGCGAATTCGTGCTGGACGCCAAGAACCATGTCGCGCGCTTTCGCGTCATGGGCAACGAGACCGAGCTCGAAGCGGAGATAAGTGCGTTCCAGCGCCGGCTCTTGACCTATCTCTCGCTTTTCGGCTTCGGCATGATCTCCATCAACGCCATCGCCATCCTGTTCGGCCTCCAGCCGCTGCGCAGGGTCCGCGACGCGCTGGCGATGGTGCGCGAAGGCACCGCCCAGCGGCTCACCGGCCGCTTTCCGGTCGAGATCGAGCCGCTGGCCAACGAGACCAATGCGCTGATCGAGAACAACAAGCGCATTGTCGAGCGCTCGCGCACCCAAGTGGGCAATCTCGCGCATTCGCTGAAGACGCCGCTCGCCGTCCTCGTCAACGAGGGCAGGGCGCTGGGTGGCGCCAAGGGCCAGTTGATCGCCGAACAGACGGCTTCGATGCAAAAGCAGATCGAGCATTACCTGCAACGCGCGCGCGTTGCCGCCCAGCGCGACAGCGTGGTCTATCGCACCCCGGTGGCGCCATTGGTCGAGCGTCTGGTGCGTGTCATGCAGAAGCTCAACCCCCGGACCGGCTTGACGCTTTCGCTTCCCGAGGAGCCGATCCTGTTTGCAGGCGAGCGGGAGGATCTTGAGGAACTGCTGGGCAATCTTCTGGAAAATGCGATGAAATGGGCCGAAAGTGCCGTCCGTGTCTCCGTTCGCTGCACCCCGGCGGACAGGATTGCCGGGCGGTTCGATATCGATATCGAGGATGACGGTCCCGGCATTCCCGAGGAGAAGGCGCGCGAGGCGGTCAAGCGCGGCCGGCGGCTGGACGAGACGAAGCCCGGCACCGGACTCGGCCTCGCCATTGTCGCGGACCTCGTCAACGAATATGGCGGCACGCTTGCCCTGGAGCGTTCGAACCTTGGAGGGTTGAGGGCAACCGTGCGGCTGCGCAGCGTTTCCTGACGTGCTCCGCCGAAAGAAGCTGGCCAAACATTAGCCAAACATCGATACTATCGCGACTCAAGCCCGCCAACGATGTCATGCCCCGGTCCCGGTCAATCGAATGAAAATACGTCTAGTGCTTGTTTCGGGACTTCTGGCTGTTTCGGGTTGCGCCACGACCGGCGGCGGCGCCGGCAAGTCGGTATCGGCAGCCTTGTCGCTTCCGAGCAGCAGCAGCGACGGCACGAAAGTCGCGAAAGCGATCGTCGCCGAGATGGGCGGCGGCCTCGTCGGCGGCAAGATCGGCGCGGGGCTGACCGAACGCGAAAAGCGCAGCGGGCTCGAGGCCGAATACAAGGCGCTCGAATACACGGCGAGCGGCCAGGTCGTTACCTGGAAGAGCGATTCTTCGAACCGCTATGGCGAGGTGGTGGCCGCGCAACCTTATCGCGTCGGCTCGCAGGATTGCCGGCAATATACCCATACCGTTTATGCCGGCGGCGCGGGTGTTTCGGCGCGAGGTACAGCCTGCCGCAACAGCGACGGCAGCTGGACCCCGCTGACCTGATGCGTAACGACATTGTGACCCGTTAGGCCCGTCCGGGCCGTCGCGCCGCCAAAGCGTCGCAGGGTGCTCATGTTGGCAGCAGGCGGCACTACCGCTATTGGAAAGGTCATGCTGTTCTGGGTCATAGCCGCCGTCCTGACGCTGGGTGCGAGCCTGGCCGTGCTGTTGCCTCTGGCCGCCGGCCCCAGGACGTCTTCCGATGGCCCGAGCCACGATCTGGAAGTGTACCGCGATCAGTTGTCGGAACTCGACCGTGACGTAGAGCGCGGCCTGATCCAGCCGGCGCAGGCGGACCAGGCGCGCGCCGAGATAGCGCGGCGGATCCTGCGTCTCGATCCTGCGGCCGAAAAGGCGGCGTCGGCCAAGTCGTCCGGGTTCTCCCGCCTCCTGGCCACGGCCGCCGTGCTGGCGGTTCCGCTGGTCAGCTGGGGCTTTTATGCCGGGCTCGGATCACCGGACCTGCCGTCGCAACCCTTGGCTGAACGTCTGACGAAGAACCCCGCCGACAGCACCGTCGACGAACTGGTCGCGCAGGCCGAGACGCATCTGGCGGCCAACCCCTCGGACGGGCGCGGCTGGGACGTCCTGGCGCCGATCTATCTGCGCATGCAGCGCTTTCCCGATGCCGTGACCGCCTATCGCAACGCGATCCGCCTGGATGGCGAAAGCGCGACCCGGCAGGCGGGCCTCGGCGAGGCGATCGCCGGCGAAGCGGGTGGCATCGTTTCGAGCGATGCGCAGGCAGCCTTCGACGCGGCCTTGAAACTCGATCCGGCCAACGTCAAGGCGCGGTTCTATCTCGCGCTGGGGATGGCGCAGGAAGGCCGCAACGACGAGGCGACAGCCGGATGGCAGGCCCTGCTTGCCATGTTGCCGCAGGATTCGCCGTGGCGCGAGGCGGTGGTAGCCGCTCTTTCGCGGGCCGGAAAACCCGAGGCCGGCCCCGGTGAAACGGCCGGTGGCCCGACCCGCGACCAGATCGAGGCCGCTTCCTCGATGTCCGCCGAAGACCGTGGCGCCATGATCGAGACCATGGTCGCCGGCCTCGATGAAAAGCTTCGGCAAAACCCGCGCGATTGGGATGGCTGGAGCAAGCTCGTTCGCTCCTACATGGTGCTGGGCAAGGCCGACCAGGCCAGGGATGCCCTCAAACGCGGTGTCGCCGCATTCGGGGCCGATACGGACGAGGCCAGGAGGCTTGCCGCTTTTGCCGCTTCGCTTGGCCTGGCCGCGACGGAGTAGCGATGACACGCAAGCAAAAGAGATTGTCGGTGATCCTCGGCGGGCTGACCTTCCTGGCGGCGGCGGCCGGGCTGACCTTCTACGCGCTCGGCCAGAAGGCCTCCTACTTCTACATGCCGGGCGATCTGGCGACCGCGCATGTCGAGCCGGGCCAGCGCATCCGGCTGGGCGGGCTGGTCGAGGAAGGCACGATCCGGCGCGGGCAGGGCGCGACGGTTGCCTTTTCGGTGACCGACAAGCAGAATTCCGTCAAGGTGACCTATACCGGTATCCTGCCGGATCTGTTCCGGGAGGACCAGGGCGTCATTACAGAGGGCACGTTCGGCCCGGACGGCGTCTTTGTCGCCGACAGCGTGCTGGCCAAGCATGACGAGCGCTACATGCCCCGCGAAGTGGCCGACGGCCTCAAGGCCAAGGGCGTGTGGCAGGAGGACAAAAGTGAATAGCAGGCGCTGCCGCCATGGTTGAAATCGGACATTTCGCGCTGGTCCTGGCGTTCGCCCTGGCGCTGGTGCAAACGATCGTGCCTCTCTATGGCGCGCGAACGGGGAACGAGCGGATGATGGCGGTGGCGGGACCGGTCGCCGTTACCGGCTTCGCCGTCACAGCGCTTTCCTTCGCCGCATTGGCCACGGCCTATGCGGTTTCCGATTTCTCGGTGCAGAACGTCTGGGAAAATTCCCATTCGCTGCAGCCGCTGATTTTCAAGATCACCGGCACATGGGGCAACCACGAAGGCTCGATGCTGCTTTGGGTGCTGATCCTGACGTTCTTCGGCGCCCTGGTCGGCGCGTTCGGGAGCAATCTGCCGGCGTCGCTGAAAGCCAATGTGTTGGCCGTGCAAGGCTCTATCGGCGTTGCCTTCTTCCTGTTCATCCTGCTGACCTCCAACCCCTTTGCGCGCCTCAACCCGGCGCCGATCGAAGGGCGCGACCTCAATCCGATCCTCCAGGATTTCGGGCTCGCCGTTCATCCGCCGCTGCTTTATCTCG
>Ga0182735_1002313_pt1 | contig 11667 bp, 14 predicted proteins | sample eDN5th30CKraftMG_FD_128524 | JGI IMG/M metagenome (GOLD analysis project Ga0182735, IMG submission 128524) | Enriched Miracle-Growth compost microbial communities from Emeryville, California, USA - eDNA 5th pass 30_C Kraft MG (version 2) (version 2) ... | reverse complement strand
GGGCTCAATCAGTTTCAGAAATCGTACCCAAATCAATTGTCTGGGGGCATGCAGCGCCGTGCCGAGTTGGCGCGTGCACTCATCAATGATCCTGCGGTCATGATCCTGGATGAACCGTTCCGCGGCCTTGATGCGATGACGAAGGGGCTGATGCAGGAATACTATGCACAGCTATTTGAAAGCTCGCGGAATACACATTTATTTATCACGACGGATATTGATGAAGCGATTTTCCTCGCTGATCGTCTACTTATCATGTCGAATTTTCCGCTGCGACTGCGGCAGGTCATCAAGGTCGATCTGCCACGCCCACGTCGGTTGGTCGATGTCGTGACAAGCGATACAGCGAACCAATTAAAAATGACTGCACTTTCGATTTTGCACGAAGAGGCTCTAAAATCTTTTGCAGTTGGAAATCAGTCGGCAGATCATCTCATCGAATCTTATAAGCAACGCTATCGTGCCGGCCCCAACTAGCTTGTGTGCGCGCCATCATGGGGTTATGCAGCCTCGGCTTCCGCGTTCACACCGGACTTTGCAATGCTGGAAAGTTTCTGGTCCGTTTTCCTTTCTTCGGCCAACGTCTCTTTTAGAAGTTGGCTAGCTTTCTTTAAGCCGAGTTCGTCTGCCCAAGTGATGAGCGTTCCGTAGCGAGAGATTTCATAATGCTCAACGGCTTGAGCGGCGGCGAGTAGGCCGGCATCCAGGGCAGGGGCGCCTTTGTACTCAGACATGATCTCTTTGCCTTCGTCCAAGATCCCCATAATTGCATCGCAGGTTTTGCCGCGAGTCGTTTCACCAAGCTCCTCGAAGACGGATTCAAGGCGCTCGACCTGCCCCTCGGTTTCTTCGAGATGCTTTTCGAAAGCTGCCCGCAGGTCATCGCTCTGAGCTGCCTTCGCCATCTTCGGCAATGCGCTCATGATCTTCTTTTCAGCGAAGTAGATATCCTTGAGCGTGTCATGGAATAGATCCTTGAGAGTTTTAACCTTCGCCATGGGTGCCAGCCTCTAATTGGGGTGTGTGCTCGCGTCGAGAACAGGTCAGATGTCAGCGCGTACCGATGCGTTGGTGTCGCGGTCAGAAACCGGCAAAATGACCGCGTCCATCGTCCCCGTCGTGGCCGGTTGTCACCCGGCGCGAGCGTTCATTAATGTTTTCGTATTGATATGGTTTCATCCATCTAGCCGGAGCTTAACTTCGATTCGTGAGGGAAACGCCTTCGGCGCCTCTCCGCTTGGTCAGTTGGTGTGTCAAGCCAAATCCGTTGGGGTGCCTTTGTTATGGCCCTTGTGCACAGTTTGGTACTCGCGCGCGTGCCAGCAAATACGGAGCAGATGGACCACCTCATCGCGGGTAAGCCAGCGGTCACGGGCCTTCCCCTTTGGGTGGCAAAACCACACGTACGATGCCACGGTGGAAGATTTTGCGGCGTGGGGATGGCGTATAGCGTTTCTCTTGAGCGCTGTGCTCGTGGTTCTTCCTGCCGATAAGCTTCGATTATTTTTCGTCGTGGTACTGATTGCGCTCGCGGCTCAAATGGCTCTCTACGCATTGGGAATTCGGTTTATCTAAATGGCCTCCATAACAGCACCATCGGTTTTAAGGAATGTGATGACTGAAAATCTGGCAAAGCATGCACTTCTCGAGCGCCGGATTTCCAAATTATTGGAATGGGGAACATGGATCGGTTGCGCTATCGTCAGCGTCGGCATCACCATGGGGCTATTTGCGGCTGTTGAGTTTCAGCCCGTTTCCGTGCGTCTAGTGTCGATAGGCATTGCCATCTTTATCGCCATGCCGATTCTCGGAGTCGCCGTGAGGACGCTCACATTCATCCGCGATGAAGACACAGTTTTCGCGATCATTTCCTTTCTGGTCTTGCTGATTATAGGGTTAGGCGCTGCTATCGGTGTTCTTCACGTCGATTCTGTTCTTTAGCGGCGGCCTCGCGCGCGTCAGCGACAACATGCTGAAAGCCTTCATAGGTGAGAGCTTGATTGACCCGGAATTTTCCAACTAGAAACCCTGGCGTGCCCTGTAAACCAATAGCGTCGGCTTGTTCGAGATTTCGCTTAATGAGTGCGTCGATGGCCGAGGCATTGATCTTCATATCCTGATTCAGTCGATCTATATCGACGTCAGTCTTTCTAATTGCAGCGAGCATTTTCTCGACCGCGACGCCAGTACCGGGAATATTCATCATCGCTTCGTGAGCTGCGAGATATTTGCCTTGATACTTTGCGGCTAACGCCAGTCTCGCCCCGGAAATCGATGTTTCTTCCAAGATCGGCCAATCTTTGTAGACTACCCGAATGTTGCCGTCAGAGCGTACAATCCGCTCAAGGTGCGGTGCGGTCGCCTTGCAAAACGGGCAATTATAATCGAAGAAATCGATGATGGTCAGATTGCCGTTTGAATTGCCAGCGGTCGGCGACTCGGGATCGTTGAAAAGCATATGCTGCAACTCCTCGAGCGAATCGTCGGCTCTCACTCTTGGTATGAAGAAAAGCGCCGTCGATGCGGTGGCTAATCGCAGAAATGACTGTCTGGAGAGTTCGATGGTCATTTTAACTCCGGTGTAATGTGCTGCGCGACCACTGCCGCGTCACAAATGTGCATAAGATCCAGGAAGAGTGTGCGCGATTGCCGCGCGTTGGAAACGTCCGTATGAGAGCTCGCGTTCGTCAAGTCGGTGGATCGATAGCGTCTCAAGGTCAATTGATTGAGTAACTGGCGGATCGCACGTCGCGTTTTGCTCGCACCTTTGATACGTGACACGTATCTCTCCTTTTTCCGGTATGTCCTCAATGATGTTCGCCATGGCGATGCCGCGGTAAATTTCTTTTGTTGGGGATATTGAAGGATGCACGCGCAACCCTGGCGCGCTCACCATCCTTAGGGGGCGTCCATCGATCGTGACTTTTATGGTGTCGCGGTAGAGAAATGATTTGGGTGCGATAATCCAAGTCAATTCGAGGCCAATTGACTCGTCGTCACGTTCCACGCTGAACTTGACCCTCTGATCTAGGTCGTCAGGCGTTGCCCCGAAGGCAGAGGTGGTCGCGAGGGCCGCAATCGGTAAGATGACCAGTAGATTGCGCAATTTTCGGCTATGAGACATGGAATACCCTGAATTCGCATGCTCTCTGTTGCGTAGCCACCTTAAGGCAGCCTTAAGTGCTCGCGCGCTGGTTGACCACCTTCTGTGATGGCGGCCTCCGTTCTAGGATTCAAGTAGATGCTTCACCGCAAACTGCTGACTTCGCCAGTCAGGGTTTCCTTAGAAAGTTCGCCAGCTTCGACAGATTGAATTGTTCCATCACGTCCAATGAATAACGTCGTTGGCAGGCCTCGTATTCTGTAGTGCCGAGCGAGTTGGCCATCGGCATCAACTACAACGGTGTCGAGCGAGATATTCTGTCTATTTAGGAAAGTGGTGATCGTAGATTGATCGTCTCCTTGATTGGCAAAGATAAAATCAACAGAAGATTGCCCGTGTGCAAATTCCGCCATCATGGGTAGCTCTCGCCGACAGGGCGGGCACCAGGTCGCCCAGAGGTTGAGTACCAGTGGGCGGGTCAATTTCGCTCCCAAAACGATGGCTCTGCCGTCTGTTGTTTGAAACGACGTCGTAGGCAGCGGAATGTTCATATTGCTCTGTGCTGAGACCAAAAGGACAATTCCAACGCCGGCCGCCGCAGCACCGATCGGAAGACTGCTCCATGCCAGCAACCTAGTGTTTCGCAAGTAGAGGAGGGTTGCTGCTGAAGTCGCAATTAAGCCGCCGATCCAGGAAAAACCACCCTGCCAAACGGAAAGGATTCGTATCGGCTCTTGAATAAAGTCTGTGGGATATTGAATGATATGCCCGATCCGGGAACCTAAAGGGAAAATGACGATGACCAATGACGCCCATGAATGAAAGCGGTCATCCACCTTTGTCGCCATAAGCAATGCGACGACAATAAATGCCAGAGCCCCGATAACGGCAGCAAAGTGCTGGGTCGAGAGCATCAACGGCCCAATCGCGACCGCACCCATTATTGCTCTCCGCCGCGCGAGGATGCCAACAGCGATTGGGTCGATATTTCCCCGACCAGACGTGTTGCAGGAATTTCATTCGCACTTTTGTCGAAAAAAATCATGGTCGGAGGACCGATAACATGAATATCGCGCATCAGTGCGCTGTTGGCGGCGCTGAGGTTCGTGACGTCGACTTTGATGCGATGATAATCATGCAGCGCAGCCTTCACGTCAGGCGAATCTAAGACCTCTCGATCGATCGTCTTGCAGGAAACGCACCACTCCGCAGTCACATAGACTAGCGTCGGCTTGTCGTCGTCGCGCGCAAGGCGGAGTTGTTCCTGGAGATCTGTCGTTGAGGATGCCTTCGTGAAAGAAATATTCTCGGCTTCAGCCCTTCTGGTGGTCACGAAGATGGATTGTAAAGGGCGAAGAGGGTCTGTGGCTCCACTTGACGCACCCACGAAGAGAATGGCGCCATAAAGTAGCACTACAATTCCGGCTGCCTTCTGCAGTCGGAAGCGTGGTGCGTCATAGGCGAAATTTTCGAATACACCCAGGAATACCGACATCGTAATCAAAGCGATCGCACAAAGAGCCAAGGAAATGTGGGGCGGCAAAATCCGGCTTGCCATCCAGATTGCAGCAGCCAGAAATACGAAGCCGAAGGTGTATTTGACATACACCATCCAGCCGCCCGCCCGCGGCAGTATGCGTCCCCCCAATACACCCAGCAGGACCAAAGGAAGACCCTGGCCGAGACCGAGAGAAAACAGTGCGGCCGCACCTAGCCGAGCGTTACCGGTTTGCGCGATATAGAGAAGGGCCGCTGCTAATGGTGCAGTGACACAAGGACCGACGATCAACGCCGATGTGAATCCCAACAAGACGGTTGAGCCGAATGATCCAGTCCTGCTTTCCTGAACACTGCTGATCTTATTAACCCAGCGGGAGGGCAACTGAATTTCGAAAAAGCCGAACATTGACATCGCCAATACTGCAAACAGACCAGCAGTTGCGATAACTGCATATGGAGATTGCAGAACGATCTGGAGATTTTCTCCGGACCATGCCGCCGCTATGCCCAACATGCCGAAGGCGGTGGCCATGGCGACGACATACGCTGAAGACAATGCAACGCCGCGTGAGGCGGAGAGCTGTTCACCCGAACGAGCGAGTGTTGCAGCGAGGATGGGATACATCGGTAAGACGCAGGGCGTAAACGCGAGGAAAAGGCCGAATACGAAGAAGCTAGCTATTACCCAGATCGGCCCTCCGGAATGAAGTAGCGAGCTCACAAGTCCGGAATCGGTGTCTTCCGCCAGATGAAATCCGCTTGCGGTTGCCTCTGCGGGAGCAGAGCGAATAGTCTCCGAAGAAATAATGCTCGCAGTATCTGAGACGGAAAGTGTCTTCAGGTCGATGAATTTTGTAATCGGCGGATAGCAGATGCTGTTTTCCTTGCAACCTTGGTATTGGAGTTTGATCTGGGCGATAGCAGAAGCAGGAACGGAGGTCGAAAGGTTACTATAGTAGATCACGGTAGATCCAAAGGTTGGATCTAGCTTGGTAACGCCTGCGGGAAGAATGAGGTTGATTGACTTTTGGCTAGATGTATCGCCAGCGCGGATATGATCTCGATAAAGATAGTAGCCCGGAGCAATCTTCCAGTGCAGAGCGACCTGGTCGTTTTCGCTTCGATCAACCGACAGTCTGAAAGCATCATCGGCTTTCAGGATGCTTGTCTGGGCTGATGCGTAGGAAGCTCCTATTGCGGTTACGATAAAAAAAGCCAGAAATAATGTTCGTTTCATGGATATCTCTTTGGTCCGCTATCTCAATGGAATGTTTGTTTGACAGTTGCGTCAGCGCGCGAAGTGTTGAAGTCGCGTGATGAGACTTTCGGCATCGAAGCTACCAACGGATCGTGTTTTGGGATATTCGCGCCCCGTATGCGTGTCGGAGACGAAGACGGTCGGTGGCCCATCTACCGCAAGCGATGTGAGCAATTTCTTGTTGCTCTCGCTCATTGACGTCACATCGATGCGAATCAGCGCCATTTGAGCCAGCAGCTCGGCAACCTCCGGATTGGGCAGAATTCGCTCGGTAACGATCTGGCAGAATTCGCACCAGTCTGCGCCGATCTCGACCAGGGTAAAGCGGCTTATCGTGCTGGACGTACGCAGTGCCGCGCCGTAGCCCTCAATAGAGCTGATGGGGCCGATTTTGACACCTCGCGCAATGACCGCCGCACGAGCGAATCCGAGTCGCAGCATTGCACAGGCGGTAGCGCCACCAGCAAATGCTCGTCGCGTCAAATGGGTGGCTTTCCACCAATTGGGGGCGGGTGGCTGGAATGGTCGATGTTTCTGGTCCAAGGCGGGTCCTCCACAACGGTCCCGCACTGACCTTCTCGTCCTACCTTAATGCAGGCTTAAGAGTGTGATTCCACGCAAGAGATCAGGATTTGATTGGGCTGGATGGTAAGGTAAGAGAACTCATAGCCGGATCAGGAATGACGACGATTTTCGTGCCGTTTCTGACATTATTGTACAGGTGGATTACATCCTGGTTTAGGAGCCGAATGCAGCCTGACGACACGGCTTTGCCAATCGATCCCGGTTCACTAGTGCCATGCAGGCGGTACAGAGTGTCGCGCCCATGGTCGTGAATATAGAGCGCTCGCGCGCCAAGTGGATTACGCAGGCCGGGCTGCATTCCGCCATTCACTATGCTATATCGTTTGAGTTCGGGTTGCCGCTGAATCATAGAATCTGGTGGTACCCATCGCGGCCATGCGCGTCCATATGCGACCAATGCGCGTCCAGACCATTCGAATCCTTCCCGTCCCACGCCAATCCCGTATCGCGTGGCGCGTTGTCCGGGCAGGACGTGATAGAGATATTTGGCAGGCGTATCGACAATCAAAGTACCTACGTCTTCTGACGAGGTGTAATCGACGTCCCGACGCCAATAACGCCGTTCGACTTGGCTGACGTCTACCTCCGGGATTTGGAAGCCGCCATCGGACAGAGCGCGGTACATCGGGGGAACGGTCGGTGACGTGTCCGGATAGCCTGCGCTCGAAAGTGAGCTCGGCGAGTTGCCGTCGGTGACGCAACCGGAAAGTGCAAATGCGCTCAAACCAAGCAAAGCGCGCCGTGAAATCTTGCTTGAATCGCCAGAGAGTAAGTCAGCGGCTATGTCGCTTGGAATAGACGACAAAAGCCTGAGTACAGAAGCGGCGCGCATTGACGATCCTCGTTGTGTCATGAGGACAATCGTAGGATCGTACGAATCTTAAACCAGCCTTAAGAGGCCGACACTTTGTAACACCTACAGGCCATGTGTCGTCGCGGTTGCCGGCGTAGGTGCCAGCGTGCCGAGCGCGACCCATTCATTACTATCGCTTTGGCTCTGACGCTTGACGTAACGATACCCTGTAGCGTCCCATCGCAGGATTTGAGAGCTCTCATTATCCAAGATGAAATCGCCCTTGTCCGACACGACCGTTAGTACAGCGTGTCCTTCGTCATTCTTGTCGTGAACGACTGTGATCAGTAGCGATTCGCGGGGCCAGCCTGCGCTCATCAAGATCTTGCGTTTTTGCAATACATATTCTTCGCAGTCGCCGTATCCATCTGTGGGATATGACCACTTTTCGATAGTGCCCCAATGATCCATGTCGGTGATCGGCTTAATCTTTTCGTTAACCTGACGGTTGACCCTTAAAAGATCGTTCCAAGCTTCCTGCGTCATGACAATGGCACGAGGCATCGTCTTAGTGGTGCTACACTCCGCCGAATGATCTCGGCAAAACTGTACCCAGCCCATCGGAGATCGCACCGAGGTGCCAATGCTGGCGTGGATTGACCCCTCCTCAGCATTTGCAGGTCCCGCATATCCAATAGATAAGATGCAGACTAATAAGCGGGTTAAGAGAACGAAGTCTCGTTTCGTCTTGAGCATATTGGCCCCATGTTTTGACAGGCCTTTGCTCTCATGACGAATTTCACGGGAGTATAAATTATCTCTTCAAATTTGAAACAACCGCTCTTTTAAACAGGACAAGGCAGACCATTTATCAAAACCCAAAATAGAGAATTGCTGTTCTCGTTCTAGCCGCCGCTATCTTGAGGTGTCTATGATCTGCTGTATCTGCACGGCCCCCACAGCGCCGACAATAAGATTGTTGCCGATGACAAAGCTCGGAGTACCATTGACACCAATAGCTTCAGCGATTGACATGTTTTCGCTCAAGATCGCATCAATTTGTTTCTCGTGGAGATCCTTGCGAGCCTGAGTTTCATTCAGCCCAAATTTTTCCCCGATTGATAGCGCAAGCTCACCATTCATAGTTCCTTTGACTTTCATCAACGCTCGATAGTAGTGGGCTTGTAGATCAGCGTTTTGGAACTGACGTGATGCGGCCAAGGCAACGTGGCTTGCCTCGGTGGAGTCTTGGCCAAGGATTGGAAATTCCTTCAGCACCACGCGTAAATCAGGGTTTGCTTCGATAAGAGTTTGGATATCGTCAACTGAGGCTCGGCAGAAGGGACAATTGTAATCGAAAAACGCCACCATGTTGACTGTGCCGTTAGGGTTTCCTAGGACGATGCTGCCGCGGGACGAGACGAGTTGGTCGTGGTACTTTGCAATAGCCTGAGTCTGTGAATTGCGTTGTGCTTCTTGAGTGCGACGTTCAAGTTCTATGCTGGCCTCGCGAAGGACTTCGGGATTCTCGATCAGATAATCCCGCACGATGAGTTCGATATCGTGGCGCTGCGTTGCCGAGAATGAAGTAGAAGCGGTCTGAGCACGAGCCGTGCTAGCGATTGCCAAGGTTACTACTATCAGCATTGCTTTTTGAGCAAGATAAATTCGCATCACGTTTCGCCTCCTTTGACCAATCCAAGCGATCGGACTAAGTGCCGCCACGGCTCATGCTTTGATCAGTCGAAGCGTCCCGCGGTACGGAGCGGAATGATTTCTGCGGCCCGCTTCAATGGGGAATCGCCACTGCATTTCGACGCGGAGACCACCAGTCGGACGGTTTTTTAATCTCAGCTCCGCGCCACTGGCCCGCAAAGCTAGGTCGACGATTGCGAGACCAAGACCGCTACCAGAAGGGCTTTTGTGACGCCCGCGGAAGAACCTCTTGGTGACGAGATGGATTTCTTCATCCGGAATTCCTGGCCCATCATCTTCTACCGCAACAATAAAAGTATTGGCTGTCTGTTCAACCAACCATCTCACGGTGCCGCCCTCTTGCATGTGACCGATGGCATTCTCGTGGAGGTTGCGGAGGGCTAGAAGCAATAGCTCACGATTGGCGGGTAATACTGCCATTCGCAAAGTGGGCTCTATGGTCACATGGATGCCGTCATTGGCTGGCGCAAGCGCTTCCACAACCTCTTCTAGCGCGCTCCCGACATTGACATTGCTTTCCGGCGTTACGATACGCGTCGCGTCGAGTTTCGAGATTGCCAGCAACTGTCGAACTAGCCGCGAGGTCCGATCCACCGATACGAGAATTTGCCGCAAAGCGGCCTGACGTGTAGTATCGTCGACTGCAGACATCGAGATTTGCGCTTGCATTCTCAGGCCCGCAAGTGGGGTACGCAGTTCATGTGCGGCGAAAGCGGTGATCTCGCGCTCACGCTGGCGGGCGTCTTGAACCTTCACAAAAAGTTCGTTGAGGGCTGTCACGAGAGGCTGAATCTCGATTGGCGCTCGGTCGATCGCAATCAAGCTCGTATCGTCCGCGCTGCGGTGCTTTAGTTCGTTGGCGATGTTTCGAAGAGGGACAAATCCGCGGTGCAAGCTGGCCCAGATCAGAAGACCGAGTAGCGGGATGACGAATAGAGCGGGTGTGAGTAAACCTTTGATGATTTCCGCGACGAGATGGTCTCGCACGCCCAATCTATCGCCAACTAACACTCGAACGCCTTTGTCAGCATTCTCCATGGTGAATACTCGCCATGTCTCGCCATCAATGACGCGCTCTGAGAAGCCGTTCGGGACATCACTCAGCCTTTCGTCTGGCGCACCGCTCGATCTCGCAACCATGCGGCCATCGAGCGACCAAATCTGGCAAGAAAGCTGCCGTTCAGTGGATGCTAGCTCAGCAGATTTCAGTCTTGAGGAAGAATGCGGGCCGGAATCGTTAGGTATCAGGGACGACGCCATACGCGCTGCTTCTTGTAGACGCGCGTCGAGGACGCTTTCGATCTCCCGCTGGCTAGCGACATAAATCCAGCAGATAGCCGCCAACCATATGATTCCGGTAGCAGTTAAAAGAATTGCAAAAAGCCGGTTTCTGAGCGAACTCATGAATCGAGCCTCATGCGATAGCCAATTCCGCGGATGGTCTCGATTTTTTCGCGTCCCACCTTTGTTCGAAGCTTATGGATGTGAACTTCTACCGTGTTGCTTTCGATCTCTTCCTGCCATCCGTAAAGGCGACTTTCGATCTCATTCTTGGACATCACACGGCCAGGATGACTCATTAGGGCTGACAGAATTGAAAATTCTCGCCGCGAGAGAGGATTCGTTTCATCATTTACGGTGACGGTCATTTGCGCGGGATCGAGTGTAAGGCCATTGAAGGTCAAGCATGGTGAAGCGCGCCCAGTCTGTCGACGGCATATCGCTCGCACGCGAGCGGCTAGCTCATCGAGGTCGAAAGGCTTTCCGATGTAGTCGTCGGCGCCAGAATCCAGGCCTTTGATACGATCCGCAATCTCATCGAGAGCCGTCAGCATCAGAACTGGAGTTCTGTCGCCGCCGGCCCGTAGCTCTGTCAGCAGATCGAGACCGGAGCCGTCGGGCAGCATGACATCCAAGACCAGCGCGTCGAATTCACTCAATGCGGCCGCGGCTCGGCCGTCGGCACATGTGGATACGACGTCCAAGGTGGCGCCAAACATACCGAGCCCGACCTTAAGGCCGTTTGAAATGACGGGATCGTCTTCCACGATCAAAATGCGCAAGTTGGAAACTCCGGCAGGCCGCTCCCGCTCGCCGATGAAACTTAAGTGGACCTTAAGACCATCCGAATGGGGGCCCGGCCCTATCTACTACGCAAAAGGAGGCTGCCTGTTACGTCAGATAGCAACAAAAGGCTGCGGAAAATGCCGAACGCTTACCTGGATGTCAGCACCCTGACATCCAGAGGCCAACCAAAACCAATGATGCAACGTCGCATGAACGAGAAAGGAATCGTCAACGCTGACATCGACATCGCTAGCTGCTAGCGAGAAATGCCGGCACCCGAAGATGCCGGCACGAGAAATTAGTTCTTCTTCATCGAATCTTTTTTCATGCTATCGTTGTGCATTGGATCTTTCTTCATCGTGTCCTTCTTCATGCTATCGTTATGCATAGCATCGCCTTTCATGGCGTCTCCCTTCATCGTGTCTTTTTTCATGCTATCGTTGTGCATTGAGTCCTTCTTCATTGCATCCTGTGCATGAACGGGGATCGCGCCGAAACCGAGGCTAGTTGCGATAAGGGCGGAGCTGAAGATTTTGGTGAGATTCGTCATGGTCATTCCTTTCGGTAGATGGCATGCCGAGCGAAATGCTCGGCTGTTCTGGGGCTCACGTTGCTGCAAGCCCGAGGTGGATCATCAGTCGGTTG
>Ga0182735_1002312_pt1 | contig 11671 bp, 10 predicted proteins | sample eDN5th30CKraftMG_FD_128524 | JGI IMG/M metagenome (GOLD analysis project Ga0182735, IMG submission 128524) | Enriched Miracle-Growth compost microbial communities from Emeryville, California, USA - eDNA 5th pass 30_C Kraft MG (version 2) (version 2) ... | reverse complement strand
GGTGGCCGTATCGCTGACGAGATCGATCGTAAAAGCCGGTCGCGCGCCCATACCTATGAAGCGCTTCCGGACTTGATGCGTTGCAGTCCTTCGCGCACGGCGCTCAGCGCGCTGTCGATGTCGGCATCGTTGTTATAGGCATGCAAGCCGAAGCGCATCTGCCCTCGCCGGATCGTATGGGCGACTTTCCGTTCAATCAGATGTTCTGAAAGCGGCTGTATGGTGGGATCGGTGGAAAACCCGTGCCCGCCCGCATTGATCAGGCCCAGCGTTACGATATGGGATTGCTTTGGCCCCCGGCCCGGCACGGCCGGCGTCATCCCCAGCTCGCATAGCCCGTCGTGAAACTTGGCCGCCAGCCGCAGGACATGCTTCTCGATGTTTTCAGTGCCCAGCTCCAGCAACATGTCCAGCGAAGCATCGGCGGCGTAGGCGCCCGCCAGATTGAAGCTGCCGACTTCGAAGCGGCGGCTGTCGGGTTGATATTCGTAATCGAACTCGCCCATGGTGGAATGGTCGTCGGTCTTCTGGACGACGGCCGGGCGCGACAGATAAGCGGGTTCGAGGCGCTCTATCCATTTAGGAGAAACATACAGGAAGCCGAAGCCGTACAAGCCTAGCAGGCCCTTGGACACCGAGGTTGCGAATCCATCGACCATCTCGACCGAGAAGTCATGGTGCATGATGCCGGCGGTCTGCACGCCATCGACGAGCAAGAACACGTCGCGCTTGCGGCATGCTTCCCCTAGGGCGCGCAGATCGGTGCGGTGGCCGGGCGCAAACGTGGCCGAGGCCACCGTCATCAGCCGCGTCCGCCCGTCTATGGCGGAAATCAGCGCATCGATGTCGATGGAGCCATCCGGCAAGGGATCGATCACACGCAGCTCCAGGCCCCGCCGGCGCTGCCGCAGCCATGGATAAATGTTGTTGGGATGCTCGCAGTCCGAAGTCAACACCACATTGTCGCCGGCCTTCCATGGGAGCGCCCATGCGATGCTGTTGGTGCCGTCGGAGACATTGCGGATCGCCGCGATCGTCTCCGGCGCGACGTTCATCAGCCGGGCGAATTTGCGGCGGGCGGAAGCGACGCGCAGTTCGTGCTGCACGCGATTCACCGACGCCATCTCGAGACGGTCGAGAAATTCCTCCACGGCCGCGCGCACGCGGCGATGCAGAATCATCTTGTCGCAGATCGACAGGTAAGTCTGAGCACGGAGCGCGGGAAAGCCGCCGCGGAAGGCGCTGAATGTCAAGGGCGCATCCAGCGCCGGCTCGGATGTAAGTACATTGGAAGTCATGGAATCGATCCTAGCTCAAGAAGGGACAAATCATCAATGCAGTATCTGGCTCAAAAACAGGCGCGTCCGCTCGTTGGAGGGCGCCTCGAAAAACTGTTCGGGGGGAGCGGCTTCGACGATTTCACCGCCGTCCATGAATACCACCAGGTCGGCGACCTTGCGGGCGAAATTCATTTCATGCGTCACGCAAATCATCGTCATGCCCGCGTCCGCAAGTTCCGTCATCACGTCGAGCACTTCGTGGATCATTTCCGGATCCAGCGCGGAAGTGGGCTCGTCGAACAGCATGACATGCGGCTGCAGCATCAAGGAGCGGGCTATCGCGACACGTTGCTGCTGCCCTCCGGATAGTTGTCCCGGATACTTCTTGGCCTGCTCGGGTATGCGCACGCGGCGCAGCAATTCCATCGCCCGGTCCTGCGCCTCGCCTTGCGGCACGCTCTGCGCCAGCATCGGCCCCAGCGTCAGGTTATCCAGCACCGTCAGGTGAGGAAACAGGTTGAAATTCTGGAACACCATCCCGACTCTGCGCCGCACCGCCTCGATCTGGCGTATATCCGAGTTGACCTCTATTCCATCGACGACGATGCTTCCTTCCTGATGTTCTTCGAGCCGATTGATGCAGCGGATGGAGGTGGACTTGCCCGATCCCGAAGGGCCGCAAATCACCACTTTCTCGCCGCGGCCAACCACCAGATTGACATCGCGCAGCACGTGGAAATCGCCATACCATTTGTTGACGTCCTTAAGCTGCACGGCGATGGCCGCCCCCGATTCCTTTGATTCAGTCATGTCAGCGCCTTACGTTGAGCCTGGATTCCACGCTTTGCTGGGCGCTGCGGCGCTTGCGCGAACAGGCTGTCTTCGTCCAACAGATCAAAAACGATGTTCACATTGGCTGCGAGGCCGCGCCTGATGGCGGCGGGGATGGATGCCCGCAGTTTCCGGCAGAGGCCGGGTTTGGCTTGCACTTCGATCCGCAAACCCATGACCGTATGCACTTCGCCGGGGCCGGCGCTGACTTCCACGACAATACCCAATTGCTTGTGGATCGATGCCTGCATGTGCCGCAAGTCGGCGAGGCTGGCAAGGCGTTCCAGCCGCTGAACCAGCCGCTTTTCCTCTTCGCGCGTCAGCAGCAGCACGCGCAGGTCGCCATCGGGGCTGGATAGCAACTGCTGTCGTTCGCAGATACAGGCGCCGGGCGGGCACTCTGTGCGCAAGGATGGCATGGTCAAGGCCTGTCAATGCTGAAAGGGCCTACGCACCGGCCCTTTGTGCCGTCAAATATCAGAGCGATTATTCTACGACGCCGGCCGTGTGATGCCTATGGCCGGCATATCGGCCGTCCCAAGCCATGGCCGATATCAACATACCGGCATCGACATGCGGGTATCAAGACGCCTGGATCGACATGCCGCTATCAAGATGCCACATCGACACGCTACATCAACATGCCAGCGTCAACATGGCTGGGCATAAGCGCCGGCATCGGCCCTTTACGCCTTGGCTTCCTCCGCGGCTTTCCATAAATCAACCAGCTTCAGCCTCTGCACCTTTCCTGATGGCCCCTTGGGCAGCTCGTCGACGATGCGGATTTCACGCGGGGTCTTGTAGCGGCCCAGCGCCTCGCGGCAATATTCCTGCAGTCCTCGCGCATCGGCCTGCGCCCCCGGCTTCAGCGTGACAGCGGCGTAGATTTCCTGGCCATAGTCCGCATCCGGCAGCCCGACGGCGGCCGCCTCCAGGACGGCCGGGTGCCCGAGCAAGGCCTCGTCGATCTCGCGCGGGGCGATGTTTTCGCCGCCCTTGATGATGAGTTCCTTGATGCGGCCGGTGATGGTGAAATAGCCTTGCGCATCGCGAAAGCCCAAGTCGCCCGTGCGCAGCCAGCCATCGGCGTCGAAAGCTTTGGCGGTTTCCGCCGGGTTGTCGAAATAGCCTTGCATGACATTGGGGCCGCGCAGCACGACCTCCCCTATTTCGCCATCCGCCGCCTGCCCTCCGTCCTTGCCGGCGATGCGGGCTTCGACGCCGCAAGGCAGGCCGGGCGAACCATAGCGCCGGCCGGCGGGGTCTTGCGGATTGCAGAAGATGACGGACGCGGTCTCTGTCATGCCCATGGCTTCGATGATGGGAACGCCGAAGCGGCGCTCGAAAGCCTGGTGGTGCTCCACCGGCAGCGGCGCGGACGCCGAGCGCCCAAACCGTACGCTGGCATGGGATGCATCGCTGGCCTGCGGTTCGGCATTGAGCAGATAGGCGATGATGGTGGGCACCATGTTCAGCCAGGTGCACTGATAGCGGTCGACCATGTCCCACCAGCGGCTGGCGCTGAAGCGGCGCGGCGCGACAATGCTACCGCCGGAGACGAAAGGAGTCAGCGTGGCGATGACCTGGCCGTTGATATGGTAGAGCGGCAGCGCCGACAGCACCCTGTCTTCAGGGCCCAGGCCGTGCCAGCCGGCCACCGAGCGGGCGCCGTGCAGCAGGTTGGCATGGCTGAGCGGCACGCCCTTGGGCGTACCCGTAGTGCCCGAGGTATACATCAGCAAGGCCATGTCGCCGGGCGCCGGCGCCGGCGCGCCGGCAAGGGCCGGGCCGTCTTGCGCGAAGGTGTTTTCGTCCGGGTCGACTTCGATGATCTCGGGCGCGTCGCCCGCCAGTTCAGGCAACACTTTGCGCACGGTGGCGGCCAGGTCCGCGCAGGTCACCACCATGCGCGCGCGGCTGTGGCGCAGGCAGTGCAGCAGCTGCGCGGGCGTCGCCAATAAATTCAGGGGCACGATGACATAGCCGCCGGCCATGGACGCAAGAAAGATCAGGCCCGCCTGCATGCCGTTGGGCAACAGCATGGCGATGCGGTCGCCGGACTGCAGGCCGCGCCCCGCCGCCCAGCGCCTGAAGCGCTCCGCCTGGATCGCCAGTTCGCCGTAGCTCAGCTGTGCGCCGGTTTCCGGAGCGATCAGCAGGGCGGCGCCGCCTTGTTTTTCCGCATGGGCATGAAGCACTTCATGCAAAGTCTGAGCGGTGTTGTTCTTCATCGTCCGAACCTTTCGAAGAAAGAACCAAATATCTGCGCCTCGGTGGGCATGCTGCCGGGTATCGGATGCACGACGCGGGTAGTGTTCAGGTACTGCCGGTAGTCCATATTGGACGAAAAATTGTTGCCGCCCCAGGTGCCGCAGCCCATGGAAAGGGAAAACGGCAGGCCGTTTTCAAAGCTGCCGCCGGTGGCCACGGTATGCGGCTGGTTGACGATGACCCGCGCGACCGGCAAGGCTTCGGCCAGATGTCGCGCGTGGGCGTCCGCCTGGGCGGGATCGATATGCAGGCCGACGGAATGGCCCGCGCCCTGATAGGCGTAGATGGACGCCACGATCTGCACGGCGTGATCGCGGTCCCGGCTGCGGTACATGGTCAGCACGGGCGACAGCTTCTCGCCAGAAAAAGGGTGGTCGGGACCGAAGCCGTCTTCCTCCACCAACAACGCTTTGGCCTGTGCCAGTTCCGGCCGCTGCAAGCCCACCGCGGCGGCGATGGCGCCGGCCGACTTGCCGGTGATCGCGGCGGACAGCCTGCCCTCGGGCCACATCGCCGCCTGCAGCACCGCCTTTTCGTCGGCTTCCAGCAAGACGCCCCCCAGCTTGGCGAACTCCTGGACGAAACGGTCCGCCACGGATTGATCGACAATGACGCTGTTTTCCGACGAGCAGCTGGTGGCGTTGTCGAAAGTTTTGGACAGCATGATGCGTTCGGCCGCGGCCTTGAGGTCGGCGCTGGCGTCGACAATGCTGGCCACATTGCCCGCCCCCACCCCGAAAGCCGGCGTGCCGCTGAGGTAGGCGGCCCGCACATTGGCCTGGCTGCCGGTGGCGACGACCAGATCCGCCTGCATCATCAATGCGTGGGTCAAGGCCTTGGATACGGGCGCGGGCAACATTTGCACCAGGCCTTCGGCCAAGTTGCGGTCCATGCCGATGCGTTCGAGCTCGTCGTGGATGAAGCCGAGCAGCATCTGGCAGGTGCCGACGCCTTTCGGGGAAGGCGCCACGATCACGGCATTGCGGCACTTCAGGGCGTTGATGATTTTGTTGGCGGGCGTCGCCCCCGGGTTGGTGGATGGCGTAATGGCCGCCACCACCCCGACGGGCCGGGCGAATTCCACCAGGCCCAGCTCCGGGTTTTCAGAGATCACCCCGACTGTCTTGGCTTTTTGCAGATCCCTGAGCAGACCCAGCGTCTTGCGATGGTTCTTGGTGATCTTGTCGGCGACATTGCCCAGCCCGGTGTCGCGCACCGCGATTTCGGCCAGCTTGCGGTTGCGCTCCGGCTCCATGATGGCCCAGCCGCAGGCCACGGCAAGATCGTCCGCCTGCGCCTGCGTATAGTCATTGATGGCCTGCTGAGCTCGACGGCCCCGCTGTATTAGGGCGGCCACCTGCGCCATGGCCTGGTCGTCGGTGCGCAGGGGTAGCTGGGCCGTTGATGTCTGCATGATGAATCTCCTGTGTCTGTGATCTCGATGGTTTTCAATCGAGCTTGATATTGGCCTCCTTGGCCAGGGACGCCCATTTGCTCAATTCAGTTTTTACTACAGAGCCCAGTTGCTGCGGCGTGCTGCCCACCGCCACTGCGCCCTGGCCCAGCAGTTTCTCTTTGATATCGGGCTTCTGCACGGCGACCGCGATGGCTTTGGACAGGCGGTCGATAATGGCTTGCGGCGTCTTGCTGGGCACGAACATCGCATACCATGAATCCACCTCGAAATCGGGTACGCCCGACTCCTGCACCGTGGGCACGTCGGGGAACATGGGGCTGCGCTTCACCGTGGATACGGCCAGCGGCTTCAGCCTCCCCGCCTTGACGAAGCTCGCGGCCGCCGGAATGGAGACCCACAGCAGGGGAATCTGATTGCCCAGCACATCATTGACGGCCGGCCCGCCTCCCCGATACGGAATATGCTGCATATGGACGCCGGTGCGCAGCCCCAGGAGCTCTCCCGCAATGTGGCTGGGCGAGCCGTTGCCCACGGAACCGTAAGAGATTTCGCCCGGCTTGGCCTTGGCTTCCTTCAGCACCTCGGCGATATTGTTGGCGGGAAACCCCGGGTTGGCGACGAGTATCTGCGGCAGCGACGCAACCAGGGAAACCGGCGCGAAGTCGTTGGCCGTATCGAAGTTGAGTTTCTTGTAAATGGCGGGATTGATGGTGTGCGAGGACAGGGTGAACAGCACGGTATAGCCGTCCGGGTCGGCCCGCGCCACGGCTTCCGTGCCTATCATCCCCGCCGCGCCGCCGCGGTTTTCGATGACGACGGTCTGCCCCAACGGCTTGCTGAGATCTTCCTGGATGATGCGGGCGATGATGTCGGTGCCGCCGCCTGGGGGATAGGGAACCACCATGCGCACCGGACGATTGGGCCATTGGTCGTTCGCCAGGGCCACGGGCGCCGCCGCGCATAGCCCCGCCGCCATGGCGAGCGGCAAGGCCAAATTCCGCAATGTATGAAATACTTTGAAGTTACCGCTACTACCAGACCCGCGACTGCTCGACATTGGAATAAACATTGTTGTCTCCTTGCTGGTGGAGCCGCCCGAAGGCGGCTGGTAATCAACTCGTTGTTCTCATGCCCTGCTCATACCGATAGTGTTGAAAACGAGCTCTGGCGCCTCCACGCCGGAGCGATAGCCCAATAGCGCCGACGTCGCAGCGGCCGCCTTGCGCAAGGGTTCGATCAATTCCGGAAGACGTTCCGGCGTGGCGCGTATGGTGGGCAGACTGATGCCCAGCGCGCCCACCACGTGACCGCGGCCGTCGAATACCGGCGCCCCCAGCCCCGAAACGTCCGCCCGCCATTCGCCGCGATTCAAGGCATAGCCCCGATCGCGCACTTCGCGCAAATCATCGAGCAAGCTCTTGTATTTCACGTGGCTGTGGGGGGTGTAGGCCTGCAAGGCCGGCAGCGTTTTCTTCAGCCACGCCAGCCCCTGTGCTTCCTGGTCCGGCATCGAAAAGGCAAGCAGGACTTTGCCGCTGGCCACGCACTGCGCCGGGGCATGGCCGCCGATGTGCGAATAGGCCGCCACCGGCTGCGGGCTGTCCACCTTGTCCAGGTAAACCACGTGGTCGCCGTCGCGCACGACCAGATGGATGGTTTCCAGAGTATCGGCCGCAAGCATGGCCATGGCCTGGTGCGCAACATGGCGGATGTCCAGCGCGCCTACGACCCGCGACCCCAGCTCGAACAAGCGCAGGCTGGGTTCATAGCGGGAATCGGCAACCTGCCTGACATAGCCCAGCGTCGTCAGAGTTTTCAGGGTGCGATGGGCGTTGCTCGGAACCAAAGAAAACGCCTGCGCCACGTCCGAGACGCTGCGGGGCGTTTTGCTGTTGACCAGGTATTCCAGCACCAAAAGGCCTTTGGCCAGCGTCTTGTCCATATTCCAAATAATAGAATGAAATTCTATTTTTAATTATAGGCGCATTTATGGAGCGCGTAAAGGAAAAGATAGAAGTTGCAGGAAGAGGCAATGAATGGCGGAGGTGAACGCGGAAGGGGAGCACACGCCCGGCGCGGCGCCGATGCGGGCTGCCAGGCGGCGGCCACCCCTACGCGGCCGCCGCCAATGCGCTATCGCTCGATGCCGGCCGCCACGCCGCCGTCCTCCGCATAGGCCGCCGATATCATTTGCGCCAGCCTTAGGGCGGCGGCCGACCGGTGCCCGGAGCGGCGCCACAGGATGGCGGCCTGCCGCTTCGGAACGGGATGCAGCAGCGGAATCTTGCGCACCGGCTTGCTGTCCTGCACGGCCCCTTGCGGCAATATGCTGGCAAGCGCGGTGTTGTGCAGGACGGCGATGATGGGGTCGATCGCGTTCATCTCGAGGACTACCCGCAAAGGCGTACCGGCCCGCGAAAAATAGTCGTCCAGATAATGCCGGACGCCGAATTCGTGGGTCAGCAGCACCAGCGGCAATTCCGCCAGGCGCTGCATGGGCACGGCATCCACATTCACCCACGGGTGCCGGGAGCCGACGATCAGCATCAAGGACTCTTCAAACAGCAGCTCGGTGACGAAGTTCCTGTCATCCGGGTTGCTATAGCCCACGGCGAAATCCAGCTCGCCCTTTTGCAGGCTTTCCTGCATCTCGGTGCGCGGCAACTGCAGGGCGACGATATGCACGCCCGGGAACCGGGAAGCGAAATCGGCAAATACCGCCGGCAGCTTCGAGGCGGAAAACGAATGGAACACGGCGACGCGCAGATTGCCATACAGCAAGCCTTCCAGATCCTTGACCGCCGTAACTCCCTGATTCACATTGCGCAGTATCTCGGCGCAATAAAGCGCGAAGACTTTCCCCGCCTCGGTGAGTTCGACCCGATGGCCCAGGCGATGCAACAGGTGCGTGCCCAGTTCATCCTCCAGCTGCTTGATCTGGTGGGAAAGCGTGGGCTGCGTGACATGCACGGCTTCAGCGGCGCGCGAGAAGCTGCCGGCTTTGCAAATCGCCTGGAAATAGCGGATATGCCTGAGTTCCACGATGGTATTTCCCCTTGCGGCGCCGGCCGGCGCGAACGCGCTTTCAACAGGCCGCTTTTATTTCTGAACGGACATCGAGCTGCGGAGCGTCCCGGCGTCCCGGCTTCTCATCTTCGCATCTCCGTATCTTCGTATAGATGCAGTTTATAGAAAACATAGAAATTAATCATTTGATTTATACCCCTGCGCTTCCCACAATGGAGCCGTAGCACAAAGTTGGTCCCAAGAATGATGTCATCATGAGGAAACAACGGTGAGTACAGCTTCTTTCACTTTCCTGCGAAAGTTCGCGGCAGGCATATTGCTATTCATGCTTTGCGGCATCGCCGGCGCGCAGTCCTGGCCAAGCAAACCCATACGCATGATCATCCCCTTCTCGCCCGGCGGCGTTTCAGACATTCTGGGCCGGTTCTGGGCGGACAAGCTTTCAAAGACCCTGCAAACGCCGGTGGTGGTCGAGAACCGGCCGGGGGCCGGCACCACCATCGCCTCCGGCGTGGTTGCCGCCGCGCCGCCCGATGGCTACACCCTTTATTTCACCGACATTACAACGCATGCGATCAATGCGACCTTGTACAAGAACCTGCGCTACGACACGGTGCGCGACTTCACCGACATCGCCATGGTGGCGGGCGCGCCGCTGGTGTTGGTCGTTCCATCTAAATTCCCCGCCGATACGCTGCAGGCGTTCATCGACTATGCCAAAAGCAAACCGGGCGAATTGAATTACGCGTCTTCCGGCAATGGAACCATCCTGCATCTGGCCGCCGAAGCCCTGAAAAGCGCAGCCGGCATCAAGCTGACCCACGTGCCATACAAAGGCAGCACGGAAGCCATCATGGCCACGCTCAGCGGACAAACCTCGGTCAATTTCGCGCCCATTGCCCCCGTCGTGGAACATTTGAAGGCGGGAAGCTTGAAAACACTGGGCGTTACGTCCGCAAGCAAGAACGCCGCGTTGCCTGACACCGATCCGATAGCGAAAACCATCCCGTCATTTGAAATCATCCTTTACTCCGGAATACTCGGCCCCGCCAATATGCCCAAGGACATCGTGGACCGGATCAACACCGCCATCGCCCAGAACATGAACGACGCGGATACGAAAAAGCTTTACGCCAACATCGGCGCGGACCGCATCACCATGTCGCCGTCCGAATTCAGAAGCCTTTTTGCCGACCTGACGAAAACCATGGGACGCTTGGTCGAGCAATCCGGCGCTCGGGTGAATTGACAGGCGCAGTATTTCAGCAAACCAGCCACAAACAGGAAGCAAGCACATGAATTCCCACTCTTTCTCGATCGCGAACACAGAAGTTCCGCCCGGAAAACGCGCGTCCGCCATGCTGCATGTGACGCGCACCCTGCGCGGCGACCTGGCCGTGCCGGTCCATGTGATCAATGGCGCCAGCGCGGGGCCGGTATTCGCCGTCCTGTGCAATGTCCATGGCGATGAAGCCATGCCCTTGCTGGCCGCCCTGCGGCTCTATCGGGAAATCGAGGCATCGAAGCTGTCGGGCACGCTGATCCTCTTGCCGGTTTGCAACCCGCTGGCCTTTTCGGATTTCCGCAGGGAAAGCGCCGAGCAGCGGGAAAACACCGATTTGCATCGTTGCTTCCCTGGCAATGCGCGTGGTTCGGTGACCGAAATGATCGCTCGTACACTGGCGGAAAATGTGCTGGACAAGGTGGATGCTTTATGCGACATGCATTCCGGCGGCCAAGGCGGGCGCATACATCAGCGCGCCGACCTGAGCGAAGCCGCCACCGGCGAAGTGCGGGACAAGAGCCTGGAACTATGCCGCGTGTTCGGAACCGGTGTCGTGCACGTCAATAACCTCCCGCCCAGCACAGCCGTCGGCTATCTGAACTCGCGCGGCAAGCCGGCCGCGGGGGTTGAAATAGGCGGCACGTATATGGCCGGGCCCATGACTGAAGAATTCGTGTCGAGGATAGTGCGCGGCCTGACCAATCAAATGAAAAGCCTGGGCATGCTGGAAGGCGCGCCGGAGCTGCCGGCCAAGCAGTATCTTTTTACGCGCAAGGAGCGCAAAGAGGCGAATCCCACCAAGGGCGGCTATGTGATCAGCCATGCCAACGGCATTCAGGATCTGGGGCGCTGGGTCAAGGCCGGAGAAAAACTCGGCTCGGTGGTAGACCCCTATACATTTGAAGAATCGGAAGCCCTGGCCGCGCCCTGCGACGGCGTGCTGTTCTTCAGCCGCATGTCCGGCCCGGCCGAGGCGGGCGCAAAAGGCTATGCCATCGCCGACGCGGCGGGCCTGAAGGAAATTTGATGGAATCAGTCCGCCGGTATAGCGGCGCCAGGCTGGAAGCTTTCTGCAAAGCCGCGCTCGAGGCGCTATCGGTCAAGCCCGGGGATGCCGCCATTGTCGCCAATTGCCTGGTCAGCGCCAATTATCAAGGCATAGATACCCACGGCGTGGCCCGCTTGCCGACTTATATGCGCCGCTTGGCGCAAGGGGCCATCGACCCTGGCGCGACACCGGTCAAGCATGCGGGACGGGGCGCCGTCGCGATCATCGACGGCAAAAACGCCCTGGGCCCCGTGGCCGCCCAGGCGGGCATGGAAGAAGCGATCAAGCTCGCCCGCCTGCATGGCGTCGCTTATGTCGGCGTACGCAACAGCAATCATTTTTCCTACGCCGCCCACTACTGTGAACTGGCCGCGGCGCGCGGCCTGATCGGCATTTGCTCTTCGGGCGGCGAACCCACCGTAGCGCCATGGGGCGGCGTACATCCCTTCTTCACCAACAGTCCCCTGGCTCTTGCCGCCCCGACCAGCGCGGCCCCTGTGGTGGTGGACCTT
>Ga0182735_1002311_pt1 | contig 11672 bp, 9 predicted proteins | sample eDN5th30CKraftMG_FD_128524 | JGI IMG/M metagenome (GOLD analysis project Ga0182735, IMG submission 128524) | Enriched Miracle-Growth compost microbial communities from Emeryville, California, USA - eDNA 5th pass 30_C Kraft MG (version 2) (version 2) ... | reverse complement strand
GACCGGCGAAATCCATTTCGTCGACAGCGGCTATAACGTCATCGCCATGCCGCAGCCCGAAGCGCTGAAAGCCGATACGGCCGGCAAGGACGAATAGTTCCCGGCTGGAGCATTCCGAGCGAACGGGCACCGGACGATGCCGCGCAGCGGATCAGTGATCCGCTTCCTTCTCGAGCAGCGCCGGATTTTCGATGCAGTAATAGCCCGAGAGGCGGTTCACCAGCTTGCGGCGCTTCCAGTCGGCGAGGATGCGGTTGACGTTCTCGCGCGCGATGCCGGCGAGCGCGGCGAGCTCGCTCTGGTCGAATTTCTGCCGGATGACGATGCGGCCCTGGCCGACGTTCTCGCCGAAGTGCCCCGCGAGCTCGAGCAGCGTCATTGCCACGCGGCCGCGCAGCGGCAGGAAGCTTTCCGCCGCGATCACCGCGTCGGTTTCGCGCAGGCGCTGCGCCAGCATCGTCACGAGATGCTTGTAGACTTCCGGATTCTGCCGCGCGACTTCCTCGAAGCGTGCGCGGCTCACGAACAGCAGCTCCGCCTCGCGCACCGCCGCGACGGCGGCCGAGCGCGGCTGCCCATCCAGCATGGCGAGCTCGCCGACGATGGCGCCCGGGCCGAGAATGGCGAGGATGCGCTCGTCGCCGTTGGCCGAATGCATGACGACCTTGAGGAGCCCTTTCTCGACGCGGTAGCAGCCGTCGCCGTCATCGCCGGCCAGGAACAGCGTCTCGTCCGCAGCGAGGCGCGAGCGCGTCGCGCTGCCGAATAGCTGCTGCGACAGCTCGGGCGGCAGGCTGGACAGGACACTTTGGGGGCGGCCGGAGCGCGGCATCGTTCCTCACTCGTTGTGGCGCGGCGGATATTACAGCATACGGGGCTGCCAGGCAGGAGCGATCGGCGAACCTGCATAAGACTCTCTAAAGGCTCGCCAAAAAAAATCGCCCGAGGTTTCGCTCGAGCGGCTGATCCGGGGGGGGGGGGAAGACCGGATGGGCGGAAAATCCGGCCGGCAGTTCGGGATTTGTTGATCATGCAGGTCAGAAAACATGCCGGCCGGTGCACGGAAATGGCGCACCGGCCGGGAATCTCAGGGGGACGGGCCGTTTTGGGACGGGCAGGTCTGTAGCAACTGGCGTTCGCGATCGCCCGAAGGCGGTGTTGAACGTGAGGGCGAACCACGCTCTCGATGAAAACAAAACTAGCCCAACCCGCCGGCGCGCGAAGTGACGGCCAACACAGAATCGTCGATTTCCGTAAACCTCTATTTGATCCGTAGTTTCGGGTTTTCCGGCGCGGATTCCGCGTGTTTCCCGGGTCTTTCCCGAGCCAGAGGAACAAAAAAGGGCGGCTCGCGGGCCGCCCTTTCTCGCTCGGATTGGCTTGCGCGGCTTATTCGGCCGCGCCTTCGTTCTGCTTCTCGCGCTCGGTCTTCTGCTTGGCCTCGAGGTCCTCGCCGGTCTGCTGATCGACGGCCTTCATCGACAGGCGGACCTTGCCGCGATCGTCGAAGCCGAGCAGCTTGACCTTCACCTTGTCGCCTTCCTTGACGACGTCGGAGGTCTTCTGCACGCGCTCCTTGGCAAGGTGCGAGATATGCACGAGGCCGTCCTTGGCGCCGAAGAAGTTCACGAAGGCGCCGAAGTCCATGACCTTCACCACGGTGCCGTCGTAGATCTGGCCGACTTCCGGGTCCGAGGCGATCGACTTGATCCAGTTGACCGCCGCCTTCATGGCTTCGCCGTCGGCGGAGGCCACCTTCACGGTGCCGTCGTCCTCGACGTTGATCTTGGCGCCGGTCTTCTCGACGATCTCGCGGATCACCTTGCCGCCGGTGCCGATCACTTCGCGGATCTTGTCGACCGGGATCTTGAAGCTCTCGATGCGCGGCGCGTACTGGCCGAGCTCGCCGCGGGCGGAGGTGATGGCCTTGCTCATCTCGCCGAGGATATGCATGCGGCCGTCCTTCGCCTGGGCGAGGGCGGTCTTCATGATCTCCTCATTGATGCCGGCGATCTTGATGTCCATCTGCAGCGAGGTGACGCCGGCGGCGGTGCCCGCCACCTTGAAGTCCATGTCGCCGAGATGGTCCTCGTCGCCGAGGATGTCGGAGAGCACGGCGTAGCGCTTGTCCTCGAGGATCAGGCCCATCGCGATGCCCGCCGTCGGCGCCTTGAGCGGCACGCCGGCGTCCATCAGCGCGAGCGAGGAGCCGCACACCGTCGCCATCGACGACGAGCCGTTCGACTCCGTGATCTCCGAGACTACGCGCAGCGTGTAGGGGAACTGCTCCTTGCTGGGCAGCACCGGGTGCAGCGCGCGCCAGGCGAGCTTGCCGTGGCCGATCTCGCGGCGGCCGGGGGAGCCCAGCCGGCCGGTCTCGCCGACCGAGAACGGCGGGAAGTTGTAGTGCAGGAGGAACGTCTCCTTGTAGGTCCCGGTGAGCGAGTCGATGTACTGCTCGTCCTCGCCGGTGCCGAGCGTCGCGACGACCAGCGCCTGCGTCTCGCCGCGGGTGAACAGCGCCGAGCCGTGGGTGCGCGGCAGCACGCCGACCTCCGCCACGATCGGGCGGACCGTCTTGACGTCGCGGCCGTCGATGCGCCGGCCGGTGTCGAGGATGTTCCAGCGCACGATCTTGGCTTCGAGCTCCTTGAACACGGCGGCGACCGCGAGCTTGTCGTGGGCCGGCTTCTCCGCGTCCGCCGGGCAGAACTTCTCCAGCACCTTGGCCTTGACGTCCGCGACTGCGGCGTAGCGTTCCTGCTTGGCCTGGATCGAATAGGCCGCGCGCAGGTCCTTCTCGCAGAACGCGAGCATTTCCTTTTCGAGCGCGGAGCGATCGGGCGCGGCGAACTCGCGCGGCTCCTTCGCGGCCTTTTCGGCAAGCTCGATGATCGCGTTGATGACAGGCTGGAAGTGGCGGTGACCGAACATCACCGCGCCGAGCATGATCTCCTCGGACAGCTCCTTGGCTTCCGATTCGACCATCATCACCGCATCGCTGGTGCCGGCGACGACGAGGTCGAGCGCGCTTTCCGGCATTTCGTCGACCTGCGGATTGAGCACGTACTCGTTATTGATGAAGCCGACGCGCGCGGCGCCGATCGGGCCCATGAAGGGGACGCCGGAGAGCGTCAGGGCGGCGGAGGCGGCGACCATCGACAGGATGTCGGGGTCGTTCTCCATGTCATGCGAATAGACGGTGACGATGACCTGGGTGTCGCAGCGATAGCCTTCCGCGAACAGTGGACGGATCGGACGATCGATCAGGCGGGAAACCAGCGTTTCCTTTTCGCTCGGGCGTCCTTCGCGCTTGAAATAGCCGCCCGGAATGCGGCCGGCGGCGAACGCCTTCTCCTGGTAGTTACAGGTCAGCGGAAGGAAATCGATGCCTTCCTTCGGCGTCTTGGCCGAGACCACGGTGGCGAGGACGGTCGTCTCGCCGTAGGTCGCCAGCACGGCACCGTCGGCCTGACGCGCGACCTTGCCGGTTTCGAGGACGAGCGGACGCCCGCCCCAATCGAGTTCCACACGATGCTTATCGAACATATTTGCTTTCTCTCACGGTTCGGACAGGCCGGCGAACCATGAGCAAGACGGCGAGAAGCTGCTGCATGCGAAGCGGCATCGATGCAACAGCGTCCGGCGATCCTGCCATGGCTTTCCGTACCTTGGCTTTTAAGCCTTGCGGCATCGGGCAAATTCATTTGCCCGAAATTGCCCGACGGCCCATGCCATCGGGTCGAGCGGCAGCGGCACGTGCCTTCTGCCATAACGCCGCGCGGACTTGTCCGCGCGGTCACAAAACCAGGGTCGTCAAATCGCTTCGTGGCGAGCCGCCTTGCGGGTCGCGGTGAAAGCGTTCAGCGGCGGATGCCGAGCTTCTCGATGATGGTCTGGTAGCGCGCCTCGTCGATGCGCTTGACGTAATCGAGGAGCTGACGACGCTGGGAAACGAGCTTGAGCAGCCCACGCCGGGAATGGTTGTCCTTGACGTGCGACTTGAAGTGCTCGGTGAGATTGTTGATCCGCTCGGAAAGGATCGCGATCTGCACCTCCGGCGACCCCGTGTCGCCGGTCTTGGTGGCATGAGTCTTGATGAGTTCGGCCTTGCGGTCCGCGGTAATCGACATCGTCAATAACCCTCGTTGAGGCGGGCTCTGCCGTGCAGGCCCGCCAGATTGAACACACGCTTGGGGACGATCTCGCCGCGGCTCGTTTCGGCCAGCGCGAGCAACTGGCCCGCGACCGTCACATGAACGATGCCGTTGACGACAGGAGCATCCCGTCCGCGCAACAGGACGGCCTGGCCCCGCTGGAGCCTGGCCGCGTCCGCCCGGCTGACGGCCAGCGCCGGGATGTCGTCCAGCGCGGTCTCGACGGGCAGCAGCGCGTCGGCAAGGCTTGCCTCGCCGACGGCGGCTTTCTGGCACATAGCCTCCAGTTGTTCCAGTGAAATCATGCTCTTTTCGGTAAAGGGACCCACCCGCGTCCGGCGCAGCGCCGAGACGTGGCCGCGGCAGCCCAGCAACTGGCCCATATCGCGGGCAATGGCCCGGACATAGGTGCCTTTGCCGCATTCGGCCTCGAAAACCGCGTGATCCGCGTCCGGAACGTCGACCAGGACCAGTGAATGGATGTCCACCGGCCGGGCCTGGAGTTCCACCGCTTCGCCGTCGCGGGCAAGGTCGTAGGCGCGCTCACCGTCGACCTTGATGGCCGAGAAGCGGGGCGGCACCTGCAGGATCGTGCCGGTGAAGCGGGGCAGCAGCGCGCGGATGGCGTCCGCGCCCGGGCGGGCGTCGCTCGTCGCGATGACGCGGCCTTCGGTATCGTCGGTATCGCGCTCTTCGCCCCACCTCACGGTGAAGCGATAGGTCTTGCGGCCGTCCATCACGAAGGGGACGGTCTTGGTCGCCTCGCCGAGCGCGAGCGGCAGGCAACCGGAAGCCAACGGGTCGAGCGTGCCGGCATGGCCGGCGCGCTTGGCCGAGAACAGCCGCTTGATGCGTGCGACCGCATGAGTCGAGGTCATGCCCACCGGCTTGTCGAGGACGACCCAGCCGTGAACGTCGTGCTTGTCGCGCTTGAATTGTTGCTTCGCTTTGCCGTTTCGCTCCGGCCGCTGTGCTCCCTCCGCCGCTTGCGGGGGAGGGTTGAGGCGTGTGTCGAGCTCCTCCGCAAGCGGGGGAGGTGAAGACGGCGATAGCTTCATTGGATCGCCACTCATGATTCCGTTTCTTCGTCGCTGCCCGGTTCGAGGTCGCGTTTGACCGCCGGTGTTCTCAATAATTTCTCGATCCGTTCCGCTTCGTCGAATCGTTCGTCGAATCGGAATCGGATTTCAGGTGCGAATTTCAGGTTAACGCGGTGTGCGATCTCGCCGCGCAGGAACTTCTTGTTGCGTTCGAGCGCGTCGAGCACTTCCTTCGTGTCCTTGCCGCCGAGCGGCATCACATAGACCGTGGCGTGGCGCAGGTCCGGCGTCATGCGCACTTCGGGCACCGTGACGAGATGGCCCTCGAGCACGGGATCGTGCACGTCGCCGCGCTGGAGGATTTCCGCAATCGCGTGACGCACGAGTTCGCCGGCGCGCAGCGCGCGCTGGGAAGGGCCGGCCGGGCCGGTGTCGCGATGATTCTTGTGACGGCTCATCCAAAAAACTTTGCTGATTGATCTCCCATCGGCTGGGGCCGGACTTGTTCCGGCCATTCCGACGGGAAAAGACGCTATGCATCCCTAAGCGGGATGCCCGGCACGAGGCCGGGCATGACAGCGGAAAAGCGGAGTTAAGTTCGCGCCTGCCTGAGACTTGGACTCACAGCGAGCGTTGAACGTTCTCCACGCGATAGCACTCGATGACGTCGCCCTGGCGGATGTCCTGGTAGTTCTCGAACGCCATGCCGCATTCCTGGCCGGCGACGACTTCCCGGGCGTCGTCCTTGAAACGCTTGAGCTGCGACAGCTTGCCTTCGTGGATGACCACGTTGTCGCGGATCAGGCGCACATTGGCGCCGCGCTCGACCTTGCCGTCGGTGACGCGGCAGCCGGCGACCTTGCCGACCTTGGAGACGTTGAACACCTCGAGGATCGTCGCGTTGCCGAGCATGGTTTCGCGGCGTTCCGGCGTGAGCAGGCCCGACATCGCCTTTTTCACGTCGTCCACGAGATCGTAGATGATGTTGTAGTAGCGGATTTCGATGCCGGCGCGCTCCGCCGCCTCGCGCGCTTCCTTGTGCGCGCGGACGTTGAACGCGATGATCGGGATGCCGGAGGCTTCCGCCAGCGTCACGTCGGACTCGGTGATGCCGCCGACGCCGGCATGCAGCACGCGTGCGCCGACCTCGTCGTTGCCGAGCTTCTCGACCGCGCCGATGATCGCTTCGAGCGAGCCCTGCACGTCGGCTTTCACGACAAGCTGGAATTCCTTGCGGCCGGCGGTTTTCGCCTGCGCCATCATCTGTTCGAGCGAGCCGCGCATGCCGGACGAGCGGATCGCCAGCTTGTCGCGCTTCTGGCGCGCACGATATTCGGTGATCTGGCGCGCGCGCGCTTCGTTCTCGACGACCGCGAGACGATCGCCCGCTTCAGGCGTGCCGCCGAAACCGAGCACCTCGACCGGCGTCGAGGGACCGGCATCGCCGATGGTCTCCCCGATGTCGGAAACAAGCGCGCGTACGCGACCCCATTCCGCGCCTGCCACGACGATGTCGCCGGAATGCAGGGTGCCGCGCTGGACGAGCACGGTGGCGACCGGACCGCGGCCGCGGTCGAGCTTGGCTTCGACCACGGTGCCTTCGGCCGGCCGGTCCGGATTGGCCTTGAGGTCGAGGATTTCGGCCTGCAGCGAGATGGTCTCGAGCAGCTTGTCGAGATTGATTTTCTTGGTGGCCGATACTTCGACGTCGAGCACGTCGCCGCCGAGCGATTCCACCTGCACTTCGTGCTGCAGCAGCTCGGTGCGCACGCGCTCCGGCTTGGCATCCGGCTTGTCGATCTTGTTGATCGCGACGATCATCGGCACCTTCGCCGCCTTGGCGTGATTGATCGCCTCGATCGTCTGCGGCATGACGCCGTCATCGGCGGCGACCACCAGCACGACGAGGTCGGTGACCTTGGCGCCGCGGGCGCGCATGGCGGTGAACGCGGCGTGGCCCGGCGTGTCGATGAAGGTGATCTTGCCGCCCTGCGGCGAGGTCACCTGATAGGCGCCGATGTGCTGGGTGATGCCGCCGGCTTCGCCCGACACAACGTTGGTGGCGCGAATGGCGTCGAGCAGCGAGGTCTTGCCGTGATCGACGTGGCCCATGATGGTCACGACCGGCGGCCGCGGCTGCAGCGTGTCGGCCGGATCGGGCGCGTCGAACATGCCTTCCTCGACGTCCGATTCCGCGACGCGGCGGACCGTGTGGCCGAGTTCTTCCGCGATGAGCTGGGCGGTGTCGGCGTCGATCACGTCGGTGATCTTCAGCATCTGGCCCTGCTTCATCAGCAGCTTGATGACGTCGACGGCACGCTCCGCCATGCGGTTCGCGAGTTCCTGGATGGTGATGCTTTCCGGAATCGTCACTTCGCGGGCGAGCTTCTCCTTCTGCTCGCTCTCGCGGTGTCCGGTCATGCGCTGGGTCCGGCGGCGGAACGCGGCGACCGAGCGCTCGCGCACGTCGTCGGCGTCGAGCGCCGTCGTCACGGTCAGGCGGGAGCGCTGCTTGGGCGGCGCGCCGCGCACCGGCTTGGGCGCGGGCGCGGGCCGGGCGGCTCCGCCGACGCCGCGGCGCGGACGCGGCGCCTCGTCGTCGTCGGCTTCGGTCGCGGCGACGGCGGCGCGCGCCGCCGGCGCACCGGGTCGGGCCGGTGCGGTCGTCGTGGCCGTGGTCGGCGCGCCTCCGCCGGCAAGGCGGCGGCTCGCCTCGCTCTCGGCGCGGCGCTTGGTTTCGTCTTCCTGCTTGCGGCGCTCTTCCTCCTCGCGCTTGCGCGCTTCGGCGGCTTCGCGTTCGATTTTCTCGCGCGCTTCGCGCTCGGTGCGACGCTTGGCCTCTTCCTCGGCCATGCGGCGCTCTTCCGCCTCGCGTAGCTTGGCGTCGGCCAGCGCGTTGGCGCGGGCGTGGCGCTCCTCCTCGGTGAGGGTGCGCAGGACGACGCCCGACTTGGCCTGGGGCGCGGAAGGCTTCGGAGCGGCGGGGGCGGGCGCCGCCGGCTTCGCGGCGGCACTGCGCGCGGCCGGTGCGGCCGCCGGCGTATCGGCGGGCTTGGCTTCACCGGGGCCGGCGCGGCGGCGGACCTTCTCGACCACCACCGCCTTGGTGCGGCCGTGACTGAAGCTCTGGCGCACCACGCCGGTTTCGGTGCGGGGCTTGAGCGTCAGCGTCGGTTTGGACGGCGGTGGGTTCTTCGTATCGGTCATTCCATATCCAGTTGTTGGGCGGCCGCATCCGGCAAGCCCGTATCGTCCCGGTCACCCGGTTTCCGCTCGGACATCCGAAAATGCTCGAGATCGTGCCAGCGCGTGAGGAATGTCTCACTCGCCCGTCCGGCAAGCAGGGCAGCATGTACCACATTTGCCCGCCCCAATGCCAAATCCAAATCCGAGGTGCCGAAGGCGCGGATAACCGCGATCTGCCCGGGATTGTCGGGATACCGCCGCCGGATCGCGGCGGCGAGCTTGCGGATGCCGTCGGGGCTGGCCTCCGCAGCATGTAATAACGCCACCGCCTGACCGCCAGCGATGGCTTCCTCGACCTTGGCGTTTCCCGTCACCGCCTGTCCCGCCTTGCGGGCGATGGCGAGGGCGTCGAGCGCGGCGCGGGCCAGCAGGCGGTCGACCATCGCCGGCAGATCGGCGGGCACCTTGACGTCGGCCTTGAGGCTGCGGCGAAAGATGCCGCGCCTGACCGCGTCCGCGATGGTCTGCCGGCGGGCGGTAATCCAGACGCCGCGGCCGGGCAGCTTGCGCTTGAGATCGGGAACGAGGCCGTGCGGGCCGGCGACGAACCGGATCAGGTCGGAGACCGGCCGGACCTCACGGGTTGCCGCGCACAGCCGCTCCCGTCCGGGCGCGCGTGGCCCGGTATCGGTTTCGGCAGGTTGCGTCGGCAACGTCATGGGCGGTCCGGGTCTCCATCACTCGGCGGCCGGGGCGGCTTCGTCGGCCGTTTCTTCGGCCGGCGGCGCCAGATCGGCCTCGGAAATCCAGCCGGCCTTCACGCGCGCCTGCATGACGATCGCCTCGGCTTCCTCGCGCGTCAGCTCGAAGCCGTCGAGCGCGCCGGCGTGATGGACGTTCTCGCCGTCCTTGCGCTCGTTCCAGCCGATGAGATCGTCGGTCGCGCAGCCGGCGAGATCCTCGACGGTCTTGATGTCGTGCTCGCCGAGCGCAACCATCATCTTCGTCGTCACGCCGGGAACCTCGCGCATCGCGTCCTCGACGCCGAGCTCCGCGCGGCGCGCGTCGAGCTCGGACTCGATCCGGTCGAGATATTCGCGCGCGCGTTCCTGCAGCTCGCGCGCGGTATCGTCGTCGAAACCTTCGATCGATGCGAGCTCCTTCTCGTCGATGTAGGCGAGATCCTCGATCGAGGCGAAGCCTTCCGAGGCGAGCAACTGGCCGACGACCTCGTCGAGGTTGAGCGCTTCGGTGAACAGGCTGGTGCGCTTCTCGAACTCGGCCTGACGGCGCTCCGACTCCTCCTGTTCGGTGAGGATGTCGATGTCCCAGCCGGTGAGCTGCGAAGCGAGGCGGACGTTCTGGCCGCGGCGGCCGATCGCGAGCGAAAGCTGCTGATCCGGCACCACGACCGAGATGCGCTCCTTTTCCTCGTCGAGCACGACCTTGGCGACTTCCGCCGGCGCCAGCGCATTGACGACGAAGGTCGCGACGTCCTGCGACCACGGGATGATGTCGATCTTCTCGCCCTGCAGCTCGTTCACGACGGCCTGCACGCGCGAGCCGCGCATGCCGACGCAGGCGCCGACCGGATCGACCGAGCTGTCGCGCGAGATCACCGCGATCTTGGCGCGCGAGCCGGGATCGCGCGCGACCGCGCGGATTTCGACGATGCCGTCGTAGATTTCCGGCACCTCCTGCGCGAACAGCTTGGCCATGAACTGCGGGTGCGTGCGCGAGAGGAAGATCTGCGGGCCGCGCGCCTCCTTGCGCACGTCGTAGATATAGGCCCGCACGCGGTCGCCGTTGCGCAGCACCTCGCGCGGCAGCATCTCGTCGCGGCGGATGATCGCTTCGCCGCGGCCGAGATCGACGACGACGTTGCCGTATTCGACGCGCTTGACGATGCCGTTGACGATGTCGCCGATGCGGTCCTTGAATTCCTGATACTGCCGGTCGCGCTCGGCGTCGCGGACCTTCTGCACGATCACCTGCTTGGCCGACTGCGCGGCGATGCGGCCGTATTCGAGCGGCGGCAGCGTGTCGGCGATGGTGTCGCCGGCCTGCGCGGCGGGGTTCTGGCGCCGCGCTTCCTCGACCGTGATCTGCGTCGCCGGGTTCTCGACCGTATCGACGACCAGCATATGGCGGGAAAGCCTCAGCTCGCCGTTCTTCGGATTGATCTCGGCCTTCACCTCGGTCTCGGCGCCGTAGCGCGACTTCGCCGCCTTGGCGATGGCGTCTTCCATGGCGGAGATGACGATGCTGCGGTCGATCGACTTTTCACGCGCGACGGCGTCGGCGATCTGCAAGAGTTCGAGCTTGTTTGCGCTGACGGCCATCGTCAGTCTCCTTGTTGCGAAGCCGCGCGGCCGTGGCCGGCCTTGCGGCGAGATGAATCCTTGTCCTTCGGCTGGTGCCGGTACTTCTTCTTGCCGTAGAGGTCGCGCGGCTCGCCGGCGTCGGCATCGCTGTCATCGCCGTCGTCGTTGCCGGCATCGCCGCGCATTTCCTGCTTGCCGCGGCGCATCGCTTCCGCGATCAGCTTGTCCGTCAGGACGAGCCTCGCTTCCGCGATATCGGTCAGCACGAGGATGGCGTCGGGATCGGAGCCTTCGCCCTCGATCTTCACCGCGTCGTCGGTGACTTCCGCGATCGTGCCGCGGAAGCGCTTGCGCCCTTCGACCGGCACCGCCATCTCGATCTTCACAACCTGGCCCATCGCGCGCTGGAAGTCGCTCCGGCGCACGAGCGGGCGATCGAGGCCCGGCGACGACATTTCGAGCCGATAGGCTTGCGGCACGGGATCGGTGACGTCGAGCGCCGGCGACAGCGCGCGCGAAGCTTCCTCGCAATCCTCGATCGACATCGAGCCGTCCGGACGCTCGGCCATGATCTGCACCGTGCAGCCATCGGCGCCGGAGATGCGCACGCGCACCAGCCGGAAGCCCAATCCTTCAAGCACCGGGGCGGCCACCGCGCCGACGCGTGCCGCCAGCCCCGTTTCGGAGACGAGGCGCGGTTCGGTCAGGTCGGCGTCAATCGTTGCGTTCATCTTGGCGTTCGCGTGGACAAGGCCACTTCGCACTCAAACTCGAATATTTGTTGGCCGGGTGAGCGCGTTTGGCGCTCGGGTAATAAAAAAGAGCGGGTCCCGGCCGGGGCCCACTCTCAAAAACCAACGGGGTCTATGAGGTATCCATCGACGATGGATATCGCGGAATATAGTCATTTCGGCTGGATAAGCAAGACGTTTGTCCTCGCGAGAAGCCCCGGCGGCCAACGAAAG
>Ga0182735_1002310_pt1 | contig 11677 bp, 14 predicted proteins | sample eDN5th30CKraftMG_FD_128524 | JGI IMG/M metagenome (GOLD analysis project Ga0182735, IMG submission 128524) | Enriched Miracle-Growth compost microbial communities from Emeryville, California, USA - eDNA 5th pass 30_C Kraft MG (version 2) (version 2) ... | reverse complement strand
TGGCCGAACTCAACCAACCCATGATCGAGGAGGAAAATCAGCCCCTACACATCACCGCCAAAGCCGCCTGACGATGGCCCACGGCCACAGCCGAAATTACACCACCTTGACGGACGCGACCCGCCACGACGGTATCGTCTCCGGATCGAGCAAAGTGCGAAAAATCGCACGCGGCGTGGCCAATATGGTGCGGCTGGTCGTGTGAGTCGCGGCTAAATTCATGGGCGCCCTGCTAGGTCGAAGAGCCGCCGATCAACAAGAGTCTCTGGCAAAAAATGTCACCGTCACCCAAATTTCAACCCGTTTCCCAGTAACCGGCTCAGCTTTGGCGGAACATCGATGCCCTCCAGCGGCATGGCCGTTCCTCACCCGTTGCTCGCCCACCGGCTCATATTGCAACTCAGTCTGCGGACGAGGCAGCGACTCCCAGCAAACCGCGGGTTCGAGCGCCACTCTTCCACCCTTGACGAACCCTCGGCGTCCGCCCGCGGCGCAACGGAGATGCTATGCCTGCTCGCCGCCCGCCTTCTGTTTTGCGCTATTTCCCGGGCACACCGGGCGAGCGCGCGAAGCGCCAGCGGTGGTTGCGGTCAAGGGTAGCGCTCCCAGCTCTTGCGCTACTCGCAAGCCTCGCGTTTCCAGCTGAACCAGCCCACGCTTCCAAGTGTCCCACCGACACGATTTTCAATCCCATAACCAAGGTACGCTGGAACTGCATCTTCCCGATCACGATCGGCGGCGTGCGGGTCGGGAGCCATGACAAGCTCGACAAGGCGCTCGATGCACAGTCGGTCTCGAAGCCGCTCTGCGCCTGCCGCAAGGGCGTCACCTTCTGGTTTGGCGTAAAGGTGAGCTTCTGGACGCCCAACCGAATGGTCGACGTCGTGACCGAGCCCGGGTGCATGATGGCGCTCGGCGCCGACATCATGCCGGCCGGCGGCCGCCTGCAAGGCAGCCAGTCCTCGATCGCGGACGGCACCAACACGACCAAGCTCTTCGCCCAGATGCACTATTACAAAGCCCCCGTCTGGCAGATGCTCGACATGTTCACCGACCTGCCGTGCTTCGAGGACGAGGGTTTCGACGTCGCGATGATGACCGAGTTGCTGCCAACCTGGCAATCGGGAACGCTCGGCGCGATCATCCAGCCCGAGGGGATCCTCTTCGGCAATCCCGCCGCAGGGCTCGCCTGCATGGCAGACAGCGCTGCTGCGGCCGCGGGCAAAGTCGTCGATCCGCTCTTCTGGTGCATGGGAAGCTGGGGCTCGACCTATCCGATCGCCGGCGACATCCACATGGGCGACCGCGTCGAGGCCTGGGCCGGGCTCGCCGCGCGCGGAACCTTCATGATGGGCCGCCTCGGCGCGCTCACCATCCACTCGGCGGACGGCTGCTCGCTCAAACCCCAGCCGATCTGGACCAAGAGCCGATACAAGCTCCAGCTGATGGAGCCGGTGAAGGGCGGCAAGTGCGTCAACATCGGCCGTCCGGGCGCGCTCTGGACCTCCGGCAAACATGCGCCCGGCAAAGACAACGCCGAGTTCATGCTCTTCGAGAAAGCGATTTGCTGTGCCGGAATCCAGACGCCCTGACCCGGCGCCGGTTCCGGCGCACTCCGATCGCCCCACGCGCAGCCGGGAATCGGCCCGGTCTGCCCGCCACAGCCCCGGTGGCTGCCGGCAGGCGCGCGGGGCGGGAGCGGCGCCCAGCCCCCTCTCCTTGGGCGCCGCTCCAACGCCAGCCGAGGCGGCTGACGCTCCTTCGCCGGCGGACCAACACGACCAGACCCCGCTGCGTCCCCGGGCAAAGGCCGTGCTGACCGTCTTCGAAGGCCAGGCCGCCTATCGGCTCCTCCCGCCCGGATGCGATCCATTCCGGGCGGGAGACCTGTTCCGTCTCCCATATGGTTCGCGGACCATGGGCCGGGGTCGGCTATGAAATCGCGGTGCCTCGTCCTGTTGTCCGTGTCTGCGGCCTTGCCCTGCCTGGCTTCTGCCCAGACGGTCGAGGATCGTGCGCGCGCCGCGGCCGAAGCCGCGCGCGCGAAGAGCGGCGACAGCGAAGCGATCCTCGAGAATTACATCAACCCGGGCCTCAGCGGACAGCCTATAGCCACCGTCGACAAGAGCCGGACCTTCACGCCGAACCTCGCCTGCCAGAAGACCGCGAACTTCCTCGAACTCCTGGTCCAGCCCGGCGCGGGCGGCGACATCACGACGGTTCGCATCGCTCGCGACAAGGACATCGACGGCACTTTCGACAGCGTCTCGACGCTACCGGTCCCAGTGTCGGGCATCTGCGCCAACGGCGTAATCTCGTGCCAGCCCGGAAGCTGGACTGGCTGCCGCACTTTCCAATGGGATGTCGACAGCGGCGGCGACCTGAAGCTCTCCGAAGTCGAGATGCCCGAGCTTGCCGGCTGCTACTGCATCAACAACAGCTGCGGCGCGAACCTCGTCATGGGCAATCTGCCCTCGGTCCTGAAGGATCTTGGCGGCGGCGCGATCGGCGCCCTCTCGACCCACGATCCGCGCATCGGTGTCGCCGACGCGCGCGTCAACGGTCCGCTCATCCAATATGTCGGCGCGCAGTCGACGGCATGCAGCCCCGACCCCGCCCTGCCCCAGACGGCCTATCGCGCCAATCCCACTACGATCCAGGGCGATGCCTTTGCCGCGTCCGAGGCAAACAGTCTATTCCAGTCGCTGGCCGGCTCGCCTGCGGGCACGGGGCGAGCCGAGCAGGTCCGCGCCTGCACGATCGAGCGCGAGATCAGCTTTCTGCCGCTGACCTATGACGACATCGTCTCGGCTTCGGGGGCGATCTATTCCGTGCGTGACTGCGGCGAGGGTTGCCGCCGCTATCGCATCATCGGCGACGGCAATTGCAGCGGCTCGCCGCCGATCTTCACCGCGAGTTTTGCAGTGAGCGACCCCGCGAAGCTGGTCTCGGCGCGGATTGTTGAAATGGGCGCCGACGACTGGGTCCAAGGCCGCATCAATGGCCGTATCGTCGGCTCAGCTGGGCCGCGACCGTGGCTGACAATCGGCTTACCCTCTGGCGACTGTCGCACCGACGGCGGCGCGGCGCGCAATTACACGTCCTATGATTTCACCGCCGATCTGAGAGCAGGTCCGACAAGCGTGTCAGCGCGCGTCCGGGGCGGAGGTGGTGGTGCACCTCTGACCACCCAATGGGGGCTCGTCGACGTCGATATCCGCGTCTCGCCCGGTTGCGAGCCGCGCGAGCGGCTGGTCGATCTTTGCTCGGGCTATGGCGCCGATCCCAAGTGCCGCCTCGACAGCGAGAGTGTCGACACGGTCCAGACCTTCCATAATGGCGTCGGCACCGGCCTCAGGCCGCTGCCGCAAACGCGCCTTTTCGGCACCGACTCCTGCACCATCCAGCTTACCCGCGATTTCTTCCGGCGCGAGCGGACGTACAAATGCGTTGTCGACAATGGCGTGCTGCCCGAGCCGGACCTGTCGCGCGGCGCCTATATCATCGACCATTCGACCGAGACGATGCTCGCCGATCGCGTGCGGACCACCGATGGCGGAACAGTCGCCTCGACCCGCCCCTTCGCGCTCCCCGACCGCGGCTCGGTTCCGCGCTGCGAGGCCATCTGCAAAACCCGAGCCCCCAAGGTGAACAGCGATGCCGCGCCGGATGGCATCGTCGGCGCGAAGCAAACGAACCCGACCGGCTGGGATACCTTCTACCACGCCTGCGCCAGTGACAATGTCTGTCCGGCGGGACCCGGCGAACAGATCGTCTCGGCCTGCGGCTGCCTCGACGATTTCCCCGAAGCGGTGGTGATGATGCAGACGGTGCGGCTCGCCGGTGCCGATCTTGCCTGCACGGCAACGGCGCGATGATCTGGCGCGATCTTCTCTGGCCGCACCGCGTGTTGCTGATTGCGCTGGTGATCGCGGGTATCCTGATCGGCAGTGCCTTCGCCGCGACCCCGGCGCAGGCCCAGCAGTTGTGCGCGGTCGATCTCGACGGCAGCGGCGACGCCGACGGCCCCGGCGAGACGGCGAGCTGCGTCGGCACGACGAGCGGCGGCTGGCAATGCCCGCTCGAGCGCACATGGTGTGCGCCCGAACCCGGCGGCGCCTGGTCGTGCCCGCTCGGAGCGCAATATGCGTGCCAGACGCCCGCGAGTGGCGGCGTCCCCGCGTGTACGCCCAATGCCTGCATCGATGCGGCCGCGACCCCGATCGAAGACGAGCCGGTGATCGACGATCCGGGCGCACCCGCCGATGGTCCCATCGACGCCGAAGGCAATTGCCTCGGCAACATCGAAATCTTTGGCGGCCGCGCGCTGCGCTGCCGCCCCGCGGGTCTCAAGACGACGTTCTCGAACTGCTGCAAGGACAAGGGCAAGATCGTCAAGGACGGCATGGGGTCTTCGATCGCGTCGACCCAGACCAAGATCGCGATCGCCAAGGGCGTGTTCACCGGGGCCAAGGCCGCCTACGCCGCCTTCCAGGCGGGCGCGACCGCGAGCCAGGCGGCGAGCGCGGGCGCCAATGCGCTTGTGATCGGATTCGATCCGACCTCGATCGCGATCAGCCTCGCGATCAACGTGATGATCGAGTTCCTGCTCACTTCGTGTGACCAGCAAGACATGGAGGTCGGCATGCTCAATGGGTCGGGCATGTGCGTCGAGGTCGGCAGCTATTGCAGCTCGAAGATTCTCGGCATCTGCGTCCAGAAGTCGAAGAGCCATTGCTGCTTCAACACCAAGCTCGGCCGAATCATCCAGGAACAGGGGCGCCCGCAATTGAAGTCGTTTCCGGACGGCTGGGGCCCGGTGAAGACCCCGAATTGCCGAGGTTTCACGCCCGAAGAGTTCCAGGCGCTCGATTTCAGCAAAATGGACCTGTCCGAATATTATTCCGAGATCGAGGCCCGCGCGCAGGCCGACATCCAGATCGACATGAAGGATCGTATCGATGCCTATTACCAGGCCATCGGCCGCTGACCTGCGCTTCGCGATCGCGCTGTCGCTCGGCGGCGCGGTCGGCTTCGCAAGCCTTGCCGCCGGACAGATATCGCCGGGAGCACCGGACGAAGAATCCCCTTCGTCTGGGCGCGCCGACATTGAAGCCGAAGGCGATGCCACGATGGAGCGACTGCGCGGCGCCATCGCGCGGCGCAAGGCGGAACCGCAGACTGGCCCAACAGTAATGCCGGAGCCGAGCGAAGCCGAGCGCCGCCGCGCCTTCGAGGCGATGCGGAGCCATACGCCCTCCCCCGCCATGAAAGCCCGCGCGGTCGAGGCGCTGGAAGCCGGCAAGGACCGTTTCGCGACCGAGCGCGCGGCGATGGCAAAGCGGCTCGAACAGGCGCTGGGCCTCGAGGCGCCCGACATGAAAGCCGTCGCCGATGCCGGCCCCACGCCAGCGGCGAAGGGGTGGGTCCCGGTGCTCTTCGCCTCCTCCTCGATGCCGACGGCGACACTGCGCACCTATGCCGCGCAGCTCGAGAAGGCGCGCGGCGTGATCGCCTTTCGCGGCATGCCGGGCGGGATGACCAAGGTCGCGCCGATGGCGAAGCTGACCGCCGAGATCCTCCGCCTCGATCCCGGATGCGAAGGTCCCGCCTGCGCGATGCGCGACGTCCAGCTCATCGTCGATCCGCTCGTCTTCCGCCAGCACGGCGTCACGCGCGTTCCCGCGCTCGCAATGATCCCCGGCGATCCGGCTCTCCCCTATTGCGAGCGCGAGGACGAAAGCCCCCGCGCCGCGCAGGTTGTTTACGGCGACGCGGCTCTTTCTGGCCTACTCGAAGAAATCGCCCGTCTTGGTGGAAAGGAGGAAGTGCGCGATGCTCAGTCTCGTCTGGAAGGCCGGTAAGCATCTGGCCATCGGTCTCAAGAATCTGCCGTGCCGCGCGGCCGTCGCGCTCGGCGCCGAAGGGCTCGGAGAGCCTGCTCGTCCCGACCGGCTCTGGAGAGCCTGCGCGATCGTGATCCCGCTCGGATTGCTCACCTTTTGGGCCATCCCGCAAGGAACGCTCGTGATGTCGCCGTCGGTCGACGCCTTGGTGGTGCGCGTGAGCCCCGGTCCGATCGCCAAGGGCGATCTCGTCATGTTCAAGCTGTCGCATCCGCTCGCTGGCCCTGACCCGGTCAATGTGACCAAACGCGCGCTCTGCATGCCGGGCGAGCGGATTTCGCTGATCGAGAAGCCGTCGACCATCATCCCCGATCATATGGAAGGCTGGTATTATTGCGAAGGCGAACTGCTCGGAGTGACTAAGCCATATGGAAGGCACGGGCAAAAGCTCGATTACTGGCGTCCGGCCAACGGGCTGATCGAGCCCGGCACCGTCTTCGTCGGATCGCAGCACATGAGCGGGTTCGACAGCCGCTATTACGGCCCGGTGCCGATCGCGCGCCTCACGCGCGTGGAGAAGCTGCTGTGATGCGCCTGGCGCTTCTGTCCGGCCTCGCCCTCTCGGCGACGACCGCCGCGACGGCGCAAAGCGCTTCCTCCGCTCGCGCGCCCGAGCCGAAACAGGGTTATTGGTGGTATCAGGCACCGCCGCCGGAGCCGAGCGAGCCCGAACGCGACGCGCTCCTGAGACCTGCTATCCCGCCGATGGCGGAGCTTGCGACCTGGACGCCGCCCAAAATCCGCAAGCTGATCGAACAGCAACGCGACTATGCCGCCACCGTGCTGACGGTCGATGCGGTCGCGGATTTCTGGCGGTTGCAGGATTTTGCGCGAAGGAAAGCCCGCGCCTTCGCCGGCGTCACGCAGCTCGCGCTGCTGCAAAACCCCGAGATCAGCGCCAAGTCGGCGAACCCGATGGTCGGCGACGCACGTTCGGCGATGAGCGCCGAGAAGGACGCGATCCGGCGCCACTATCTGCGCGCCCATGCGGGGCAGTTCGCGCTGGTCATGTTCTCGCGCGCCTCTTGCGGCTATTGCCGCGTGCAATGGCCGATCCTTGAGCGGTTCCGCGAGGAAACAGGCTGGCAGGTCACTCAGATGGACATCGACCAGCGGCCTGAACTCGGACAGCGCTTTGGGGTCGAGATCACGCCGACGACGATGGTGATCCGCCGCGGCGGCGCGCAGCGCATGGTGATCGCGAGCGGCGTCGAATCCTATCCCAATCTCGCGCAGACCACCTATCAGGCAGTGCGGCTGTTGCTCGGCGACATCAGGCCCGAGCAGTTCCTGACCGGCGCGGGCGAGGAAGACGGCTTCTTCGATGCGCTGTCGAATGGGCCAGTGTCGGCGACCGATCCGCGCGTGCTCGTGGGCGACCACGTCGGGGTCGGCCTGGGACCACAGCGATGACAGGGACAATGGCGAAGCTGCACAATACTGCCAATGCAGCATCGGGTTCATTTGGGAATAAGCGCGTCGTGCCCTTGCTTCTTCAGCAGACCGACAGCTTCGCGGTCGAAGCTGACGAATGTCTCGCCGCCGAGCCATTGGCCTTCGTGGGCGATGAGGCCATCGGCAAAGTCCCCACCCTCGTCCAACACGGCAAGCCCTGCCTCGACAGCTTGCCGGTCGACTGCGATGTTTTCCGCGTCAATAAGAAATCGGATAGATGCAGCGACTCTCGCCGATTCATATCGGTACACTCTCCCGAGCACCCAGCAGAACTCGCACAATGCCGGAAGCGTCACAGCGACAGTTTCGGCCTGCTTCATGAGCTTCTGCGCGACGGCTCCCTGAACGGGATCGTCCAACGTTGCTGCTCGAACGAGGATGTTGGTGTCCGCCGTAATCTTCACAGCTGGCCCGCCCAGCCCTTTTCAATCGCCTCTTTCATCTCTTCGATCGAGATCGGCCGTTGGCCTTCTCGCTTCAAAGATCCGAAGAAATTCTCAATCTTTCCTGACGGTCTGATCGCCCGGATTTTGATCTCTCCGCCAGGAAGTTTGTCGAAGCTGATCTTGTCGCCGGGATGGACGCCGAGATGCCTGAGCAACTCCTTTCTCAGTGTGATCTGTCCCTTTGTCGTGATCGTAACGGCGTTCATACGGAATATCCTTTCCGTTATCCGATGTAAGGAAAAATGCCCTTACCTGCAAGATGGATTTAGGCGAGCCAATATCCTTACGCTGGCATGTGCGGCAGTTATATTCGGTTCGCCTGCGGGCGCCCAAATGGTCGGCCGCGAGGTAGCTGCACGCGCTGCGATCCACCCGGTCGCGACAATAACCGAGATGAACAGCTGGCTCGACCGGGTGCCAGTCACGCGGGCCTTTCCTCCGGACCTCGGCGAGACATTGCGAGGTCAGCGCGGCATCTTCGTCATCGAGGTGAGCACGGCGCCCGGATGCGTCCCCTGCGCCGACCTCTGGACGAAGCTCGGCAGCCTTCGCTCCCACTACGGCTGGGAGGTTCGCGCAATCGGTGAGCAGGAAGCGATGCTGCACTCGGGTCGTCTCGGGCTGCCGTGGATCGGTCATCCGGTCGTATGGGCGCGCCCGGCGGCCGACCAGAACCGTATCGTACCCGTCGCGATCGGGACGGACCATGCGCCTAACCTCGCGCGCAACCTTTACCTCGCCGCCAAGATGCTCACCGGGGTTCGCCCTGCCGTCGGCGTCCGCGCGCTTTCTAAGTTCACCGGGATTGTGGGAGTTACACCGACGGAGCAAAGTCGGTCGAGAGCCAGACCATAGAGGAGTGTTTGGGGCATCCAGGCGTCATCGGACCGCAGCAGTGAGATACCCGCCGCTCAATTAACCTCTCATCGCTGGAGCTTGAGTCCATATTTGCAATATTAGCTCACTCGTCCGGCATGGCAGAGGCAAGACCGAGATGCTCCACGAATGGATCGAAGTCACGATCGCGGTGTAGCAGCGATATGCCATCTTCGATGCAACGCGTAGCAATGAGCGTATCGATCGTTTTGCGAATCGTGATGCCTTTGGCGCGCAAGTGCCTGAAGTTACGTGCCGCCTGGACTGCGATCTCGCGACCGCCGATTTCAATCAGCTCAAGCGATCCCATCAACCGCAATCCGGTGTTGAAATCGCGGTCTTTGCTGAAGCCCTGTAGCACTTCGGCCAAAATTATGTCGCCTATGAGCAATGGCTCGCTGCCGAGCAACATATCGAGCCGCTCGGCTTCCGGCGTAGGGTTGCCTTGAAAATAATCTATCCAGACGCTTGAATCGACAAGGATCATCCATCGGTTCTCATGGCTTCGAGATCCCCGGACCATGCAAGCTTACCCCGAAACTTGCGAATGTTCTGCTGATTGCGAAGCCTGAGAAGCGTACGCAAACCGAGCTCGACGGCTTCTCGCTTCGTCTTGAGTCCAGTCGCACGCAGAGCCTCGTCCATAAGCTTATCGTCGATGACAATGTTTGTCCGCATGATGTGTATCCTTATCTATATCTATACACATAATGCGATCCGGGGAGCATTGCAATCCGTCGCGCCAACATAGAGAAAGCAGCACGTCCCTGCCTTCCATAGGCGCGAGCGTGCCCCTCCCGTTGTGAGCGCGATACGAAGCGCCCATTCCATGCACAAGCTGCGGAAGCGTCCTGCCAGATCGGCCCTCCGCTCGGAGGAGACCCAAAATAGTGGGGACGCACGTTCGGACAGCTTCGGCACGGTTCAGTGCGGCGCGCCCGCAAATTAATTTTGCCGGATTTCCAAAATCCAAAAGCAGCACACGCCCGCGCCGCCACGATCCCCTTTTTGGAAGACCGGCCATGACCAATCCCCTCTGTCGCCCCCGTCAGGTCATCTTGGCGCTTCTCATCGCTGCCGCTGCATCGCCCCCGGCTGCCGCGCAGAACTGGGCCGAGCATTGGTTCGACAATGTCACCTATACCTCGCCCGGCAGCTTCGAGGACCAGGCGCGTGGCTATGTGACCGCGGGCGGCTTCTCGGGCCGCGTCGATGTCCACAATGATTATCTGATGAGCCTGACCCTCCCGAAGGTGAAGGCGGGCTGCGGCGGCATCGACATGTTCCTCGGCGGCATGTCCTTCCTCGACCCGGATTACCTCGTCCAGAAGTTGGAGAGCATCCTGCAAGCCGCGCCGGCGGTGGCGTTCCAATATCTTCTCGAGACGCTCGATGAGAAGATGGGCAACATCATCTCAAAGATGGAGGCGGCGACCAATTTTCTGAACTCGATCCAGGTCAATGACTGCCGTCTCGCCAACCGCATGGTCCAGATCGCCAAGGGCGACGACAATATGTCGGGCATCATCGAAGAAATGACCGGCTACAAGTCGATCAAGGAAGGCTATGCGAAAAGCTATCAGCAGAGCCGCGAGAAGATCCAGGCGAACCAGAACAACCCGACCGAGGATCTGCGCGACGCGCTCGCCAACTGCCCGCGCGAGGTCACCGACATCTTCCGCACCGGCTCGCTGCTCGCCCATGCCGCCGCGCGCGTCGGCGCGGGCGAATGGACCGGCGTCATGCGCGCCCGCGTCGGCGACGTCTATATGCGCTGGGATGCGACCGACAAGGTGCCGCTCTTCTCGGCGATCCCGGCGTGCCCGCGGCAGGACACCGAGGGGGTCGACGATTTCCTGACCGGCCGCGTCCAGTCACGCGCGCTCAACGTCCCACCGACCCGCGCCGACTGCCAGGTCGACGGGCCGGGCCGCGGCGCGCTCATCCTCGCGCGCGAACGGATGCAGGCGATCGCCACCAAGATCCGCACGCGCTCCGCGTTGACGGCAGAGGAACGCCAGTTCGTCGCCAATGTGAAAACGCTTCCCGTCTACCGGATACTCGAATGGGGCGTCCGCGAGGGCGTCGAGGACAGCGTGATCGGCGACACCGACGAACTTGTCGCCCTCACCCTCGCCTACCAGATGCTCAATGATCTCACCCGCAGCATCGACTATGCGCTGTCGAACGCCGAGCGCGGGGCAACGGTAGCAGGCGCTGCCGATGCCGGCAATGCGAATGTCTGCCAGACCCGTATCCTCAGCAAGGGGATCGAGCAGTTGCAGGGCCTCCGCGACGAGGTGCTGCGCCAGCGTGCGCAGATGCGCCAATCCTATATGGCGGCGCTCGAGCAGACCAACCTCTCTGCCAACTACGCCGGTCTCGTCCGCCAGCGCGACCGCGACGCGCGCGACGCCGCCGGTGCCGCCGCCAACCGCAATCGCTGACCATGCGCGCCCGCTCCTTCTCAGCACTCCTAGCTGCTCTTGCCGCTGCCACACCGACGGCCGCGTTCGCCCTCGAAACCAGCTTCCACACCTATAACGGGTTCAACGAGACGGTCGATGCTTTCCGTCTCGTCTCGATGATCTTTGCCGATCCGCGGTACGAAACGCTGGTCGTCATCATCGCGGTCGCCGGGATCGCGCTCGGCGCGCTTATCGCGAGTGTGCGCGGCAACGGCATGGGGATCGTGGCCTTCGGGTTCCAGACGCTCGTCGGCGTCGGCCTTTTCGTCGGCCTCGTCGCGACGACGGGCACGGTCCATGTCTACGACCGGGTCCGCAACGCCTATCAACCCGTCGGCGACGTGCCGAACCTGATCGTGCTGGTCGCGGGCGTCACCAACATGATGGAGCGCGCGATCGCCGAGTGTCGTTGCCCCTTAATTTCCGGACAGTTCCTCACTGGTTGATTGGACGATGTATTCGCGCGGGGCGAGGTAGCCAAGTGCGCGATGCGGATGGACGGTGTTGTAGTGGTGGAACCAGCTGG
>Ga0182735_1002307_pt1 | contig 11681 bp, 12 predicted proteins | sample eDN5th30CKraftMG_FD_128524 | JGI IMG/M metagenome (GOLD analysis project Ga0182735, IMG submission 128524) | Enriched Miracle-Growth compost microbial communities from Emeryville, California, USA - eDNA 5th pass 30_C Kraft MG (version 2) (version 2) ... | reverse complement strand
GCGGCGGTGCCGATCCGCACGCTGCGCAACATCAGCCGCAATCCCAATTTCGGCGGCACGGCCATGATGGTCAGCCTGGGCTGCGAAAAGCTGCAACCCGAGCGCCTGATGCCGGCCGGCGCCATTCCCATCGCGGCAGGCGAGGGCATGGGCGGGCCGGTGGATACCGTCTGCCTGCAGGACGAGGAAAACGTCGGCTTCGAGTCGATGATCCGCGCCATCATGCAAACCGCCGAGAAGCACCTGGCCGTGCTGGATCGCCGCCGGCGCGAGCCCTGTCCGGTGTCGGACCTGGTCGTGGGCGTACAGTGCGGCGGCAGCGATGCATTTTCGGGGCTGACGGCCAACCCGGCGGTAGGCTTCGCGGCCGACCTGATCGTACGAGCCGGCGGCACGGTGATGTTCTCGGAAAACACCGAGGTGCGCGATGGCATCGATCAGCTGACGGCGCGCGCCGCCACGCCCGCCGTGGCCCAGGCGCTGGTGCGCGAAATGGACTGGTACGACCGCTACCTGAGCCTGGGCATGGCCGACCGCAGCGCCAATACCTCGCCCGGCAACAAGAAGGGCGGCCTGTCGAATATTGTCGAGAAGGCCATGGGCTCGATCGTGAAATCGGGCACGGCGCCGATTTCCGCCGTGCTGTCGCCGGGCGAAAAACTGACCGGCAAGGGCCTGGTGTTCTGCGCCACGCCGGCCAGCGATTTCATCTGCGGCACCCTGCAACTCGCGGCCGGCATGAACCTGCACATTTTTACCACCGGCCGCGGCACGCCCTATGGCCTGGCGCAAGTGCCGGTGATCAAGGTGGCCACGCGCAGCGACCTGGCGCGCCGCTGGCACGACCTGATGGATGTGGACGCCGGCCGTATCGCCACCGGCGCGGCATCCATCGAAGAGGTGGGCTGGGAATTGTTCCGCCTGATGCTGGAGGTAGCCAGCGGCAGGCAGCAGACCTGCGCCGAGAAGCTGAAGCTGCACAACGCGCTGGCGCTGTTCAACCCGGGCCCGGTGACGTGAATCGGCCCGGGCCGCAGGCCGCCCGATGCGCTTAAGATAACGCCTGGGCGCCGTCGCGGGAGGCGATCTGGCCGTAGCCGGCCATGCCACTGTTTTAGCGTGAACTGATATGACTGCAAGCACGGATACCGAACAACGCCTGGCCAATCTCGAGATCAAGCTGGGCCTGGCCGACGACATGCTCGACCAACTGAACCAGGCGCTGTTTCGCCAGCAGCAGCTGATCGACCGGCTGCTGCGCGAGCTGGCCGAGTTGCGCCAGCAGGTGCCCGACGGCGCCGGCGCGGGGTTCCGCAGCCTGCGCGACGAAATCCCGCCGCACTACTGAGCCCCATGCGCATCCTGTGGGCCTACCTGCGCCCGCACGGCCGGCTGGCGGTGCTGGCCCTGGCGCTGGCGGCGGCCAGCCAGGTGCTGGCGCTGATCGACCCGATCATTTTCGGCAAGATCATCGACGAGTACGCCATCAACCGCGCCGGCAAGACCGACGACGAACTGGTGTCGGGCGTGCTGGCGCTGCTGGGGCTGGCCGTGCTGATCGCCGTGCTGTCGCGCCTGGCCAAGGCGCTGCAGGAATACGTGACGCGGCTGGTGGTGCAGAAGTTCGGCACGCAGCTGTTCAACGACGGCCTGCGCCAGGCCTTGCGCCTGAAGTTCCAGGAATTCGAGGACCTGCGCAGCGGCGAGACGCTGTCGCTGTTGCAAAAGGTGCGCAGCGACAGCGAGCGGTTCATCAACGCGTTCATCAACACAGTGTTCGCCGCGCTGGTGGGCATGGGGTTCCTGGTGTGGTATGCGGTCACGCGGCATTGGTTGCTGGTGCCGGTGTTCCTGGTCGGGGTGCTGGTGCTGGGCGGCTTGACGGGCCTGCTCAGCCGCGAGATCAAGAGCCAGCAGCGCTCGATCGTGCGCGAGACCAACCGCAGTTCCGGCTTCATCGCCGAGTCGCTGCGCAATATCGAGCTCATCAAGAGCCTGGGGCTGACCTTCCCCGAGATCCGCCGCCTGCAGGCGCAGACGGTGCGCATCTTCGAACTGGAAATGCAGAAGGTCAAGCGCATCCGGCTGCTGTCGTTCCTGCAGGGCGTGACGCTCAGCATGCTGAAGCTGGCCATCCTGTTCGCCTTGCTGTGGCTGATTTTCCGCGACGTGCTGAGCACCGGCGAACTGATCGCCATGCAGTTCATCTCGGTGGCGATCTTCGCGCCGCTGCAGGAACTGGGCAACATCATCCTGGCGTATCGCGAGGCCGAGGCGTCGCTGTCGAACTTCGACGCGCTGATGCGCAAACCCATCGACCGCCGCCCCGATTCGCCGCAGGACAGCGGGCCGATCGCCCGGGTGCGCTTCGCCGACGTGGTGTTTCGCCACAAGGGCGCGGCCGACAATGCGCTGGACGGCGTATCGTTTGCGGCCGAGCTGGGTGACACCATCGCATTCGTGGGGCCGTCCGGGTCGGGCAAGTCGACCCTGGTGAAGCTGCTGCTGGGCCTGTATGCGCCCGCCGCCGGCGAGGTGTTCTACAACGACATCCCGGCCCGTTCGCTGCGCCTGAATCGCGCGCGTCGCCAGGTGGGGCTGGTCACCCAGGAACCCTATCTGTTCGCCGGCACGTTGCGCGACAACATCCGCCTGGTCAAGCCCGAAGCCACCGACGCCGAGATCGTCGCGGCCATGCAGCAATCGGCCTGCGCGTACCTGCTGAACAAATCGCCCGACGGGCTCGACACCGCGATAGGCGAAATGGGCCTGAAGCTGTCGGGCGGCGAAAAGCAGCGCCTGTCGATCGCGCGGGCCCTGATCCGCCAGCCGCGCCTGCTGATTTTCGACGAGGCGACCTCGGCGCTGGATTCGCTGACTGAAGAGCAGATTTCGGACACGGTGCGGCGCATTTCGGCCAGCCGGCGGCAGATCACCATCCTGATCGCGCATCGGCTGTCGACCATCATGCACGCCGACACGATCTTCGTGCTGGAAAAAGGCCGCGTCGCCGAAAGCGGCACGCATGCGGAATTGCTAGCGCGCACCGGGCTGTACTACGCCATGTGGCGCCAGCAGATCGGCGAACGCCCGCCGCCATCGCCGGGTGCGCCGGAATAGCCGTCAGGCGGCTTGGCGCCGGGGCACGGGTTCGGGCTTGACGCGCGTGGCGCGCAGCACGCCCAGGATCAGCAGGGCGATGCCCAATTGCGTCAGCGGCCGGGGCACCTGGCCGCGCAGGATGAACGCATAGGCCAGGGCGGCCAGCGTCTCGAATACGATCAGCTGGCCCGCCAGCGCGGTGGGCAGGCGCTGGCTCGCCTGGTTCCAGCACAGCGTGCCCAGCCACGAGGCCAGCAGGCCGATGGCGGCCATCAGGCCGATGAACAGGCCGGGACGCGGCCCCAGCGGCATGGGATACGGGCTGCCGGCCAGCGCCATGCCCAGCCACAGCACGCCGTAGCCGGCCAGCGCCAGGGGCAGGGTGGCCACGCCCTGCGCGGTGGCCCAGGTATGGGGGCGGCGCCCGGGGTGGTTGCGCAGCCAGTCGGCGTTGCGCAAGGGGTACCAGGTCCAGCACGCCACCGCCGCCAGCGCCAGCGCCGCGCCGGTGGCGTAGCGCGCTACATCGGCGCCGGGGTCGTCGCGCAGCGCCTGCAATTCGACCTGGTTCACGCAGGCGATGCCCAGGACGATCAGCGCCAGCGACGGCGCCAGGCGGCGCCAGGGCAGGCGCCCGTCGCGCCGCGCGTTGCGCAGGTTGGCGGAGATGGCGATAACCACCGGCAAGGTGCCGATGATCATGGTGGGCAGCGGGCCGCCGGCGCGCTGGATGGCGCTGGCCAGGCACAGGTAGTACAGCAGGTTGCCGATGGCGGCCAGCTTGACGGCCTCGATCCAGTCGGCGCGGCTCAGTTGCCGCAATGCGCCGCGGTCGAGCCAGGCCAGCGGCAGCGCGATAAGGCCGAACGCCAGGTAGCGGCCCACCGATTGCAGGGCGGCGGAATAATCGGGCAGCAGCAATGGGCCGACGAATACCAGGCCCCACATCAGGCCGGCGGCGAGCGCGTAAAGAGTTCCGGTGAGCATGGCGTGTCCGCGACGAAGGCACGCCAGTCTACGTGGGCCGCCACGCGCGGTCTTGTACCAGATTGCGGTGCGTCGGCGAGGCTTTCCGGGGCTGGCGGCTAGGGGCGGACTTGCCGCTGGTAGCGCGCCGGCGTGACGCCGTAGCGGCGCGCGAAAGCACGCGTCAGGTGGGCCTGGTCGGCCAGGCCGCTGGCGGCGGCCACCTGCGCGGGCGGCTGGCCGGCCGCCAGCAGGCCTTTGGCCTGGTGCAGGCGCAAGGCCATCAGCATCTGCTGGGGCGTGGCGTCGTATTGCGCCTGGAAGCGGCGCAGGAAATGAAACGGGCTGAGCCCCGCTACCTCGGCCAGTTCGGCCAGCGTCAGCTTGCGCGCCAGGTTGGCGCGCAGATAGTCCAGCACCGGAGCGAAGCGCGGCGCGGCCTCGGCCGGCGCCGGCGCGGCCATGCGCGCATGCGGGCGGAACTGCGCCAGCAGCGCATACAGCAGGCTGTCGAAGGCCAGCGGCTCGCGCGCCCGCCACAGGGCATCGAGTAACTCGCCGACGCGGCGGGCGGTGCGCGGCGCGTGGCGCACGGCGTCGTCGAACCACCAGCCCCGGTCGCCAGTGACGCGGGCGACGACTTCGGGATCGATGTAGATCATGCGGTAGCGCCAGCCGCCTTCGGTTTCCGCCCGGCCCGTATGCAGTTCGTCGGGATTCATCAGCACGATGGAGTCCGGCGGCGCCAGGTGTTCGGTGCCGCAGTAGCGGAATCGCTCGGCGCCGGCCTCGATGGCGCCCAGGCCGAAGGCCGCGTGCGTATGCGGCTCGAAGGCGTAGCGCACGATATGCGCCCGATACAGTTCGATGCCGTCGCGCTGGGCGCAATGGCGGAACTCGGCGCGGTCGCGCGCGTCATCGAACAGGAGGGGAACGCCTTGCATGGCGAAGGGCCGGCCGTCAGGGCCAGCCATGCTCCAGGATGCGGCGCAGCGTGTCTTCCATCCACTGCGAATCCGCAGGTTGGCCGGGTACGTCGAATTTGCCGTCCAGCGCCAGGTGCGCATAGCCATGGACGGTGGACCATGCCGCCAGCAGCCGGGCATGCGTCTCGGCGTCCAGCGGCTGCCCGGCCGGAAAGCCGGTGTAGTCGCGGATGGCGTTTTCCAGTTCCGCGAACGCGGCCTGGCCGGCGGCCAGCAGCCGGGCGTCGTCGGTCAGGCGGTCTTTGCGGAACATCAGCTGGAAACGCGCCGGGTAGGCCAGCGCAAAGCGCACATAGCCCAGGCCCTGGGCGCGCAGGCGCGCGCCGGCATCCTGCCCGCCGGCCTGGGCGCCTTCGCGCAGGTAGCGGGTCAGCGCCTCGAATCCCAGGATGGCGACCTCGGTCAGCAGCCCCGCCGCGCTACCGAAATGATGCAGCGGCGCGGCGGGCGACACGCTCACGCGCCGGGCGGCTTCGCGCAGGGTGAAGCCCTCCAGGCCGCGTTCGGCCAGGATGGCTTCCGTGGCCTCGATCAGGGCATTGCGCAGGGCGCCGTGGTGATACGCGGCAGGGGGCGCGGCGGGCTTGGGTCTGGGCATGGCGGTAATTGGCCGGCGGACGGGTGATTTTGATCTTTACATTGTTCAGACGCGATGCTAACTTATCTAAACATTGTTTAGATTGGAGTGGCCATCATGCCGTTGACACTATCCGGGCCGGCGGGGCTGCCGGCATCCCGTCCGATGCGCCTGGGGGACGCCGCAAGGCGTGCCGCGCGCGAACTGCCGCGGCGCCAGCGCCCGCTGGCGGTATTCGGCATGCTGCTGCTGGCGGCCATGATTCCGGCAGCCGTGGCCGCGCTGCTGGACCCGCGCACCCTGGCCGGGGTGGACGTCTGGGCCAAGCCGCTGAAGTTCATGGCGGCCATCGGCCTGTATGCCTGGACCCTGGCGTGGCTGATCGGCGAGCTGCCGGCCGAACGGCGCCGCACGCGGCTGCTGCGCGCCACGGTGTGGACGGCGCTGCTGACGGGCGCCTTCGAGGCGCTGTACATCACCTGGCAGGGGGCGTTGGGGCAGGCGTCGCATTTCAATACCGGCACCCCGTTCCATGCCGCCATGTTCGTCTTGATGGGCGTGGCGGCATTGCTGTTCACGGCTACTGCGCTGCCGGTGGCATGGCAGTTGTGGCGCCACGGCCACGGCATGGCGCCGGCCTATCGACTGGGCGCGGTGCTGGGGTTGGCCCTGACCTTCGTGGCGGGAGCCGGGGTAGGGGTACTGATCAGCGTGCAGGGCGGGCCGCTGGTCGGCGCGGCGGCGGGGCCGGGATTGCCGCTGGTGGGCTGGTCCGCCACCGGCGGCGACCTGCGGGTGGCTCACTTCCTGGGGGTGCATGCGCAGCAGGCATTGCCGGTGGCGGGCTGGCTGCTGGCCCGCCTGGGCAGACGCCATGCCGTGCCGGCGATGGGGCTGGCCGCGGCCGCGTATCTGGCGCTGGTCGCACTGGCGTTGCTGGGCGCGTACGCCGGCATGCCGTTGGTCAGGCTGCCGGGTTAGTCGGCGGCGGGCGGGGGCGGGTCGGCCGGGGCCGACGCGGCGGATGCCGTGGCGGCGGGGTCGGCCCCGGCGGCATCGCGACGCGGCGTGATTTCCATGATGAGCTCCACGCGGCGATTGGCGGCGCGGCCGGCCGGCGTGTCGTTGGCGGCGATGGGGTGGGTATCGGCGTAGCCGACGGCGCGCAGGCGCACGGGGTCCACGCCATCGCGCACCAGTTCGCGCAGCACGCTGGTGGCGCGGCTGGCCGACAGTTCCCAGTTCGAGGGAAACTGCCGCGTCTGGATGGGGACCGGGTCGCTGTGGCCTTCCACCGATACCGGATAGCCCTGGCTGCGATTGATCACCGTGGCCATGCGCTGGATCAGCCGCAGGCCGGACGGGCTGAGCATCGCCTGGCCGGAGGGGAACAGCAGTTCGTTGCTGATGCGAAAGCTGATCGATTTCTCGTTGACGATCACGTCCACGCCGTCGCCCAGGTCGTCCAGGCCAAGCTCGGCAATCGAGGGCGGCTGCGCCTCGGGGGCGTCCGGCGCCTGTTGCGCAGTAGAAGCGAGACCGGCGGAAGAGGCCGCGACGGTGGGTGTGCCAGGCACCGGATAGGTGTCTGACACCTGGTGCGCAGCAGAAGCGAAAACGGCGGAAGATGTCGCGACGGTGGAGGTGTCGGACATTTCGCTGGTGTCCGACGCCTGTTGTGCATAGGCTTGCCAGGCCACGGCCAGGCTCGACCAGGCCGGTGGCAGGCTGTCCACGTGGCCGACCGATCCCACCAGTTCCACCGGCGCGCTTGCCGTGGCCGATGGCCGGGGCATTTGCGATACGGCCAGCAGCACCACCAGCATGGCCAGCAGCAGCGTGATTAGGTCCAGGTAGGTCAGCAGCCAGCTGTCGGACTCCTGTTCGGTGGCCTCGGCCACATGCCAGCGCGCGAAGCGGCCGCCGGCATGCAAGGCCGGCCGCCCGCCCGGCGTGGCGGCGCGCGCGCCGCGGCCACGCTGGTGCTGGTGCTGGCGGCGCAGCGCCTCGATCCGCTCGGCCAGGTTCATGGACGTGCGGCGGCGGGGCGGGCCAGCGGCGCGGAACCCGGCGCGGGCTTGGCCGCCTTGGTTGTCTTGGCCTGCGCGGGGGGATCCGCCTGGCCGCCGTCGTAGACCTCGTCCTCGATGTGCATCATGAACGAGTTCAAGGTCTCGCGCACTACCGCCGGCCCGCGCCGCGCGCACATCATCGCAATGCCTTGCAGCACCATGTTCATCAGCATCAGGCGCTGTTCAGTGCGGCGCTCCAGCTTGACGGCGATCGGCTTGCACACCAGGTTGGCCAGCAGGATGCCGTAGAACGTGGTCATCAGCGCCACCGCCAACTGCTGGCCGATGACCACCATGTCGCCGCTGCCCAGCACCGTCATCAAATTGATCAGGCCCACCAGCGTGCCCAGCATGCCGAAGGCCGGCGCGAAGCCGGCCATGATGCGGAACATCTGCGCTTCGGCATGCTCGCGCGCGCGCAGGCGCGCGATGCGCCATTGCAGCAGCTCGATGATCTGGTCTTCCGGCGTATGGTCGATGACCAGTTGCACGCCGGTGCGCAGGAAGGGGTTGGACACCTTCTGCAGCGCCTCTTCCACCTTGCGCACGTTGTCGTTCATCCAGAGTTGCGCCAGCGCCGCCAGTTCGTCGATGTCGCGGCGCGAATCCAGGCGTTCGCTGCGGAACACCGTGCGCACCAGCGCGAAGACGCGCAGCACTTCGCGCAGCGGATAGCTGATGAACAGCGCCGCGCAAGTGCCGCCCAGCACCACCGCCAGGCCCGGCAGGTTGATGTACAGCGCGGGGTCGGTGGCCGAGGACGCCAGGGCGGCCGCCAGCGTGACTGCCGCGACGACGATGCCGATGAGGGTAGAAGGATTCATGAGAGACGAGCCTTGCGCGCGCAATCGTGCGAAACCGGCTCATTCTAGAAAGCGGCGGCGCGCCGCAATCGATGGAGAACGGGACGAAAAGGGCCGGTTTGCGGCGCGCAGGCTTGTCACAAAAAAATGCAACCAAGTGGTTGAGTATCGATGCCGGGGCGAATAACATAACCAAATGGTTGAATATCAAGCCCCCCACCTGGACCGCGTGTTCCACGCCCTGGCAGATCCCACGCGACGCGCCATGCTGCAGGCGCTGGCCGCAGGCGAGCGTCCCATCCGCGACCTGGCCGCGCCGTTCCAGATGTCGTTCGCGGCCGCGTCCAAGCACGTCAAGGTGCTGGAATCGGCCGGGTTGGTGCGGCGCCGCGTGCAGGGGCGCCTGCATTTCTGCCGCATCGAGGCCGCGCCGCTGGCGCAGGCCGACGCGTGGCTGCGCCGCTACGAAGGCTTCTGGGCCGATCGGCTGGACGCCCTGCAAGCGCTGTTGCAGGCCGAGGCGCAAGCCGAGCCCGCCAGCGGCGCCCAGCCGCCGGCCGCGCCCATTTCCACGAAAGTCCACCGAGGATCCCGCTCATGACCTCCGATTCCACTTCTGCTTCCTATCGCACCGGCTATGGCGAACTCGTCGAACCGGGCTCGCTGCAATTCGTGCGCGTGCTGCCAGGCCCCATCGAACGGGTCTGGTCGTGGCTGGCTGATTCCGACAAGCGCGCGCAATGGCTGGCCGCGGGCGACCTGCCGGCGCGGCCGGGCATGCCTTTCGAAATGCGCTTCGACCACGCCAGCCTGACGCCGGACGACGTGCCGGCGCCGGAACGATTCCGCCACGAGGGCGGCGTGATCCGCAGCGAACACCGGCTGCTGCGTTGCGAGCCGCCCCACGTGCTGGCCATCAGTTGGGGCGGCGCCAACGAAGAGCCCTCGGAAGTGACCTTCGAATTGTCGGCGCAGGGCGACCAGGTGCGGCTGGTGCTGACCCACCGCCGCCTGGTGAGCCGCGCCACGACGCTCAGCGTGTCGGGTGGCTGGCATACCCACCTGGCCGTGCTGGCGGCCAAGCTGGCGGGGCGGACGCCCGCGCCGTTCTGGACGATGCTGGAGAAACTGGAACAAGACTACGCCGCCCGGCAAGGCCGGGCGGCGTCGGACGGCGCGGCCTGAGGCGGGCCGCGGCGCGCCAGGCTATTGCTGCGGCGCGCGGCCCGCCGGCGCGTTCTTCTGCGCCATGTCGATGACGCGCTGGCGCAGTTGCGGGTCCTGCTCGATGGCCTGGCCGATGCCGTTGAATTCATCGACGGTCAGGCCATCGGCATTGACCATGCGCACCATTTTTTCGTCCGCTTCGCGGTAGACCTGTTCGCGGGCGGCGTCGTCCTTGGCGGCCTGCAGCTTGGGCCGGTATTCGTCGGCCACCATGGCCACCTTCTGCGAGGCGCTGGCGAATTTCTGCAATTGCGCGTCCGACGGGCGGATCGCGGGTTGCGTCTGGGCAGGGGGCTGCGCGGCCGGCGCGGTTTGCGCCAGCGCCACGGCGGGCGACAGGCTCGCGGCCAGGATGGCGGCGGCAAAGATTGCGTGAGTCGAACGCGGCATGAAGCCTCCTTGATCGGTTGACAGCGTGTGCCTCCATGATGACAAGCCCGGGCGGCAGGCTTCAAGCATTGCGATGTTTGCGCATGTGTCGGGCCCCGGGAGACGGGGTTACCGGGCGTTTCAAGGCGGATCAGGAATTCAGCGCGCGGGCGCGGGCCAGCAGCAATTCGCGTTCGCGGGCGTTGCGCGCCATGCCGGCGGCACGCTGGAATTCCGCCGCGGCTTCGCCGCGGCGCCCCAGCTTGGCCAGCAGGTCGCCCCGCACGCTGGGCAGCAGGTGGTAATCCGCCAGCACGGGTTCGGCGGCCAGCGCGTCCACCAGCGCCAGTCCGGCTTCGGGCCCGTAGGCCATGCCCACGGCCACCGCGCGGTTCAGGTCCACGACCGGCGACGGGGCCACCTGCGCCAGCGCGTCGTACAGCGCCACGATCTGCGGCCAGTCGGTGTCCCCAGGGCGCGCGGCGCGCGCATGGCAGGCTGCCAGGGCCGCCTGCAGCGCATACGGGCCCAGCGCGCCGTCATGGGCCTGCGCCTGCTGCAGGGCCGTCAGGCCGCGACGGATCAGCAGGGGGTCCCAGCGGGACCGGTCCTGGTCCATCAGCAGCACTGGCCGGCCTTCGGCATCGACGCGCGCCGCCAGGCGCGAGGCCTGGATTTCCATCAGCGCGACCAGGCCGTGCACTTCACTTTCGCCCGGCGCCAGCTGGGCCAGGATGCGGCCCAGCCGCAACGCCTCGTCGCACAGCGCCGGACGCATCCAGTCGTCGCCGGCCGTGGCCGCGTAGCCTTCATTGAAGATCAGGTACACAACTTCCAGCACCGATGCCAGGCGCGATGCCAGATCCTGCCCGCGCGGCACCTCGAAAGGCACGCGCGCTTCGCGCAAGGTGCGCTTGGCGCGCACGATGCGCTGGGCGATGGTGGCTTCGGACACCAGGAACGCGCGGGCGATTTCGTCGGTGGTCAGGCCGCCCAGCAGGCGCAGCGTCAGCGCCACCCGCGCGGGCGTGGACAGCACGGGATGGCACGCGGTGAATACCAGCCGCAGCAGGTCGTCGCCGATCTCGTCCTGGCGGGCCGCGTCCAGGGCGTCGACGAAATCGGGCTCGACGTGGGCCTGCAGCGCGTCCAGCTCATGGCCCAGCTGCTCGTGCTTGCGCGTGTGCAGGGCGTCCTGCCGCAGGCGGTCCAGCGCGCGGCGCTTGGCGGTGGTCATCAGCCAGGCCCCCGGATTGTCGGGGATGCCGCCGCCGGGCCAGTGCTCCAGCGCCGCGACCAGCGCGTCCTGCGCCAGCTCTTCGGCCAGGCCGACATCGCGCACCATGCGCGCCACGCCGGCGATGACCTTGGCCGACTCGATGCGCCAGACGGCCTCGATAGCCTGGTGGACGGCATCGCGCGAACTCATTGCTGCAGGATCTCGGCGTTGGGGTCCATGTACATCAGTTCCCAGATATGGCCGTCCAGGTCTTCGAACGCATGTCCGTACATGAAGCCGTAGTCCTGCGGCTCGCGCGGGGTCGAGCCGCCCGCGGCCACGGCGCGCGCGACCAGGTCG
>Ga0182735_1002306_pt1 | contig 11681 bp, 10 predicted proteins | sample eDN5th30CKraftMG_FD_128524 | JGI IMG/M metagenome (GOLD analysis project Ga0182735, IMG submission 128524) | Enriched Miracle-Growth compost microbial communities from Emeryville, California, USA - eDNA 5th pass 30_C Kraft MG (version 2) (version 2) ... | reverse complement strand
TGATGAAGGTATATTGGATATTACCGGATTGCTACTTGAAAGTTACGGATACCAAGTGCTGTTGGAACCGGATAGTACACATTTGATACCCAGGATAAGCATGGAAAAACCTGATTTGCTCTTGATCGACATCTGGATGCCACAGCTGATGGGCGACGAAATTGTACGCATGCTAAAGAAGGATAAAAATATGGCACATATCCCTATCATTATGTTTTCTGCCAGTAGGGAAAGTAAACGAATTGCTAACGAGGCCGGTGCCGATGATTACATTGCCAAACCATTTAGTATAGAAGACCTGGATAATAAAATTAGGGCGCTGGGGTGAGCTGTTAGTTGTTAGTTATTGGTTGTTCGTTGTTAGTCGTTGGTTTGCTTTTCGCTTTAAACTTTTAACCCCATCCTGTATAAACCCTAAACCATACGCCGTAAGCTGGATAAACGCTGCCACAATGCCTAAAACAGCTACTTTAAATGATCTCGTTTGCACCCAACCGTGCACAAATAACAATACCACATAGCAAGCCAAGAGAAAGTTACATAACTGCACGAGCCAAGATAACGGTAAAAAAAACAATGCACTCAAGAGATTGAGTAAGATTGCTACGATTAAAAAGAGGATAAAGCAGGCCGGAAAAAAATGTACCAGTTTCAATTCGGCAGGGAAATGCTTGTAAATATTAATACGCGCACGCCCGAAAAAATGCAGCTGCTTATAAAATTGCACAAAATTAGTCCGTCTTTTATGATACACCACAGCCTGTGGGATCAAACCAATCTGAAATCCTGCAGTATGAATGCGAATGCTGTATTCAATATCTTCGCCGAGGCGAGTGAGCTTATATCCACCCACTTTTTCCCAAGCTTTTCTGGAAACACCCATATTGAAACTGCGGGGATGAAACTGACCGATGTGTTTTTGATTGCCACGAATGCCCCCTGTGGTAAAAGGTGACGTCATAGCATAGCTAATGGCTTTCTGTACGGGTGTAAAAGTTTCATGCGCAGCATCGGGCCCGCCATAGGCATCTAACCAATGCTTGGCCAACTCGTTATTAACCGTTTCTAGATAATTGACAGGTATGAGGCAATCTGAATCGAACACAACAAAATAATCGCCTTTTGCTCGCTCGAAACCGAAATTTCGGCTAAATCCTTGCCCTTCGTTCGGTTTAAAATAATAATGTAAATTGAGTTTGTCTTGATATCGAGCTACCACATCTTTCGCATCTATGGTAGAGCCATCTTCGATGATCAATACTTCGAAATGACGATACGTTTGCTGTACCAGTGTAAACAACAATTCGTCTATTTCTTGCGGGCGGTTATATAAAGGAATAATGATGGAGAAAAACAACATACCTTAAATGACCTTCTCTATTTGATAATGATTCTTGTCGTTCGCATTGCGCGAGATCAATTCAGATACAAAACCGGTAAGAAACAACTGTGTTCCTACAATGATGGCTACCAAAGCAATATAAAACAAAGGCTGATCGGTTACATTCCTATAGGCGGTGCCTTTAGCAATACTGATCAATTTATCGGCAATGAGCCAAACGGTCAAAATAAAACCGCCCAAGAAGCTTAACACGCCCATGGTACCAAAAAAATGCATGGGGCGCTTACCAAATTTACCGACAAAGAAAATAGACAACAGATCGAGGAAACCATTGATGAACCGACTGAAACCAAACTTTGTAGTACCGTATTTACGTGGATAATGTTTCACAACCTGTTCACCTATTTTGGTAAAACCGGCCCACTTAGCAATGACAGGAATATAACGATGCATTTCGCCGTATACCTCAATATTCTTTACGACCTCTTTCCGATAGGCTTTTAGCCCACAATTAAAATCGTGCAGGTTATGAATACCCGACATGTTGCGGGTAACAGCATTGAACAATTTGGTAGGCAAGGTTTTACTCAGCGGGTCATGGCGTTTCTGTTTATATCCCGAAATCAGGTCGAGCCGTTCTTCACGAATGCGCCTGTATAATTCGGGAATCTCATCGGGGCTGTCTTGCAAATCGGCATCCATGGTAATGACCACGTTGCCCGAAGCTGCCGCAAACCCCACATTAAGTGCGGCCGACTTACCATAGTTACGACGAAATTTAATGGCATATATCTCGGGATATTGTTGCTTCAATACTTCTTCTATCAAGTCCCAAGAGCCATCGGTACTCCCATCGTCTACCAGAACAACCTCATAGCTAAGACCATGCGCTTGATTCACGCGTTTAATCCAAGCAAGCAATTCTGGTAGCGACTCTACTTCATTGTAAAGTGGTATGACAACTGAGATATCCATTTTTTCTTCCATCATTAGATTTCATGTAGTCTCAAGCTAAACAGTCGGGTCACTATCCACTATATTGAAAATAGGCTTTTCCCTTTTTAACACGGCACCTAATGCCAGTGCAACAACAAAAACAATAATGACATACACACAAAAGCCACCTAAAACCGTCATTACCGTAGCATTATTTTTCGCCTCTATCTCCACATCTAATTTTGCAACTTGCGCATCTATTTCTTCGTCTGTAGCACCTACGCCTTCCATATAGTTAATGATGTTATTTTGCATGTTTCGGAAATACTGCTCGGATATTCCGGGTTCGATATATTTTTCGAACACAAAATTTGCGACCGAAGAAATGGAAGCCGCAATCAATAACATAATAAAGATACCAGTAACCGCTTCTCTAAAATCCCAATATCCTCCTACACTGCTCCTTAACTTAAACGCAAAGAGAACGGCACATATTAACGGAATCATAAACATAGTAACGACGCCACCTATCATAACCATCCAAAAAGAATGACTAGACACGAAATAATAGATCGGAAAGATGGTCAGCACAATCATCAACACACCTAACAAACAACCCAACAAGGCACCTTTTTTTTGCAGTATTTTTTTATCAATCATCTTTGTTTAGTTTTGATTATAAGCAACAATGAGTGCATACGTAGCAGCGTCAAAGGGTTTATCATCGCTCAATGACACATATTGATCGAGCTGTGTTTCTGATGGTTGTTGCTCACTAAAAAAGCTCATCATGGGATAGAATAGCTCGGCTAGTTCCTGTTCTTGAGGTAAGCTCGTAGCCGCTTTTTTAATGGCAGCATAATCACTTTCTATTAATAGTTGGTTGGCTAACATAGGCTCATAGATTCGGTGCTCGTCTTGAAACTCATCTTCGTCTACTAATAAAAATTCTTTCAAGAAATCATCTAATGTAGGATCGATATCCTCATCCGCACATTCTTTGAGATACAGTAAGAGGTTGAGCAACTCGGTACCTCGATCAATGGTTTGCTCTTCAATTTGCTCCCACTCGGGAGATTCCAAATAGTCTTCCTCCAGCTTTTCTACATCAGCAGCAAAAAAGTTCATGAGCAATAAATCGAAAATAACTTCCCGAATAGCCTCATAAGCTGGATGTTCATCCACTTGTTGGTCCAATAGGTCAACCTTCCGCAAGAAATTTTCTTCTTGATTGAAAATGGTTTTCAATTGCGCTGTAAAATTGCTCGGTGCTTGTTGTGTTGCCTGCTCAAATGCTGCAATAGCTGCTTCGAGTGCTTTTTCAATACGCGTATCCATACGATTTGCCTTAAAAGATATGTACTTGATGATTATTGATGACCAGTTTTACTTTACCCATTAATGAAGTTTGGTAAAAAGGGCTGTTATTTGATTTTGATTTATTTGTTTCTGCATCAAAGGTCCAATTTTCCTTTGTATTAAACAATACCAAATTTGCCATAGCGCCAACAGCGAAAGCAGGTACAGGCAACTGTAGAATGGCTCTTGGAGCAATCGTCAGTTTTTCTATGATGACAGGAAGGGGTAATTGCGTCTGTAACAACAATGGTAAAACCGTTTGCAGGGCAATCATTCCGTTCTTGGCGGTTTCAAATTCTACACGTTTATATTCTACTTCATGCGGCGTATGTTGTGATACAATGGCATCAATTGTGCCATCCAACAGACCTTCTTTTAATGCTTCCACATCGGCAGTGGTACGTAAAGGTGGGCTAACTTTATAATGGCTATCAAAGGTTTTCACTGCCTCATCCGTCAATACCAAATGATGGGCAGCCACATCACAAGTGACAGATACACCATGCTGTTTGGCCCGCCTGATCAAATCAACCGCCCCACGGGTGCTTATGGTACTGAAATGAATGGGTGCGTTATGATAGGTAGCCAAGGCGATATCGCGTGCAATCATCAACTCTTCAGCTAAGTTGGGATTGCCTTTCATACCCAAATAAGTACTGACCTCGCCTTCATTCATTTTCGCTTGATTAGAGATAGCGTAATCTTCAGCAAAAGCCATCACCAAACCATCAAAGCCCTTGCAGTACAACAATGCTCTGCTCATAAGCCCAGCCTGCTGCACACTTTTAGAGCCATTGGAAAAAGCAACAGCACCAGCCAGTTTCATATCATACAATTCGGCTAGGTCATTCCCCGTACGGTCTTTGCTAATGGCTCCTATCGGATATACGGATACCAAATGGCCTTTGGATGCTTGAACCACTTGCGTGATTTCACTCCGACTATGTAAAGCGGGTTGTGTATTCGGCTGTAGTGCCACACCGGTGAAACCACCAGCAGCAGCAGCGGCGCATCCCGTTGCAATGGTTTCTTTGGTTTCTAGACCTGGCTCGCCAAAAGTGGCGTTCAGATCAAAAAAACCGGGAGAAAGGTACTGATGACGGCCGTCAATAACCGTCACATCGCTCGATGAGGATGCGAGATCGGTATCAATGGCTCGAATAACTCCCTCTTGAATGAGCACATCTACCGTTTGCTCATGCTTTTCATGGCCCGGAAACACCCATGTTGCTGCTTTTATAAGAATATTATCCATGCAAAAAGATGTAGTTTTGGTTACAACGAGATATATCGCCAACGTTGTTTAATACGATGTGCGCATATAAAAAATGTGAAAAAAATTGAAACTATATAGCCCGAAAGACTATATTTTTAAACGATGTTTGAAGTACGGTAAGCTGAACTTCCATTTAAAAGACAAAAGTACAAAATACTCGTCAATGGCAACGAATATTTTTTTAGTTGTAAGTTATGGGCGTTAAGTTATACGTCTCGCAATACACCGTTTGCAACTCAACAGATATAAACGTCACTGCGAGAGATCAGTGTTTTGGGAAACACAAAGAGGATTAGATGGTAAAGGGGTTGTTTGGTTGTCATGCAGAGTGTAGCGAAGCATTTTATTCAGGTTAACACCTTCACTGAGCAGAGTCGAAGAATCTCATCAACACTAGGATATTTATAACTTATTTTTCATGGCATGGATATATTCTTTTGGTGATTGATTGAAATATTTCTGAAAAGTCTTTCCGAATACGCTTTGTGAGCTGTATCCTGTCATATGTGCAATCTCATAAATTTTATATTGACCTTGTGCCATCAGATCGGTTGCTTTCTTTAAACGGGCCTGATCGATTAATTCTTTTGGTGATATAGAGGACAATGAATTAATTTTTCGGTAGAAGGTAGGCCTACTCATATTCATATGAGCTGCTAACTGATCAATACTAATAGTTTTATTACTCAAGTTGCTTTGGATATAATGATCGATTTCTTTTAAAAACTCTTCATCCGATTTAGAGGAAGACTCAATATGTATATCAAAGAAAGGTGCGTGCGCCGTGTGCTCCTTTATTTTTGATCTGTTTTTTAGCAGGTTGGCAACCTGTACTTGTAGTAACGTTGGCGAGAATGGTTTTTTTATATAGGCATCAGCACCCTTCTCCAGTCCTTCGATCTGTGCTTTAAAAGTGTTTTTTGCCGTTAAAAGGATAACGGGTATATGGCAGTAGGCCAAATCCTCTTTTAATGTTTGACATAATTGAAAACCATCAATTCCTGGCATCATAACATCACTGATAATCAAGTGTACGAGGTGATTAGTCAACAGATTTATCCCTGACTCCCCATCAATAGCAGTCAAGACATGATAATTGTCTTCCAATATATCTGTTACAAATTCTAATATTTCTGTATTGTCATCAATAATTAATACGGTCTTCTTCATCTGATTAAGTTTATTTTTTATCCTGATTATTTTTTCACAAAGTCTGTTTCATTTTGTGTTCCAGAGCTTGCAATCTCGGTTCATACCTCTATGCAAGCATGATAGGCTCAGAATTATTTCATTTTCTTCCAATAACTAAGATCAAATTCAATAGCTTGGTGAATAGGTAATTCCAGCTCAAATATGTTTAGCTTTTGATCATTTATAATGAAGCTTAATTTTCCATGATGAAGTTCGGAAAGTGATTTCGCTAATGATAGGCCAATGCCAGTCCCATTTACGTTTTTATGACTTTCTATCCTATAGAAGGGTTCAAATATTTTTCGTTGATGTTCTGTGGAAATAAGTTTTCCATCATTCATAACTTGGACTTTAAAACACTTTTTATCTTGATTAAACAAGCGTACGACAATAAGTTTATCACCATATTTAACAGCATTAGATAGCAGGTTATTGATAATTTTTATAAAGGCCTCTTTATCAACAGATGCTTTTATGATGGGGTTTGGAAAATCGACGGTCAATTGCATATTCCTTTTTTCTATTTCCGGTTTAAAATTGCTTAGTTGGTCGTTCAACAAGTAATTGATATCTACTATTACAAAGTTTAATCCAAATTCATTCATCTCCGTTTTTCTGAAATCAAGCAATTGTCCGGTCAAGACAATCAGCCGATGGGTATTTTTTTTAATAAGCCGAAGATTTTTTTTGACAACGGATAAGTTGTCAATTTTGGTCATCGCCCATTCTGCAGGACCTTGAATCAGTGTAAGAGGAGTTCGGATTTCATGGGCAATATTCGTAAAAAATTCTATTTTGGCTTGATAGACCTCCTTCTCTTTTTCCAATTCAAAAAGACGAAGTTTATGCATATTTCGTTTTTCCAGTTGCCATAAATAGTAACGGATTCCAGCATATAATAACAAACAAAACAACATACCATATAAAAAATAAGCAGGTACAGTTCGCCAATAAGGAGGGAGAACGAGAATGATAAGCTGTTTTCTTTGCCCTGTCCAATGACCAATATTGCTTTCAGATTGGAGCTCAAATTGGTAGGTGCCGGGAGAAAGGTCGGTAAAATATACCGTTCTGTTCGTTTTTAAGTAAGTCCAATGAGTATCCAATCCTACCATACGGTATTTATAACGAATAACCTCGGGAGACGAGAAATTCAGTGTCGCAAATTCAATATTAAAACTGGTTTGTTTATGGTTGAGGGAGATGGTATCCGTATACAAAATAGATTGCTTCAGTGGCGACTGCCTTGTGTTCGGTAATATTTCCCGATTATCGATTTGAAAACTGGTAATATAAGTCGGTGGTGTACTATTTCTTTTAACAAATTCTTCTGGTCTGAAAGCAATCATGCCCTTTACTGTACCAAAATACATTTTTCCGGTTTTATCCTTAAAAGCAGAGTTATAATTGAATTGATCGGTAATCAGGCCATTAGCTTTGGTATACACATGAAATTTTTCGGTAACACGATTAAAACATATCAAACCTTTTAAGCTACTAATCCAAAGATTTTTGGAATGGTCTTCCAATATTCGATAAATGTTATTGGTAGGAAAGCCATTCTGAGTAGTGAATTTTTTAAACGCTTTCCGATCTTTATTCAGCTTGATCAATCCCCCACCTTCTGTTGCAAACCAAAGGGCATGGTCAACATCTTCATAAATGCCCTGGATCATGTAATCATTATTGTTGTTGTTATTATGAACGGTGTTAAAATGGATATTGCCATGTTCACCTGTTTTTGGATTGAAATAAAACGTCCCATTGTCCAAACTACCTGTCCAGATAAACCCCTCATGGTCTTCCGCTATTGCGTAAACAAAAGAGTTTTTAGGAACATAGGGGATTGCGATAAAGCGATGTTTATTTACTTGATATTCATATAGGCCTCCGCCCACTGTTCCAATGAGTATACGATGGTCTGACGTTTCAAAAATGGATATGACAAACGTATTGGCCGGACGGTTTTTAGTGTAAATAGTAGGATGACGAGATATAATTTTCCCCGAAGAAAGACGCATCACTTCTAATCCGCGAAGGTAAAGGCCAGCAAACAAATAATCATCGGCAACTAACAGGCCGTGAACATTTGGGTAAGAAATATGCTCATTAGTACCATCTGGAATAAAATGGGCAAATTCATTCGTTTTAGTATTTAATTTGTTGATTCCAGCATCTTCTGTTCCAATCCAAATATTTCCTCGGTGATCTTGGCATATCTCCCTCACTGCATTTCCTGAAATGGAATTGGCAGCGTTTACTGGGTAATATTTCTCAAAACGGTTATTTTCTGGCGACATATAATTCAACCCGCCAAAAAAAGTGCCAGCCCAAACTCCCTTTTGATTATCTATACATAAGGTATATACGGCGTTATCGTTTAATGAATACGGGTCTCCATATCTTTTCTTTAAATTAGAAAATGTACCACTGGATGTATGATAAATATAGATACCCGATTCTGTGGCAATCCAAAAAGTATCATTTTTCCCTTTTTGGATATCCCGAATGTAAATTTCGGTCCCATTTGGATTTTTTGAAAGAACGGATTCAACCTTATTAGTAATTACATCATATTTTAGAAGACCGTTCTTCACCGTTCCAATCAGTATATGATGATTGGCTAAATGGATCTTACTTATATCCTTCAGCGGAATTCCCGGGCTTTCTTGCAGTACCTTGATCGTGGATAGCAAATGGGTATGAGTATTCCATTTTTTGATTTTGCCGTCTTTCGTCCCGAACCACAATTGGCCTTTGCTATCAATATCAAATGCGGAAGCATTTACCCGTAATCGTATTAATATATTTTTATTAGGACAGTATCGGAATATGGTTCCTTCTTCTGTTAAAATCCAAAGAAAGCCTTGCTTATCTAATTTTAGACCCTGTATCTTTCGAACCGGCTTGATGGCCAACTCTACAAACGATTCGCTATGCGGGTTATACCGAAATAATCCCCCCACTGTACCTACCCATATCATGTTACTATCACCTTCACACAAGGCACTAATATTATTGGCTCCAGCTCTTACTTTTGTAATATTGAGATGTTTGAATGTGTATCCATCAAAACGGTCTAATCCACCTTTAGTACCAATCCACATGAAACCTTGCTTATCCTGTATCATGCTGTAGACGGTATTCTGTGATAATCCTTCATCTGCCTGAAAGTGTTTAAAATAATAGGCAGGTTGCGCTTTTAAAACAACGCTCATAAAAAAAATACCATAAAAAAACATCAACTGTTTTTTCATATTAAAGATTAGCCAGTAAATACATTACTCAGTTATCGTTCATATTGGTTCTGAAACCGGATAGATTGCTAAATAGTACAAATATAACTACTATAGGTTCGCTTTTTTGCTCAAAAAATAGTCAGATTGTCTCATTTATAAAAAACCAAACCGAGTGAAACGAGCTCATTTATGCCGTTGAAAACATGCACATATAAATAATTATTTACATGTGAAACCTGCATAAATTGCCAAACAAAAGGGCATGATTAATTTATGCAAGCTTCATTGCCATTAAAAACCGCCGTAGGCAGCATGAATGCCTTTAAAAAGGTACAAGTAATGAATAAACAAATTATTCGAATGAAACAAAAAAGCAAAAGTTTGATAAAACTTATTTAGAAGTGTTTGCTTAATTTGTTACATCATACCAATGCGGAGCCAATTAGAAACAAAAAATAAGTTAGTTATGAAATTGCAAGGTAAAGCACGGTACAAATTATTTATATTTTTATTAGCCATCAGCATTTTTGCGATAGGAATGCTGTCCTGGAAAAGTAAATCTCCCAAAGATAAATCTTTGGCAGCGCACCCAAAGAAACCAAATATTATTATCATTCCCAATATCGATCAGATGGCGAAAAATAGGATGAAACTGATGGCCGTTTCGCCCCGCAACAACTCAAATCCGAATAACCCTTGTCATCAGACAGTTTGTGTAATAACTTTATAGTATTCTGCTTTTTAAAGTTTTCAATTAATAACCATTTTGTACCAAATTAGGAACGGCAGCCTTGTAAGGACTGCCGTTCCTGTATTAACATGCATGCAATCATTTAGCGCGACTGCTTTTTAAATTACCACTCAATCTGCTGATCTTCGTCAGGGATTTGGGTATTCAATTGACGTTCTAAAATCAATGATCCCGTAACAATATAGTTGATTTCTACACCGGGGACCATGGTATAATCCGTAAACTGGTAATCAATGTTATTGATGGTAATATAGCGGTGCATCAGGTAAGGACGTACGGCGTCCATCTGCTCGTTGACCGTATAACTGGCATCTTTATTCACCGTAAACTTGATATTCGGATTATCGGCCGAGAAAGTTACCGCTCCGGTTTCACTAAAGGTGGCATAGATTTTATAGTTGCGGCGATCCTGCCGTTCTTCATCGATATTGCCCGCATAGAAGAAAATGGTGTTTTCATCCACCACATAGCTTCGGATATCCTCTTTCACAATGGGGGTTTCGTTTTCGTAGCCTTCCATTGCGGTTTTCAATGCGGTACCACTATAGGTACCCGAATAGTCATTGAAAGGGTTGATACGTAAAAGCGCCTTCCGGTAGTTCTTCCGAGGATTGGCTTTGTAATCATAAGTGGCATCATCCACTATGGTTAAAGGTAGCACCCACTTTTCCACCATATCGATGTCTTTCAAGGTAAAATCGATGGGCATCAACGCCACATTCTCTCCCCCCTTAATATTTACGGTAGCAGGCACCGTATAATATTGGCTGCTTAGTTCCTTATAATAATAATCTGCTCGACTTTGAAAACGTTCAAAATTCAAGGTGTTCAATGTATCCGGATCTACGGCAACATGCACCGTCATGTCTTGTTCGTTCTTAACAGACCCACTCACCAGTAAAGGTTGCAGAAAAGTAGTTTTCTGATCAGCTCGATAACGAACATAGATATTCGTTATGCCTTCATTTTCCAAAGGTGCCTTAAAGGAAACATAATTGGTAAACTGTTCGGCTTTCCATTCGTCATTGCAGGCGCCGCAAACAAAAAGCAGTGCGCCTAACAAGAGCGGTATATATAACTTTTTCATATAATGCATCTTTTATTAATCGTTATAAGTCCATCCAGGGTTTTGTGTGAGCCGTTTGTTGCGTTTCAGCTCAGAATGTTTGATGGGCCAAAACCACATTTTATCGGCAAAAGTAGTCTTCAGAGCCCATACAGCGATCGGCTGATGAAACAAGTCGCGCTCTTTTTCGTTCATCAACACGTTGCAACCATAGACCGGCAAGGACTCTTCTGTTGGCGCGTCCATCCAACGGCGTAAGTCATAATAGCGTTGACCTTCGCCCATCAGCTCAATGTAACGTTCACGTTTCAATCGTTCCCTTAATTCATTTTTATTACTGTAGGCATCTGTCGGATAATCAGGCACACCACCACGGATGCGAACGGGGTGGATGCCTCGCTGCATTTGGCTGATGTCGCGACTGATGCTGTAATTATCGCCGCGCCATGATGGAATGCTGTACGAACCTTCCAATTCGTTCAGCGCCTCGGCATACATCAGCAGGATATCGGCATAACGGA
>Ga0182735_1002302_pt1 | contig 11690 bp, 6 predicted proteins | sample eDN5th30CKraftMG_FD_128524 | JGI IMG/M metagenome (GOLD analysis project Ga0182735, IMG submission 128524) | Enriched Miracle-Growth compost microbial communities from Emeryville, California, USA - eDNA 5th pass 30_C Kraft MG (version 2) (version 2) ... | reverse complement strand
TGGCCGTGGAAGCGGATGTCTTCCTGCCGCACCGAAAGGCCGTTGCCGGCGGCGACGCGGATCTGCTCGTGCACGAGGTCGACGCCGGTGATCGCCTCCGTCACCGGATGCTCCACCTGGAGACGGGTGTTCATCTCGATGAAATAGAACTCGCCGTTCTCGTAAAGGAACTCGATGGTGCCGGCGCCCGAATAGCCGAGGTCGGCGATGGCGTTGGCGCAGATGGCGCCGATGCGTGCGCGCTCCTCGGTGTTGAGGGCCGGCGAATTGGCTTCTTCCCAGACCTTCTGGTGACGCCGCTGCAGCGAGCAGTCGCGCTCGCCGAAATGGACGCCGCGGCCCGCGCCGTCGCCGAACACCTGCAACTCGATGTGGCGCGGCTTTTCGAGGTACTTTTCGATGTAGACGGCGTCGTTGCCGAAGGCGGCACCCGCTTCCTTGCTCGCCGTCTGCAGCGCCTCGACGAGGTCGGCCTCGGAGCGCGCGACCTTCATGCCGCGCCCGCCGCCGCCGGCCGTCGCCTTGACGATGACCGGATAGCCGATGTCGGCGGCGATGCGCTTGGCGTCGGCTTCATCGCTGACGGCTCCGTCCGAGCCGGGCACGACCGGGATGCCCAGCCGCTTGGCGGTGCGCTTGGCCTCGATCTTGTCGCCCATGATGCGGATATGGTCGCCGGACGGGCCGATGAAGGTGATGTTGTGGGCGGCCAGGATGTCGGCGAACTTGGCGTTCTCGGACAGGAAGCCGTAGCCCGGATGAACGGCGTCCGCGCCGGTGATCTCGCAGGCGGCGACGATCTGGTGAATGTTGAGATAGCTGTCGCGCGAGGGCGGCGGGCCGATGCACACGCTTTCGTCGGCAAGCCGGACGTGCATGGCGTCGGCGTCGGCGGTGGAGTGGACCACGACGGTCTGGATGCCGAGCTCCTTGCAGGCGCGCAGCACCCGGAGGGCGATTTCGCCGCGATTGGCTATGAGGATTTTCTGGAACATGGATATTGCCTGTTCGCCGGCTTATTCGACGACGACGAGCGGCATGCCGTACTCGACCGGCTGGGCGTCCTCGACGAGGATCGCCTTCACCGTTCCGGAGCGCGGCGAGGGGATCTGGTTCATCGTCTTCATGGCCTCGATGATCAGCAGCGTCTGGCCTTCCTTGACGCTCTGGCCGATTTCGATGAACGGCTTGGCGTCGGGCGAGGGCGAGAGATAGGCCGTGCCGACCATCGGCGAAGGAACCGAGTTCTTGGCCTGGTCCGCCGGGGAAGGCGCTGCAGCGGCCGGCGCGGCGGCAACGGAGTTCGCGGTGGGCTGGGCGGCCGGCGGCGCGTAGGCGGGAGCGGCCGCGACGGCATGGACCGTCGGCGCCTGCCGCGAGACGCGTATCTTGAGATCGTCGAGTTCCACCTCGATTTCGGTCAGGTTGGTTTCGTTCAGGATGCCCGCCAGGTCGCGAACCAACTGCTGGTCGATACCGGTCTTCTTTGTCGTCATGGTGGAACTTTCTTTTGTCATTGTGGCGCCCCGACCTGGCCCCTCGCCGCCAACGCCTGCAATGCCAGCGTATAGCCGAGTGAGCCGAAACCGCAAACCATGCCGAGGGCATGGGGCGCGACCAGGGATGTGTGGCGGAAGGATTCCCGCGCGTGGATGTTGGAAAGGTGGACCTCCACCACGGGGGTGGGAGCGATCGCTGCGATCGCGTCGTGGATGGCGATCGAGGTGTGGGTATAGGCGCCGGCATTGAGCACGACGCCGTCGGCCTTTTCCCGGGCTTCCTGGATCCAGCTCACCAGGTCGCCCTCATGGTTCGACTGCCGGAAATCGATCTCGAGCCCGAGCGACTTGGCTGCCTTCCTGCATTCGGCGGCAACGTCGTCAAGCGTCTTCGACCCGTAAATCTCCGGTTCGCGCTTGCCGAGCATATTGAGATTGGGGCCGTTCAGGACAAAAATCGTTTTCAAAAATGCCGACCTTTCCCCACGTCGCGACCTGCCAGCCTTCCCCTCTATAAAGGGCATAGGCCGCTGCGAAAAGAGCGCAAGTCAGTTCTTGCGCTGTCCACAACAAGGGCGGCCGTCGCGGGCGGGCCCGGGATCAGAGCGAGGATTTCGCCTCGGCGATCTTCTGCGCCAGCACTTCCTGGCCGAGCGCGCCGAAGATCACCTCGTTGCCGACGACGTAGGACGGCGTGCCGGTAATGGCAAGCTTGTTGGCAAGCTCGTAGGTGCTGGAGAAGGCCTGCAGGATCGACGGGTCCTTCATGCCTTCTCGCAGCTTGCCTTCGTCCGCGCCGAGGGAGACCGCGATCTTGATCGCCGCATCTTCGGTGGCGCGCCCCTGTCCGCCGAGCAGCGCGGTGTGGAACTCGCCGTATTTCTCCGGCATCATCTTGTGGAACGCCATGGAGACGACGCTGGCCTTCTGCGAATCCGGCCCGAGGATCGGGAATTCCTTCAGCACGAAGCGCAGGTCGGGGTCTTCCTTCGTCAGCGCCTGCATGTCCTCGATGGCGCGTTTGCAGAAGCCGCAATTGTAGTCGTAGAACTCGACGATGGTGACCTTGCCCTGCGGGTTGCCGACGACGCCGTCGAAAGCCGAGTTGAAGATTTCGTCCTTGGATTCGCTGATGACGCCGAGATGGGCCAGGCGCTGCTCTTCCTGCTGCTTGGCCTCGAGCGCTTCCTGCACCTCGAGCATGATTTCCGGGTTCTTCAGGAGGTAGTCGCGAATGATGCCTTCCACCTCTGCGCGGTTCACCGTGCCTGACGCCGTTTCGGCATTGGCGACCTGCGGGACACCGGCCATGAGGCCGAAGGCCACGACGACGCCGGCAGCGATCGCGGCGGTGCTTCCCAGCAAAACTGTTTTCTTCATGTCGATTGTCCTCTGGAATTGCCGGCTGGCGTTGGCGGCCGCATGTTTCACTGGTTCTTTCCGGGAACCCGGAAGTTGATGATGTCCTGCGCGCGAAGCCAACCCGGTTCGCCGCGCTTGAATTTCCGCTGCGCGCGCGCCGCGAAGATCTTGGCGTCCTGATAGGCGCCTGAATAGTAGTGGCCCTCGGCCGTCGCAAGCTCCGCCTTTGGAATGTCGCCGAGTTCGCCATAGGCCTGCGCCAGATAGCGGTAACCGGCTGAGTTCTCGCGATCCCGCTCCAGGCCGTTGTTGATCTGCGCCACGGCTTCCTTCAGTGCCGCCGGGGTGCCGACCGCCATCAGCGCCTGTCCCTGCGACACCATCAGCAGGCCGGACTTGGCAGGATCGAGGCTGACGGCCCGGCCATAGGCCGCAGCCGCGTCCTTCGGCTTGTTGATCTTCATGAGGATGTCGCCGCGCAACTCCTGGAAATAGGGGTTTTTCGGCTGCGTCTTGATGAGCGCCTCGGTCCGGGATATCGCCGAGCGCGGATTGCCGAACAGATAGGCCGACAGCGCTTCGCCATAGCGGGAGGAAAGGCTGTCGGGCTTCTTGCGGATCAACCGGGAAACGGCGGCCTGGCCCTGCATGTAGGCGGCGATCTTGACGCGCATCATGTCGTGGCGCTGCTGCAGGGCTTCGGAGTCGGTCTTGCCGTAATAGGGGCTTTTTTCGATCAGGGTCTGCAGGTTGGCGATGCGGTCCTGCGGCATGGGATGGCTGATTCGATAGGGATCGACCTGCGCGCCGGAAAGCGAAAGGGCGCTCTGGAACCGCTGGAAGGTTTTAAGCATGCCCTTGCCGGACTGGCCGGTGGCGTTGAGGTAGTTGATAGCGGAGCGGTCGGCGGTCATCTCCTCGCCGCGCTGGTAGCTGAGCAGGGTGCGCTGCGCGACCTCGCCGCCGCCTGCGGCGATGCCCATGCCGGCGCCGGCCAACCCTCTGTTGTTGGTGGTGGCCCCGGCGACGATGGCGCCTGCGCCAAGCAGGCTGGCAACGATGGCCATGGTCTTGGAGCGCTCCAACTGGTCACGAAGGCGCTGCTGGTGCCCGCCGGCCAGATGGCCGGCTTCGTGGGCGATGACGCCGATGATTTCATTGGGCGTTTCGGCCTGCATCAGCGCGCCGGTATTGATGAACAGGCGCCGCCCGGCGACGAAGGCGTTGAAGCGGGAATCGTTGACGAGGACGATCTGGATGCCCGCATTGGACAGGCCCGCCGCCTTGAAGATCGGCCGTGCGTAATCGCGCACCAGCGCCTCGATCTCGGCGTCGCGTACGACGGGCACGCCCTGCGCGGCCGCCACCAGCGTTCCGGCCGCCACCATGACCACGCTCAGGCAGAACAAGGCAAGGGCGCGCATCGCGCCTGCGATGGTCAATCTCGGACGTGGCGGGCTCAACATGATGTGCCTACTGGTAGACGAGGCGGCCACGAATGAACAGCCGCCCCCGGAAACTTCATTTAATTGTGATCCCCATCAATCGGGCATTTATGCGGCGCGACGGCGGAGAAGGGGGCCGCGTTATTGAAGGCTTTCTGCCTTCGTTTCGGGCGCATACCCCCACCCCTGACCCCTCCCCACAAGGGGGAGGGGATTCTGGCACAGCGCTTCCGCTTCCGCTCCTCCTTGTGGGGAGGGGTCAGGGGTGGGGGTACTGAAGCCCACACGGGAAGGAGCTCTTGGCGCAGCGCTTCCCTTTGCTCCTGATGGCACTGAGCCACGGAGGCAAGCCGATTCCGGCTTACCTCGCTGTCAGGCGTCGCTCAGAAAAAGCCTTTTCGCTGCCACCAGCCGACGCGCTTGGGCTTCTGCTCGGTATCTTCCGCGCTCTCGGTCGGGGCATCGGCCACGGTCGAGGAAACGACGGGTGCCGCTGCGGTTTCGGCTGCCGCGGCCGGCTTGCGGCGTGAAGCGCGCGGTTTTGCCGGCTTTTCCTCGACGGGTGCCGCAGCCTCGGCTTCCTTCGCCGGTTCCTCGGCAGCCGCTTCGGCTGCGGGGGCTGGCGTTTCTTCAGCAAGGGCCTCGGCAGCAGCCTTTTTGGTCCGCGTCGTGCGGCGCGGCTTCTTGGGCTTCTCGGCCACCGGAGCCTCTTCGCTTTCCGTAGCCGCAGCCGTCACCGGCTCCTCGACAGGGACGGGCGCTTCGGCCTGCTGTTCGACCGCAGGGGCTTCGGTCTCGCTCCCGGAAGCCTCGACCGGCTCGGCTGCATCCTGCGCGCCGGCCTCGCCCTCGTCCTGGCGATGCCGCTTGCCGCCGCGCTTGCCACGCCGGCGCTTCTTCGGCTGCTCGTCGTCGGTGGTTTCGGTCCCAGCGGAGGCGGAAACGTCGCCGCTACCGGCTTCGGCACTCGCTTCGGCTTCGACCGTCCCAGCATCGTCCGACGCATCGTCGGCAGCCTCAGACACCGCATCTCCGGTCGCTTCAGCGGCCTCCTGGCGAGTCTGGGCCTCGCCATTGTCGCGGTCCTTGCCGCCACGCCGGCGCCGGCGCCGGCGCCGCTTGCGGTCGCGGCCATCGCCGTCGTCGTGCTGTCGGGCCTGCTGCTGGTTCTGGGCCGATGCCTCGTCGCCGGAAGCCTCCGCTTCGTCCTCGTCGTCCTCCGGCACCTCGACGTCGGCCTCTTCCGGCTCTTCCTCATAGACGGGAAGGGCGCGCACCTCGACGAAGCCGACCGGCTTTTCGGCAACCGCGCCGCGCGAGATCGCGTAAAGCTGCGCGCCGACCGTGTCGTCGGCCTCGATCGTGATGGTGAGCCCGAAGCGGGTTTCCAGTTCCACCAGCATCGAGCGCTTGTGGTTGAGCACGTAGAGCGCGGTCGCCACCGGCGTACGCACGATGATGTGGTGCTTCGAATCCTTGAGCAGGAATTCCTCGATGGCGCGCAGCACCGCCAGGGCTACCGACGAATCCGAGCGCACATGGCCGGTTCCGCCGCAATGCGGGCACGGCTTCATGGTCGATTCCAGCACGCTGGCGCGAATGCGCTGGCGGCTCATCTCGAGCAGGCCGAAATGCGAGATGCGGCCGACCTGGATACGGGCGCGGTCGTTCTTGAGGTGGTCCTTGAGGCGCTTCTCCACCGCACGGTTGTTGCGGTTTTCCTCCATGTCGATGAAGTCGATGACGATGAGGCCGGCGAAGTCGCGCAGGCGAAGCTGGCGCGCCACTTCCTCCGCCGCTTCAAGGTTGGTGTGCAGCGCGGTTTCCTCGATGGAGTGCTCCTTGGTGGAGCGTCCCGAGTTGACGTCGATCGCCACCAGCGCCTCGGTCTGGTTGATGATGAGATAGCCGCCGGATTTCAGCGTCACCTGCGGCTGGAGCATGCGGTCGAGCTGCGCCTCGATGCCCGAGCGCACGAAGATCGGCGTCGAATCGCGGTAAGGCTGAACCACCTTGGCGTGGCTCGGCATCAGCATGCGCATGAAGTCCTTGGCCTCGCGATAGCCCTCCTCGCCGGCGACCAGCACCTCGTCGATGTCCTTGTTGTAGAGGTCGCGCACCGAGCGCTTGATCAGCGAGCCTTCCTCGTAGACGAGGGCAGGGGCGGTCGATTCCAGCGTCAGGTTGCGGACGTTTTCCCACAGCCGCATCAGATATTCGTAGTCGCGCTTGATCTCGGCCTTGGTGCGGCTTTCGCCGGCGGTGCGCAGGATGACACCCATGCCCTGCGGCACCTCGAGGTCCTGCACGACTTCCTTCAGGCGCTTGCGGTCCTGCGCATTGGTGATCTTGCGCGAAATGCCGCCGCCGCGCGCGGTGTTGGGCATCAGCACCGAATAGCGGCCGGCCAGCGACAGGTAGGTGGTGAGAGCCGCGCCCTTGTTGCCGCGCTCTTCCTTGACCACCTGCACCAGAAGGATCTGCCGGCGCTTGATGACTTCCTGGATCTGGTAGTGGCGGCGCGCCGGCTTGCGGCGGTTGCGCACCTCCTCGAGGGCGTCCTCGGCGCCGACCGATTCGACTTCGTGGTCGTCGCCGTTGCCGCCGTTGACTTCTTCCAGCATGCCGCGGTCGTTGTCGTCGGACGTTGCCTCGCTCTGTTCCTCGGCCGTCGCCTCGCCGTTCTCCTCAGCCGGGGCAGCCTCGGAAATCACGTCGCCTTCGACACTGGCGGCGATGCTGGCGGGCTTGTCCGACGAGGAATCGTTGTCGTCCTCGGAAGCCGAATCCGCTTCGGTCGACGCTTCCTCCGCCGGGTCTTCCGAACTCGCGGGCGCTTCCTGCTCTACGGCCTGCTCCGATGCCGTCACCTCGGCAGCGGTTTCGTCGCGTTCATGGCCGCTTTCGGGGTTGCTGCCGTCTTCGTCCTCCTTGGTGGCGTCCGCCTCGGCGGCTCCCGCCTGGTGGTGCTGGCTGGCGCGGTCGCGGCCCTTGCCGCCCCGGCGGCGGCCACGGCGGTTGCGATCGCGGTCGCGGTCGTGATGGCCGTCGCCTTCACCTTCCTCGTGCTCGTCGTTCTCGGCTTCTTCCGCCTCGGCGCGCAGCAGCGCCTGACGGTCGGCCATCGGAATCTGGTAATAGTCGGGGTGAATCTCGCTGAACGCGAGGAAGCCGTGCCGGTTCCCGCCATATTCGACGAAAGCCGCCTGGAGGGAGGGTTCGACGCGCGTTACGCGGGCGAGGTAGATATTTCCCTTGAGTTGTTTCTTGTCCTGCGACTCGAAGTCGAATTCTTCAATGCGGTTGCCGCGAACCACGACAACGCGTGTTTCCTCCGGGTGGGAGGCATCTATCAGCATCTTGTTGGGCATTATTTCGTGTCCTCCCGGCAGCCGTCAGCCGCAGCCGGCCGGGCAAAGCCCGCCGCCGTGAACCTGGACTTGAGTGCATGCCGGATAATTGAGTGTCCGCCAGCGGATGGCCTGGCGCAACGGCTAGCCCGCCCGCAGCCACCATGGCGCGGTTTGGTACGGACGTTTCCATGATTGCGCGTAAAGCCATCGCCATCAGCGTAACATTGAACCAAAGCCCGGAATTCCGGACCAGCTTGTTGCTCGTACAGAGCCGGCGCGGGACGATCCCTTGCCGTTTTCCTCACGCAGACGATTCCCCCGCCACGGGCGCACGCCTGCGAAATTCGTCACGATCATCCGCAGCCCTTGCCGCTGCGCATGGTTGCCGCCCTTCGGCTCGCCTCGACGGAAATCACGTGGAAAGGCGGTCTCGGGATTGCGATGATCCACCGTCGCTTTTATGATTTGGCGGGGTCGATGGCAACCCTATTTCCAATGCCGGCAAAAAGGCCGATCCGCTGCGGTTTCGCGTGTTGAAAAGGCTTGGTTAACCTTCTTTGAATACCAATCGTTAATCAGCTTCGTGGCTGACCCGCGATGGCCAAACGCCTGCAAGAAGAAACGACCTGTCGAGAGCGGCCAGTACAAAGATGGAGTTTACAGCGATCCTGCGCAAGTGCGTGTCCGCCGCCGGAAGGAACGGCCGGGTGGCGCTGTTGCTGCTGATGGGGGCGATTTTCCTCGCGCTGGCTCCTCTCTGCCAGGCCGCCGATGCTCCCTTGCGGGCGCTTTCCTACACGATGACGGGGGACGCCGCGCACATGCAGGTGACCGTCGAGTTCGACCGCGAGCCCGACGTCCGATGGTTCCTGCTGCGGGCGCCGGACCGCCTGGTCATCGATCTGCCCGCCACCCGCTTTTCCCTCGATCCCAAGGCCGTGAAGGCGAAGGGGCTGGTCAGGCAGGTGCGTTATGGGGCCGTAGACGAGACAGCGGCCCGGCTGATCCTGGTCGGCAAGGGCCCGTTCGTGGTCGATCGTTTCGACGTGCTCGAAAACGAGAATGGCAAGGGCTATCGCTTCGTTGCCGGTCTTTCTTCCGCCACCGAGAAGGAGTTCGAGGAGGCGCTTGCCGTGCAGGCGCAGACCACGGGCTCGACCGTTTCCGTGGACAAGGGGGACCGGGTGGGGGCGCCGCCGGCCGCGACTCCGGCTCACCGCTTCACCATCGTGCTCGATCCCGGCCATGGCGGTATCGACGGCGGCGCCGAAAGCGCGGGCGGCACGATCGAGAAGAACGTGACGCTGGCGTTTGCCAAGGAACTTCGCGACAAGCTCGCCGCGACCGGCAAGTACGATCTGTTCCTGACCCGCGACGGGGACGATTTCCTGCGCCTCGACGACCGCGTGCGCATCGCGCGCCAGCACGGCGCCGACCTGTTCATCTCCATCCACGCCGACACGATCAACCTGAAAGGCATCCGCGGCGCCACCGTCTACACGGTTTCCGACAAGGCCTCCGACGCCGAGGCGCAGGCGCTTGCCGATCGCGAGAACCTGTCCGACCAGCTTGCCGGCATCGAGATCAAGAACGACAGCCCCGAGGTGACCGACATCCTGGTCGACCTGATCCGGCGCGAAACCCATTCCTTTTCGATGCGCTTTGCCAGCACGCTCGTCGGCAAGCTGTCGGACAGTGTCGGGCTGATCAACAATCCGCACCGCTACGCCGGGTTCCGGGTGCTGAAGGCGCCCGACGTGCCTTCCGTGCTGATCGAACTGGGTTATCTTTCCAATCCGAAGGACGAAGCGCAACTGCTCGACCCCGACTGGCGCGGCAAGGCTGCGCAGAGCATTGCCGACGCGGTGGCTCTCTTTGCAGCCGCCCGGGTAGGGGGCTAGGATGGGTCCGCGCCCGTGCCATGGCCAGGCAAGCCGTTGCGCGCGCACAACACGAGGCGGTTTTGTTTCGGGCGCCTCTGGCCGATTTTTGCGGCTGCCGTATTTTACCCACATCCGGGCGACATGGGTGCGCGATTACGGATCGGGTCCGTTCCACCACCTTGCGCGACAGGCTGGTTTGTCTAGGAAAACGCCGAACCATGGACTGGAGCGGGCATGATTCGTCTTATTGGCTATTTCTTCGGCATCGGCACCACGCTTGCCCTGCTCGTGGCGGCGGGGGTGGCGATCTATGTCGGCCATCTGACGAAGGAACTGCCGGACTATGAGGTGCTGGCCAAGTACGAGCCGCCGGTAACCACGCGCATCCACGCTTCCGACGGTTCGCTGATGGCCGAATACGCACATGAGCGCCGGCTTTACCTGCCGATCCAGGCCATTCCGGATCGCGTGAAGGCTGCCTTCATGTCGGCCGAGGACAAGAATTTCTACAACCACCCGGGCATCGACATTACCGGCCTTGGCCGCGCTATCCTGGTCAATCTGCAGAATTTCGGCAGCGGCCGCCGTCAGGTCGGCGCTTCGACGATCACCCAGCAGGTGGCGAAGAACTTCCTGCTCACCTCCGACCAGACCTACGAGCGCAAGATCAAGGAGATGATCCTGGCCTTCCGCATCGAGCAGGCCTATTCGAAGGACCGCATCCTCGAACTCTATCTCAACGAGATATTCTTCGGCCTCGGCGCCTACGGTGTCGCCGGCGCGGCGCTGACCTATTTCGACAAATCGGTCAACGAACTGACGCTGGCGGAGGCCGCCTATCTCGCGGCCCTGCCCAAGGGGCCGTCGAACTACCATCCGTTCCGGCACACCGACCGCGCCATCGAGCGGCGCAACTGGGTGATCGACCAGATGGTCGACAACGGCTATGCGACACGCGAGGAGGGCGACAAGGCCAAGGCCGAGCCGCTCGGCGTCAAGCCCCGCCGCAACGGCACCTACCTGTTCGCCGGCGAATATTTCACCGAGGAAGTGCGCCGCGAGATCATCGCGCGCTATGGCGAGGCGGCCCTCTATGAAGGCGGGCTGTCGGTGCGCACGACGCTCGATCCGAAGCTGCAACTCATTGCCCGCAAGGCGATGCAGAACGGCCTGCTGAAATACGACATGCTGCGTGGTTATCGCGGCCCGCTGACGACGATCGACGTGTCGGGCGACTGGGGCGTGCCGCTCGGCGCCGTCAAGGGGCTGGACGACGTGCCCGAATGGTCGCTGGCCGTGGTGCTCGACAGCTCCGCGACCGGTCTCTCCATCGGCTTGCAGCCCGGGAGGCAGGCCTCGGGCGAACTGGTCAAGGAACGTGTCAAGGGTACGGTTTCCAAGGAAGATATGGGCTTTGCCATGCGCCATATCGTCGATGGCAAGTCGCTCAAGGCCAAGTCGCCGGCGGACGTGCTGAAGCCCGGCGACGTCGTGTTCGTCCAGAAGAAGGAAGGCAGCGACAGCGCCTACCTGCTGCGCCAGGTGCCGAAGGTCGAGGGCGGGCTGGTCGCGATGGACCCGCACACCGGCCGCGTGCTGGCCATGGTCGGCGGCTTCTCCTACGCCCAGTCCGAATTCAACCGCGCCACCCAGGCGATGCGCCAGCCGGGCTCCTCCTTCAAGCCGATCGTCTACGCGGCGGCGCTCGACAACGGCTATACGCCGGCTTCCGTCATCATGGACGGGCCGATCACCATCCAGAGCGGCAACACCACCTGGACTCCGAAGAACTATGATGGCCGCGTCGCCGGCCCCGCCACGCTGCGCTCGGGCATCGAGCGCTCGCGCAACCTGATGACCGTTCGACTCGCCAACGACATGGGCATGAAGCTGGTGGTAGAATATGCCGAGCGCTTCGGCGTCTACGACCACCTCGCGCCTTACCTGCCGATGGCGCTCGGCTCGGGTGAGACGACGGTGATGCGCATGGTGTCGGCCTATTCGATCATGGCCAATGGCGGCAAGTCGATCAAACCTTCGCTCATCGATCGCATCCAGGACCGCTACGGCAAGACCGTGTTCAAGCAGGACGAGCGGACCTGCGAGGGCTGCAACGCGACGGAATGGCACAATCAGCCCGAGCCCGAG
>Ga0182735_1002300_pt1 | contig 11695 bp, 10 predicted proteins | sample eDN5th30CKraftMG_FD_128524 | JGI IMG/M metagenome (GOLD analysis project Ga0182735, IMG submission 128524) | Enriched Miracle-Growth compost microbial communities from Emeryville, California, USA - eDNA 5th pass 30_C Kraft MG (version 2) (version 2) ... | reverse complement strand
TTCGGGCATGTCCGGGATCATTTCCAGAAGCATGATCGCTTCGTTGAAATGGTTCAGGTAGTCGGTCGCGAGCCCGGTGCGCGGGTTGATGTTGTTATCCTTCAGCAACTGGCGACGCGCCGCCAGAGCCGCGGCGTCGGGTGGGTTTGCTGTAGTCTGGGATAACGCCATCGGAAGCTTTGAAGGATCGAAGTGGGTGGCTAAGACTACAGGGCGGCGATTAATGATCGGTATCCAGTTAAAGGAGGAGGGCGCATGTGCGGGCGATTTACGCTGACCTCCGCTCCGGCGATCCTGTTGCATGCATTCGGCTATCCAGAGCAGCCGAATTTCCCGCCCCGATACAATATCGCGCCGACGCAGCCCGTGGCGGTGGTGACCTTTGAGCCGGGCGGGCGGCATTTTCAGCTGATGCGCTGGGGTCTGATCCCTGCATGGGTCAAGGACCCGAAGACGTTCTCGCTCGTCATCAATGCCCGCTCCGAAACCGTGCTGGACAAGCCCGCGTTCCGCAATGCCATCCGGCGGCGGCGCTGCCTTGTGCCGGCCGACGGCTATTACGAATGGCAGGTCAGAGGCGGGCACAAGCAGCCCTTCTTCATTCATCCGCGTGACGGCGCGCCGATGGGATTGGCGGCGGTCGCGGAAACATGGGTCGGCCCCAACGGCGAAGAACTCGACACCGTGGCGATCGTCACGGCAGCGGCGCGAGAGGAAATGGCGCATCTGCATGCACGGGTGCCGGTGGTGATTGCGCCGCGCGATACCGCCTGCTGGCTGGAGGGCGGCGAGCTTGCGACGGCCGAGGCCGTCACCTTATTGCAGCCGCCGCCATCCGGCAGCCTCGCGTGGCATCCTGTTTCCACCGAGGTCAATCGTGTCGCCAACGATCACGCCGGATTGCTGGAGCGTACCGAACTCTTTTCCGAAGTGGTGAAGCCGGAAGCATCGCTGCGTCCCTCACGCCGCTCGGCGGACGAGAGACAGGGGTCGTTATTCTGAAGTTTCTGTCATTGCGAGGAGCGTTAGCGACGAAGCAATCCAGTTCTCGTTGTGCGGCCTTCTGGATTGCTTCGCTTCGCTCGCAATGACGGTAAGTGAGATTTGCGGAAGTCGTCTGTCCTTAACCTCACACCACCTTGCCCGGATTGAGGATGTCGAGCGGGTCGAGTGTGCGCTTGAGCGCGCGCATCAAATCGAGCGCGACGGCGTCCTTCACATGCGGCAGCTCATCGCGCTTGAGCACGCCGATGCCGTGCTCGGCGGAAATCGAACCGCCATGCTTGAGGACGATGGCGTGAACCGCGTCGCTGACCTCATGCCAGCGCGCGAGATAGGCGGCCTTGTCGGCGCCGACCGGCTGGCTAACGTTATAGTGGATGTTGCCGTCGCCGAGATGGCCGAACGCCACCGGCCGCGCGCCGGGCATCAGCTTCGTCACCGCCGCATCGGCCTCCGCGATGAATTGCGGCACCGCCGCCACCGGCACAGAGACGTCGTGCTTGATCGAGCCGCCTTCCGGCTTCTGCGCGGGCGAGATCACCTCGCGCAGCGTCCAGAACGCCTTGCGCTGGTCGAGACTCGACGCGATCACCGCGTCATCGACAAGGCCCGCCTCCATCGCCGCTTCGAGAACACCTTCGATCAGCGCGCGCGCGTCGTCGCGCGGCGAGGAGATTTCCATCAGCACATACCACGGGTGCTGCCCCGACAGCGGCGCGCGCAATCCCGGGCCGTGCCTGAGCGCGAATTGCACCGCGATGTCGGCGATCAGCTCGAAGCTCGTCAGTGCGGCGCCTGCAGAGGCTTGCGACAGATTGAGAAGCCTGAGCGCGGCTTCGGGCGAGGCGAGGCCGACAAACGCCGTCTCTATCGTGCGCGGCTTTGGAAACAGTTTCAGCGTCGCGGCGGTGATGATGCCGAGCGTGCCTTCCGCGCCGATGAAGAGATTGCGCAGATCGTAGCCGGTGTTGTCCTTCTTCAGTTTCGACAGGCCGTGCAGGATGCGGCCATCGGCGAGTACGACTTCGAGCCCGAGCACGAGGTCGCGCGCCACGCCGTAGGACAGCGCGGCGATGCCGCCCGCATTGGTCGAGAGATTGCCGCCGATGGTGCAGCTTCCCTCCGAGCCGAGCCACAACGGGAAGATGCGATCCTCTTTCTCCGCCGCCGCATGCGCGTTGGCGAGGATCACGCCCGCCTCGCAGGTCATGGTGCTGGACGAGGCATCGACCTCGCGAATCCTGTCGAGGCGGCGCAGCGAGAGAACAATCTCGCCGTGATGGGGAATCTGTCCGCCGACGAGGCCGGTGTTGCCGCCCTGCGGCACCAGCGGCGTTTTCGTCTCATTGGCCAGCTTGCAGATCGCGGCGACTTCCTCCGCCGTGCCGGGGCGCAGGATCAGCGGCGCGTTGCCTTGATAAAGACCGCGCTCCTCGACGAGGTAGGGCGCTTTCTCGTCGCCTTCCATGATGGCGTGCTTGTCGCCGACGATGGCGCGGAAGCGCGCGAGCAGATCGGCGGACAGAGCAGGAGGCACTGTCATTGCGCGGGCCGGTCGGCTGCGGCGCGGCGCAGGCGATCGTTGATCGCCTCACCGAGACCGTGGGTTGGGACCGGCATCACCGCGATGGAGTCAGCGCCTGTCTCATCCAGCGCGCGCAGGTGTCCGAACAGATTGGCCGCCGCCTCGATCAAATCGCCGCGCGGCGAGAGGTTGAGCGTGCGCTCATGCTGCGCGCCGGAGAGTGCATTGCCGAAAGCGAGCAGCGCCTCTCCTTCTTTCACATCCGTCGCGTTCAGCCGCACGGCGGCTTTGGGCGCGTAGTGCGATTCCAGCATCCCTGGTGCGAGCGGGCTGTCATGCCCCGGTGCGGGCTCAATCCGTCCGAGGGAGACGCCGAGCACGGCTTCGATGTCGGCGCGGGGCGTGCCGCCCGGCCGCAGCAGCACGGGCGCGCCGCTGCATCCGACGATGGTGGATTCGACGCCGACGCTGACCGGCCCGCCATCGACGATCAGGTCGATGCGGCCGTCGAGGTCGTGGCGCACATGCGCGGCGGTGGTCGGCGACACATGCCCCGAGCGATTGGCGGATGGGGCGACGATCGGAGCGCCGAGCGCCGTCAGGATGGCGAGAGCCGCCGGATGGGACGGCACCCGCACCGCGACGGTGTCGAGACCCGCCGTGGCGAGTTCGCTCACCGGGCATCCGGGAGCCTTGGGCAGCACCAGCGTCAGCGGCCCCGGCCAGAAGGCGCGGGCGAGTTTCAGGGCGGTTTCATTGAAAATGGCGATGCGCCGGGCGGCTTCCAGCGTCGGCAGGTGGGAAATGAGCGGGTTGAAGGAGGGTCGCCCCTTGGCCGCGTAGAGCCGGGCGACCGTCTTGCCGTTGGTGCCGTCCGCGCCGAGGCCGTAGACCGTCTCGGTCGGGAAGGCGACAAGCCCGCCGGCGGCGAGGCATTCGGCGGCGGGCTGCGCCGCAGCCGCCGCTGGCAGGGTTTTTGTGGTCAAAATCAGGGCCATGGCCCTTTTATGGGCGCTGGAACGGGCGGCGTCAAAGTGCTTCTCACGCGCCTTGCAGGGGGCGGGTCGCGCGGCTATAAGACCGGCCTCACGTCGGAGTATAGCGCAGCCCGGTAGCGCACCTGCTTCGGGAGCAGGGGGTCGCAGGTTCGAATCCTGCTACTCCGACCATTTCCCGATCCCGCCCATCATCATATCGAAGTTCGCATCATATCGAAGTGCGCAGCCGCGAAGCCGCGCGCGTGACAGGCCGAGCCTTGGCTTCGAGCGCGCTCGGACGATGCCTTGCAGGAAATCCCCGGTCATCGTCCGGGCAGTTTTCCACTGACCGCAAACTTTGCCTCCGTGCGTCTTTCTTTCGAAGGCGCATGACATCTTCAAGAGCCCGCGCGAAAGTCTTCCCATATCGCACCACGATGGAATGCCGCGGTGTTTGTCTTGGGGCGTATCCAACACCGCAGGCTGAAAGATATTCCTCGTCTCAAGATATTCTTCTGGCTCGCATTCGCCTCACGGCTTTCGGTGCGGTGTGCTCATTTGATTCTGCAGTGCGCTGCTCTTATCGCAGCGCGATATGAAAAAGAAAAAAATCTGAACAACTCAGCCGGAATGAGACGAAAGTCTTCCATCATGTTCTCGACAAGAGACGATATCTGGATTTTAATTTTGCATTCTTTGAGTCAGCATTGGCATCACAAAAAAATTCAAAATCGAAAATGGCCGCGACCTGAAGTAAAAAACGGATCACATCTGGGAGGACGTTTTATGAGTTCGAAGTTTGATTTGCCGAAATTGAGTCGCCGCACTTTGCTGAAAGCGACGGCGCTGGCGGGCGTTGCGCAGGTTGCGTCTCCCTTTGTGGTCACGTCCTGGGCTGCTGACGACGTCAAAATCGGGGTCGACAATCCGTTGACCGGCACCTACGCCATCACGGGGCGCAATGAGCTCCACGGCATGGAGCTTGCCGTCCAGGAAATCAATGCCCATGGCGGCATCCTGGGCCGGCCTGCGAAACTGATCGTCGAAGATTCCACCAGCGGCGATGCTGGTGTGGCCGTGCAAAAGGCCCGCAAGCTCATCGACAAGGACAAGGTCGACTTCCTGATCAGCAACGTGAATTCCGGCCTGGCGATCGCCACGTCGGCCGTCGCCCACGAGAAGGGCGTCTTCATGATGGATCCGGGCGGACACGCGGACGACATCACAGGCAAAACCTGCCACTGGAACGTCTTCCAAGTGTGCCCCTCCACCACCGTGTTGGTCAACACCATCGCGCCGTCGCTGATCAAGCGGTTCGGCAAAAAGTTCTACTTCCTGGTCCCGGACTACGCGTTCGGCCACGGGCTGCTGGCCGCCTACAACGTCAACCTCAAGAAGTACGGCGCGACGAACGTCGGCACCGACCTGATTCCGCTGGGCACCACGGAATACTCCTCCTATCTGATCAAGGCCCAGGCCGCGAATCCGGACGTCATCGTCATCCTGCAAAATGGCGAGGACCAGACCAACGTCCTCAAGCAGGCGGTGCAATTCGGCCTGGACAAGCGCTTCCACATCGCGGGCGCCAACATTGAGCTTGAAACCCTGGAGGCCCTGCCGGCGGAAGCCCGCGTCGGCAACTGGGTGATCGAGTGGTACTGGAATCAGCCCGGTGTGGCCCATGTGAAGGAATTCACCGAAGCCATCAAGAAAAAGACCGGCCGCGTCCCGACTGCGCGGACATGGTTCGGCCACACGGCCATCCACGCCTGCGCCCTGGCGGCCAATACCGCCAAATCGCTTGATGCGGCCAAGATGGCCCGCGCGATGAACGGCTTCGTGCTGCCGCCCGAGGTTTCGCTACAGCCTCATCAGGCCTCCTTCCGCGCCGAACAGCACCTCCTGATCGGCACGCTGTGGGCGGGCCACGCGCAGTCTGCCGGCAGCGCGGAGGACGATCTGTTCAAGGTCGACGAGGTCATCGACTGCAAGACCATCGCCCCGTCGGTCGAGGAAACCCAGTGCAAGATGTCGTGGCCGTCCTGACGTCCACCGTCGTCGTCAAATCGGGCCGCCCGCAGGGCATCGCGGGCGGCCCGCCGTTTGTTGTCCATGCCTACGCACATCCGGGCGGGTGGCGTGGTTTCATTTCCACTCAAGGAGGACTGGTGTGACCCGGTCCACTCAAGGAGGACTGGTGTGACCCAGTTGGTCCTTTTCAATATCTTCAACGGACTGGTCATCGGCGCGTTCTACGCACTGATGGCATTGGGTCTGTCTCTGATCATCAACCTCACCAACGTCATCAATTTCGCTCACGGCGGCTTTCTGGCGCTGGGCGCGTATTTTGCTTATACGCTGATACCCTACGTGGGATTCTGGGGCGCACTGATCATCTCGCCGTTCTTCGCGGCACTGGTCGGCATCATCGTGGAGCGCGTCCTCATCCGGCCGCTCTACAGTCGGGACCCGCTCTACAGTCTGCTGCTGACTTTCGGCCTGGCCTTCGTGCTCCAGGACTCCGTGCGCTACATCTGGGGCGCGCAGGGCCTGCCCCTGAAGGTTCCCAGCGCTCTGCAGTCGTCGCTGAGTCCGACGCTGTTTTTCCTGACCGGCTATCGGGTGTTCATGGTGGTGCTGGTCGCCGTCACGGTGGCCATTCTGTTCACCATTCTCAAGAAGACCCGGCTGGGCATGCGCATCCGCGCTGGTACGCTCGACCTCGAAATGGTGTCGGCGCTGGGTGTGGACGTCCGTATCCTGCGCAACCTCAACTTCGGGTTGGGCATCTTCTTCGCAGGTCTGGCGGGGGTGCTGGCAGCAGGCATGCTGGGACTGACACCCACCATCGGCGATGGCCTTATCATGCCGAGCTTCGTGGCGGTGATCGTGGGGGGCCTGGGTAGTCTGGTCGGAACGCTTTTTGGCGGCATCCTGATCGGCGTGGCCACGGGACTCGTTACGGTATTCTTTCCTTCAGCCTCCGAGGCCGCAATCTACGTGATGATGGCGCTGGTGCTGTTGGTCCGGCCGCACGGCCTGTTTGGTGAAGAGGGCGGGACAAAGCTGTGAACACTTTATTCGATTTCAAGAAATCCACATCCGCGGTGGTCGTTTGGGTCATCCTGCTCACCATGCCGATGTGGATCGGGCATGTTGACGGTTACACGGATCTGGGCACCCGTGTGCTGGTGATCGGTTTGGCGGCTATGGCCACCAACCTGCTGGTGGGACATTCCGGCATCATGGCCTTTGGCCATGCGGCCTACTTTGGGCTTGGCGCCTACGGAACCGGCTTGTTCATCAAGTACGTGATACCCAGCACACCCTTGGGCTTTATCGTCGGGATTTTGGTGGGGACGCTGGGCGGTGCCATCGTTGGCTACTTGCTGGCGAAATTGCGCGGCATCTATTTCGCGCTCGCCACCATCGCTTTCGGTCAGGTGTTCTACTTCATCGCCTTCCGCTGGAATTCGGTGACGGGCGGCGATAACGGCCTCACCTTCCAGCGCCAGCCTCTCCACCTGGGTTTCACGGACCTGAGCCTCTCGTCCGGCGTGACTTATTACTACTTGGCATTGGCGGTATTCGCGGTCTGCACCGCCGCCATGGCCATCATATTGCGCTCGCCGTTCGGGCATACCTTGCTCGCCATGCGCGAGAACGAACGCCGGGCCCGCTTCCTGAGCATCCCGGTCAACCGGCACCTCTGGATCGCCTACACGCTCTCGTGCATGTTCGCGGCGGTAGCGGGTTCGCTCTACGGCATGCTGAACAACTTCGTCGGTCCGCACGATCTGCACTGGACGCAATCCGGCGACTTCGTGCTCATGGCGGTGATCGGCGGCATGCGATCCTTCTGGGGGCCGCTGCTGGGCGCCGCCATCTTCGTGGTGCTGCAGGATTACCTGTCCAGCCTTACGGATAACTGGATGTTCTTCATCGGGGTGATCTTCGTCCTGGTCGTATTGTTTATCCCGCGCGGTTTCGTCGGGCTGATGCAGAGAAAAACATCATGAGTTTGCTTGAGGTCCAAGACGTTTCGCAGCACTTCGGCGAGTTGGTTGCGGTGAAGAACGTCTCACTCAACGTCGAGGAAGGCGAACTGCACGCGCTCATCGGTCCGAACGGAGCCGGCAAGACGACGTTCTTCAACATGATCAGCGGATTCTACCGCCCCACGAAAGGCCGCATCGTTTTCGACGGCACCGACGTCACGGAAATGCCGCCGCAGCTCCGTGTGTCGCGAGGCATGGCCCGCACGTTCCAGATCACCGAGATCTTCCCGGAACTCACCGTGCGGCAGAACCTGCGCATCGCCGTCGAGGTCACCCAGGGGTTGCGGCTGAAGATGCTTCCTTCGGTCCGGCAATCGCGCGAGACCGAGGAGCGTATCGACGAGCTTCTGGAATTGGGCCGGATCACAGCCAACGCGAATCGTCACGTGGGCGAACTCTCCCATGGCGATCAGCGGTCCACTGAAATCATGATGGCGCTGGCGCTCAAGCCCAAGCTGCTGCTGCTCGATGAACCGGCGGCGGGCATGGGCAACCAGGAGACCTTCGACACCGCGATGCTGATCCGTAGGCTGCACCGCAAGCAGAAGCTCACCATCATTCTGGTCGAGCACGACATGCGCGTGATCTTCAATCTGGCCGACCGCATCACCGTGTTGGCCGAGGGCGAGATGCTCGAACGGGGCACGCCCGACGAAATCGCGACCAGCGAAAAAGTGCAGGTCGCCTATTTGGGGGAAAAGCGTGAAGGCCCTTGAGATACAGCAACTGAATACTTACTACGGCAAGAGCCATACCCTCAAAGGGGTGGATCTGGAGGTCAACGAGGGCGAACTCGTGACCTTGCTGGGCCGTAACGGCGCGGGGAAATCCACCACGTTGCGCAGCATCATGGGGCTGACACCCGCGCATTCGGGGCACGTCAAGATATTCGGCACCGAATCCACGCATCTTGCGCCGTTTCGAATCGCGCGCCTGGGAGTGGGCTTGGTCCCCGAAGGGCGTCGCGTCTTCGCCAACCTGACGGTCGAAGAGAACCTCAAGGTTCCGGTGGATCGGCCGGGCCCGTGGAATATCGCCCGCGTCTACCAGCTTTTCCCGCGGCTCGAAGAACGCAAGTTCCACAAGGGCAAGCAACTCTCGGGCGGCGAGCAGGAGATGTTGTCGATTGCGCGCGTGCTGCTGCTCAACCCCAGGCTTCTGATGCTCGACGAGCCTTCTCAAGGGCTGGCCCCCATCATCGTGCAAAACGTTTTCAACGTGATCGTGGCGGCGCGCAATGAAGGCACCTCGGTGCTGCTCATCGAGCAGAACGTGCGGGCTGCCATCGAAGTCGCCGACCGGGCCTATGTCATCGAGCGAGGCGCCATCAGTTACAGCGGGAACGCGGCCGAATTCGGCCAGGATGAGGCCCGCGTCCAGGAGCTCGCGGGCGCAAGCGCCCAGAAATGGGAATTCCCGGACGACTAAGTTCTGTGAGGCGATGTGTTGCTGGATGAATAAAGAGTCGGCTTAATTGCCGACCTTGCTCCACGTCTCGCCGCCGCATAGCGCGCCGACGCAGCCTTCGACGCGCAGCCGCGCCGGACTCTGCAGCATGACCTTGCTGGCGTAAAACTGGCCGTCTTCCGCATTGTAGATGCGCCCCGCCCAGCTTGCGGGGCCGGTCGCGCGCATGTCGTTGAACAGATTGAGTCCGATGATCGGGCGCTGGGCGAGCGTCGGGTTCGGATTCTTGTTGTCGGTCGCGGGCTTTCCGGTGTCCGGATCGATCGGCTCGCGCAGGCTGACAACCTTGCCGCAGATACCCGCGCCGCAAGTCGTGACGCGAATCCGGGCGTCGCCCTTTTCCGTCAGCCAGATGCCGGTCACCGCATTCGTGGTCTGAGCCTGGCCGGGAAGCGGAGCGGCAGCCATTGCCGCAAGGCTTGCGAAACCGGCGAGAAGCATTCGAATGGCGGAAACAGGCATGAGGATTGTGCGTGAACGAGACATGGGGGGATGGGGCCGTGAACAGGCCGTAAGGCCGGAATATGGGCAATCGAAGCCGGATGTTCAATGTGGCGAGGGCAGGCGATCACAACATGGACAATGAAAAGTCTACGGAATTCCGATTGTGCCATTTGATCCGGATGGGTAAGGGTTTGTCGGCACGCAGGCCGTTGCGCGGGTTGCGGGGTGCATCATACGATCCACGCAGTTGCGTCAGAGAACCGAAAAATGCCGAATCCCATCGCCGATGTTCTGAAAGCTTTTGCCGCGGGCGAGATTGTCGTCGTCACCGACGATGACGATCGCGAGGGCGAGGGCGATCTGATCGTCGCCGCCAGCCTGTGCACTTCGGAAAAGATGGCCTTCATCATCCGCCACACCTCCGGAATCGTCTGCGCGCCGTTGACGGTGGAAGACGCGCGGCGGCTGCGGCTCGATCCGATGGTCGCCCACAACGATTCCAACCACACCACCGCGTTCACGGTGTCCATCGACTACAAGCCCGGCATGACCACCGGCATTTCAGCCGAGGAGCGGGTTGCCTGTTGCCGCGCGCTGGCCAATCCGAACGCGGGTGCGGCGGACTTCGCGCGGCCGGGACATATTTTCCCGCTGATCGCGCGCGAGGGCGGCGTGCTGCTGCGCTCCGGCCACACCGAAGCGGCGGTCGATTTGTGCAAGCTCGCCGGCCTGCCGCCTGTCGGCGTCATCAGCGAACTGATGAACGACGACGGCACGGTGATGAAGGGCCAGCAGGTGGCGGACTTCGCCAAAAAGCACAACCTGAAGCACGTCACCATCGCTGATATGATCGCCTACCGGCAGGTACGCGAGAAACTGATCGAGCGTGTCTCGACATTCACGACGGATTCCCCGATCGGTCCGCTGCAGGGCTACGCCTACCGCTCGCCGTTCGACCCGGTCTATCATGCGGCTTTCGTCTATAACGGTCTTGGTGACGGCAAGAACGTGCTCGCCCGTATCTACAAGCCGAACGTCATCAAGGACATCTTCTTCACCTCCCGCCGGTTGGAGAAAGTGCTGGAACGGTTCAAGGCCAATGGCAGCGGCGTTCTCGTGTATCTGCGCGACGGCGTGGTCGGAGTGCCGGTCGCGCCTCTGGAGCAGCATCATTCCTCGGAAGAGGATCGGCATCGCCAGTGGCGCGAGGTCGGCATCGGCGCGCAGATCCTGCGCGATCTGGGCGTGACGTCGATCCGGCATCTGACATCCTCGGTCCATGACTACAAGGGCCTGTCGGGTTACGGCATCGAGATCGTCGGGAACGAACCGCTCGAGAGCTGACGACATATCGTGTGGCCCGGTATACGACCGGCGCGGGGCCATGCTAGGCTTTCCCTGACAACACAGCGATGAGAGATTTCCATGAGCGCGCGTATTCCGGCGAAGGACAAGCCTGTCTTCAAGTGGGACGATCCGTTTCTTCTCGACGATCAACTGACCGAAGACGAGCGGATGATCCGCGACACGGCGCATGCGTATGCTCAGGAAAAGCTGCTGCCGCGCGTGCGCGATGCCTACGACGGCGAGACGGCAGATCGCGATATTTTCCACGAGATGGGCGAGCTTGGCCTGATCGGCATCACGCTTCCCGAAGAATATGGCTGCGCCAATGCGAGCTATGTCGCCTACGGCCTCGTGGCCCGCGAGATCGAGCGGGTGGATTCCGGCTATCGCTCGATGAACAGCGTGCAGTCCTCGCTGGTGATGTATCCGATCTATGCCTATGGCGACGAGGCGCAGCGCAAGACATATCTGCCGAAGCTCGCGAGCGGCGAGTGGGTCGGCTGCTTCGGCCTGACCGAGCCAGACGCGGGCTCCGATGTCGACAGCATGAAGACGCGCGCCGAGAAGGTGTCGGACGGCTATCGGCTCACTGGCTCGAAGATGTGGATTTCCAACGCGCCGATCGCTGATGTGTTCGTGATCTGGGCGAAGTCGCAGGCGCACGACAACAAGATTCGCGGCTTCATTCTCGAAAAGGGGATGAAGGGTCTCTCCGCGCCGAAGATCGCGGGCAAGCTGTCGTTGCGCGCATCGATCACCGGCGAGGTTGTGATGGACGGCGTGGTGGTGCCGGAGAGTGCGCTGCTGCCCAACGTCTCGGGTCTGTCCGGTCCGTTCGGGTGCCTCAACCGCGCGCGTTACGGCATTTCGTGGGG
>Ga0182735_1002299_pt1 | contig 11697 bp, 14 predicted proteins | sample eDN5th30CKraftMG_FD_128524 | JGI IMG/M metagenome (GOLD analysis project Ga0182735, IMG submission 128524) | Enriched Miracle-Growth compost microbial communities from Emeryville, California, USA - eDNA 5th pass 30_C Kraft MG (version 2) (version 2) ... | reverse complement strand
TGTCGATCTGACCACCGATCAGGTCGGTGAGCGCGACAGGAAGAGTCTTGTAGGGAACATGCAGGATGTCGACGCCTGCGAGTTCGCGCATGACCTCACCGCCTGCGCGCGAAGAGGAGTTGCCGGCACCGAACGTCATGCCGCCCGGATTCTTCTTCATCATGGCAACGAGTTCCTGGACGTTCTTTGCGGGGTGGTCCGCCCTTACCACCAGAACGACCCCACCGATGATCAGATTGCTGATCGGCGTGAAATCCTTGACCGGATCGTACGGCAGTTGCTTGAACAGGCTGACGTTGGCCGCGTGCGTGGTATTCGTGCCAAGCACGAACGTATAGCCATCGGCGGGCTGCCGTGCCGCGAACTGCATGCCGATCGAACCGCTGGCCCCGGCCTTATTGTCAATGACCACCGGCTGCTTGAGTTCGGTCGACAGATAGGGACTGAGGAAGCGCGCAACTTGATCGGTGGTGGTGCCCGCACCGAAGGGCACAACGATGGTTATGGGTTTGTTGGGATAACCGCTTGATTGAGCATGGGCCTGCGTACCAAGCAACGTGGAGCCGAGCAGCGCTGCGCTGGCGGCTAGAAAACTTCTGCGGTTCTTATTCATGTTATGTGTCTCCTTCTAGATATCGTCATATGACTGTGTAGTTACTGCGCCATGATTCTTCAGCATGGCGTCATCTTCCCGCCATGATGGCCGCGAGCGTGCGAGCATCGGTGGCGTCGTTCCAGATCTTTCTTGTGCATGCGTCCACATCGACCTTCGAGTCGATCTCCATAAGCAGATTCCGGGCTTTTTCGGCGATCTGGTCGGTCGTCATGGGTTTGGCGGGCGTACCAAAACTGTCTTTCACCAATGAAGTTTTGATCGAGCCGTCGGCGAACGTGATAGTGACCGCTGTGGGGAATTGCTTCGGATACATGGCTTCCAGCTCGGCGTCATACTCGAAATGCACGAGATCGGCGATTTCGAGTATGCGCGGATCGTCGAGATGCGCTTCACTGTATGCGTCGTAGCGCGAGGGGCCGTAAGCCAGCGAAGCGCCGATCAGATAGGGGCAGCTGTATTGGGCCGCCATGACGGAGCGGGGCCGGCGCATCATGTGTTGATCCTCGATCAATTGCGGACCGCGCACAACGATGCGGCGGATTTGCGCCACCGATGTACTGTACTTTTCGGTTACCTCGCCCAGGGCGTCGATGGTGGAATGAAAGATCCGGCAGCACGAATAAGGCTTGAGGCTGATGCAGTGTATTTGCAAGGGATCCTGCGCCGCACGCGACACCGCCGCTGCATGGACTTCACCGCCGAACATCTTGGCAAGGCCATAGCGCCCGTCCAGCGAGCGCCGCGGCGTGCCGATTCCGGACTCCATTGCCAGTTCGGCGGCGATCACGCCGTTACGCGCCGCGTACCCGGCATGCAGGCGCTTCACGGCGCCTCCGGTTGGATCCACGGAGAACTGCATGGTTCCGCTGGTCTGGGACAGCGCGTGACCCCATGCGGTGATGAGCCGGTCAGCGTCGATTGACTGGCCTTCTCCATGGAGCAACACCACGCAAGCCGTCGCGGCGCCGAACGAGCCGAAGATCGGCGTGGGATGAAAGCCGCCTTCGATCACGTGTAGCCCATGCGCCATGATGCCGACGCGCGCCATGGCTTCGTATCCGGCTGCGATGGCGACGAACAGGTGGCGCTGAGAGGCTCCCGTTTCAGCCGCGACTGCAAGCGCTGCGGGAAGCACGGTACATGCGGGGTGGCTCATTGTTTCATCGTGCGTGTCATCGAGCTCGTAGCCGTGCGCCGCGGTGCCGTGAACCAGCGCAGCGACCGACGCGGCCGCCGAAGCCTCGGTTCCGATGACTGGAGCGGTGCCCGTGCCGAAAAAACGCTGGGACCATTTCGCGATATCGCGGGCCCATGGCAGGGCGGCTCCGCGCAGCGTCACGCCAAGCGAGTCCAGCATGAGCCGTCTGACTTGCTCGATGTCCGGGTCGGCCAAGCCCCGGTTTACGATTTCGACGATCTGATCCGCAAGGCTCGCGGTCAGATCGCATTCGGGAACGGACGAAGTTGTCATGAGGCCTCCTGTGGGCAATGCGTTATGCGGGGTTAACGGTTTAAAGACGCAGGGATTTGGCGATGATCGTCCGTTGTATTTGCGAGGTGCCACCGCCTATGGTGGACTGCATTCCTTCGCGGAAGTAGCGCTCCATGTCCGCTTCGGGCAGCATGCTGTGGCCGCCAAGGATTTGCATGCCGTTACGCGTCACGGTCTGCAGCGTTTCGGACGCGAACAACTTGGCCATGCTGACTTCGCGGCTGCATGCCTCTCCGCGCGTGGCCATATCGGCTGCCCGATACACCAGGAGCCGCGCCGCATCGACGCTAGTTTGCATATCGGCGAGCATGTGGCGCAGCACCTGAAATTCGAAAATCGACTTATCGAACTGGATGCGCTCATGGGCGTAGCGCAGAGCATCGGTTACGGCTTGCTGCGCATTGCCGACGTAGGCGGCCGCAACGGCGATACGCTCGAGTTCGAGGTGATCCGTGATGATGCTCCAGCCCATGCCTGGCGTACCAAGCATATTGCCGGCCGGCACCTTGGCGCCGTCGAGAAAGATTTCCGTCGTGCCGGTCGCCCGCCTGGCCATGGTCGGCAGCTTGCGGATGTCGACGCCCGGTGTGTCGTTGGGCACCAGCAGGACGCTCAGTCCGCGATGCTTCGTTGCCTCTTTGTCAGTCCTGACCAGCATGGCGATGACGGCATCTTTCGCCGCGGCGCCGGAGCACCAGAGTTTTTGCCCGCGTATCGTCCAATGGTCGCCATCGGCCTCGGCCCGCGTCTTGGTGGTCGCTGCGTCCGACCCCGCAGAGGGCTCGGAGATGGAAATGGAGAAGCGGACTTCCCCCTTCATGAACGGCACCAGGTATTTTTCACGCTGTTCGGGCGTGCCGTACTTGACGATGTTCATGGCGGTAAAGGTGGAAACCATGAATGCGGTCGCGAAATCGAAACCATAGCGGGCCAGCCCTTCGCACATGAGCGCGTAGTCGAAAATGGTGCCGCCGTCGCCGCCCTGCTCTTCTGGAATCAGCAAGCGCAGCCATCCCATGCGGGCAATTTTTTCGTAGGCTTCGTAAGGATACTGGCGGTCGATATCGCATTGGCGCACGTACTCGCGCGTTACTTCTTTCTCCATCACCCGCGCAACGGTTTCATGCCAAAGCGCTTGTTCTTCTGTCAAGAAATTCATAAAGGCTCCGTGAATCAAAATTTCCCTGTCCCGACCACATAAGGCGGTGACGTCTATTCTTGCGGGGATACGATCAAGCGCTCGCGGCGAAGCAGCAGACTGAACTCGCAGCTCATCACCCGTTCGTGCCGCTGATTTACCGCCGTCAACAACGCCGTGGCGACCCCGTGGTCTTCCCCCTTGTCACGAAGCGCGATCACTTCGCTTTCGGCATACAGGGTGTCGCCGATGAAGGTCGGTTTCAGGAATCGCAACTTGTCGACGCCATAGAAGGCTTCCACCACTTCGGAGTCGAAGCCGAGCAAGGCGTTGCTGATGACGAAGACCAAGCCGCCCTGTACGACCCGCTGCCCGTACATCGATTTGGAGCTGAATTCCGCATTGGCGTGAATTTCCAGCCAATTGCCGGTCAGCATGCAAAAGTTGACAACGTCTGTTTCAGTGATCGTGCGCCCCCGTGATCGGGAGCGCTGACCGATCACGAGTTCACCGTATGGCAGATTCATCATGGCGATTCTCAAGTTGTAAGAATCCCGTCCACCGTGTGGACGAGCAGGTCATATGAGTTGGGATGGTAAGGAATGAATTTCGATATGTCAATATCAATTTCATTATTAATCCATAACGCCATAGTGTTCTGCAACGCCCATTATAGCAATAGGTGCTAAGATTGCCACATGTCCGCCCTAAACATTCCATTTAAATTTTTTTGATTTCATTTTATTCTACATTCATTCAAATATTGCCCATGGCGGACGCGCCTGTCCCCGGCAGACCAGTAGACAGATACTCCAGCGCATGCACGCCAGCCGCTGCGAAGGAACTTTCATTTGAAGCCATAACTCTATTTATAAAACGAAATAACTGATACAGAAATAGAATTTGAATGAGTACCAGCTTCAGAAACGGCAATTTTCCACCCAAGTCGACGGTGCCAATCTCACTATAGCATTCGTACATATTCGATCGATGCAGCTTTAACAGTCATTCACCAATTTCTCTTAACTAAATAACGAAATTTAAATTGACATAACAGAATATTCAAGCTATCGTCTGTTCTTATCGATCGCATTCCATCTACGCATTCGCCATGGCAAATACGCTGTCCAACATACGGGTTCTGGATCTATCACGCATTCTCGCGGGTCCCTGGGCGACTCAAAACCTCGCCGACCTGGGCGCGGAGGTCATCAAGGTCGAACGGCCCGGCAGCGGAGACGATACCCGTCACATGGGCCCGCCATTCCTGCATGCCGCCGAAACGGACGAACCGGGCGATGCGGCTTATTTCATGTGCTGCAACCGCGGCAAGCAGTCCGTCACCATCGACTTCAGCAAACCAGAAGGCCAGGCGCTCGTACGCGCCCTTGTGGCCGACGCCGACGTGCTGGTCGAAAACTACAAGGTCGGGGCGTTGAAGAAATATGGCCTGGACTACGATTCTTTGCGCGAGCTCAATCCCGGGCTGGTGTACTGCTCCGTCACCGGCTTCGGACAGACAGGGCCGTACAAAGACCGGGCAGGCTATGACTTCCTGATTCAGGGGATGGCCGGCCTCATGAGCGTCACCGGCGAACGGGACGACCTGCCCGGCGGGGGCCCTCAACGCGTCGGCGTAGCTGTGGCAGACATCCTGACGGGCATGTACGCGACCGTGGCGATTCTGGCGGCGCTGCGCCACCGCGATCAAGGCGGCGGCGGCCAGCATATCGACATCAGCCTCCTCGACTGCATGGTCGGCTCGCTGGTCAACCAAGGAATGAATTACCTCACCAGCGGCGTAGCGCCGGTCCGCATGGGCACCGGCCATCCCAACATCGCCCCCTATCAAGTTTACCCCGCGCTGGACGGCCACATCATCCTCACGGTCGGCAACGATACGCAGTTCCAACGCTTCTGCAATGCGGTTGGCGATCCCGATTTCGCTAGCGATCCCAGATTCAAGACAATCCGCGACCGGGTCGCCAATCGCGCTGCGATGAACGAACGGCTGGAGGCCATCACGCGCACCCGCAGCGTCGAGGACTGGGTGGCGCTTCTGGAACAGGCGCAGGTGCCTTGCGGGCCGATCAATACAATAGACCGTGTATTCAACGATCCGCACGTGGTTGAGCGCGGCATGCGCCTGAATCTTGCCCATCCCCTGTATGGGCAAGTCCCGCTCATCAACAACCCGATTCGCTTTTCCGAAACACCGCTGAAGCTGACCGAACCGCCGCCCGTGCTCGGGCAGCATACCCACCAGGTCCTGGCGCGCCTCGGATTGAGCGACGACGAACTTGAAAAACTTCAACAGGCCGGCATCGTCTGAGCACCCCGCACACAGCACACATCAACAGAAAGAGACATCGACATGAAACACCTGCCCATCAAAAAAGACAAGAACGGCCTGGACATCTACGGCATCGGCCTTTACTGGGACGACGTTGAAGTCGGCTATCGTTTCCGCACACTGGGACGCACCATAACAGAGGCCGACATCACCATGTTCGTGGGCGCAACCGGCATGGTCGAAGAAATGTTCACGAACGTGGAATACATTTCCGAGGTCTCGGTGATCGGTTCTCGCCCCGCCCCGGGCTCGCTCGTGTTCTGCATGGCGGAAGGCCTGCTGATGCAAAGCACTATGCAACGCACGGGCATGGCTTTCCTCGAGGCCGACCTAAAGATTCATCGCCCCACCACGGCCGGCGATACCATCCACGTGGAATGCGAAGTCGTTGAAGCCCGCGCGACCAGCAAAGCGGGCCGGGGCCTCATGCGCACCGCCAACAAGGTCATCAACCAGCGCGGTGAAATCGTAGCAAGCTACAACCCTCTGCGCATGGTCAAGAGCCGCCCGCAACAGTAAAGCCTCGGCGGATAAAAGATGTCAATCGGAGCAAAATCCATGGGCCAGACCGATACGGTACTTTTCGATGTCGACGACGGCATTGCGACCATTACCATCAACCGCCCCAAACAACGCAATGCGCTTTCCATAGAAGTCGGCAACCGCCTGCTCGACCTCTGGGAACAGGTCGATTCAGACCGCAGCATACGAGTGGCGATCCTCACCTCTTCGGACTGCGGCACATTCTGCGCCGGCATGGACCTCAAGGAAGCATCCAGGGTCAAGTCCGAATCCAATGTGGACATCCTGGATCTGTTTCGCGACCCCTTCCATCAGCGCATGCGCGCCGTCGAGAAGCCGATCATCGCAGCCATGACCGGGCATTTCACGGCAGGCGGCATGGTGCTGGCGGCCAACTGCGACTTGCGCATCGGCGCCGCAGGCACGCTGGGCGGCATATCCGAAGCGAAGGTGGGCAGAGGCGCGCCCTGGGCCGTGCCCATGCTGTGGATGCTTCCCCAACCGTTCTTGATGGAGCTCATGATGTCCGCCGAGTTGCAGCCCATCGAACGCTTCCGCGAGCTTGGCTTCATAAACCATGTTGAAGCCACGCCCGACGCAGTGCGTGAACGGGCCCGAAAGCTCGCCAAAAGCATACGCGACAATGCCCCGCTAACCGTATGGGCGGCAAAGCAAAGCATAGGCGCCGCCATGGACCTGGGCTGCAAAGAAGGCTTCGAGGCGGCCAAGCGCATTCATGAGCGCGTCTATCACAGCCAGGATGCGATCGAAGGCCCGCGCGCCTTTGCGGAGAAGCGCGCTCCCCGATGGAGCGGCACATGACGAAAGATGCGGGCGGCCTCATACAAACCGAAAGGCGTGGAGACACGATCATCCTTTGGCTGAACCGGCCGGAAGAACTGAATCGGCTGTCGACCGAAGGCCAATTCTTGGAGCTTGCCGACAAGATCCGGCAAGCCAATCTCGATCCTACCGCGCGCGCCTTGATCATCACAGGGAAAGGTAAAGCATTTTGCGCGGGCGGCGACTTGCACAAGATGGCGAACCGGGAAGGGTTCTCGGCGGGAACGCCCCAAGACATCCGCATGCGCTACAAGGAAACCATTCATCAGGTGCCTCTTGCGCTGAACGATGTCGATATCCCCACCATCGCGGCCGTCAATGGGCCGGCCTACGGGGCCGGATGCGATCTTGCCTGCATGTGCGACATCCGCATTGCGTCCCCCGACGCGACATTCTGCGTCAGCTTTGCGGAACTCGGCATCATATCCGGAGACGGCGGCTCGTGGATTCTTCCACGCCTCGTCGGGCGGTCCACGGCAATGACCATGACCTTCACCGCTAGCCCCATCGATGCCGTCGAAGCTCTGCGCTGCGGCCTGGTGACGCAGGTTGCAGGCCCCGGACAATTGCTGGAAAGCGCGCTGGCGCTCGCGGAAAGAATTGCCAGCCACCCAAGGAACACCGTACGCATGGCCAAACGCCTGCTGCGCAGCGCGGAACACAACAGCCTTCCCGATCACCTGGACATGGCTGCCGCGCTGCAGGCCATCGCCCACACCTCGGAAGAACACATTGCAGCCGTCAACCGCTTGATCCAGCGCCTTCAGAACAAATCGACCTGATGCGCCGGGCGGGGCCGCCGGGAGGGGGTCAGACCCCGTACGGGGTCTGACCCCACCTACACTCACCCCTCATGCTTGGGCAATTCGCTCGCCCATGACCGGATTCCGCCCGGAGTCCGGGAAAACCGCGTGGGGATACCTGCGGCGCGCAAGCGCCCTTGCGTTGGATGATCGTATTCGAACAATGTGCCCGTAGCCTGTATGTGGGGATCGTCCAGCAGCGCATCGAACGCCTGCACTACGCTATGCGGGATATCGGCCTCGGCCAGCAAGCCGAGCCACTCGGCCGTTGATTTGCCCTGGAGGATGTCGGCCACCACGGCATAAAGCTCGCCAATATTCGCGTTTCGTTCGGCGGCATCCACGTACCTGGACTCTTGCGCCAAGTCCCGCCGTCCCGCGACGATGAAGAAACGCATCCACTGCTCGGTGGTATATGGCATCAGGGCGATATGCCCGTCCTTCGTCGCATATGGCTTCCGGTGCGGGGACATGACCCGAGGGTATCCCGACGAGCCGTCGCCAGATACGAATGTCTTGCCCGCCAGATGCTCGACCGCCAGGAAGGAAACCATGGTCTCGAACATCGGAACCTCGATGGCCTGGCCAAGCCCGGAACGCTCTCTTTCGTACAAAGCCATCGGGATCGCATATGCCGCCGTCAGGCCCACGACTTTATCGACCAGGATCGTATTGACATACCGGGGGCCTTGATCGTCGTTCGCTCCCTGGAAATGCGCCATGCCGCTCTTGGCTTGTATGATGTCGTCGAACGCGGGCAAGCCTGCATAGGGTCCCGATTCGGAATAGCCATATGCGCCGCAATAGATGAGCCGAGGGTTGCCGGGCCGCAAGGACTCGTAATCCAGCCCGTACCGGCGCAACGATGCCGGCCGGACGTTGGACACAAATACGTCGGCGTCAGCGATAAGAGACTTAAGGCGGACCAGATCTTCGTCGCACCTGATATCCAGAACCAGGAAGCTCTTGTTTCGATTCAGATTGAGAAAGCAGGCGCTCATTCCCGCATTGCGCACCGGTTCCGTATAACGCAGAACATCACCCGCCGGCGACTCTATCTTGATGACCTCTGCACCCATATCGCCGAGAATCTGGGTGGCATAGGGCCCCATTCCCACGGTGGTCATGTCCACCACCCGTATTCCCGTCAAGGGTCCGCATGCCGAAGCACCCTGCGTTTCCATCGTTCTGCCTGCTAAAGACTTGGCGCTACAGTTGCGCACCGGAGCTTTTTATGACCGGCCCCCACTTTTCCCGTTCCTTGCTGAGAAAGTCGGCGAACTCCGCCGGGCCTCGTCCTACGGGGATCAGCTTGGCGTCGTGAAACTTCTGCTGGATCTCGGGCGAAGTGACAATTTCAACAATGGCCTTGTTTAGCTTGTCGATAATCGCGGGCGGCGTGCCTGCAGGGGCCATCACACCGCCATAGATGTCGACTTCGTATCCCTTGACGCCGGCTTCCGATACGGTGGGAAGGTCCGGAAATGCAGGCGAACGATATTGGTTGGTCGTTGCCAGCGCCTTGATTCGTCCGGCGGCAATATGAGAGGCGACGGCAGTGGCCGAGCTGATGCTCATGTCTATGCGCCCGCCTGCCAGGTCTGTCGCGGCAGGGGCTTCCCCTTTGTATGGAATATGCAGGATGTCCACCCCCGCCATTTGCTTGAAGAGCTCCATGGCCAAATGCTGAGGCCCGCCGCTGCCGGAGGAGCCGAAGCTCAATTTGCCAGGATTCGCCTTCGCCATTTGCACCAGCTCGGCGACTGAATTGACCCCCAGGTCGGAACGCACGACCAGGAGATGATCATAAGTCACGACATGATTGACCGTCGCCAGATCGCGCTCGGGCTTGTAGGAAAGATTGGGATCCATCAGGGGGCGCAGTGTCACGTTGCCTGCGCCTCCGAACAGCAGGGTATACCCATCCGCGGGCTGGCCGGCCACATATGCGGCGCCAATGGCGCCCGCCACACCGGGCTTGTTCTCGACCACGACCTGCTGGCCCAGCTTGGCCGACATTTCGTTGGCAAGCACGCGCGCCGTGACGTCGGTGGCGCCGCCCGTGGCATAGGGCACGATGAGGCGTATGGGCTTGTCTGGATATGCAGCCGACGCGGCAGCAGCCTGGGACAGGCAGGACATGCCAAGCGCCGCAGCGGAAACTCCCGTTATTGCCCAGCGCGAACCGTTGTGGACCAAGCCTAGCGCTTTGCTAAGCAAGCTGCTGATCGTCATGTCTTCTCCTGTATGAATTATGTTGATACGGTGAAGAATAGACAAGAGCAGTCCATTATGTCAATACTTATTTCAATTTGCATTTCAGATATCTTTGTCTAAAACCTGAATTGATTACTAGGAATATTGATAACTCAGTCAATCTAGTTTGTAATTTCAGATTATATTTCATTTTATTATAACTTTTTCGATTAAACCGACTCCTCAAGGGATCAGACCCCGTACGGGGTCTGATCCCACCGCCTGATACACTGCCCGCTTCTTCCGCCCCACTTCCATAAGGAGTCTTCACGCATGGCCGGCACGTTGGCGATCGTTGTTTCCCTTATTCTGCTGATGTACCTGGCGTACCGTGGTGTCACGGTCTTGCTGCTGGCACCGCTCATGGCCGCGTTGGCGGTCCTGCTGTCGGGGGTAATCCCCCCGAAAAAAGAACGGTCTTAAAGGTAGAATTTTCTAACAGCAGTATTTAGGAAATTTTGCATGAAGACCTCACGCTTTACCGACAGCCAAATCATCGCCATCCTGAAGAAAGCCGAAGCGGGTACGCCCGTGCCGGAGCTGTGCCGAGAGCACGGCATGAGCAGTGCTACGTTCTATAAATGGCGCGCCAAGTACGGCGGGATGGATGCGGGTTTGATGTCGCGCATGAAGGAGCTGGAAACCGAAAATGCCCGCTTAAAGAAGATGTATGCAGAGGAACGATTGAAGGCTGAAATTCTGAAGGAAGCCATCGAAAAAAAGTGGTGAAGCCATTTCACCATCGTGAGATGGCGCAACGAGCGGTCAAGCAGTATGCAGCCAGTATCCGCCTCGCCTGCGATGCGTTCAGCATCAGCGAGAAATGCTATCGGTATCAGGCCAAGTTAAGCAGCGACAATCAGCAGATTGCCGACTGGCTGCTTCGGCTGACCCATAACCAACGGAACTGGGGCTTTGGGCTCTGCTATTTGTACCTGCGTAACGTCAAAGGCTTTAAATGGAACCATAAGCGCATATACCGTATCTACCGAGAGCTGGAGCTGAACATGCGCATCAAGCCGCGCAAACGCCTGGTGCGCGAGCAACCAGAACCTTTAACTGTGCCGTATGCCCCCAACGAAATTTGGTCCATGGATTTTATGCACGACCAGCTGGCCGATGGCCGCGGCATCCGATTGTTCAACGTCATTGATGACTACAACCGCGAAGGGCTGTGCATCGACGTCGACTTCTCGTTGCCGGCACTACGTGTCATTCGGTCGCTGGAGCAAGTCATTGAATGGCGCGGGCGTCCAAAAATAATTCGCTGCGACAACGGCCCGGAATATGTGAGTTCGGCCCTGATGCAGTGGGCAGAAAAGCGCCATATCCAACTGCAATTTATTCAGCCCGGCAAGCCGCAGCAGAACGCCTATATCGAACGGTACAACCGCACGGTGCGCTACGACTGGCTGGCACACCACCTGTTCGATTCAGTCTCTGATATCCAGGACTTCGCCACACGTTGGTTATGGACCTACAATCACGAACGGCCAAACATGGCCTTGGGCGGCATTACACCAATACAAAAAATGGCCTTGGCCGCCTAGCTGTGATGTTCCAATAGGTTGTTCATCCGGAAGGTTCTGGGAAACTGGAGTTCTCTACGCTTCAGCCTCTCAGGGGAGCCAACCGGATGAACAGCCATAAGCATGCAAGATTAACGGCCCGAGG
>Ga0182735_1002298_pt1 | contig 11697 bp, 8 predicted proteins | sample eDN5th30CKraftMG_FD_128524 | JGI IMG/M metagenome (GOLD analysis project Ga0182735, IMG submission 128524) | Enriched Miracle-Growth compost microbial communities from Emeryville, California, USA - eDNA 5th pass 30_C Kraft MG (version 2) (version 2) ... | reverse complement strand
GCGCGGCCTGCGCGGGCGCCGCGCCGACGAGGGCGACGCCGAGGAACGCGACGACGGCCCAGACGATGCGCAACGGCTTCACCGCTCCAACCTATGCGCACGGGCCGCGACCTGCCGAGCGTCGGACCTCGCCTGCTCGGCACGGGTCTCGATATGCGCTGCGCGCTACTCGACCCGCGGACTTCGCGCTGCGCGCTACTCGACCCGCGGAACCTATCGACGGGACCGCTGATGTCTAGTTCGCGACGGAGCAGGACAGGTCCGCCGCGGTCTGGCCGGTGACGCCGTCGAGGAGCGGGAGGCCGGTGTTGTCGACGAGCTGCGCCTGCTGCTCCTCGGTGAGCTGGCCGTTCGGGTCGATCGTCGAGCCGCGGTCGTCGCCGACGCCGGACAGCACGAACGGCTGATCGGCGTTGATGTAGGCGAGGAGCTGCTCGGCGGGACCCCAGCTCGTCTCCACCGGCGAGCTCGTCTCGCCGTCGGGCAGGGAGCTCATGTAGTGGTTCGGCCACTGCACGAACGTCACCCGGTTGAGCGGCAGGTTCTTCAGCGCGAGCGCCATCTGCACCATCGTGTACGGGTCGGCGAGGCTGCCCGACAGCGTCATGTTGTCGAGCGCGACCTGGGCGATCGACAGCAGCTGGAGCGGATCGTTCAGCACCCCGTCGGACTTGACCTTGCGGATGAGCGACGAGAGGTAGACCTGCTGCGAGCTCACCCGGCTGAGGTCGCTGCCGTCCCCGACCCCGCCGCGGGTCCGCAGGAACGCGAGCGCGTCGTTGCCGCGCAGCTCGTAGTAGCCCGCCTCCTTGAGGTCGATCCCGGTGTTCTCGTCCTGCACGGGACCGTCGACGCAGACCTCGACCCCGCCGACCGCGTCCGCCATCCTGATCACGCCCATGAACGTGATGATGCCGGCGAACTGGATCGGCAGACCCGTGAGCGCGTTGACCGTCTCCACGACGCAGCCGAGCCCGCCGGCCGAGAGCCCCGTGTTGATGCGACGCCACGCGCACGGGCTCGTGTCGTTGATCCACAGGTCTCGCGGGAAGCTGATCGCGACGGCGCTCTGCTGGTCCTGCGCGACGTGGAGCAGGATGTTGACGTCGTTGAGGACGCCCGTCTCGTAGGAGAGGTCGATGTTGTTCTCGCCCTCGCGGGTGTCGGATCCGACGAGCAGGATGTTGAACCCGCCCTCGATCGCGCCGATGTCCGGCGGCGGCGCATCCGTCTCCGAGATGAGCTCGATCGTCGCGTTGAGCCGCTTGGAGAACGTGTTCCAGACGACGGCGCCGACTGCGCCGCCCGCGACGAGGACCATGACGAGGACCGACGCGACGACCCCGACGATGAGCCCGGCGGGGTTCTGCCGCGCGCGCCTGGCGTGACGCGCGGTGACCCGCCGCGACGCGTGCGCCGACGACTCGCTCATCGGGTTCCTTTCCATCGAACGGGGAGCTGGCGTTTCGCGGAGGGCGTGGGATTCGAACCCACGGGACGTCTCCGCCCACCGGTTTTCAAGACCGGCTCCTTCGGCCGCTCGGACAGCCCTCCCGGGGCAAGCGTCGCGAGTCTAGCGACGCAACTTGCGGATCAGCCGTAGTACGGCACCGAGCAGGAGAAATCGGCGGCGGTCTGCCCCGTGACGCCGCCGAGCACCGGCAGGCCCGAGTTGTCCGCGAGCTCCTCGAGCTGCTCCTCGGTGAGCTGGCCGTTCGGGTCGATCGTCGAGCCGCGGTCGTCACCGACGCCCGCCAGGGCGAACGGCTGATCGGCGCGGATGAAGTCGAAGATCTCGAAGCCGGCCTCGGAGGGGAAGAAGTAGCCGTGGCCCGAGGTGTCGCCGCCGTAGGTCGGGAACTGCACGAAGGTCACGCGGTTGAGCGGGATGTTCTGCAGCACCCGCGCCATCTGCACGAGGGTGTAGGGGTCGCCGAAGCTGCCCGACAGCGTCAGGTGCTCGAGCATCGTCTGCGCGACGCCGAGGAGCCGGCCGAGGTCGCTCAGCGTGCCGTCCTCCTTGACCTTCCGGATGAGGGACGAGAGGTAGACCTGCTGCGAGCTGATCCGGCTCAGGTCGCTGCCGTCCCCGACCCCGCCGCGGGTCCGCAGGAACGCGAGCGCGTCGGCGCCCTGCAGCGTCCAGGTACCGGCCTCGGGGAGGAAGAGCCCCGAGTTCGGGTCGCCGACCGGACCGCCGACGCAGACGTCGACGCCGCCGATGACGTTCGTGATCGACATCACACCGTAGAACGTGATCATCCCGGCGAACTGGATCGGCAGGCCGCTGAACTCGGAGACGGTCTCGACGACGCAGCCGAGGCCGCCCCAGTAGAGGATCGAGTTGATCTTGCCGTCGCCGCCGAGCGCGCAGTCCGGGTACGGGATGCGCATGTCGCGGGGGAAGCTCACCGCGACGGCGCTCTGCTGGTCCTGCGCGACGTGGAGCAGGATGTTGACGTCGTTGAGGACCCCGTAGTCGTCGGAGTCGTCGATGTTGTTGAGGCCCTCGCGGGTGTCGGATCCGACGAGCAGGATGTTGAACCCGCCCTCGATCGCGCCGATGTCCGGCGGCGGCGCATCCGTCTCCGAGATGAGCTCGATCGTCGCCTGGAGCCGCTTGGAGAACGTGTTCCAGACGACCGCCGCGACGGCGCCGCTCGCGAAGAGCACGATCACCAGGACGGATGCGACCGTGCCTGCGACGAGGCCGGCCGGATTCTGCCGCCGGCGGCGCGCGTGGCGCGGAGCCGCGCCGCGTGCCCTCGACACGCCGGCGCCCTCCGCGCCATCCATTCCCTCAGCCATTCCGTAGACGATACCGACCGGATCATGGGAGCGAGTCGAGAACGGGTGCGAGTCCCGCCTCGCTCACAGGCAGCGCGATCTCGGTCGCGGCGGCCTTGACCTCGTCGGGCGCCTGGCCCATGGCGACCGCGCGGCCGGAGAGCGCCGCCCACTCGAACATCTCGATGTCGTTGCGGCCGTCGCCGACGGCGATGACGCGGCTCCGCGGCGCCCCGAGCCAGCGCCGGACGCGCTCCATCGCGGTCGACTTGTTGACGCCGTCGGGGGCGATGTCGAGCCACGAGGTCCAGCCGACCGCGTACGACACGCGGTGCAGGCCCATCCGCTCGACGACGCCGAGGAAGTCCTCGAGCTCGTGGTCCGGCGACACGACGACGACGCGGGTCGCGAAGGTGCCGAGCAGCTCGTCGAAGCCGACCTCGACCGCGTTCGACAGGTCCCAGTCGAACATCCCGGCCGTGAAGAGCCGCTTCCCGTCGCCGAGCTCGACCATGAACCGGCCGTCGGGGAGGTGGTCGCGGATCCGCATGAGCACCTCCGTCGGGTCGAAGGTCTCGACGTGGGCGCGGACGTAGTCGGGCTCCTCGTCGCCGAAGACCTCGCCCTGACGGCGCATGATGATCGCGCCGTTCGCGCACACCACGTAGTCGGGGCTGAGGCCGAGTGCGAGGAGGATCGGCCGCGTCGTGTGCCACGAGCGCCCGGTCGCGAGCATGACCTCGTGCCCGCGATCGCGAGCGGAGCGGATCGCATCGACGACGGCCGGGTCGAGCGATTCGTCCTCGTGCAGGATCGTGCCGTCGACGTCGAGCGCGACGAGCCAGCTGTCGGCGGAACGCGATTCGCGGACGTCGTGCATGGAGGGCACGTGACCGGGATGAGGTCCGTGCCGAGGTAGGGCTGGAGCGCCGCCGGCACCCGCACCGAGCCGTCGGCCTGCTGGTGCGTCTCGAGGATCGCGACGATCCACCGGGTCGTGGCGAGCGTGCCGTTGAGGGTCGCGACGGGCGAGGTCCTGCCGTCCTCGCCGCGCGAGCGGATGCCGAGTCGGCGCGCCTGGAACGTCGTGCAGTTGCTCGTCGAGGTGAGCTCGCGATACGTGCCCTGGGTCGGCACCCACGCCTCGACGTCGTACTTCCGCGCGGCGCTCGAGCCGAGGTCGCCCGCGGCGACGTCGATGACGCGGTACGCGAGTTCGCAGGCCTGCAGCATCCGCTCCTGGAGCGCGAGCAGCTCGAGGTGCTCCGCCTCGGCGCGCTCCGGCGCGGTGTAGCTGAACATCTCGAGCTTGTGGAACTGGTGGACGCGCAGGATGCCGCGATTGTCCTTGCCGGCCGCCCCCGCCTCGCGTCGGTAGCACGCCGACCATCCGGCATACCGGATGGGGCCGTCGGCGAGGTCGAGGATCTCGTCCGAGTGATACCCGGCGAGCGCGACCTCGCTCGTCCCCGTCAGATAGAGGTCGTCGGCCGGGAGGTAGTAGATCTCATCCGCGTGCGCGCCGAGGAAGCCGGTGCCGGCCATGACCTCGGGCCGCACGAGCGTCGGCGTGATGAGCGGCTCGAAGCCCGCCTCGATCGCCGTGTCGAGGCCGAGGCGCATGAGCGCGAGCTCGAGCCTCGCGCCCCAGCCGCGCAGGAAGTAGAAGCGCGATCCCGAGATCTTGGTGCCGCGGGGGATGTCGATCGCGCGGGTGAGCTCGCCGATCTCGACGTGGTCGCGCGGCGCGAAGTCGAATGCATTCGGGCTGCCGACCTGGCGGATAAGCGCCCAGTCGTCCTCGCCGCCGGCGGGGACCCCGTCGATCACGACGTTGCCGATCCGCGAGACGATCGCGTCGAACGCCGCCTCGGCATCGCTTGCCGCCTGCTGGGCCGCCTTGACTCGCGCAGCGAGGTCCTGCGCCTGCGCGACGAGCGCCGCCTTCTCCTCCTTCGGCGCCTGCGCGACGAGCTTGGAATGCGCGTTCTGCTCGGCCCGCAGCGTCTCGAACGCGGTGAGCGCCGAGCGGCGCGACGCATCCGCCTCGATCGCGTCGTCGACGAGGCGCACCTCGTCTCCGCGGGCCACCTGTGAGGCGCGCACGCGGTCCGGCTCCGAGCGCAGCAGAACGGGGTCGATCATGCCGACGAGTCTAGGCTTCCGGGCTGTCGCTCCCTGGTCCGCCCGATGTCGCCGCGGGTACGGTATGCATCGTGCTCCGCCGCATGGCCGTCGTCTTCAACCCCCTGAAGGTCAAGGAGGACGTCGTGCGCCGCGCGTTCGCGGCCGGCGCCGATGCGGCCGGCTGGGGCGAGAGCGAGTGGCTCCCGACGACGCCCGACGACTTCGGCACCGGCCTCGCGCGGAGTGCCGTCGAGCGCGGCTTCGACGCGGTCGCCGCGGTCGGCGGTGACGGGACGGTGCGCGCCGTCGCGGCGGGTCTGCGCGGCACGGATGCGGCGATGGCGATCGTCCCGCAGGGCACCGGCAACCTGCTCGCCCGCAATCTCGGTCTGCCGCTCGCGCTCGACCGGGCCGTGGAGATCGCGTTCTCCGACAGCGTTCACGCGATCGACCTCGGCATCGTCGAGGCGACTCGGCACGACGGGTCGACGACGGGCGAGGAGGTGTTCCTCGTCATCGCCGGCATGGGCATCGACGCGGAGATGCTGCGCGCGACGAAGCCGGCACTGAAGCGGACGATCGGCTGGATGGCCTACGCGGACGCGGTGTGGCGCACGCTGCCGAGGTCGAGGCCGTTCCGGATCGTCTACCGCGTCGACGACCGCGAGCAGCGCGGCGCGCGCGTCCACTCCATGGTCATCGCGAACTGCGATCTGCTGCCGGGCGGCCTGCGGATCGTGCCCGACTCGCAGCCCGATGACGGGGTGCTCGACATCGCGGGGTTCCGGCCGCGCGGACCGTTCGGGGTCGCGAAGGTGTGGACGACGGTCGCGATCGAGAACTCGATTCTCCGGCGCTTCGCATGGGGGCGGCGGATCAGCGACCGGCGGACCGCGCAGGGACGCGATGTCATCTATCGGCGCGGGGCGGCGCTCAGTCTGCGCACCGATCTGCCGATCGGGGTCCAGGTCGACGGCGACGACCTCGGCGACGCGGTCGCGCTGGAGGCTTGGCTCGAGCCGGGCGCCCTCCGCATCAAGTCCCCCGCGCCGATTCCCTAATCCACCCCAGGGCGACTCCGCAATTCAGGAGTGCGCGGGGGTCGGCGTGCAATGCGCACGCGTACCCCCCGGAACTCCTGAAAACGGGAAGAATCGAGGTATGGACGAGCGCGCTGGCACTCCGGCCCGAGCAGAGGACCTGGTCGACGTCGACGACCTCGTCGAGGCGTACCACTCGCTGACCCCGGACCCGGGGGTCCCCGCGCAGCGCGTCGTCTTCGGCACGAGCGGACACCGGGGCTCGAGCCTCGACACCGCGTTCAACGACGCCCACATCGCGGCGATCACGCAGGCGATCGTCGAGCATCGCGCCGCGGAGGGCGTGACCGGCCCGCTCTTCATCGGCGGCGACACCCACGCGCTCTCGCGTCCCGCCCTCGAGACCGCGCTCGAGGTGCTGAGCGCGGGCGGCGTCGACGTGCGGGCGACGACCGCCTGGGTGCCGACCCCCGCGATCTCACGCGCGATCATCGTGCACAACCGGCGCCAGGCCGGCTCGCCGGACGCGCTCGCCGACGGCATCGTCATCACCCCGAGCCACAACCCGCCCCGGGACGGCGGCTTCAAGTACAACCCGCCCCACGGCGGACCCGCCGACACGGACGCGACGAACCGGATCGCGGCGCGCGCGAACGAGCTCCTCGCCGAGCAGAACGCGAGCGTCCGGCGCACGCGGTCGGTGCGGTTCGGCGAGCACGACTTCCTCTCCGAGTACGTCGACGGCCTCGCGAACGCGATCGACATCGCCGCGATCCAGCGGGCGGGGGTGCGCATCGGCGCGGACCCGCTCGGCGGCGCCTCGGTCGACTACTGGGCCGCGATCCGCGATCGCTACGGGCTCGACCTGACCGTGCTCGGTCCGGGGGTCGACCCGCAGTGGGCATTCATGACGCTCGACTGGGATGGCCGGATCCGGATGGACCCGTCCTCCCCGTCGGCGATGGCGTCGCTCGTCGCGCGCTCGGGCGGCGGCGAGTTCGACGTCATCACGGGCAACGACGCCGACGCGGACCGGCACGGGATCGTGACCGCGGACGGCGGCCTCATGAACCCGAACCACTACCTCGCGGTCGCGATCGACTACCTCTACCGGCACCGTCCGGGCTGGTCGCCGGAGGCCGCGATCGGCAAGACGCTCGTCTCCTCCTCAATGATCGATCGCGTCGCTGCGTCGCTCGGACGGCGGCTGCTCGAGGTGCCGGTCGGCTTCAAGTGGTTCGTGCCGGGGCTGTCGGACGGCTCGGTCGCCTTCGGCGGGGAGGAGTCGGCGGGGGCGAGCTTCCTGGAGCGCGACGGCTCGGCGTGGACGACCGACAAGGACGGCATCCTGCTCGCGCTGCTCGCGGCCGAGATGATCGCGGTCACCGGGCGGTCGCCGTCGGAGCGCTACCGCGAGCTGGCCGCCGAGTTCGGCGATCCGGCGTACGCGCGGATCGACGCACCCGCCTCGAAGGAGCAGAAGGCGCGACTCGGCGCGCTCTCCCCGGACGACATCGGCGCGACGACGCTCGCGGGCGAGCCGATCACCGCGAGGCTGAGCCGCGCCCCCGGCAACGGCGCGCCGCTCGGCGGCGTCAAGGTCGTCACGGAGAGCGCCTGGTTCGCGGCTCGCCCGAGCGGCACGGAGGACGTGTACAAGATCTACGCGGAGTCCTTCCGCGGTCCCGAGCATCTCGCCGAGGTCCAGGTCGAGGCGAAGGCGATCGTCGACGCGGCGCTCGGCTGAGTCCGGCGACGCGACGGCCCCGCCGGTCCCCGCCGAGCACGTAGGGTGGCGGCATGGCGGACCTGCACGAGTTCACCGCGATCGAGCAGCGCGACGCGCTCGGCCGCCGCGAGCTGAGCTCGACGGAGCTCGTGGCGCACTACCTCGAGCGCATCGCGTCGCACGGCGACGCGGTCGGCGCCTTCGTCGAGGTGACCGCCGAGCGCGCGCTCGAGACGGCTGCGGCGATCGACCGCTCGGGCGCGATCGCCGATGCGAGCCGGCCGATCCTCGGCCTGCCGTTCGCGGACAAGGACCTCGTCGCGCGGGCCGGTGTGCCGACCCGCTACGGCTCGCGGCTCATGGCCGACCACGTGCCCGAGCGCTCCGATCCGATCGTCGAGGCGCTCGACGCCGCGGGCGGGGTCTCGCTCGGCAAGACGGCGACGCCGGAGTTCGGCACGCCCTCCTACACCGAGCCGCTCGCGGGCGTCCCGGCGAGAACGCCATGGGATCTCTCCCGCGGTGCCGGCGGCTCATCGGGCGGTGCGGCTGCGGCGGTCGCCGCCGGGCTGCTGCCCTTCGCCCCCGGCTCGGATGGGGGCGGGTCGATTCGTATTCCCGCAGCGGCATGCGGGCTCGTCGGGCTCAAGCCCTCGCGCGGACGCGTCCCTGCGGACGGCGGTTTCGGCTTCCCGGGCGGGCTCGTGACGGCTGGTCCGATCGCCCGGTGCGTCGCCGACGCCGCGCTGCTGCTGGACGCGATGGCGCCGGCGGGCGCGGAGCCGGTGTGGGCGACGGCGCCGCCCGGCGACGGTCCGTTCCTCGCGGCGGCGCGCCGGGCGCAGCCGACCGCGCCCTTGCGGATCGGCGTGACGACCGTGTCGCCCTGGTCCTCCTGGTACGAGATCACGGTGTCGCCCGAGGCCCGCGCGGCGCTCGACACCGCGATCGCGAGCCTCGGCGAGCTGGGCCACCGCGTCGAGGAGTTCAACTGGACGCCGGGCGCCGCGTATCCGGACCACTTCCGGGTGATCTGGCAGGCGGGCCCCGCTTCGCTGCCGATCCCCGACGAGGCGATCGGACTGCTCGAGCCGCTCACCGCGTGGCTCCGGGCGGAGGGCCGGCGGCACCACGTCGGCGAACTCGCCGCGGCGATCGGCTGGCTGGCGGAGTTCGAGCGCGAGACGATCGCCGCGTTCGCGCCGTACGACGCGGTGCTGACGCCGACGCTCGCGGTGCCGCCGCCGCTCGTCGGCCACTACGACGCCGAGGACGGCGAGCGGAACTTCCAGCAGCAGTGCCAGGTGACGCCCTGGACAAGCTTCGTGAACGCGGTCGGGCTGCCGGCGCTCCAGCTCCCCGTGCACTGGACCGTCCCCACCCCGCAGCGCCCGACGCTGCCGATGGGCGTGCAGCTCGTGGGCCGCCCCGGGGCCGAGGCGACGCTGCTCGCGCTCGGCGCCCAGCTCGAGTCGCTGCTGCGCTGGGATCTGCGGCGACCTCCGGGCTGGTAGCCGGGGGAGCGCGGACGATGCGTCGCAGGGTTGACATCCGGCGCGTCCCCGACGTATCGTTTGGCCGCGCCCCGTGAGAGCGCTCCCATACCGGGGTTCCACCATCGCACGCACATCGATCCACCTCCCATTCACACGCACACAAAGGAGTGAACGTGAAGCTTTCACGACGCACCACCACGGCCGCCCTCGCGGGCTCGGCGGCCGTCGCACTGACGCTCGCCGGCTGCGCCGGCGGCGGCGCCACGCCGGAGACGAGCGCGCCGAGCGACGAGCCGGTGACCCTCACCGTCGCCACCTTCAACAACTTCGGCTACACGGACGAGCTGCTCGCCCAGTACACGGAGCTGCACCCCAACGTGACGATCGAGCACACCATCGCCGCGACGAGCAACGACGCCCGCTCCAACTACTTCACGAAGCTCGGCGCCGGCTCGGGTCTCGCCGACATCGAGGCGGTCGAGATCGACTGGTTCGCGGAGCTCATGCAGTACTCCGACAAGCTCTACGACCTCAGCGACCCGTCGCTCGCCGACCGCTGGGTGCCCTGGAAGACGGCAGCGGCGACCGACGCAGACGGCCGGCTTGTCGCCTACGGCACCGACATCGGCCCGCAGGGCATCTGCTACCGCCAGGACCTCTTCGAGGCGGCCGGGCTGCCGACCGACCCCAATGAGGTCTCGGCGCTGCTCACCGGCAGCTGGGACGACTACTTCGCCGTCGGCGCCGACTACGTCGCCGCGACCGGCAACGCGTGGTTCGACTCCGCCGCCGCGACCTACCAGGGCATGATCAATCAGGTCGAGGCCGCATACGAGGACCCGGCGACGGGCGACGTCATCGCGACCGAGAACCCCGAGGTCAAGGAGATCTATCTCGCGGTGCTCGACGCGAGCGCGACGCAGTCGGCGCACCTGTCGCAGTGGAGCCCGGACTGGGCCGCCGGTCAGGCGAACGGCGACTACGCGACGATGCTCTGCCCGGGCTGGATGCTCGGCGTCATCTCCGGCAACGCGCCCGACGTCACCACCTGGCGCGTCGCGAACGCCTTCCCGGGCGGCGGCGGCAACTGGGGCGGTTCGTACCTGACCGTCCCGGCGCAGGGCTCGCACCTCGAGGAGGCCAAGGCGCTCGCGAACTGGCTCACCTCGCCCGAGGTCCAGCTCCAGGCGTTCCTCGAGGCCGGGACGTTCCCGAGCCAGCAGGCGCTCTACACGGACCCGGCGCTCCTGACCGCGACGAACCCGTTCTTCGGCGACCAGGAGGTCGGCGGCATCTTCGCCGAGCGAGCGGATGCGGTCACGGTCGCGCCGTTCAAGGGCCCGAGGTACTTCTCCATCAATGACGCGATGGTGCAGGCCCTCGGCCGTGTCGACATCGACAAGACCGATGACGCCGCGTCATCGTGGGACAAGTTCGTCGCCGATGTGAACTCGATCGGCTGACCTGCTGCATCGATGGCCGGGTCGGTCCCAGACCGGCCCGGCCATCACCACCCCGCTCGTCGAACCCGGAGGAAGAGCATGTCGAAGCGCAGCGCAGCGACCGACCGACCGGTCCGCCGTCTCGGCTTCGGCCAGCAGCTGAGCCGCTGGGACGTCAAGCTCTCCCCCTATCTCTACATCTCCCCGTTCTTCCTCCTCTTCGCGGTCACCGGACTCTTCCCCCTCCTCTACACCGCCTACGTCTCCGTCCACGAGTGGAGCCTCATCGGCGGCGAGGGCGACTACATCGGCCTCGAGAACTTCGTCTTCACGCTGCAGAACCCGATCTTCTGGATCGCCCTGCGCAACACGGTGAGCATCTTCCTGCTCTCGACGATCCCGCAGCTCATCCTCGCGATCACCATCGCGGCGGTCCTCGACACGAACCTCCGCGCCAAGACGTTCTGGCGGATGGGCGTCCTCGTCCCCTACGTGCTCACGCCGGTCGCCGTGTCCCTCGTCTTCTCCTTCATGTTCGCCGACCGCCTCGGCATCATCAACAACCTCATCCAGGCGGTCGGCCTCCCGCCCGTCGCCTGGCACTCCGACGCCTTCGCGAGCCACATCGCGATCGCGACGATGGTCAACTTCCGCTGGACCGGCTACAACGCCCTGATCCTCCTCGCGGCGATGCAGGCGGTGCCCCGCGACTACCACGAGGCCGCGATGATCGACGGGGCCGGCGCCGTCCGCCGCTTCTTCAGCATCACGATCCCGAGCCTCAGGCCCACGATCATCTTCGTCGTCATCACCTCGACGATCGGCGGCCTGCAGATCTTCGACGAGCCGACGCTCTACGACCAGTACGGACGCGGCGGCAACGACAAGCAGTGGCTCACCATCACGATGCTCATCCAGAACACGGGCTGGCGGGAGAACGGCAACTTCGGCAGGGCCGCCGCGATCGCCTGGCACCTCTTCCTCATCATCCTGCTCATCGGCCTGATCAACCTCGCCATCACGCGGAGCATCTCCGGCACCGGGGTGCCGAGATCCCGGCGAGTGCGCAAGGAGGT
>Ga0182735_1002293_pt1 | contig 11706 bp, 8 predicted proteins | sample eDN5th30CKraftMG_FD_128524 | JGI IMG/M metagenome (GOLD analysis project Ga0182735, IMG submission 128524) | Enriched Miracle-Growth compost microbial communities from Emeryville, California, USA - eDNA 5th pass 30_C Kraft MG (version 2) (version 2) ... | reverse complement strand
TGCATCACGGCGAGCGTCTTGCCCTGGGTGGGCCGCACCGCCCCGACCGAAAGCGGAATCCAGTCGATCTGCGCCTTCATGATGCCAGTCATCGCGCCGTGCCGCTCCGGCGAGCACCAGACCATGCCTTCCGACCACAGCACCAGCTCGCGCAGTTCGGCCACCTTGGGATGGTTGTCCGGCGCGTCGTCCGGCAGCGGCAGGCCGCTCGGATTGAATGTGCGTACTTCGGCACCCATCGCCGTGAGCAGGCGTGCGGCTTCTTCACTCAGCAGGCGGCTGAAGGAGCGCTCGCGCAGCGAACCATAGAGCAGCAGGATGCGCGGCTGATGGGGCGACGCTTTCGCAGCCTGCAGTCGATTGATATCGGGCACGCGAAACAGCGCGGGGTTCACCTGTGGGAGATCAGTAGCGAGATCGGACACGTTTGCCCTCTGTGATCGTTTCGTTATTCGTCAGGCGCACTCGTACCAGTCCTTTGAGCGGTTCACAATGCGCACCACGAGCAGCATGACGGGTACTTCGATCAGCACGCCCACGACGGTCGCGAGCGTAGCCCCTGAATTGAAGCCGAACAGACCGATTGCCGTGGCGACGGCCAGTTCGAAGAAGTTCGACGCGCCAATCAGCGCCGACGGACAGGCAATGTTGTGCTTTTCGCCGACCGCGCGATTGAGCCCATATGCAAGGGCCGAGTTGAAGAACACCTGGATCAGGATCGGCACAGCGAGCAGCACGATGACGAGCGGCTGCTTCAGGATGGCTTCGCCCTGGAACCCGAAGAGCAGCACCAGCGTCGCCAGTAATGCTGTGATGGACCACGGGCCGATCTTTGCCAACGCGGCATCGAACGCGGCCTGCGCCCTAACGAGGAGCACCTTGCGCAGGATCTGCGCGAGGACGACCGGAATCACGATGTAGAGCACGACGCACGTGAGCAGCGTCGCCCACGGCACCGTGATCGCGGAAATGCCGAGCAGCAGGCCGACGAGCGGCGCAAAGGCGACCACCATGATGCTGTCGTTCAGCGCGACCTGTGAGAGCGTGAACAGAGGATCGCCGCCGGTCAGCCGGCTCCAGACAAAGACCATCGCCGTGCAGGGCGCGGCGGCAAGCAGGATCAGGCCCGCGACGTAACTGTCGAGTTGCTCTGCAGGCAGCATTGGCGCGAACAGGTGCTTGATGAAGAGCCACGCGAGCAGCGCCATCGAGAACGGTTTGATCAGCCAGTTCACGACGAGCGTGACGCCGATGCCCTTAACGTGCTGGCGCACCTCGTGCAGCGAGCCGAAGTCGACCTTGACGAGCATCGGGATGATCATCACCCAGATCAGCAGGCCGACCGGCAGATTGACGTGCGCATATCCCATCCGGCCGATTGCCTCGAAGACACCAGGCAGGACCTGTCCAAGCAGAATGCCCGCGACGATGCACAGCGCGACCCAGACGGTCAGGTATCGCTCGAAGAAGCTGATGGCCGGTTTCGCGGGCGGCTTCCCCGAAGCGGCAACATTGGGGGTGTTCATGGGTGACTCGATGGAAAGGGTTCAGCTCTGAAGGATGTCGTTCAGCGCCTGCGGCAGTTGGGCGTTGTCCAGCCGCTCCAGAGCGAGCGCGAGCAGTTGCAGCGTGCGGTAGCCGATCGCTTCGCGCGTGAGTTCGAACGTCTGCCGCTTGCCTTCATCGCCGCCCGGCGCGTTCGCCGGATCGGCGTAGCCCCAGTGAACCTTGACGGGGCTGCCCGGCCAGAACGGACACGGTTCGGCCGCAGCGCTGTCGCAGACCGTGATGACGATGCGCATCTGCGGCGCGCCGTCCTGCGCGAATTCATCCCAGCTTTTGCTGCGATAGCCTTGCATGTCGATACCTGCGGTCGTCAGCGCTTCGAGCGCGAACGGATTGATGCGGCCGCTCGGGGCGCTGCCCGCGCTGTACGCGCGGACGTCCTTGCCGAGCTTCTTCCCAATGGTTCAGCATGCCTTCGGATAGCACGCTGCGCGCAGAATTGTGGGTGCAGAGAATCAATACGTTCGTGGTCATGGGGCTATCAGCGGACAGCGTAGTCAGCAACAGGCCGAGCCGGCAGGCTTCACAGCAATGCGAATTGGTTTGCCGCTCGGAGCCCGGCAGGACGTTGCCCCTGACGACGCCGAAGTCTTCCGGCTCTCGCCATATAAGGGCGCGCCGTCCAGCGTATGGAAGTGTTCCCAGGCAATACCCTGCGGATCGAGAACCCAGTGCTTGTCGCTGCGCGCATGACAGCAGGTGGTTTCGCCCTGATCGAGCAGGGCCAGGTCCGCGGCCTCGGCCCTCTTCGCGAGTTCGGCAAGCTCGGCGGCGGCGTCCACCTGGAAGCCGAGGTGATCCACGCCGACTTTCGTGCCTCGCGTCGAGATCGCAAAGTTCACGCGGGGATCGTCCAGCATCCATTTCGCGTAGTCGGCCTCGACGCGCGCCGGTTCGGCGGCGAGCAGTTTCGAATAGAACGCGACACTGGCTGCGATGTCGTCAACGTGGACGTGGATGTGAAACCGCTTCATGGTGGTTCTCCATCACAATTTGCATGAGGCCGCGCCAGGTCCAAGGCAAGGCTGCCCTTGACAGCAGTTTTCGGTCAGAAAGCCAAGCACCGCGCTCATCTGATCATAGACGGCCCGATAGATCAGGCTGCGCCCGTCGCGCTCCTGCGTGACGAGGCCAGCGTGCATCAGTTCCTTCAGGTGAAAGGAGAGCGTCGCGTTTGGAACGTCGAGCTGGTCCGCCATGGCGCCCGGCGTCAAGCCGGTTGGACCCGCGACGACCAGCATTCGGAACACACGCAGGCGTAGTTCGTGGGCAAGCGCTGCAAGGGCGCGAATAACGTCTTTATCTTCCATATTTCCAATATATTCGAAATATTGCAAGGAAGCAAGTCGCTTCGGCAGTTCACCGGGGCAATGACGACTATCGTTTTGCGAGCGGGTCTGGCCGGTACAGTGGGTCGACGGGCAGTTCAGGATCGCCTCCGCCCGAAACGCGAGCGCCGGCAGTAGCTGACTCCGTATGCAAATCGCATCTGACACTCATCGGCCACGAGCTGACGTTCGCAACTATTGCCACGACATTCAGATGGCCCGATCTGCCCGCAATTAGACGCCCGATGGGCACAACTCTGTTGCTCCGTCTCCTACTGAATCGCGAGGTGAGCCAATTTATGGCGCCTTAGCGCTGCTCGCACGTACTCGCGGCGGACCCTTCACAACGGCCGCAGCATCGGTCAACATAAGAGGAACGGGCTATGCCTACGTCCAAACGCTGGACGAAAGTAGTGGCCGGTGGGCCAATTGTCGGATCGCTCGTATGAATCTGAGTGGCGCTTTGATAGGACCGGCCAAGGAGCTATGGAAGACCATGTTGGCAACGCGTGCGTTTTTTTTAGACGGAACCGGCAAGTTGGGAGAAAACGTCGCATGAATCGCAGGCTGGCCTAATTCGCAATGAAGGCCATGACATGATGGCGTCGCGTGCACGTGACTCGCACGACGCGCCCACACGGCTGACGTCATGAAACTAGTCAGCGGATTTCATCGGGGGCCGCAGCGTCTAAGGCTGCAACAAGCCCGGATATAGTGGAATGGCCTCGTCCCACCTTCGATGCGTGAATGCAAATGATCGCCATCAGAGGGTATGGCAGTATGAGCACTCCCTGATCCACGTATGAGCGGAGGCCGTCATGAGCGTCTCGTTGCTGAGCATCGATCTGGCAAAAAGCATCTTCCAGCTGTACGGCGTCGACGAGCGAGGCCACCCGGTGTTGAGCCGGCGAGTCAGCCGCAGCAAGCTCCTCGAAGTAGTCGTTGCTCTACCCTGTTGCCGGATCGTGATGGAAGCTTGTGGTGGGGCGCACTACTGGGCTCGCCGCTTCTCGGCAATGGGGCATCACGTGCAGATCATCGCTCCGCGATTCGTCAAGCCGTTCGTAAAATCCCAGAAGAATGACCGCAACGATGCGGAGGCAATCGTCGAAGCTGCGTCCCGCCCGACCATGCGCTACGTCGCAGTCAACAGCGTTGAGCAGCAAGATATCCAGTCCATGCATCGCGTCCGCAGTCTGTTGATGCGAGACCGCATCGCACAGATCAATCAGATTCGAGGCCTGCTGGCTGAATACGGGGTGGTCATTGCCCAAACACCTCTAAAAATAAGGACGCAACTCCCCGCGATTATCGACGACGAATGCAACGAGCTGACAGGGTTGACTCGGTCAATGATGAGAGATATGTACGAGAGACTCGTCCTGCTGGATAAGCAGATCGCCCGGTACGATGAGTTGATTCATCACGTGCACAGGGCATCGCCTGCAAGCCAGCGCCTGGAAAAGATTCGTGGGGTCGGGCCGATGATTGCAACCGCCGTCATCGCCGCTGCGGGAAGCGCCTCCGAGTTCTCAAATGGTCGGCAGTTCGCGGCCTGGCTGGGTTTGACGCCACGCCAGCACTCCTCAGGCGGCAAGGATCGTCTGTTCGGTATCACCAAGCGCGGGAACGGCTACCTGCGAATGCTGCTGGTACACGGTGCGAGATCCGTGGTACAGCAGGCGATAAAGCATACGGATACGCTGTCTCGATGGATACTTGAGGTGCAGGCGAGACGGGGAACGAACATCGCGGTCGTAGCGCTTGCCAACAAGATTGCCAGGACGATCTGGGTATTGCTCGCACGCGGTGTGGAGTACGTATCGCCGGTATGAGCGGAGCGTCGGTCGGATAGTAGCATGACAAAACCTGCGCAGTCTTAGGGCTCTCGAAGCCGTGGATATAAGTAGGAGTCGCCGGGCGAAATCCATTGGGGCCGGGCACACGCGTGCCACAGAAAGGCCGAATGTATATATGCAATCCAGCACCTGCTCGCCGTAGAACAGATTGTTTGGCAAACGGGACGAGGCCATGTATACGACTGCAACCCATCTTGTCCAGGTCGATTCGCATAAAAACTGGCGCAAGCGGGACGCGTTCATATACGGTCCTAGAAGAATACTGGCAAGCTGACGTCCATCGGGATGAAATTCTTTCCGTAGCGGACGTTAGCGCCGTCGGAGCGACCACAGCGGCACAATCTTCCACGGTCGCCAAAAGCGAAGTGGTAGGAAGATGAGATCATCTTGTGTCCAGCATGCCGTAGATCTCGGGGTAACTGCACGCGGAAAAGATCTCGCACCAGACGGAATTCAAGATTTTTGCGGTTTCAGCGCGTCACGACAGCGTGCCCACAATTCGATCACCTCCGCACTCGTCAGATCCAGCGCAAGTGACTCGGTGAAAATACTTTCGACTTGGGGGCAGCGACGCTTTTGTTTGACGTGTTCTCTGCAAAGTTTCAACGCGAGTTGGCCAAGCTGAACGCGCGTCATCCAGTTAAAGGATGTTGTCGATCGTGCCTGCCACAGGCGCGTAGATTCGACTAAGTGAGGAAGTGACCATGTTCGCGTCAGTCCGTACGACACTAGCGTCGCACAAACTAGGTAGCAGACGCAATGGACCCGGGTGCCGTCGGTGTCAAATTGAACGTTGAATTCGCGCATAGAGCATCGCACAGGAACTGACATTGAGTACGGCGCGCCAGCAATCAGACGGCGGCTGGCTTCACGCTAGCAGAAAGGTTAGGGCATCCTGCAAAATTCATCTACGTTCAAGTTTGAAATGCAGCGTTTCGCGGACGACGACACGTGCACCACGAAAAAATTCAGCGGTAGCGAGGTTCACGAAATCGTCGATCGGAGTTCGGGGGCAAATGCGGGTTGCTATGTCAGCTCGAGAAAAGTGCCGAACTTTCGCCCGCAAAGCGCTCACATACCAACGCGAACCTCGTCGGGCCGCCCCCAACTTCGTGATCGCTCAGGATGCGTTGCCGGCTAAGAAGGTTTGACGTGGGCGGATTTTCACTGAAGCATCGATGCATCGGATCTTCGAACGTCCGCTCCGCTGACAATGCCGGCCGACAAGGCGTCCGATTGGCGAACGGCGGCAACGAGTGAGCTCCGGTAGTTGGGCCGCAGGCGTAGTCGAGCGGGGTCGTGAAGAAACTTCTGCACGTTCGGCCAGAGACGCTTCTGACCGCACGGGGTCGTGGTTCCGCAGCCGTCCGAAGGAGAATCTTGCATAAGAAGCGGCTCTTTTTGGCCGGGCCGATCGACTGAGTGATGCCTGGGCGTGCGGTCAATTCGCTGTTGAAATATTGGTATCGCGGCGCGTGCTCAAAATACGTTCTGCCGAATATGGGACGATTAAGGCCGCGCTTTGCTTAGACGGGACAAATAGCAAGCGAATCCCAATATTCTTGGAGACTGCAATCGTGAGTGAAGTCTCACTGGCGTCTGTCTCCCGACCGTGCGCAATCACTCCACGCTCGTAAAACTCGGATACGAATGAACCTGGCGGAGCGCGGATTCATATATGCCCGTGGCTCTGAAAGGAAGTTGGTTTGCTGTTGAACGCATGCGCAGAAATGAACGGCAGTCCCGATAGGACTGCAAGGGCGCATCGATTGAAGCTAAGCTAATTCGATGAACGGTAACGGAACGATCAGCAGACTTGTCAACAACGTCGGTTAGGATGACCGCTCGTAGACGTCCTCAATCTTCCGTTGTATCGAACAATCTTTGCAACGCAAATGAGCCGACTGTCTAGCGTCACTCAATTTTCCTCGGTTTGCGAAAAAACATCGTATCTTCCGACGACTCAGTCCTTAAATAGTGTTTCAATCCGATTGCTACTTATGCACTAGCGTTAAATGTATTTTGTTGCATGCTCGTGCAACCACTTTAGCTTTGTGTAGGGCTTGCACCTTTATTTCTGGCTTTTTTGGTCGCGGCGCTACGAGCTTACTTCGAACTCGGATACCTATGAAGTTAGGGAGAGTCGATGTGCGGCTAATCCCTAGAGTTGGGGTCGGAGTTGGGTCGGAGTCGGAGTTGGGGTTGGGGTTGGGGTTGGGGTTGGGGTTGGGGTTGGGGTGAGCAACTTTAGACAAAGCCCGCGTCAATACAATGCGATTCGTGGCTCAAAAAAAATCGCATAGATTGAACGCGAGCGACGAAGATTAGGTAGAGGCGCACATGGGAAAAGTGGTGTGCCATGGCTTCTCGAATATAATCAAAATCAAGAACGCCACGACGAAAAGACCTTGCAAGTTTTTACCTTCTTGTGTGCGGGCCCATATTTTATTCGGATCACTGATCCGCGTTCGAGCGTTTAAAACTGGAGCGTTCGAGTTTAAGGCGCCGAGAGTTCTTGAAAATGGTTGCTGAACTTCGCACTTAAAATACATGCGAGTTGCCTTTGCACCTGTTCTCGCGCTCCCCACCGTCGCGAACGTCCCAGCGCGGGGCCTCGAGACTCGCGTCGACGCTCCCTAGCGATTCTCTTCCCCAGTGCTGTTCAACAACGGCCATGGCGGCCTGAAATTCATACGAGACAACAAAATAGATCGTCGACTGTAAGTCACAAAGTACACATTACGGCGCCACTCTGTCACGGCGTATCTGATGATGGGAGTCGGCAGTGCCGTGACTCCGCAAGTGGGGTTTGACTCCAACCACATCTTCGGCAACATATATCGGCGCTCTTGGTGGCTTGGGGGTCTGCGGAGTGTCAACTATCGCGCTGAAACTGCGCCTACTTAAAGCGACGCGCGCTTAAACACGAACCGCGGCACGTTCCGGATGATCAGCATAATCCCCCACCAGAACCACGGCGTATAAAGCACGTCCTTCTTCCTGTCGATTCCGCGCACGATGTCCTTCGCGACCATCTCCGGTGTCGCGACGAGCGGCCCGGGCAACGGCAGCCCCGCGGTCATTGGCGTGGCGACGAAGCCGGGTTTGATATCGACGACATGCACGCCGACCTTGAACAACCGCGCGCGCAAGCCTTCGAGAAACGCCTGCAACGCGGCCTTCGCGCTGCCATAAAGATAATTCGACGGACGCCCGCGATCTCCCGCCACCGACGAGATCACCGCGAGCGTCCCGTGCCGCTGCGCCTCAAGCCGATTGGCGATCGGCGTGATGAGCGCAATCAGCGAAAGCGCATTGGTATGAAACTCGCGCACCGCGACGGCGGGATCGCTCTGGCAGGCCGCCTGGTCCGGCAGCGTGCCCGACGCGATCAGCACGATATCGATCGAATCCATGTGCGCGGCGCAGTCAGCGAGCATCGCGGCGTGATCGTCGAGCTTGTCGATATCGAGCCGATACACGGCGACCGAAGCCGCCCCCCGCGCCGTCAAATCGGCGGCGACCTGCTCCATGCGTTCCTGATTGCGCGCGACGAGAAAGAAGCGCGCGCCTTTCGCGGCCCATTCTCGCGCGCAGGCGATGGCGATAGCGGACGTGGCGCCCACGATGACGATGTTCTTCATAGGCCAGTCATTCGTTTCCAGAAATGCGACAGCATGGCCGGATCGCGAAGCGATTCGAGCTCCTGCCATCGAGGATAAGCGGCGCGGAAATCGGCGCCCGACATGTGCGCGTCCTTGGCCGGGTAGATGCGTCCGCCGGCATCGCGCACGATCGCGTCGAGCGCGTCGAAGAGCTGCGAATTACGCAATTCATGCTGCGGAAAGTCGAGCGCGAGCGAGGTGCCTTCCATCGGAAACGACAGCAGCCCCGGCGACGGAATGTTCCCGCAGCGCTTGAGCACCGCGAGAAACGAACCCGTGCCGCTCGATGAAATGCGATTGAGCATCGCGCGCACCGCATCGCGCGCGCTCGCTGCCGGCACGACGCACTGATACTGCTGAAACCCCTGCGGCCCGTAGATGCGGTTCCATTCGAGCAGACTGTCGAGCGGATAGAAATAGCCGTCGTAACCGACGCGCGAAAGCTCGATCGCGCGTCGCTGCTTCCGGTAGTACAGCTCGTTGAACGCGCGCAGCGTGAGGCCGTTGATGAGCGAAACGGGCGGCGTGAACGGCACGCGGCGCGTGTTGCGCTGTTCGACATCGAGCGAGCCGTGGATTGCGTGATCGCCCGCCATGAAGATGCCGCGCCCGAGCGCCGGTCCGCGGCTCGCGCAATCGACCCACGCGACGCAATACTCGTGCTTCGCGTCGTACTCTTCCGAGAGATCGAAGAACTCGTCGAGCTTGCCGAAGCGGATGCTCGTCACGTCGATGAGACTCGTGCGGATCTGCATCAGCGAGAACTCGGCCCACAGGATGAGTCCCGTCAGCCCGAGCCCGCCGATCGTCGCATTGAACATCTCCGTGTTCGATTCCGGCGAGCATTCGATGAACGTGCCGTCGCTGCGCGCGAGGCCGAACGCGCGCACATGCCGCCCGAACGTGCCGCGCACGTGATGATTCTTGCCGTGCACGTCGTTGGCGATCGCGCCGCCCAGCGTCAGGTACTTCGTGCCCGGCGTGACCGGCAGCATCCAGCCGCGCGGCACCGCGAGCGCGAGAATCTGCTCGAACGTGATGCCGGGCTCGGCGCGCACGATGCCGCGCGTCCAGTCGGCGGCGATGATCCGGTCGAGCGCGAGCGTCTGAAAGACGTGATTCGAACTCGCGAGGCAGACGTCGCCGTAGCTTCGGCCATTGCCGAACGCGAGCGTCGTGCCGTGTTCGCGCTGCACGTCGCGCCATCGCGCCTGCGCTTCGTCGCGCCAGTGCGCGGCGTGCGCGGTCTGCGGCAGGCGCGGGTAGCGGCCCCAGGAAAGCAGTTCGCTCATCGGTCAGATCGCGAGCCAGAACGCGAAGCCGCACAGCGCGACGACGACGAGGCTCATGCGATCGCGCGCCGCGAACACGATGGGATCGTCGTTCATGCGTCCGCGATGCGTGATGACCCATGTCCGGCTGAACCAGTAGAGCATCAGCGGACATACCATCCAGATGTATTGCGGATGCCGGTAAAGCACGGTGGTGCGTTCGTCCTGGATATAGAGCGCGAGCACGAGCACCGAGATGTAACCCGACGACGTGCCCAGCGACGACACGATGGCCAGATCGCTCGCCAGATAACCTCGCCCGCGCGCGCCTTCGCGCCCGGACTTCATCATCGCGTGAAGCTCGGTGTAGCGCTTGACGAGCGCGAGGCTCAGGAACGCGAACATCGAGAAAGCTAGCAGCCAGAAAGTGAGCGGGACATGGATCGCCGCGGCGCCCGCGACGATGCGCGTCGTGTACAGCGCGGCAAGCACGACGACGTCGATCATCACCTGACGCTTGAGCGCGAGCGAATAGGCGAGCGTCAGCACGTAGTAGCCGAGCAGGACCGCGTTGAATTTCCACGACAAGAACGTGAGCGAGATCGAGAACGCGGCGGCGAGCAGGACAGGGCAGAGCGCCATGCCCCATGCGAGCGGCATCGTGCCGGCGGCGAGCGGGCGCCGGCGCTTCACCGGATGCTGCCGGTCGTCCTGCAAGTCGAGCAGATCGTTTAGCAGATACACGCTCGATGCACACAGCCCGAACGCGAAGAACGCAATCACGGCGGACTCGATGGCCGCCGGCGACTTCAGTTGATGCCCTGCGAGCAGCGGCACGAAGATCAGCACGTTTTTCAGCCACTGATGCAGCCGCAGTGACTTGGCCCAGACCTTGAGCGTCGGCGGGCGATTCTCGAAGACCTGTTCGACGTTGTCGTGCTTCGAGGCGGCGCGCACGACGCCCGCGTGCGGATTGACCACATACGCGCGATCGGCGGCGGCCCAGACGGACATGTCATCGTGCGAATTGCCTACGTAATCGAAGCCCTTCTCGCCGTACTCGGCGACGAGCCGGTCGCGCTTGCGGTGCGCGGAAAGGTTGACGCGCTCGTCGGTGGCGAACACGCGATCGAAGATGCCGAGATGCTCCGCGATGCGATGCGCGAACGATTCATGGCTCGCGGTGGCGAGCGCGATCGTGCGGCCCCCGGCTCGCATGTCCTTCAGCCAGTTCACGACCTGCGTGTTGTAGGGCAGCGTCGCGACATCGATGCTGACGTGCTCGGCGAGCCGCGACTTGAGCACGGACTTGCCGCCGCTGGAAAGCCACAGCAGCGGCTTGAAGAATTTCTGCGGTGAGGATCTCAGGAAGGCGAATCCGCTCTCGACGAGAATGTCGGAGTGAATCAACGTGCCATCGAGATCGACGACGATGGGCTTGCTCATTCAATTCACGTTGAGATGATTGCTTAAGCCCACGACCGGGCGGAACCGGGCCTGGCCGTCTTCTCCGCGACGGCTTCGGCACCGGCTTTGTCGAGTTTTCCAGGCACATCGTATATGGTGTCGATTTTTCCGCCAAGCAACGTGTGACAAAGCGCCGGAAAAACGCCGAACCACCGAACCATGTTCTGAACACATGCAACTCGCGCTGCTCTACACCTTTTTCGCCGCCATCGCGACGCTTGCCAACATCGGCGCGCAGGATCTGACCACGCGCGTCTATAGCGGCCCCTGGCATGTTTTGCTGTCGGTGTTCGTCGGCACGGGCGTCGGTCTCGTCGTGAAATATCTGCTCGACAAGAAATGGATCTTCCGCTTCAAGGCGGAGAATGCGCGTCACGACGCGACCATGTTCACGCTCTATGTCACGATGGGCCTCGTCACCACAGCGATTTTCTGGGGCGTCGAATTTGGCTTCAATCACGTCTTTGGAACGGCCGAAATGCGCTACGTCGGCGGCTGCATCGGTCTCGCGATCGGTTATGTGATCAAGTACCGCCTCGACAAGCGCTAC
>Ga0182735_1002292_pt1 | contig 11707 bp, 13 predicted proteins | sample eDN5th30CKraftMG_FD_128524 | JGI IMG/M metagenome (GOLD analysis project Ga0182735, IMG submission 128524) | Enriched Miracle-Growth compost microbial communities from Emeryville, California, USA - eDNA 5th pass 30_C Kraft MG (version 2) (version 2) ... | reverse complement strand
GATGATGAGGGTGACGACGCTTTCGACCTGCCGGTCGGCGTTGCGCAGTTGCAGGGTCACGGCATCGGCCTGCGCGATGCCCGCTTCCACCCGGCGCAGAAAGACGCGGCTTTGCGGACGGACTTCACCGTGACGAAGAAGCCCTTGGTTGCATCGAGGATATGAGCGAAGCGGTAGGGCACCGGCAGCGCGGGCCGATACTTCTTGGTTTGCCGGCGTCCGCGCGGATTGAGCTGCAACACACGGGCGTTGCTGATCCACTGGTCGCGCTCTGGCGCCGTCGAAACGTCGTGCGCCGCGTCCGGTCGACACCAGGTCGCTACCGAGACTTGCAGGAAGCATAGCAGGTTCTCCCGATATTGCCGCTGGCGGGCAATCATCTTGTCCGACCAGGTTTCACCCTCGGGCGGCTTGGGAGCGATGCAATAGCGGAACATGTCCGCCAGTTCCTCGATCGAAGAACGATAGGTCGGAGTCCGGCTGACGTCGCGGGGAGCAAGTACGGCGAAGCGGGCAGGAAACAGAGTGTCCTTACGGTCGTAGGCGAAGTTGATCGCCGCCGCCAAGGTTCGCACGCTGGCTTCGGTCGTGCCCGGTGCACGCTCCCGCATCTTCGGGTTGACAGTCCCCTCAATCACCGGGTCAGTCGATGACCACAAGCGGAACTCATCCACGAACTCATCGCTGATTTGCTCGCAGGTGATCGCCGACCGATGGGTATGATCAAGGAAGTCAAGAATATGGGCAAGCCGGGCCCGCAGCGATGCGATGGACGACCGTTTCTCCCGCGCCAGCAGGTAATCCGCGATGGCCGTTGTCAGCAGGTGATTACCGGCCTGGTTCATCGGGCGTCCGCAGTTCGGGCAAATCGATTGCCCACGTTCGAGCAGCAGCCAGAGCCGGTCTAGTTCGTCCTCGGCGGCGCTGATCTCCGCCGTGCCCGTTGTCTTGCTACGGTTACGTCCGGCGGCATCGTCATACCAGATGATTTGAAGGAAGGGGCTTCGGAGAGTTCCATCTTTTCGACGGTCCCATTCGAGCCGATATTTCCCCCGGCTATAGAGTTGGTGGTCCTCTGTCGGCATTGGTTCCTCTGGGGTTTCGCGGCCTCGGTCGCGAGCATCTCACCCAGACCGATGGCGCTGAGCAGGGTCGTGCTCTTCAGCGGAAAGGCGGATGGAACGCTACCCCGAGGGCAGAGCAGTCACGAAGCTGCGTCAGGATAGCATCGGCGATGGAGCAGTTATAGCCTCAAAGACCGCGCATTCCGGCAAGATACTGCCGAAAATGGGGCGTCCACCTAGCCTCGAACGGCGGTAGCTCATCAGGATGGGACAATTCGTCGCGGTCGGGCATCCCGTGGCCTGGGTTCGGCCGCGCACCGATGCCAACCGCACGGTCCCGGTGGCGATCGGCACCGACCATGCGCCCAATCTCGCCCGCAACCTCTATCTCGCCGCGAAGATGCTGGGAGGCGTCCGCGTTGCGGTGGGGGTACGGGGCATGTCCAAGTTCACCGGGATTATCGCTGCGCGGAATACGGTGGAAAGAGGACCACGACCATGATTCCGGGTGCGATTGGCCCACGCTCAATGGAGCGAGAGCAACGCCTCGCCGGCTTGCCGCAGAGGCATGACCTCGATCCCGTTACCCATCGGAAACGGCTCGTTTCCGGGATAGATAACGATCTTTCGCGCGGGCGCGATGTCCTCGCAGGCGCTGTGGAAGCCGCGTTCGACCTTTGGTGTCAGGCTTCGCTTGATCTCGAAGACCCATGCCTCCTGTCCGGGCAGGGTCAGCACCAGATCAATCTCCGCCCCCGCCGACGTTCTGTAGAAGTTCGCCCTTGTTCCCTCCGGAGCGAAGGCGATCAGGTTCTCGATCACGAATCCTTCCCAACTCGCGCCGGCGATCGGGTGACCAAGTACGTCGTCGTGGAACGTCAAGCCGAGCAGCGTATGGACGAGGCCGCTATCCCTGACATAGACGCGCGGCGATTTGACCAGGCGCTTGGCGCTGTTGCTGTGCCATGGCTCCAGTCTCCGCACGAGCAGCAGGTCGACCAGCAGGTCGAGATAGCTGGCGACCGTCTTGGAATCGACACCCAGGCTTCTGGCAAACTCGGATGCGTTGAGCAGCCCCGACTGGTGATGCGCGAGCATGGTCCAGAAGCGTCGCAGCGTTTCGGCGGCGATGCGGGGACCGAGCATCGGAATGTCGCGTTCAAGATAGGTTAGGATGAAATCGCGGCGCCACCGCTGGCTCAACTGATCGTTGGCTGCGAGGAAGCTTTCGGGAAAGCCACCGCGAATCCAGAGATCGTCCAGAGCATCCGCCTTTGTTTCCAGCGCGTCGAAGGGCCGCATTTCCAGATAGCTGATACGACCGGCGAGACTTTCGCCCGATTGCGCGAGAAGGTCGATCGACGCCGACCCCAACAGCAGAAACCGCCCGGTCTTCTGTCCCTTCCGTCTCCCGCGATCGATCAATCCTCGCAGGATCTGGAACAGGTTGGGCAAGCGATGAACCTCGTCCAGAATGATCAGCTTGTCGGCGTGGCTTTCCAGATAAAGCTCCGGCTCGCTGAGTTTCGCCCGGTCCGCGTCCGATTCGAGATCAAGATAGAGTGCTGGCCGGTCTTCCGCGATTTCCTGGGCCAAGGTCGTCTTTCCGACTTGCCTTGGTCCCAAGAGGGCGACGGCAGGTGCCTGATCGATCCTGGCGGCCAGTTCCGCCTTGAGTCTTCGTTCAATCATTCTTGCATTTTCGGAGTTCTATTCCGAATTTGCAAGGAAGAAATCACCCTCAACATTATAACTTACCGGGAAGACCGAATGGCGGCGGTCTTCCCCATCCCACTCCAGAACCGAGGAAATCCGTCATGTCAAAGCTTCATGCCCGTCTGAGCCTGCTCGCCACCGCCGCGCTCGCCACGCCTGCCCATGCGCAGAGCACGGGCTGTTCCCGTGCCGACATCATCACGAGCTCCTTGCATAGGGGGCTGCGTGACGATGAACGCGTCCAGGCGGTCATTGATGCATTTGACGAGATTGATACATGACCCACCAACGGCCTTTGGCTTGCGTGAGTTGGACTGAGCATTGACCGCTCCCGTCGCCAAACCAGACGTGTCTCGCTGAGTTTCGGATTCCTGATACCTGCCACTCATTTGGCATCATTGGCTGGTGTTTAGCAGCGATACCCGCTGGGGTTGTATCCGCAACGCCCCGGTTCGAGCATCGAAGGGAGTACTTGAAAATGAGGTAGCAAAATGCTACCTCATGAACTGGAGGTGACCTATGGCCCAGTCCATCAAACTTGGTGACGACATCATGAAGATCGTGCGTCGCGAGTCCGAGTTGCAGAGCCGCTCGATCGCCGGCCAGATCGCCCATTGGGTGCGCATCGGTCGCGCTATCGAAAAATCGGGCAATTTCGATCATGCCCGTATCACTGCCGCACTCGCCGGTGACATTCAGACGACTGATCTCACCGACGAAGAGAAGGATGTCTGGCTCGACAGCTTTATCGAGAAAATGGGGCAGCCTGATTCTAACGAGCATGCCTTTTTTGCCCGGCGGCGGCAGCTTGGTCTGGGCGTCGGTCTTGATGTGGCTGGCAACCTCGTTCGTGAGAAAGCTAGCCCCAAGGCATGAAGCCGACGATGATTGTGCTTGCCGGGCCGAACGGTGCCGGTAAGTCCACGCTCTACGAGACCCGCGTGGCACCGAGTTTTGCGGGGCCGTTCATCAACGCGGACATCATCCAGCGCGACGAACTGCGCGATCCATCACCTGCCGCGTCATACGAAGCGGCCGAGATTGCGTCTTCGCGCCGGGCCGACTATCTCGCTCGGGGGCGGGATTTCGTGACAGAAACCGTCTTCTCACATCCCTCCAAACTTGAACTGATCGACGAAGCACGTACCAAAGGTTTCACGGTCATCGTGATGCATGTCGGTGTCGAGACGCCGGATCTCTCTGTCGCGCGTGTTGGCACGCGCGTCGAGGAAGGCGGACATATTGTTCCCGAGGACAAGATCCGTACCCGTTATGCGCGCGGTGCACCGTTCATCCGCGCCGCAGTCCTAAAAGCGGATCGCGGTATGGTCTTTGACAATTCCAGCCTCAACCAACCGCCAAGCCATTGCCTGACATTTGCGAACGGGCGCCTGATCTTCGCATTACCGCACCTACCTGGTTGGATCAGATCGGTTTATGAAACAGACCTTGATATCTAAGGCCAAGTGCGAATGACGGTCGGTTGCCGCGAACATAGTCGCCGTTCGAGGCTTAAGCTGCGCCCCTCAAAACTTGCCCTACGTTCATCAATCAATGGATGCGCCTGAGTGACTTGGTCTGGGACGAAGCCGTCGTTCCAGACCGATCTTTCGAACGGCGGTTTCTGTCAGTAGCCGCCATCCAGCCTTTTCTAGACCGGCATCGCCGGACGACAGAAGTTGTGCTGGTTGCTGCCTGACAGCTTTCAAGTCGAAAGTATCATTCAACCTCAACGCGTCACCGCCAATGCGCTCCTACGCGATGCTCGGCCTCCGGAGGCAGGACCAAAAAGGGATCGATCAGTGCAACAACGACACGGCGCGCGCGGCTCAGGGCGCGGTTCCGATCAGCGCTCGAGATCGCACCGGCAAGCGTTCGGCCATGCACGAACGCGCTGCACGTCTCGAACAACTGGGCAAAACTCGATCCGGCCTGAGAATCTCCGAGCAGTATGCCTACCCAAAGGGGCGCAACGAACAGAAGCAGCCGGGCACAGCCCGGCTTGCCGGCGCCCCCGGGCCGACCCAGAAGAGAGCGATGCCCCCAGCTTGGACGGAGGCAAAAACAACGCCGCCGCGTCAGCGGCGACAATCAAGGTCCGGCCGGCAGGGGCCGGCAGGACAAATCGCCAGCGGGCGTCACTGTAAGACCGAGACCGCAGGGCTCCAGGGGGCGCAAGCCCTCGACACGCGGCGCGCGCAGGCGACATAGACTTGCCAGCCCGCTTCGCGCAGCAGCACGAGCAGACCCTCGACATAGTCGGCATCCTTGTGACTGTGACAGAGAAACGCCGTGCGCACACCGCGCTGCCGCGCATCCACCGCCGAGGCCGCAATTTCGACCCTACTGCGTCGCGCGGCTGCACGCAGTACCGACAGATCAATTGCCACCCGTCGCCTGGTCAGCGCGATCGCCCCTGAAGGCAGCATGTCGGCTGATGCTGGCTATGCTGCCGCAACGAAAGCATTCGGGCGGAGTGAACCGGCCAATGCCATTGCGACCGACCCGCAACTTCTGGGAATGGCGGCCTCGCTCATCGCCCGGGACGAGCCGCTTGGACGATCGCGGATCGAGCTGTTCCAGCGGCTCTTTTCCTCGGTCGAGAGCAGCGCTGCGGCGAAAGCCAGCAACGCCGCGATCGATCTCGATCTCTGCCATGCGGTGCTCGACCGCATCGGCTGGCGACTGACCGAAGATCCGCTGAGCGGATATGACTCCATTCTCGCCCATGTCACAGCCGAGATTGCGGCGTTGCTTGGGACGACACCCCTGGCGGCGGCCCGGCAGGTGCGCACCGCGGTGCAGTTCTGGGAAGAAATCGGCGCCATCGAGCGCGTCCATCACCGCAGCACGGCGCTCCTGGCCTTCGTGCACAAGAGCTTCGGCGAGTATGCCGCCGGCCGACTGCTCGCGGGGCCGGATGCCGGCAAACGGGCCGACGCACTGGACCGGATCGCGCCTCTGCCCGATTGGGCGGAGGTCATGACGTTTGCCGCCAGCCTCGGCGCGGGCGTTGAAGTGATCGATGCGCTCCTGTCCGGACAAGAGGTGAAACGGGCGGTGGAGATCGCGGCCGACCCCGCGGTAGATCTGACCAATCCGGATGCCGAGCGTGTGACGAAGACGGCGTTCGCCGAGGTTGACAGGGGCCGCGATCGGATGAAGATCGGCTTCGCACTGATTGGCCTGGCGGCGCGCTATCCCGCCGCGGTCGGCCCAGAAGCAGCCGCGCGCCTTGAGAGTACCGACGCAAGTATCTGTCGCATCGCCTGGGCCTGCGCGGTGGAAGCGGGCTCGGAATATCATGACCCCGATGTCGCGGCTCAGCGAGCCCTCGATATGCTTCGGCGCGAGGATTCGGGTGTGCGGACGTCCCTGATGGGCGGCATCCGGCTGATCACTTCCGACGGCGCCGAGATCGCACCGCGGATGGCGCTAACTAACCTCAAGGTTCTGGTGAAGCGCTGGCCCGTCTCCGACATCGAGGCCCATGCCGAGCAGCTGATCGGAGACGGTAATCGCGTTTCCGTCTCCTTTGTTCAGGACGCGATACGCATCATCAAGCCGCTCGGCATCGATCTGAAATGGCCGCGGGAGTATCACAGCTCGATCGCCCAGCTGATGCAGCCGGACGGTGCCTATCGCGCCGCAGAGAAGAAGGCGCTCGAGGGACTGCTCGATGCCATTTCTCAGGCTATCGACATGGACGGAGCGAACGCCCCTACGACCACATTGGACTTCGGGCTGCACCCGCCGCTGCAGATTGCGGGTCTGATCCGGATCATCAGCTTTTGGGAAGTACCTGGAAGTGATGTCTGGGCCTGGACCAAACTTTATGACCGCGCGCCTGTCGCCGAGCTGCTAAGGATCATTATCACTCTGTCCGGGCTCGATAAGTCTCGCCTAGCGCGTGAGGTCGCAACCATCCGGCAGAAGCTTGCCGAAGGCGCACACCGGACCTTTTTCGGCGTGCTCGACGATGTCCACCATGTTCATATCGACGATCCGCAATGGGAAGAACTGGCGCAGATCGAACCCGATCTGGCGCTGGTCGAGAAGGCACTCGATCACGAATCGGTGTGGGTCGTGCAGGTCGCGACCGAGATCCTCGCGCATGCCGAACTGAGGCCGGAGCATATCGCGCAGATGCTCACCACGACATCTGCGCTCGGCTTTGCCTCGGCCGGCTATCTGGCAACGCGGCTTCCCGAACCCACTGGCATCGATCTCGTCGTCGAACGTCTGGAAGGCCCCCCTCAAGTCGGGCTCCGGTATCTCTTTCGCCAGCTCGGTTCGACGAACATTGCCTGGACGCCGCGCGTCGCAGCCGTCACCGAAAAGCATCTGCTGGCCCAATCCCACTGGACCGCAGTCGCCGCCGCCCGTTTCGCCCTGCAAAAAGCCGAGGCAGGCGCCGAGATCGATCCCGATTTGCTGTGGCGGGCATATCGGCACTGGCAGGCCCATGAGCCGAAGCGAACCGATGACGGGTCCATTCCGGACAGCCCGCGCGATGCGCTGTTCAAGGCACTGCTGGTAGGAGACGCCGTTTCCGACACGGCACTTCTCGAGGCGAGCGGGGACCGTCGCCATGACGTGAGCAAGGCCGCAACCGAACGGCTTCTATCTCGCGCCGCGCAGGATCCGATCGTCGTCCGGTCGATCGGCGAGGCGATCGATGCCGGGTCGGCCGGCCCCCATTTCTTGCGCCAATTCCTTTCGCAGCATCCGTCCCTCGACCAGAAAACGATCGAGGCGATCGCAGGGCGATTGGAAGATCCCAGTCCGCAGTGGCGGCTTGCTGCCACTGGAATATTGCGGGGCGACTATCTGCCTTCGGATCGGGTTCGGCATTACGCCAGCATCCTATCGGGCGACGACCAAGTCGAGATTTGCGAGGCCGTCTCGTCGATTGTGGTCGATTGAGCCGACTCTTGCAATGGATCCGCCTTCGACACGGCAAAGCGCCTGCCCTCCCGGACGAACGGCAGGTTCCAGGTTAACCACGGCTCGGGCTGAACGGCCGAGAATAGGGCGCGTTGCCGATCGTCCACTTCGATCAGTTCTAACGACGGTTTTTGCCGCGAGCTGACATTAGCTGTGTCGGCGCTGAACGGCTGATCCTGGTCGTTAGGAGAAGTGCCAGGTGGGGCGGGGATCTTTGCGGATTGGCCGGATGCGCTTACCTCGCCACGGCTAGCCATCATAATTCGAGGATATCCAATCTTCCCGACCATGCCGGACACGCAGAATGATGACCTCGTCCTCATCTCCCACATCATAAATCACCAGATGGGCCTTGTAGGGATGCGCGCGGACAGGCGGCGAGATCTCCTCTCGCAAGCGCGCAGCATGGGGATAGTCTGCGAGAAACGCAAAAATCGCGCTCAGCCCTTCGTGATAGGCGTCAGCCTGAGGCAGACCGAACTGCCCTATGCCCTCGAGAAAAACGGCTGTCAGATCCTCGACTGCGGCGCGTGTTAAGCGGAAGCGAGGCACGGTCAGGCTTGTAAGCCTGCCTGGCCGATCGCCCGCGCCCGGATATCCGCCATCGTTTCGTCGCTGAGACCACTGGCGCGGGCTTCATCGACCAGGCGCTGCATGGCGGCAACCTTGTCGGCGCGTTCCTGGTCACGGCGGATAAGGTCGCGCACATAGTCGCTGGCATTGCTATACCGGCCGGTGTCAGCTTGCGCTTCCACCCATTGCTTCATAGGATCGGGCAGTGAGATGTTCATCGTAGCCATGGCAACCTCCAAGGTCAGGAGAATAGCAAAGATTAGCAAAGTTTGTCAATTGATGCTCGGCCATGGCCTGCCCCCGTGAACAGGGGCCATTATGCAGCCGACGCCTCCACGATCTCCCAAGCACTGCTTGCCCCAAGCCTCGCAGCACTTCCTCCGTGGGGCTGCAGTCGTTCTACAGATGGCCAATTCTGGCTATCGGAGAATGATCATGGAAATGTCAGAAACCGTGAATGCGTCCCCCAAGCGCCCGGTCTGGAATGCAGGGCGCACTGTCGGCGCGAAGCGGGCCCTGAAGCCCAAGCAAATTTGGGAGATCCGTTTCTACCTCAATCAGCGCCGTCGCTTGCGGGACCGTGCCCTGTTCGACCTTGCGATTGATAGCAAACTGCGCGGCTGCGACCTTGTTCGCATGAAAATTGGCGATGTCGTCAGCGGAGGGCAGATCCGAACGCGCGCAATAGTCATGCAGCAGAAAACGGGTCGGCCCGTTCAATTCGAACTTCTCCCTGATGCCCGGGCCAGCCTGCTGACGTGGCTTGAGCGGCGGGGCGGCACGGTCGATAATTATGTCTTTCCAAGTCGGGTTGACCACGATGGTCACCTCAGCACACGGCAATATGCCCGGCTTGTCGATGAATGGGTGACTGGGGTGGGCCTGATGCGAAGCGAATATGGCACGCACTCGCTGCGCCGAACCAAGGCGTCGATCATCTACCGGGCGACTGGCAACCTGCGCGCCGTCCAAATCCTGCTCGGCCACAGCAAGATCGAGAATACGGTCCGCTATCTGGGGATCGACGTGGAAGACGCGCTTGCTCTCGCCGAGAACACCGAGATCTGAACCGTTGGCTCCCCGCAGCGCTGGCGGGGAGCCGACTTTGGTGGGCCTGGGACTTTCCTGTCGTTCCGAATCCAAATGCTGAACGACGGCTTTTGCGGTAAACCGACATCCGTCGCAGTTTCTTCGATCTCAAGACGCTGCTCGGTTGCCGGCTCGTAGGTTACGCCATTGCCCTTTCGAGCCCCTCGCCCGAAACAGGCTAGAAACGCGCGGATACGCAAAATCGCGGTTAAAACTAGTCGAGTTAAGTCCTGCCTCGCGCTATTGGCGGGAGGGCGCGCGAGGGCCACCGAGAATTCGAATGAACACGGATGAACCAAGAACCGGCGAAGGCCCCCAAGGATGAAGACAGCGGTTCCAGCCCGGTCGGGCGTGGGGGCGCGGGCACTTATATCGAGGGTGAGCTTGGCGCTTATTATCTGCTCCAGATGTTGGCCGGCAGCGAAGCACGCGGTCTCCCCAATGCCCGGATCGACCAGGTCCAGTTCCAGGGCGTGGATGAAGGTTATGCGCTCGACGATCTGATCGTCCACGCGACGTCGAAAAGCGGAAGCTCGGTTCTCGAAATCCAGTCGAAACGCACTGCCACATTCGCGCCGAAGGACCCGATCTTCATCAGCGTATGCGACCAAATCGCGCGCAGCGCGCCGGACAGTCCCACGACCGATCGGCACCTTCTGGCGGTCGCAACCCAGCGCACCAGTTTTGCGATCTCCGGCCCGTATCAGGATGTGCTCGCCTGGGCGCGTTCCGCGGAATCAGGCACTCAGTTCTTCGCCCGGCTCGCGCTCAAGGGCGTTGCGAGTCCGAAGATGCGCGACTTCGGCCAAGCGTTCCGGACCCATCTTGTCGCGCATGGGATCGCGGATGACGACGAGGTGATCTGGAGTATCATCCGACGCTTCCTGATCTTGGAGTTCGACTTCGAGTCCGGCGCGCCACAGGCGCGAGACTATGCGCTCATGCTGGCGCGGCAGGTGCTCGCGCCCGAAGATGCTGGCCGTGCCGAGGGGCTTTGGAGCGATCTTATCGCACTGGTCATCAAGACCGGCACGATCGGTGGGTCGCTCACGCGCCAGGCGCTGATCGACACGGTGACGGCACATGGCTTTCGCCTAGCTGGCGACCGGAACTTCTTCCTGGCCCGCAGCAAGCTCTCGGACATGTCGCGCCTTGCCCTCATGGACATCGGCACGAGCGTCGGCGGGATCACTCTGCCTCGCCTGAGTGCTTTAGCGGCAGTCGAAGAGGCGCGCGACGCACACCGCTTCATCGAAATCACGGGCGATCCCGGCGTCGGCAAATCTTGGGTGCTACGCCACCTCGCTGAAAGGCAGGCGCGCGAAGGCCAGGTCATCGTCCTCGATCCGATTACAACACCAGACGGGGGCTGGTCTGCGCTCTCGGAGCGCCTCGGCGTTCCAGGGACCGCCAGGGAATTTCTCGGCGATATCGCGGCCAGCGGCGGCGGAATCTTGTTCATCGATGGCCTCGAGATGTTCACGGCACCGGAGCGACGCCGCACGGTCAACGACGTCCTGCGGGAAATCGCCAATATCGAGGGGTTCTCGGTTGTCGTCTCGACGCGGCCCGATCTCGGCGTCGAGGGCAGCAGCTGGCTTGCCGAGGACGCCATCGCTACGTTCGGCGCCCCGCACCGCGTGCTCGTGGGAGAGCTCGATGAGGACGAGGTCGCGGTTCTGATCGAGATCGCGCCGGAATTGCGCGCGCTGCTTTCGCCGGTCCATCCGGCCGCTCCGATCGCCCGCAATCTATACCGGCTGACTCAGCTGCTGAAAGTGCCGAGCAAGGTCGACATCCGCACCGAAGCAGCTCTGGCGCACCATTGGTGGGGCAGCGCCGACGGGGCGGAGCCCAAAGACAAGCGCGGGGCCCAGCGCCTGCTCGCCGGACTGGCCGAAACAGCGCTCGGCGGCCGCGACACGATCGAAGTCGCTACCGATTCAGATGCGCGCACGCATTTGTTGAACGGCCGGAGCCTGAGCGAGCCGCAACGCGACAAGTTGGGTTTCCGCCATGACGTGCTGCGCGACTGGGCGATTGGCGCGCGCCTGCATGAGGACATCACTCTGCTCGATGGCGTCGACCTGACCTTGCCGCCCTCGCCGCGCCTCGCACGCGGTATCGAGTTTGCCGGCCGGTTTGCATTGGAAAGTGCGACAGACGGCGCAGCATGGCAGTTGCTCCTCGATGCTCTAGGCTCTGAACTCAATCAGGTTGCGGTTGAGGTGAAGAGCTGATTCAATGTTTCTGCGGATGTGGAGGCGTTGATGGGTAAATCGCTGACTTGGCTGAGTGACGCGGAGTGGTTGCGGATC
>Ga0182735_1002289_pt1 | contig 11725 bp, 8 predicted proteins | sample eDN5th30CKraftMG_FD_128524 | JGI IMG/M metagenome (GOLD analysis project Ga0182735, IMG submission 128524) | Enriched Miracle-Growth compost microbial communities from Emeryville, California, USA - eDNA 5th pass 30_C Kraft MG (version 2) (version 2) ... | reverse complement strand
TGAACTGGCAGGTGGCCAGCAGTTCGTCCAGCGAATAGGGAATCTGCACCAGCATCGCGGCCGCGCCGATCAGCGCCAGCGTGCTCCAGGTGCCGATCACGATGGGCTGGATGATGACGAAGGTGATGGACACGATGCCCAGCGGCGCGATCATCAGGCCGAAGATCACCACCAGCCAGGGCATGGTGCGCCAGCGCGCGCGCGAGCCCACCACCCCGGTCAGGATCTCCAGCATGTAGGTGTAGGCGCCCACGGCAGCGTCGGGCACCGGCCACGCGCGCGACACGCTGGAAGTGATGATCTCTTCGGTGCCGTTGCGCGGGTCGTCCGGGCTGCCGGCGAAAAACGGTTCCCAGACGTGGCCGATCTGTTCCATCTGGTAGGCCGCCAGGTAGCGCGACACATACAACCCCACCAGGGCCAGCGCGATGATCGGCACGCGCTGTGTCCAGGCCGACGGGTTGTAGGCCCAGCCCGGCGGCGTCTCGGGGCCGGTCAGGCGGGCCAGCGGGGCCACGCCCGGCTCGGGCTTCAGGCCCACGGCCAGGCCGAATGCCAGCCCCCCGACCAAAGTGTCGGACAGATAGGCCGCCGCATTGCCCGTCCACAGCACGAACGGCGCGGCCATGATCAGCGCGCCCAGGCCCGCGCACACCCAGCGCGCGAACGCCATCTGCCAGCTGAGCGACAGGCAGGCGAACACCGCCAGCAGCGCGCCCAGCAGCATCTCTGCGCCGCGCAGCCAGGGTTCCTGCACGCCCACCAGCGGCGGCTGGCACACCAGCCACGTGCCCAGGGCAATGTTGGCGAAATGCGCCCAGCGGTTTTCCGCATGGTCGCGGCGATAGGCGCGCGCCTGCCGGGCGCGGAAGCGTTCGGCGTCCTCGACCTGGCCGGCGCTGTCGCGCAGGAACGGCGGCGCCGTCATGCCTTGCGCGCGATACCAGCCCAGCGGGTCGCGCTTCAGGTTGGCGATGATGGCCGGCAAGGTGTGCTTCAGCCGGTGCCGCGGCCGCCAGCCCAGCCATTGCTCGGCGCGCCCGGTGTCCAGCGCATAGTGGGCGTCGGACATGGCGATCATGTACGGCTTGATGAACGGCTTCTCGCCCTGGTCCAGCGCGTCGGGCACCAGGGGTTCGAGTTTCTCGCGCATCCAGGTGCCGGTGGCGGCTACCGCCTTGGGCACGCGCAACGTGGGCCAGTCTTCGGTGCCATGGATCAGGCAGCCGATCTCGTCCTGCAGGGCGTCGTAGCCCAGCGCCTCGGTCTCGCCGATCAGCATTTCCGCGTCGGGCGGCAAGCTGTCGCGCCGCTCCAGCGTCAGGCGGACCGCTTCGTGCAGGTCGTCGCGATGCAGCATCGACTGGCCGACCTGGTTCGATGCCGAATAGAAATAGCTTTCGAAGTCGCGCTCGTAGATGCGGGCGATCTGCTCCGCCAGGGTGGGCACCACCGTCTGCTCGTCGTAGACGCCGGCCAGCCTCAGGATGGCATAGGGCATGTCGCCGTGCTCGCGGCGCAACACGTCCTCGGCCTGCAGCTTGGACCGCGGGTACACGTATTCGGGGCCGAACGGCTGGTTCTCGTCGATCAGTTCGCCGGGCTTGCCGGGCGCGTGGACCAGCATGGTGCTGGCATAGACGAAGCGCTCGACCCGCATGCCGCGCCGCAGTTCACGCAACAGGCGGGCCGTGCCTTCGACGTTCACGATGCGGTACAGCGGGTTGTCGGCCCCTGTGGAATCGAAGTACGCCACCAGGTGGACCACCGCGGCCAGCCTGTCGCCGCATTCCCGGCGCACCGCCTGCAAAGCCTGGCGCACCGAGTCGTCGGATGCCAGGTCGACCTCGAACATCGGAAAGCCCGGATCCTTGCCCTTGCGGTCCAGGCCGACGATGCGATAGTCGGCTTCCAGGTAACCGGCCAGCGACCTTCCCAGGTTGCCGGACGCGCCCGTGATCAAGACCACGGGCCGGTCTGCGGTGTCAGGCATCGCGCGCTCCCAAAATTACAAGGCGCCGGCGCGGCGGGGGTCGTGCCGGCGCCGGCGGGGCCGACGCAGCAAGCTGCATGCCGCGTGCCCGGACGAGCGATCGCACGATTATTGACAAGACAACGGAACCGGCACACTGTACCGATTCGCCTTCAACCCTGAGGAGAATCAACGATGTTGCAGGAATCCCGGCGTGTTGCAGTTGTGTTGGCGGTATCGATGGCTTGCGCCCCGTTGCCCGCCCTGGCCAAGGAAGCGATCGCTTCCAGCGCGGCCCATGACCAGGCGGTGCAGAAGGTGCTGTCGTCCAGCGCCTACCGGAAGGCCCTGGCCGTGCTGGACGAACAGCATGGCCGCATCGTCGACGATGGCATCACCCTGACCGAGATTCCCGCCCCGCCGTTCAAGGAAGCCGAGCGGGCCCAGGCCTTTGCCGAACTGCTGCGCGCCAGCGGCCTGAAGGACGTCGCCCTGGACGAAGAAGGCAACGTGCTGGGCCTGCGCCCCGGCACCGAAGGCGGCGACCGGGTCGTCGTGGTATCGGCGCACATGGACACGGTGTTTCCCGAAGGCACCGATGTGAAGGTCAAGCGCGACGGCACCCGCCTGGCCGCGCCCGGCATCGGCGACGACACCATGAGCCTGGCCGTGCTGGCCGGCTACGTGCGCGCCATGGACGCGGCCGGCATCCGCACCCGCGACAACATCCTGTTCGTCGGCACGGTGGGCGAAGAAGGCCCGGGCGACCTGCGCGGGGTGCGCTACCTGTTCACCAAGGGCAAGTACCAGGGCAAGATCAAGGCGTTCTATTCGGTCGAATCCGGCTCGGTGGCCCGCGTCACCCACGGCGGCGTGGGGTCCAAGCGCTACCGTGCCACCTTCCAGGGCCCGGGCGGGCACAGCTTCGGCGCATTCGGCCTGGTCAACCCCATGTACGCGCTGGGCCAGGCCGCCACGGCGTTCTCGACCATGTCGGTGCCCGCGCACCCGAAGACCACCTACAGCATCGGCCGCCTGGGCGGCGGCACGTCGGTCAACTCGATCCCGGTCGAGGCCTGGATGGAAGTGGACATGCGCTCGGAAGATGTGGCTGCGCTCAAGCGCGTCGAAGACCGCTTCCTGACCATCGTGAAAGAAGCGGTGGCCACCGAGAACTTCGCGCGCTCGACCAAGGAAGGCGAGATCAAGCTCAAGCTCGATCCCATCGGCGACCGCCCCGCCGGCACCACGGCGCTCGACACCGATATCGTCCAGTACGCCATTTCGGCCATCAAGGCCGGCGGCTACGAGCCCAACCTGAATCGCAGCTCCACCGACTCGAACCTGCCCATGAGCCTGGGCGTTCCCGCCATCACGGTAGGCCGCATGGCGCCGGGCACCTTCGGCCGCTCGCACGCCCTGGACGAATGGCTGGACGTGGAGAAAGGCCCGATGGTCAAGGCCATGGGCACCACCTTGAGTACCATCCTGGCCACGACCGGCATGCAATAGCGGTAAAAAAGGCCGTCGGCCGGGGTCGGCAACCGGGGAGCCGGCAGGCGCCCCCTGGCGCCGGGCCCGTGGCACGGCACTTGCCGCGCGCCCGGCCGAAGCGCTCTCGGCAACCCCAAGGAGGCTCCATGATCGACCACATCGGCATCACCGTATCGAACTTCGCGGCCAGCCGGAAGTTCTACCTGGCGGCCCTGGCGCCACTGGGCTATGCGATTCGCAAGGAGCATCCCGGCGTGGCCGGCTTCGGCGCCGGCGACCCGAACGACGGCGGCGATCCCGGCGGCGATTTCTGGCTGGCCGAGGGCGACCCGGCCACCCCGCGCATCCACGTGGCCTTCCGGGCCGGCAGCGTGGAACAGGTCCAGGCCTTTTACCGCGCCGCCCTGGCCGCCGGCGCACGCGACAACGGCGCGCCGGGCCTGCGGCCGCAATATCACGCGCATTACTACGGCGCCTTTGTGTACGACCCCGACGGCTACAACGTCGAGGCGGTGTACCACGGCGCCGACGCCGGCTAGGCGCCCTGTTGTCGCGGGCCGGCCGGCCTGTGTACGCTAGGGGCTGCCTTGCGAGTTCGCCAGAACGGGCGGCGGCGCGGCCCGCGCCGGCCCGCCCGCTCTCTTTTCCGGAGGTAACCATGAAGCGTCATCTGAAGATCATCTTGCTGGCAAGCGCGGCAGGCCTGGCGGCGGCCGCGCAGGCGGACGTCACCGTCCCGGTGCACCAGGCCACCGAGCAGGGGCCCGGCAAGGAAATCGGCTCGGTCAGCCTGGCCGACAGCAAGTACGGCCTGGTACTGACCCCGAACCTGAAAGCGCTGCCGCCCGGCGTGCATGGCTTTCACGTGCACGAGAACGGCAGTTGCGATGCCAAGCAGCAGGATGGCAAGGCGGTACCGGCCGGCGCGGCCGGGGGGCACTACGATCCGGACGGCACGAAGAAGCACGGCACGCCATGGGACGACGGCAGCCACCGCGGCGATCTGCCGGCGCTGTATGTCGGCGCCGACGGCGCAGCCAGCACGCCGGTGCTGGCGCCGCGCCTGAAGCTGTCGGACGTGCAAGGCCGCGCCTTGATGGTGCACGCCGGCGGCGACAACCACAGCGACCATCCCAAGCCCCTGGGCGGCGGCGCCGGCCGCATCGCCTGCGGCGTCATTCCAAAATAGCGGCGGCTGTCGGCGCGCGTGCTATTGCGGGGCGTGCCGGACCGACAGGTGTCAGACACCCCGCAGGGTGTCTGACACCTCACACGGCAACGCAAGCACCCGCCTCCTCGCACCGGCAACACACCAGCCAGGTGTCAGACACCCCGAAGGGTGTCTGACACCTCACACGGCAACGCAAGCACCCACCTCCCCGCACCAGCGACACCCTAGCCAGGTGTCAGACACCCCGCAGGGTGTCTGACACCATGGTGGCAAGTCATCCCGCCTGGGCGATCGGTTCAGCGGCGGTGGGGGTTTCCTGGCTGTCGATGGCGTAGCGGATGGCGTCTTCGATGCGATCCAGCAGCAGGAACTTCAGCTTCTGGCGCGCCTCGGCCGGCACGTCGTCCAGGTCTTTCTCGTTGCGCCGCGGGATCATCACGGTGGTGATGCCGGCGCGCAGCGCGGCCAGCGTCTTTTCCTTGACGCCGCCGATGGGGAGCACCAGGCCGCGCAGGCTGACCTCGCCGGTCATGGCCACGTCCGAACGCACCGGCCGCCCGGACAGCAGCGACGCCAGCGCCAGGAACATCGCCACGCCTGCGCTGGGCCCGTCCTTGGGCGTCGCGCCGGCCGGCACGTGGATATGCACGTCGATCTTTTCCAGCGAATCGCCGCTCCAGATCTTGGCCAGCGTCAGCGCCGTCTGCGCCGATTCCTTCATCACGTCGCCCAGCTGGCCGGTCAGGATCAGGCGGCCGCTGCCGGGCGTCTTGCTGGCCTCGATGAACAGGATATCGCCGCCCACCGGCGTCCACGCCAGGCCGGTGGCCACGCCGGGCACGCTGGTGCGCAGCGCCACTTCGTTCTCGAAGCGATGCGCCCCCAGGATGGCCGGCAGGTCGGACGCGTCGATGGCGACGTGCGTGGCCTTGCCTTCGGCGACCTGCATGGCCGCATGGCGCAGCGCGGCGCCGATCTCGCGCTCGAGCTGGCGCACGCCGGCCTCGCGGGTGTAATCGCCCACGATCGACGACAGGGCCGCGTCGGTCAGCTCGGCCTGCTCCGGCGCCAAGCCGTTGGCTTCGAGCTGGCGCCGCACCAGGTAGCGGCGCGCGATCTGGATCTTCTCTTCTTCCGTGTAGCCGGGCAGCTGGATGATCTCCATGCGGTCGCGCAGCGGCCCGGGAATGGTGTCCAGCATATTCGCCGTGCAGATGAACATCACGTGCGACAGGTCGAAATCCACGCCCAGGTAGTTGTCGCGGAACTTGTGATTCTGCTCCGGGTCCAGCACCTCGAGCAGCGCGCTGCCGGGGTCGCCGTGGAAGCCGCCGGCGCCCAGCTTGTCGATCTCGTCGAGCATCAGCACCGCATTATTGGTGCCCGCGCGCCGCATGGCCTGGATGATGTTGCCCGGCAGCGCGCCCAGGTAGGTGCGCCGATGGCCGCGGATCTCGGCCTCGTCGTGCACGCCGCCCAAGGCCACGCGCTGGAACGCGCGCCCGGTGGCGCGTGCGATCGATTGCCCCAGCGAGGTCTTGCCCACGCCCGGCGGGCCGGCGAAGCACAGGATCGGGCTGCGGCCCTGCGGATTGAGCTTGCGCACCGCCAGGTATTCCAGGATGCGGCGCTTGATCTTGTCCAGCCCGAAGTGATCCTCGTCGAGCACCTTGCGGGCCTCGGCCAGGTCGATGGGCGGCTGCGGCGCCTGCTTCCAGGGCAACTCGGTCAACCATTCCAGGTACGTGCGCAGCATGGCCGATTCGCCGCTGGCCTCGCCCATGCGCTGCAGGCGGCCCAGTTCCTTGCGGGCGTGGCTGAGCACTTCGTCGGGCATGCCGGCCGCCTCGATGCTTTCCTTCAGGCGCGCCACCTCGGCCGCGCTGTCGTCGATGTCGCCCAGTTCTTTCTGGATCTGGCGCAACTGCTCGCGCAGCACGGTCTCGCGCTGCCGCTCGTCGAACTGGGCCCGCGTGCGGTCGCCGATTTCCTTCGACAGGCGCAGCACCTCGACCCGGCCCGCCAGCAGCTCGATCGCCTTGTCCAGCCGGCGCGACAGGTCGAAGGTTTCCAGGATGTCCTGCTTCTGTTCCGGCTTGATGTCGATCATGTGCGTGACCATGTCGGCCAGCAAGCCGGGCGACTCGATGCCGCGCACCACGCCGATCAATTCGTCGGGCACATTGGGCAGCAAGGTGATCGCATCGATGGCCTGTTCCTTCAATTGCAGGAAACGGGCCTCGGTCTGGCTGTCCTGGGTCTCCGCGGCGGGAATCTCGGCCACGCGCGCCACCATGAACGGCCAGCCGGACAGGAACTCCAGCACGCGGAAGCGCGCCTGGCCCTGCACCAGCAAGTGGTGCGCGCCGTCCTGGCCCGTGATGTAGCGGGCGATGGGGCCTTCGGTGCCCACCCAGCGCAGGTCGTCGGGCCCGACCTCGTTCTTCGACGGGTCGCGCTGCAGCAGGAAACCCACCGGGCGTTCGTTCTTGACGGCCTCCTGGGCCGCGGCCACCGACGAGTCGCGCCGTACCGTGACAGGCGACAGCACGCCGGGGAACAACACCGCGTCGCGCAGCGGGATGATGATGCGCGCGTCGTCGGGCAGAGTGCGGGTATCGCTCATGGAGCCTCCCTCAGTTTATTCAGGGTCAATACCAGGCAGCCGTCGGCCAGCGTGGATGATTCAGGCTCCAGCGCGTGCAGGGGCAGCGGAATGCGGCGGCGAAAGCGGCCATAGGGAATTTCGAATCGGTGGATGCGGGCGTTGGCCGCGCACGGCATGGGGCGCACGCCCGACACGGTGATGCCGCCGGGGTCGAACGCCACCACCAGCGTGTCGGAAGGCACGCCCGGCAGCGCCACGTACACCAGGACGGCGCTTGCGGTTTCGATGACGTCCACCGGGGGCTCCCAGTGGGGCGCATCGGCGGGACCGGCGCGCAGCAGTTGGCGGTGCAGGCGTTCGGCGTGTTCCAGCAGCGACAGCGCGTCGCCCCAGATCCAGGATGAAAAGTCGCGCGATCTCATGAACTTGCCCTCTTGGCGATAGTTCGTATCTGGCGGCGAGTCGGCGAATTTCAAGCCGCGCGAGCGGGTGGCGGGCAAGCCGCATGCCCGCGGGGCGGCACTCGGGCCGCCGGCCGCGCCGCCGCGCCGGCCCGCGTATCGCGGAGCCGGGCGGTATGCACGATCATGATGCGCGTTGCGGGCGGCCGGCGCAACCGCGCGGCGCCCGCTATTGGGGCCGGATCACCGGGCAACCCCGGCGACGCGGCGCGTCAGGACGCGCGTTCGGCCGCCGCCACCGGACGCCCGTAGAAGGGATAGCTGGGGTCGTTGTAGCCGTGCGCCGAAGCATGGCCGGGCGTGACCCACGCGTTGACCATGGCTTCTTCCTCGGCGGTGATCTGCAGGTCCAGCGCGGCGTAGTAGTCCTGCATCTGCGCCAGCGTGCGCGGCCCGGCGATCACGGCCGACACCAGCGGGTTGGCCAGCACCCACGCGGTAGCGAAATGCCCCGGCCGCACGCCCCGCCCTTCGCAATAGGCCGTCAGTTCGGCGGCGATCTTGAGGGATTCTTCGCGGAACTCGGTGTCCAGTATGCGCTTGTCCCCGCGGCCGGCGCGGGTATCGGGCGCGGGCGGCTGGCCGGGCGGATACTTGCCCGTGAGCACGCCGCGGGCGATCGGGCTGTAGGGCACCACGCCCAGCCCGTAATGGCCGCAGGCCGGCAGGATCTCGACTTCGGGGCCGCGGTTCAGCATGTTGTAGTAGGGCTGGCAGACCACCGGGCGCGGCACGCCCAATTCGGCGCACAGCCGCACGACTTCGGCGATACGCCAGCCGCGGAAGTTCGACAGCCCGAAGCTGCGCAGCTTGCCCGCGCGGATCAGGTCGCCCACGGCGCGCACGGCTTCTTCCAGGTTTTCGTCATGGAAATCGCGATGCAGGTACAGGATGTCGATGTAGTCGGTGTCCAGGCGGGTCAGGCTGTCGTCCACGCTTCGCATCACCCATTGGCGCGAATAGTGCGAACGGTTGGGGGCCTTGGCCATGGAATTGCCCAGCTTGGTGGCCAGCACCCAGTCGTAGCGCTGGCCGGCCAGCAGCCGGCCGATGACTTCTTCCGAGCGCCCCTGGTTGTAGACGTCGGCGGTGTCGATGAAATTGATCCCGGCTTCGCGCGCCGAGGCGACGATGCGTTCGGCCTCGTCGAACGGGGTCTGTTCGCCGAACATCATGGTTCCCAGGCACAACGGGGAAATGCGCAGATTGCTGGCGCCAAGGCGGCGGTATTTCATGGCGGTTCCTGGTGGAATGGATACGGAACGTCAAAGCGTACCGCGAATGCCCGGCCCGCGCACCCGGACCTTCGAAGCCCGGCGCGGCGCCCCGGCCGGGCGGGAGTGGCTTCACGATCCGTGAAGCCCTCTTTACGAACGCGCACTATCGGCGCGCCGCCATCGCTCTTACAGTGGCCTATTCCCGATGGCGCTGCGACAGCCGGACAGTCGCCATACCGACCAACAATCATATAAAGGGAACATCATGACCAAGATCGGCGTGTTGCGGATTCCGTCCATGCGGGACCGCTGCTCGGAAGCGGAATGGCAGGCGCGGGTCGACCTGGCGGCCTGTTACAGGCTGGTCGAGCTCTACGGCATGGCCGACATGATGGCCAACCACATCTCGGTGCGGGTGCCCGGGGAAGACAATGCCTTCCTCATCAACGCGTACGGCATGATGTACGAGGAAATCACCGCGTCCAGCCTGATCAAGGTGGACCTGGCGGGCAACATCCTGTCCAGGCCCGACTTCGGCGAACTGGACTACGGCATCAACAAGGCGGGCTACGTCATACACAGCGCCGTGCACGAGGCCCGCCACGACGTGGATTGCGTCATTCACACCCATAGCTGGGCCTCGATGGCCGTCTCGTCGCTGGCCTGCGGGCTGCTGCCCCTGACCCAGACGGCAATGCGCTTCCTGAAGATCGGCTACCACGATTACCAGGGCGTGGTGCTCGACACCCAGGAACAGGCATCGCTGATCGAAGACCTGGGCCAGGGCGAGGCGCTGATCCTGCGCAACCACGGCGCCCTGACGGTCGGGCGCACCGTCGGGGAAGCCTTCAACTGGATGCACCGCCTGGAACTGGCCTGCCGCGCCCAGCTGGCCGCGCAGGCCACGCAGCAGCCGCTGCAGCCGGTACCGCCGCAGGTGCTGGAAGAAACCTGGAACAACTACCAGCCCGGCACCCGGCGTCCGTACGGCGTCATGGAATGGCCGGCGCTGCTGCGCAAGCTGGACCGCATCGACAGCAGCTATCGCGACTAGCTGCGCGCCGCGGCGCCCCCGGCGGCGCGGCCCCGCATTGCAAGAAAAACCACCCGGCGGCGGGCAGCGCCCTGCCCGCCGCCGGCTTGCCGGCCGCCGTCGCGGCAACAACGACGAAGAAGAGGAGACCCGCATGAATACCCGCTACCTATCCATCCTGGCGGCAGGCTTGCTTGGCCTGGCCGCCGCCCTGCCCGCGCGCGCGGCCTATCCCGAACGGCCGGTGAAAGTCGTCGTGGCGTTCACCGCGGGCGGCACGACCGACAAGCTCACCCGCAGCGTCAGCGAACAACTGGCGCAGCAGCTGTCGCAATCGTTCGTGGTGGAAAACCGCCCCGGCGCCGGCGGCAACATCGGCACCGAATACGTGGTGCGCTCCGATCCCGACGGCTATACGCTGATCGTCGATTCGGTGGGGCCCATCGCGGTGAACCCGTCGCTGGGCAAGCTCAGCTACGACCCGCTGACCGACCTGGTGCCCATCGTACAGATCGCCACGGTGCCCAATGTGCTGGTCGTGCCGCCGGAACTGCCGATCAAGAACATCGACGATTTCCTGAAGTACGCCAGATCCAAGAAAAGCCTGAACTACGGGTCGACCGGCGTGGGCACGTCGTCGCACTTGTCCAGCTACATGCTGATGCAGGAACTCGGCGCCAAGGACGCCACGCACGTGCCCTACAAGGGCGCCGACGCGATCAACGACCTGATGGCGGGCCGGCTGGACTTCATGTTCGCCACCGCGCCGTCGGTCATGGGGCAGATCCGCGCGGGCAAGCTGCGCCCGATCGCGGTCAGCACCATCAAGCGGTCCGCCTCGTTGCCCGACCTGCCCACCATCGCCGAATCGGGCTTCGAAGGGTTCGACGCGGGCTCGTGGTTCGGGTTCTTCGCGCCCAAGAATACGCCGCAGGAAGTCATCGCCGTCATCAACAAGGGCGTCAACGCCGCCCTGCCGGGCTTGAAGGACCAGATGCTGCGCGAGGGCGCCACCGCCATCGGCGGCACGCCCGAGGCGTTCGGCCAGTTCACGCGCGTCGAACACGACAAGTGGAAGAAGATCGTGGACCAGATCGACGTGAAGGCGCAATGACCGTCAAACCGCCCCTGCTGCTGCTGTGCTCTGAACAAGAGGCGCCCGCGCTGCTGCCGTATCTGCGGCTGCCGGGGCGCGGCATCGCGCTGTGCCACCCGGGCGACCCCCGGGCGGCGCGGGCCGAGGTGGCATTCATCTCGCGCGATGTCACGGGGCGCTCGACCAAGTTCGAGATCCAGCCCGGCACCGAGCGCTTCTACGCCGCCCTGCGCGCCGCCCACGGGCTGCGGTGGCTGCACGTCCATTCGATCGGGCTGGACCGCGACATCTACCAGGAACTCATGCGCCGCGGCGTGCTCGTCACCCCTTCGCATGGCGCCTCGGACGCCGTCGTCGCTCAGACGGCGGTGGCCGGCCTGCTGGCGCTGGCCCGGCAGTTGCCGCAATTGATGCGGGCCCAGCAACGGCGTTCCTGGGAGGCGTTGCTGGACGAACGCCTGCCGCGCGACCTGGAAGGGCAGCGCGCCGTGGTGGTAGGCTGGGGCGGCATCGGCCAGCGCATCGGCCGCCTGCTGCAGGCGCTGGGCCTGGAAGTCTCGGTCGCCAGGCATGGCGGCGCGCCCGCCGGCCCGGATATCCGCACCGTGCGCTACGACGGCCTGCGCGACATCCTGCCCGGCGCGTCCTGGCTGGTGCTGGCCTGCCCCCTGAC
>Ga0182735_1002286_pt1 | contig 11735 bp, 5 predicted proteins | sample eDN5th30CKraftMG_FD_128524 | JGI IMG/M metagenome (GOLD analysis project Ga0182735, IMG submission 128524) | Enriched Miracle-Growth compost microbial communities from Emeryville, California, USA - eDNA 5th pass 30_C Kraft MG (version 2) (version 2) ... | reverse complement strand
TCGGACGTGGTGATCTTGATGCTGGATGCCACGGAAGGCATCGAGGCCCAGGATATCAATATCTTCCATTTAGCGGAGAAAAATAAAAAGGGAATCGTCATCCTAGTCAATAAGTGGGATCTGATCGAGAAAAATCAAAAAACCACCAAGGTGTTTGAAGAGCTGATCCGAGAAAAAATTGCACCATTCACGGATGTGCCCATCGTCTTTACGTCCGTCACCGAGAAACAACGGATTTTCAAAGCTGTGGAGGCTGCTGCCGCCGTTTATAAAAACAAAACGAAAAAGGTGCCTACCTCAAAGCTGAATGATGTAATGCTGCCCATCATCGAAAACTATCCGCCGCCGGCTACGAAGGGCAAGTACATTAAAATTAAATATGTTACCCAAATAGCCGGCAAGTCGCCGATGTTTGCCTTTTTCTGTAACCTACCCCAATACATCAAAGAGCCTTACAGACGCTTCATAGAAAATAAGCTCCGGGAAAACTTCGATTTCGAAGGCGTCCCCGTGCAAGTGTATTTCAGGCAGAAATAACTTACAGAAAGCTATCCATATCGGTAGGCTCTCATAGACTAATCGTATATGACGTTGTTCAACGGAATGGATATCGTGATTTCGGTGCCTTTTGCATCCGATTGAATGGTGATTTTGCCGTTGAGGTAACGAGCCCGTCGTCGGATGGATTGCAAGCCCATTGCTGATTTTCCACTATCCGGTTTCTGTTCCCCTAGTCCTTTCCCGTCGTCGCTGACGATCAGTACTAGGCTATCCATTTCTTCATAAATCAGAATGCCCACATGTTTGGCTTTCGCATGCTTGATGATGTTGGTAATCGCCTCCTGGATAATGCGAAGCAAAGCGATCCGAATATCTGCATTGACGCGTAACAATGCGTGATCGTCTATTTGAATATCTTTTTGATAGCGGTTATCGGGTAGGGCACCATCTGTAAGCAATTTGATTTGTTGTTCAAAAGACTGCTCTTCCTGTTCTGCAGCACTGAACCATTCATGGCTCTTGGTGCGGGCTGTTTCATAGGCCGTCGCTACCTCCGTTTGCAACCTGCCCAACTTGTGTTTTAAGGATGCATCATCGGTATCCATCGATAACAATTCCAGTTGATGCTTGATGCTCGCGATAGACGATGAAAGACCATCATGTAGATCTTGTCCAAGCCGCAGCTGTTCTTCTTTTACCGCTTGGTGCTTCGCTTCTTCCATGGCGATGATCTGCATATTAGCCGTATCGTTGAGGGCGTCTATCTGTTCTTTCGCCTTTCGGCTCCGGCGAAGCATGATTACGTAAATGGTCATTAAGGAGATCAATGCGATAAATGAAATAATGACTATCCACATCGTCCGCCGCGCATTTTCGTCCGCCAATAGCTTATTGTCCTGCTCTATGGCATTATACCGTACATAATCACCCATAAATTTCCTTGATCTTTCCCACTCGGCGCTCATCACCTTTTCCAATTTGACATAGATCTTGATGATCTCGTCTTTATCACCCAGATAGTTGCCAACCGCCAAGGCAAGGGTTAAGATGTAGTTTTCCAGGTATTTGTCTCCGCTTTTCTGTGCCACTTCGTAGGCTTGATAGAGATATTCAAGCTTTTTATGGGCATCGTCCTCATAATTAAAGAGTGTGATCAGGGAGCTGATTTCCAGAATGGCATTGCCGGTACGCTGCGCATCAGACAGGCATTGGTTTACAAGGGACCATGCCTTTTCTTTTTGGCCGTTTGATACCAATAAGTCTGCCTGCCACAGCCGATTGTGAGCCAGTATGGGTTCATCGTTATAACGGCTGGCTATTTCAGTGGATTTGGTAAGGTAATAAGTAATGCTGTCTTCAGAAAGGGCGGGTCCCCGATTGAGGTAGGTTAAATAAACATCTGACATAATGCTGTCCTTTTTCAGTTTTCTTCCGGTCTGGATAGCCTTATGCAAAAGAGATGTAATTTTTGCTCTATCGGAAATGCCTTTGTTCTCGACTTCAGCCATATCTAGATATACCTGGATAATTTTTTCGGTATCATCGCGTTGCTGGTAATGCGCTAGCAGGTTGCTTAGCAGTTCAAGGGATTCTGCGTACAGTCCTTTCTTAAACAGTGCAAAAGCAATCACATGATCTGCGTCTGTCTGTCCATTCCGGTATTGAATATTGGTGGCTGTGCGCTTGGCCCTCATCCCATAGTAAAAGCAGCTGTCTGCGTTTCGGGTTCGGTAAAGTGTCCCCAATCGGTTCAGGCTGTTGACCAGGCTGATGCTGTCTTTGAACAAAGGTAGCTTTTTGAGCTCCTCTTGGATTTGCGGGATTTGGCCTTTTGTAGGGTTAGCCCAAACGAAAATCAGCGCGAATAGGAGTAGGGAAGTTGTAAATTTTAGTACGTGCATGATGTCCTCGGTGTTACGATGATGTGAGCGGAATAGATACGGTTATCTCGGTGCCCTTTGTCGATGATTGGATATTCGTCTCGCCGTTGAGATACCGAACGCGACGGCGGATGGACTGTAGGCCCAGGGCTGATTTTTCATAGTCCGGTTTCTTTTCTCCCAGTCCTTTGCCATCATCGCTGATGATCAGAATGAGATTCTCCATCTCTTCATAAATCAGAATACCGACGTTCTTCGCCTTGGCATGTTTGATGATATTGGTAATGGCCTCCTGGATGATGCGAAGCAAGGCTATGCGGGTATCCGCGCCGACGCGCAGCAATGAGCTGTCATCAATGTGAATTTCTTTGTTATAACGGAAGTCTGGCAGCGCATTTTCGGTGAGCAGTTTGATCCGCTGCTCAAAAGATTGCGCTTGTCGTTCTTCAGCGGCGCGGAACCATTCATGGCTTTTATTTCTGGCTGCGTCGTAGGCCGATTCCACCACCGTTTGTAGCTTGCGCAGTTTATCTTTCAGGGAAGTGTCCATTGTATCCATGGCTAGGTTTTCCAACTGATGTTGGACGGCCGCAATGGATGAGGAAAGACCATCGTGGAGGTCCTGTCCAAGCCGTTGCTGTTCTTCCTTTACCGCTTGGTGCTTTGCTTCCTCCATGGCGATGACCTGCATATTGGCTGCGTTGTTAAGGGTCTCTATCTGTTTTTTCGCTTTCCGGCTTCGGCGGAGCATGATCAGATAGATGGCCAACACAATAATAGTTGAGGAAAATGAAATGATCACCAACCAAAGGGTCCGCTGTGCATTTTTCTCGCTCAATAGTTTATTGTGATCTTCTATGGCATTATACCTGACGTAATCGCCAATAAATTTTTTCATGTTTTCCCTGTCCGCTATCATCGCCTCTTCCAATGCAGCATAGGCGTTGATGATGTCATCTTTAATGCCGGATTTTGTAGCACGTCCCAATGCGCCGGTTAAATAATAGATTTGCAATTCGTTATCTCCGCTTTTCTGTGCTACTTCACAAATCTGATTGTAATATTCAAACGCTTTTTGTGGGTTGTCTTCGTGATAATAATTGGCCAGAATGAGCAGTGCATAAATCTCTAAATTTACGTTGCCCATATTTTTCGCATCGGATAACAACTGTTTTGCAGCGGGCAAGACTTTCGGCTTATGCCCCTTTCTAGTTAATAAATAGGCTCTATTTAATAAATATATTTGCTTTGACCGATGGAGGGCTAGCATATATTCATCCTTAAACCGGCTTGCAATTTCTTTGGACTTCGTTAGATAGTAGTTTACACTGTCTTCAGAAAGGGTAGCATTAAAGTTGCAATAGTTAAAATACACTAAAGATAATACACTGTCCTTCTTTAACTTTTTCCCGGTTTGCATAGCAGTTTGCATCATGGCATTAATCTTTGCCTGATTGGCGAGGTCCTTGTGCAGTACCGCAGACATATCCATATAAACACGGGCAATATTTGCAGTATCAGCGTGTTGCTGATAACCCGCTAGCACTTTGCCGAATAACTCCAGCGATTCCGCATATAATCCTCTCTTATACAAAGCAAAAGCAATCACATGGTCGGCGTTTGTCTGTCCTTGTTGGTAATGCAAGCTGGCTGCTATACGCTTGGCTTTCATTCCATAGTGAAAGCAGCTGTCTATATTTCGGTAACGGTAAAGTGCTCCCAGCCGGTTTAGGCTGTTGACGAGACTGACACTGTCCTTAACCGAAGATAGTTTTTGTAGCTCCTGTCCGATTTCCCGAAGTTGCCCTTGTGCCAGGTTGGCACAAAGGCAAGTCAGAAGGAATACGAGTGCGAAAGCAGTGAATTTTAGTCGGCGCATGAATGGTTGCAAAAATTGTCCGTCACAAAAGTCAGTCTTTCAGCAACCACATGCGCTCATTTACGTTGTCGCTGCCATTGTATTGCCTATTGATGGCCTCGTTCACATTTTCGCTATTGTAGCTGACTTCATCACTGGGATACATCCATCGTATAGGCAGGCGATCAGCAGGGATATTTTCATTGGACGCCGGATTAATCGGAAACTCGGGATATCCTGTGCGCCGATTTTCAAAAAAGGCGTTCAGCGGTGACTGGAGGTAGGTGCTAACATATTTCTGTGCAATGATTTGTTCGATCTGATGTTCTGCGGCGCCCGTCAGTTTGACGGCGTTCGTGGCCGGAAATGCTTCGATATAAGCATCACCCATAATGCGGTTATGATGGTAGGATGGATGGTTCGGTGTATGATCTGCAACAGATTGCATGGCACCCTGTATGCCCGCGGCATAGTAAGTTTGTGCGTCGCCCTCGATCCAGCCCCGTACTGCGGCCTCCGCAAGCAAGAACTGCACTTGTGCATAGCTAAGCAGGCTTATCGGCTCGCCGGCCGGGATTTCCGTGTACCGAGCATTCACGCCGGAATAGTCGCCCGAACTATGTATCGCACTTAAACCCGCATAGGGGATTGCTGGATCCGTGCCTTTATACGCGTCAAAATCCGAAGAAGAATGACCGTTATCAAGCTGTACCTTGGATGGCGAAGCGTAATAAAACAGACGATAATCATTTGTCGCTTTCAAACGGTCGATCAATATGTCCGACACCATCGGATAAATAACAAACTGATTCCCCAGTTTATGGAAGGGATAGCGCTGGTTCTCCTGGTCTGAGTAAACGAGTTGGAAATTGTCCGCGTTGCTTTCAAAAATGGGGCGATTGTTCAAAATATCATTGAAGCGTTCCACCACACGCAGGTCCGAATCGGCTGTTTTCCGATACAAATTGATCAGCACCTTGAGTGCGAACGAATTGACCATTTTCTGCCATTTTACGGGATCGCCTTGGTAAATCACATCACCTTCAAAGTTTGCGCCTTGCGCAAACAATCGGTTTGCTTCGTCCAATTCGTTGAGGATGCCGATAAACACCTCTTTCTGTGTATCGTAACGAGGTTTGACGTTTCCTTCACGTTCACCTTTTAGCGCTTCCGAGTACGGGATATCGCCCACTTGCATGGTCGCGCTAAAGAATGTATAAGCCCGCATAAAATAACTCAATCCTTTATACGAATTGGCGACTTCTTGATCGAGCTCGTCGGTGAGACCGATCATCTTCTCCACGTCGATAAGCCGGGTAAAATTACCGAAGCTGGTTCGGTCGATGCGGTTGTACTGCTCGCCCTGTGCAAACTCGCTCCACAGGATGTATTTGTCGCGCATGAAGTTTGCCATAAATCCTTTCTGGCTGCTGATGTCGCTTCTTGTGATGTCGAGAATCAGCTTCGTCGCCAGCATTTGCGGGGTGGCAGTGGTAAAACCATCGGGATTGGTATTTAGGTCTTCGAAATGCGTGCACGACGCCAAAACAACTGTAACTGCGATGCAGGCAATGGTAGATTTTATTCGTAGGGTTATCATGGCTTCCTAGTTGTTTGGTTGGTTATCATTAGCAAGGTGAAAATTCAGGTTCAGTCCGATAAATCGCTGGGAAGGTGACGTCAGGTCGCTGTCAGCATTCCAATCGGGATCAGCAAACCGAAAATCCTTGGTCCATAGGAATACATTTTGAGCGGTCAATGATATGCGTGCGCGACTCATTCCCCAGCGTTCGCTTAGTGAACGCGGAACCGTGTATCCGATAGCCAGCTCACGGATTTTGATGAACGTGGGATCAGTAGCGCCGAAACGCCCGTCGGCAAACCTGCGAGCATAAGTTTCATACGAAACCGGCACATCGTTGGGCGCGTACGTGCGCGTATCCTCCGTAATACGACCGTATGGATCGAAGGAGACCGACCCAGAGACTACTTTCACCCCATTTCCGACGAAAGACTCATTGCCATTGACCACTTCGTCGTAACGCCATTGGTTATCGCTGTCCGGGTGCGAACCCGTGTCCCACATCTTATAGGCCGTATAGTTGTATAACAAGCCACCTACCCGACCATCAAAACTTAACTGAAGATCAAAATCGCGAAAGGTAAACGAATTGGTAAAACCCCCTATAAATTTGGGATCGCTATACCCGATTGCGGAGGCGTATTGACCCTGCTGCGGAAGTCCACCATTGGTATGGATGACACGACCTTGCGGATCCCGCAACCAATCGGTGATCGTATAATTGTCGACTCGTCCGCCGACTTTCGTCCACAGGTTATCCGGCGAATAGACGGGATCCAGCTCCTTGTAGTACTGATGCGTTGTTGCCCAATTTACCGCAGCATCCCAGGTGAAATTACGCGTTTTCAACACGCCGGCATTCAGCGACACCTCCACGCCCCGGCGCACGCGCGTCTCGTTGGTATTAATCAATGTTGTCGTAAAACCCGACGAAGCAGGTATCGTAGATGATAGCTGTCGGTTGTAATTGAACACGTTGTAGTAGGCAAGGTCAATGGTTAAACGATTGTCTAGCACGTAAATTGCTGTGCCCGCTTCCCACGTCCGGTTTGTTTGGGGTTTAATGACCGAAGTATTGAGTCCTGACGGATAATCGGCCGTATTCAGGCCGTCCCACGCACCTTGGGAAATGTCGTAATTCACGTTTGTCGCGTATACGCCGAGATCCTGTTTTGAAACCGCCCAGGACCCTCGGAGCTTCCACATGCCTACCCAGGTTGGCAGCTTGAAAAACTCCTCAAGAAGTATGCTCCCGGACACGGACGGGTAAAAGTACGAACGGGTCGTAATGTCTAAGGTAGAACTCCAGTCGTTCCGACCCGTCAAGTCAAGGAAAACTGCATCTTTCCAGCCAAATGAAGCTAATCCGAGCAAGCTGTTCACTTGCTTGCCATACCGGGAGGTCCACACATCCGGACGCTCCACCGAATTATTCAGTGAATACACACCCGGCACAATGAGGCCGCTGCGGGTTGCACCCGAAAGCGATTGGTCTTCATACCGGTAAATGGTTCCCCCCGCAGTGAAGTCGATGTCCAAGGTGTTAAATAGTTTCTTTTTGCCATAGTTGAAAAGCAGATCGGTATTCAAACTAAATCCACGGGACTGGTATTGGCCAAACATCCCGTTCGCATGCCATCCGCGTGTGGAAAAGATGCCCGGGGGATTGCGGCGGGTATCTTCATTGGAATAGAAGTCGTAACCCACCCTTGCGGTTACCTTGGCACCTTCGAAGGGTTTGTAATCCGATGTCAGGTTGACATTGGTCATATTGTTTTCCCTGCCATAAAGTTTTTCGTAGGCAATCAGATAAGGATTGTCGTACCACGCCTTGTAATGCCAGTTTTGCTGTTCGTTAGGCACTACCCAATAGTCACGGAATTTGGTAACGTCATATTCGGGTCCCGTCCACATCAGCAGTTGATAGATATAGCCTTGATCGCCGTATCCAGCTCCCGTAATCTGCGGGGTCATACTCCGATTATACCCGATATGGCTTTTCAATTCCAATTTTTCGCTGAGTTTCAATTGACCTGAAATCGTTGCATTCAGCCGGTTCAATTTCAGGTTTGGATATTGCCCTTTATTATAGACGTGGTTAAGCGACGCCCGCACAGAACCTATGTCACCCGACCGGGCAAAGCTGATGTTGTTGTTGGTCACAATGCCGGGTTCGAGGAAATTTTTTAAGTTATCCCTACCCCGAGAAGTCAGTTCCATCAGCTCGAACTGCTTGGTTTCCGGATTCCATTGTTCTTCCATGATGCCGACATCGAGTTTATCGCCCCACACATAGTCAATCGAATTATACGATCCGCCTAGGCCTGCACTATAGGATGTTTGCACTTCGGGTAACGCCAGGTAGCCTGCAAAAAACATGTTGTTACTATTTACGCTGATGCCGTTACCACCGCTTTTGGTCGTCACGATGATGGCACCACCACCACCGCGCACACCGTAAAGGGCCGAAGCGGTGGCGCCTTTGAGTACATCGATGCTCTCGATGTCGTCTGGAGCGATTTGCCGCAAGCCCATGTTGCCATAGGGCACGCCGTCAATCACCAACAGCGGATTACTGGATCCGCCGCGAAGCCGGATGTCGGGCGATTCGTCAAATTCAGTACTGTTTTGAATCCAGAGCCCGGCCACCTTACCGGTCAATGAGGTAGCGATATCTACGCCTTTAACCTGCTGTACTTGTTCGCCACCGATACGTTGTACCGAGTAGCCCAATGATTTTTCTTCCCTCCGAATGCCCAGTGCGGTCACTACTACTTCTTCAAGTACATCCTCCAAGCGTCCCAATTGGACGGAGATCGTGGTGCGGCCTTCGATTGGCTCCTCCCGGCTTCGATAACCAAGGTAGCTGAACACCAGTACATCGTCGGTATTGATCCCGGTAACGATGTAGCGGCCGTCGTCAGCTGAACTGACAGCGATCGAAGTGCCCCGCACACGAATGGTAACCCCGGCAATAGGGGTCCCATCCGTGGCGTCGGCCACGGTACCTGTTACGGTTTGCTGCTGCATAGCCATATTGCTGCCGGGTATTCCCGCAAGGAGCATAATGGCAAACAACCGTTGGATAAGTAAACGTTGTTTCATATTGATTTGTTATTGATTCTTTTCAATGGTAGTAGCGCACAAGGCATCCCAATTTATGTTTTTGCCTCACTCGGTAGAAAACAAAGCTCAGGATCCATGCCGTGTCAAAAATATAAACTGGCTATTGAAAATGGATGACTGTTGAAAAAAAAATCAAATCAATTCTTTGCTTCTCGCATAGGCCAATAGTTCCGTAATAGAGTTTACTTGGGCCTTTGTCATCATTTTGCGGCGGTGCGCTACAATGGTATGTTTACTGAGGTGGGCTCTAGTTGCTGTATCAATAATCGATAACCCCTGCGCAAAATAATGGAGCATTTCAAGTTCACGGGCGGTAAACGGGACGGTATCTGTAGGAAGGGACTTGGTATTAATAATTTCCCGGATAACCGGACAAATATAAAGTTGGCCTTCTGACATCGTACGCAGACAGTCTACAACGATATCGACACCACTGGACTTACTAAGAAATCCATCGGGATCGTATGTTAAAATATGGTTGATGATGCTGGGGGTACTTACGCTGCTCACTATAATGACACGTGCTTTTTTATTGATTCGACGCGTCTCGTTGATTAACGTAAGTGCATTCTTTTGGGGCAAATAGTAGTCAAGGAATAAATAGACCGGCTCATCGAAATTTTTTACCAAAAACCGCAGATAGGCCTGTTCGTCACCAACAAATACATGCACCGACTTGAAAAGTGTTAGCCGTTCAAGAACCGCAGAAAAGGATTCCGCAAACAACAAATGGTCATCATAAATGACAGCGATTGGGCTTCCTATTGGGTGCATGGGCAAATTTGTTAGTAGTGATGGAGTGTAAACGGCAGCAAAGCTAGTAATAAGTCCGAAGCATAGAAAACAGCGAACGTAGCAAAAATATGCTATTTTATTGAAAATTAATAGCAATAATTAGTTATATATAGATCCATTGTCATTTTTGTTCAATTCAAAACATTTTCTTTGTTTCTAAAGATAGGAGACATCTACCACTTCTAACCGAATTATATTAAAGCACACCATCGCACAATTGGGGTGGCAGTACGTGGAAATACCTATCAGAATATTGCCGAAAGGTTTAAAACATCTACCAACATGTATACGAATAACCAATTGCGATTTTGGATGCTTTTGATGTCATCCATCGCGTTATTAAGAGGCCAAGCACAACTGGTCCCTTCATCATGAGATAGCGTATTTTGCACTTACAGTGGCCGCTACGACATCAATAGCACAAGCCGTAAGACCTTTTCGATTCCTTATTTAACATTGAGAAGTCACGATACCCGAAATCGAACCAAATAAATGCCCGATAACGAAACAGTTCCAGGTTAATCTTTACAAAAAAATGAACAAACATCTACTACTTACTATTGCCTCCATGTTATTTGTAGGGGCATTGTTTTCGCAGCAAAAGGTAAAAGATCGTACGGTTGAAGGCAATACGCTTCCAAACGGGAATGCCATATTGGAATTGGAAAGTACCAACAAAGGGTTGCTGCATACCCGTGTGATGCTGACTAGCAGTACCGAAGCTACCCCGTTGTCGCAACACGTAGCAGGGATGATGGTATACAATACGGCGACCGCCAATGATGTCGTACCGGGTATTTACTACAACGATGGAACCAAATGGGTACTCGCTGGTACCGTTACGAATGGTGCGAACAATATTAGCTATAACCCTACTTCGTATGAGATTAGTTACGTTGACGATCAGGGGAACACCCAAACCATCGATTTGCAAGAGATTGTAAGGGCCAATGAGACGGTGACCATGCTGGCAAACAACGGAGACGGGACCTATACATATACGAGCGAGGCTGGCACGGAAACCATGATTAACGTTCCAGCCGATGTAATCAGTAACTTCGAGGAGATACTGAATAATGAAGGCGTACGAAACGAGCTAATCGAGCAACTGACCAACACCAGCGTAGGGGGCAATGTGTACTACGATGGGACGGCATTCACGTACGTGGACGGCGACGGCAATACACAGACGATCGATTTCGGGGACCTGGTGCAGGCGAACGAGACGGTGACCACGTTGGTCAGCAATGGCGGCGGCACATATACCTATACCAGCGAGGACGGCACGGCGGTGACGTTCGATGCGAACACCTCGACGGTGACGGATAACGGCGACGGTACCTACACCATTACCAATGCAGACGGCACCACGGTGACGATCGATGTGGCAGGAGATGTGCTGACGGAGTTTCAGGACAATACGAGCGATATCTACACGGAAATCCAGAACATCATCACGGCTGGCAGCGACGCGCTGGTTGATAACGGTGACGGCACGTTCACGCACACGGCGGCCGATGGCACGGAGGTGACGTTCGATGGAACCCGTTCGGATATCACGGACAACGGTGACGGCACGTATACGGTCATCGGCCAGGACGGCACCCCCGTGACGATCGATGTTACAGGCGACGTGCTGACGGACTTGCAGGACAACACGAGCGACATCTACAACGAGATCCGGAACATCATCACGGCTGGCAGCGACGCTTTGGTTGACAACGGCGACGGCACGTTCACGCACACGGCGGCCGACGGGACTGTTGTTTCCTTCGATGCGAACACCACGACGGTTATGGACAACGGCGACGGCACGTACACGGTCACCGGTGCGGACGGCACCACAGTGGTTATCGACACCCCCGGCGACGTGCTGACGGACTTGCAGGACAACACGAGCGACATCTACACGGAGATACAGAACATCGTCACAGCCAACGAGACGTTGACGGCGCTGGTTAACAACACCGACGGCACCTACACGTACTACAAC